>Ga0335078_10000791_pt1 | contig 48268 bp, 43 predicted proteins | sample Lox_Sample_32_FD_206711 | JGI IMG/M metagenome (GOLD analysis project Ga0335078, IMG submission 206711) | Soil microbial communities from Loxahatchee National Wildlife Refuge, Florida, United States - Lox_Sample_3.2 | ecosystem: Environmental > Terrestrial > Soil > Wetlands | place: USA... | reverse complement strand
TGAAGCCGAAACTCGGCAACCGGTCGAACGCTTCAGGCGAAGTGGAATTTGAAGCGGCGTGGGCACGGCGCATCGGCGAGGAGGGTCGTGGAGTCCCGGCCATCATCGAGATGGTGCAACACACACGCCTGGATTGCGTGATGGGAAGCGCTGCATTGATGCGGCAAGCCCTGGTTCAGGCCATTCACCACGCCCGCCATCGCAGCGCCTTCGGTCGCTTGCTGGTGGATCAGCCGCTGATGCAAAACGTGCTAACGGATCTCGCCATCGAATCCGAGGCGGCCACTTTGCTCATGTTGCGTCTGGCGCGTTCTTTCGATAATCGGGACACGCACGCGATGGAACACGGCATGGCGCGGCTGGGTCCCGCGGTGGCGAAATATTGGATCGCCAAACGGGCGCCAGCACATGTCGCAGAGGCGCTCGAATGCCTGGGCGGAAACGGGTACGTTGAACAATGCATCATGCCCCGCCTTTATCGCGAGGCCCCGCTCAATTCGATCTGGGAGGGCTCTGGCAACGTAATCTGCCTCGACATACTTCGAGCCATTCGAAGAGAGCCGGACGCGCTGGCAAGTGTACTGGACGAAGTCCGGCTCGCTCGCGGAGCCGATCGCCGTTTCGATGCCTGGTCGGAACGTGTCGAGGGTGCGGTCCGAACGGCCGAGGCCGAAGGAGAAGCGCGAATATTGGCGGAGGCCTTAGCGTTGGCGCTCCAAGCGTCGCTCTTGTTGCGTTTCAGCATTCCCGCAGTGGCAGATGCGTTTTGCGCTACGCGTCTTTCAGCGGAAGGCGGCCGCGCTTTCGGAACGCTCCCGTCGCACGTCGATTTCAACGCGATCCTGGCACGCGCTTTTCAGCGCTGATCTGAACCGCGGCATGCTCCAGTTTTTTGATTTCGCTTGACCACCGATGGTGCTTGCTGTAACCTGTCTGAAAGCTTGTTCCGGTCTCTCCACGTTGAGTTTGCCCGAACTTAACTCGGGTCTTATAAACGCAACATTTTTTGGTTGGGAATAGATTCTCAGACAGGGGTTCACTCCATGAAAGTTGTCATATGCTCAGTGTTTCTGGGCGTTCTTCTTGCGCTCCAAGCCATCGCTTCCCCGGTCGGCAGCATTGCTGGCACGGTTAAGGATGCCTCGGGTGCATTGATTCCAGCAGTTAAGTTAACGCTTACCAATACGGGCACCAACGCCACGCAAACCGCCACTACGAATCCCCGGGGAGAGTTCCAGTTTCTGGATCTGCCGCCTGCGACTTACTCGCTGGCCGTCGAGGCCAACGGGTTCAAGAAGATTTCCATGTCGTCGGTGGTTGTTCAGGTCGATCAGATCACGCACCTGGAGTTAGCGTTGGAAGTGGGAACGCTGAGCGAGTCGGTTCAAGTCGAAGCTGTGGCGCCATTGCTCGAAAACGACAAGAGCACGTTGAGCAGCGTGATCGATGAGCGCAACATCATGGACATGCCGCTCAATGGCCGGCAGGCGCTGGATCTTGCGCTCGTAACGCCTGGCGTGCTTCCGACAGCAAGAGGCACGCAGGTGTTCAGTTTCAATGTCGCGGGCGCCCGCTCGCAATCCAACATCTACCTGTGGGACGGCGTGAGCAACATGGACACGCAGGTAAACAGCAACCTGAATAATTTCCGGATTGGCGACGCGGTTGAAGAATTCTCCGTTCAAACCAGCGTCTCCAGCGCTGAGTTCGGACGAGGCACCGGCGGTCAAGTCAATCAGGTGACCAAGAGCGGATCGAACGGGTTCCACGGCACGCTGTTTGAGTACTTGCGCAATTCCGATCTCGACGCGACCGACTTCTTCATCAACAAAGCCAGGGGCACCAAGACGCCGCTTCACCGTAACGAGTTCGGCGGTACGTTCGGCGGGCCAATCAAGAAGAACAAGACGTTCTTCTTCGCCTCTTACGAAGAATTCCGGCAGTTGTCACCGACGGTGAGCTCCACTCTGGTCCCCACGGCGGCGCAGCGCGCCCAGGTGACCGATCCAATCTCGCAGGAGCTGCTGCAATTCTGGCCAATGCCGAACACAACCGGGACTTCCATCAACTATGTCACCAACGTTGCTGCTAGCACCTTCGATTACACCGGCCTGATTCGTATCGATCACAATTTCAGCGATCGGGACCACTTGATGGGCCGGTTTGCGGATTATCAGGGCACGGTATTTTCTCCCGGTGCGCTGCCAACCGAGGGCGGCAATGCCAATGTTCCAGTGAGCCGGAACGGCGTTATCACCGAAAACCACACTTTTAGCCCAACCATGATCAACGAGCTCCGGCTGGGTTATTCGCGCAACCAGACGTTCATCACAGTTCAGGACATCGGGCTGAATGCTGCCAGTATTTTCCAATCTAATGGCGTGCCGCTGCCGGGCGTGGTGGACGCCACCAAGAACATTCAGGATTCCGGTCTACCGACCATATCCATCGCGGGTGGTTTCGCGCCGCTAGGTAGCACGACTAACCTGCCCCAGGGCCGCATTACGAACACATTCGAGATCTTTGATAATTTTTCCTGGATCGCGCCGTTCGGTAAGAGCAAACACAATGTCCGCATGGGCTACCACATCCGGGAAGAGCAGGCCCGGCGTTATCTCGATAGCACCGAGCGCGGTTCGTTCAGCTTCCTGAGCTTCGCGGACTTCGCGGCCGGAATGGTGAACTCGTCAACTTTCAAGTCCGGCAGCACGCTGGCCTATTGGGATCGCTTCCCTTGGGACGTCTATTTGCAGGATCAATACAAAGCCAAGGACAATCTGACCATCAACTACGGCATACGCTACGAGTATCCTTCGGCGATCTATCAGACGCGCAACGATGCGGTCAACTTTTATCCGGGCGTCGGTCCAGTGCTCCTTGGCACCAATCAACTTCTGACGATCAACCCAGCCGCAGTCGGTCCGGCATCCATTGTGCTGAAGCCGGCTCCGTTCACTGCCGGCAACAGTGGCGTCAACGTGGATAAGAACAATTTTGCCCCGATCGTCGGCATCGCCTACACGCCGCGATTCGCCGAGAGCATTTTCGGCAAGGACGATACCGTGATCCGCGCAGGTTTCCGCGTCGGCTACGACGATATTTTCAACAACATCCCTGCCAATTTGGGATTGAACGCGCCTTACAATCTCAGCACCACGCAAACCGCCGGCGTAACCCAACCCGGAAAATTTAGCTATGCGACTGGTTACAACCAAAACGTGCCGCTGGTGAAGTTCAACGCCGCCGGCCAGCCCGTGGTTGGCCTGGTTGGATTCAGCGCCGAGGATCCCAATATCCGGAGCGCTTACATCTACCAATACAACATGGGCATCCAACGGAGGTTCGCCAAAGAGATGTCCTTCGAGGTGGATTACCAGGGCAGCACCGGCCACAAGCTAGGACTCTTCGTCGATTACAACCAGCCGCAAGTAATCGTCAACAGCCTGGCCGTGCGCGGGAATCAAGCGCCCAATGTGCAGATTTACCCGTATCCGACATTCGGCTCACTCGATGTTGGCAAGGATATTGGCAACTCCAACTACAATGGCATGGTCGCCACTTACAATTGGCGCCACAAGGGCTATTTCCTCCAGGCGTCCTACACGCTCAGCCACTCGATCGACGACAACTCGGCGTTCTTCGGCTCGTCCGGCGAACTAAGCGTGATTTCGAACGGGAACAACATCAACCTGGACCGCGGCAATTCCTCGTTCGATACGCGCCAGCGATTCGTGGGGGTCTACAACATGGACGTACCCATCGGAACCGGGCACGCCCTGCTTGGTGGCAACAATGTTTTTGATCGCTACGTCATCGGCGGCTGGCAGATTTCGGGGATCGTCAGCGCCCAAACCGGATCACCGTTCACCGTTTACGATACGGCAGCCGATTTCAGCGGCTTCAACCAATCAGCCGATCGTCCGGACGTATTGGGATCTGGCCCGCTTCCCACCAACTACAGCAACCCGGACGCGGCCTTCCCCACCTCGTATTTTTCGGCTATTCCACCCACCGGCCGCACCGGCACCTCGGGCCGCAACGCATACTATGGTCCCGGACTGTTCAATTGGGACATGACCTTGTTGAAAACCGTCCCGCTGGGCACCGAACGCGTCAAGCTTACGCTGAGGACGGATTTCTTCAACTTTTTCAACAACACCAATTTTTCCAACCCTGTGAATAACGAGAGCAGTAGCTCATTTGGAAAGATTACGTCGACCGTTGGGAGCGCGGTGGCAACCTCGGTCGGCACCACGGCCGGCGCATTCGGCGGCCCGAGGCAGATCCAGGTCGCTATGCGGCTGACGTTCTGACATCGATCGTTGACATTAAAGGCCCGTGCTTCGGCCCGGGCCTTTTGTTTTTGGTGTCGATGTCTGGCCCTTTCGGGCCATATGGTCTCCTCAGAGTGGAAGAAAACAATCAAGTCCTGGTACAATAGGCGCTCCGAGACCGGGTTGGGGCCCCGGCTCCTGTGGCTAAATCTGGGGGGCTGTTACCTTGAGGCGGTTCGGGAAGTCAATTCAATTTAAGTTCTGCCCATAAGGTTTCTCTTATTGTGACCACAAACCCTCCGACCACGGACCTGCGCCCGGCCGGCGAGCAAGTTCATCTTCCGCCTCCGGCGCACAAGCCCCAGGCCAAGCCGAAGGCCCGAGGCATCATTTGGGTACTTCTTTTCGTAGTTGTAATAGCCTTAACGGGTTATGCGGTCTGGCGGGCCAGCAAACCAGGGTTCATTCCGCCTGCCAATCAGGGCCCCGGCGGGGGGCGCGGAGGTCGAGGACGGGGTGGTTTTGGCGGCGATGCGTTACCGGTTGTGACCGCTAGGGCCAAGTCCAGCGCCGTGCCGGTTTACCTGGATGGTCTCGGCAATGTAACGGCTTTCTATACAGTTACGGTCAAGTCGCGTGTCGACGGACAGCTCATGAACGTCAATTTCCAGGAAGGCGACTTCGTTAAAGAAGGCCAGGTGCTCTGTGAGATCGATCCTCGGCCGTTCCAAGTCATGCTGGAACAAGCGCAAGGAACGTTGGCTCACGATCAGGCTTTGCTCGAAAACGCAAAGCTGGACTTGCAGCGGTATGACGTGCTGGTCAAGCAGGACGCAATTCCTACTCAACAGCTGGACACGCAGAAGGCCCTGGTGGCGCAATACGAAGGCAACATCAAACAGGACGTCGCGAATATCGATAACGCCAAGCTCCAGTTGGTTTATGCCAAGATCACCGCTCCGATCACGGGCAGAATCGGCCTTCGCTTGGTGGATCCGGGCAACATCGTGCACGCTTCCGACGCCAACGGGATGATCGTGATCACCCAGCTTCAACCCATCTCGGTGCTATTCACAATTCCTGAAGATGATCTTCCGGCAGTGATGAGAAAGCTGCGCGCGGGCGTGAAGCTGACCGTGGATGCCTACAATCGCGACAATTCGCAGAAGCTTGCCAGCGGCACCCTGCTGACCATGGACAATCAGATCGACAACACCACGGGCACGTCCAAGCTGAAGGCGATCTTCGACAATAAGGATTTCGAGCTGTTTCCGAACCAGTTCGTGAATATCCGGCTGCTGGTCGACACGCTTCAAAACCAGACTGTGGTGCCGACCGTCGCCGTACAGAACGGCCAGCAGGGCACCTTTGTTTACGTCATCGACAGCAACAACACTGCGCACATTCGCACGGTGCAGGTGGCCTCTTCCGATCAATCCGGCGCCGACATCAAGAGCGGCATCCAGGTTGGAGAAGAAGTAGCGGTGGACGGTGCCGACCGTCTGTCTGACGGATCCAAGGTGCGCGTGCGAGATGCCGGGGAAATGGAACGCCAGGCGGCTGCCGATGCCGCTGCTTTCGCAGCTCGCGGGCGCGGGGGCAGAGGGCGTCGCGGTGGCGGGCAAGGTCAAGGTGTGCCCAGTCAAGGCGGTCAGGGCACTCCGCAGGGCGCCGGCCAGGGCGGTCCTAGCGGCGCCGGTCGGGGATTCGCCAGTCCCGGTGGTGACGGCCAGCATCAGGGCGCCGGACGTTTCGGTAAAGGTCAGTTCGGCGGACGCGGCGGACGCGGGCAGGGCAAGGCCACTCAGTAGGGAAAGCAGTACACGTGAGCCCATCTCGAATCTTTATTCAGCGGCCGGTCGCCACGTCTCTCATGATGGCCGGGATCGTTCTAATTGGCGTCGTCGCCTATACGCAGTTGCCGGTTTCGGCCTTGCCGCAGGTCGAGTATCCGACCATCCAGATTCAAACGTTTTATCCAGGCGCGAGTCCGGAAGTGATGACGTCGGCGGTGACGGCGCCGCTCGAGAAACAGTTCGGACAAGTCCCTGGGTTGAACCAGATGACCTCGATCAGCTCCTATGGCAGCTCGCTGATCACGCTCCAGTTCACTCTCGATTTGAACATCGATGTGGCCGAGCAGGAAGTGCAGGCGGCCATCAACCAGGCCGGAACCTTCCTCCCGACGCTGCTGCCGAATCCTCCCATCTACAACAAGATCAATCCCGCCGACGCTCCGATTCTTACGCTCGCGATCACTTCGAAAACCGTTCCGCTGATCAACATCGAAGAATACGCCGAAACGCGGATGGCGCAGAGAATCTCGCAGCTCAAAGGCGTCGGGTTGGTGAGTATCAGTGGCGGACAGCGGCGCGCGGTCCGCGTTCAGGCGAACCCCACGGCGCTGGCTTCCTATGGCTTGAGCCTGGATACCTTGCGCACGGCCCTCAGCAGCGCCAACGTGAATCAGGCCAAGGGCAACTTCGACGGCAAAGACCAGGCTTGGACGATTAACGATAACGATCAGCTCAGCGCGGGGGAACAGTACAAGCCCATCATCATTGCGTATCGCAACGGCGCGCCGGTTCGAATTTCCGACGTGGCCACGGTGATCGATGCACCGGAGGACGTGGAGAGAGCGGCCTGGGTCAACACCGATCAGGCCATTGTTTTAAATATCCAGCGCCAGCCCGGAACCAACATCATCAGCGTGGTGGATTCCATTCAGGCGCTGCTTCCGCAAATCCGCGCTTCGCTGCCGCCCGGCGTGGACGTGAGCGTGATCACGGACCGGACAACCACGATACGGGCTTCCGTGAAGGACGTCGAATTCGAGCTGATGCTCACCATCGCTCTGGTCGTGATGGTGATCTTTCTCTTCATTCGCAGTCTTTCGGCCACCATCATTCCTGGAATCGCGGTGCCTCTGTCGTTGGTGGGCACGTTCGGGGTGATGTATCTGCTGGGCTACAGCCTGGACAATCTTTCGCTGATGGCGCTCACGATTTCAACCGGCTTCGTCGTGGACGACGCCATCGTGATGATCGAGAACATCTCTCGCTATATCGAAATGGGCGACTCGGCCATGGAAGCCGCGTTGAAGGGATCCGCGGAGATCGGATTCACCATCGTATCCTTAACCGTTTCGCTAATCGCGGTGCTGATTCCTCTCTTGTTCATGGCCGACATCGTAGGCCGGCTGTTCCGCGAATTCGCTGTGACGCTGGCCGTCACCATCGTGTTCTCTGCGTTCGTATCGCTGACCCTGACGCCGATGATGTCAGCGCGCATTCTGAAGCATAAGCCCGAGCACGAGCGCGGACGCCTGTATCACTGGTCGGAATGGTGTTTCGTGAAGACTATCGAGCAGTACGGCAAGATGGTTCGCGTCGTGCTGCGGCACCAAACCCTGACTTTGCTGGTCGCGTTGGGGACCCTGGTGCTGACGATTTATCTGTACGCGATCGTTCCGAAAGGATTTTTCCCGGTGCAGGACACCGGCGGAATCCTGGGTATCTCCCAGGCTCCCGAGACGATTTCATTCGGCGCTATGTCACTGCGGCAGCAGGCGCTGGCCAAGGTCATTCTCACCGATCCGGCGGTCCAAAACCTGACGTCGTTCGTAGGCATCGATGGCCAGAACACCACCATGAACAGCGGCCGCATCCAGATCACGCTCAAGCCGTTGGAGGAGCGTGAAGGCACTACCGCCGTGGATGTCATTCGCCGGCTTGGGCCGAAGCTGCAGGCGCAAGTGCCCGGAATCGCCCTTTACATGCAGCCGATTCAGGATTTGACGGTGGAAGACCGCATCAGCCGCACTCAATATCAGTACGCGCTCGACGCCCCCGATAAGGCCACGCTGGACGAATGGATCCCGAAGCTCGAAGCGAAGCTGCAGCAAATTCCCGAACTGCGCGACGTCGCTAGCGACCAGCTCAACAGCGGCTCCGGTCTGCGCGTGGAAATCGATCGGGATACGGCCGGCCGGCTCGGCATCACGCCGCAGAATGTGGATGATGCACTGTACGACGCATTCGGCCAACGCCAGGTCTCTATCATCTTCACGCAGTCCAATCAGTATCACGTCGTGCTCGAGGCGGGCCGCCAATGGCAAAACAACGCCGCGGCGCTCAGGGATATTTACGTGCAGATCGGCGCGGCTTCGCAGAACCTGGCATCCACGATTGCTCTGGCTGGAACCAATACCGCGTTGACCGGGGCAGCCGCCATCGCGCAAGCTCCGTTGAGCGCATTCACGCGGGCGGTCCCCATCATCACTCCGATCACCATCAATCATCAGGCTCAGTTCCCCGTCGTTACCATGTCGTTTAATTTGGCGCAGGGGGCGTCGCTGGGAACCGCGGTCGAACATATTCGCGAAGCTACCAAGAGCCTCAACATGCCAGGGAGCATCGAACCAACGTTCCAGGGGACCGCGCGCGCGTTCGAGAACTCACTTGCTAATGAATCGCTCCTGATCCTGGCGGCGATCATCACCGTGTACATCGTGCTGGGTGTTCTCTATGAGAGCTACATTCACCCGCTCACCATCCTTTCGACGCTCCCATCGGCCGGCGTGGGAGCGATCGCGGCACTCATGGTCTTTCACGAGGACCTCGACGTCATCGCGCTGATTGGCATCATCCTGTTGATCGGTATCGTGAAGAAAAACGCGATCATGATGATCGACTTCGCTCTCGAAGCCGAGCGCAATCAAGGCAAGACGCCGGAAGAAGCGATTTACCAGGCCTGTCTGCTGCGTTTCCGCCCCATCATGATGACCACCATGGCCGCGTTGCTAGGCGCCGTGCCTCTGGCTTTCGGCAGTGGCGTCGGAAGCGAACTGCGCAAACCGCTCGGCATTAGCATCATCGGCGGATTGTTGATCAGCCAGGTGCTGACGCTGTTCACCACCCCGGTGATTTATCTCTGGTTCGGAAGAATGGCCGCCTGGGTTTCACGGCTGCGCGGCAAGAGCCCTGCCGGCGAACCGCTGCCGGAGACGATATGAACGGCAGCATCTCGGCGCCCTTCATTAAGCGTCCGGTGGCCACCACCCTGTTGACGGTGGCGATCGTACTGGCGGGCGCGGTGGCGTATACGCTGCTGCCGGTAGCGCCTCTGCCGCAGATCGATTACCCGACCATTTTCGTGAACGCCGGACTGCCGGGCGGCAGCCCCGAGGTGATGGCGGCATCCGTCGCCACGCCGCTCGAGAAACAGTTCACCCGCATCGCAGGCGTTACTGAGATGACGTCGTCCAGTTCCGTCGGCTCCGCCAACGTGGTCTTGCAGTTCGATTTAAATCGCGACATCAACGCCGCCGCGCGCGACGTGCAGGCGGCCATCAACGCTGCCGCCGGTAACCTGCCCTCGAACCTTCCGACTAATCCGCGCTATCGCAAGGTGAATCCGGCGGATGCGCCGATCCTCATCCTCTCGATGACCTCCCAGATCGTGCCACGGCCGGAATTGTACGACATCGCATCGTCGATCTTCGCGCAAAAGCTGTCGCAGGTAAAAGGCGTCGGCCAAGTGAACGTGGGCGGCAGCTCGCTTCCCGCCGTCCGCGTGGAAGTGAACCCGCAACCAGTTTCCGATTACAACGTCGGCCTGGATCAGATCGGCAGTTTCTTGCAGGGAGCGAACGCCAATAAACCGCAGGGCCGCATCTCCGACGGCAATACTTTCTGGCAACTCTCGGCTACCGACCAACTGCTCAAGGCCAAGGACTACAAAGACCTGGTGGTGGTCTATCGCAACAACGCTCCGGTGCGATTGTCCGATCTCGGCCGCGTCGTGGATGGCACCGAAGATGTTCGCAACATGGGCCTGTCCAATGGAAAACCCGCGGTACTCTTGCAGATCAGCCGGCAGCCGAATGCCAACATCATCGACACCGTGGACCGGATCAAGGCCTTGCTGCCGCAGTTCCGCGCGACGTTGCCGCCCAACGTGCAGCTCAATATCGACACGGACCGGACGCTGACCATACGGTCGTCTGTACAGGACGCGCAGCGCAACATGATTATCTCCATCGCGCTGGTCATCTTCGTCGTGTTCGTTTTTCTTAGGAATATCCCGGCCACCATCATTCCCAGCGTTTCGGTGCCGGTTTCATTGATCGCAACCTTCGGCGTGATGTATTTGTGGGGCTACACACTCGATAATCTGTCGCTTATGGGCTTGGCGATCGCTACAGGCTTCGTCGTGGACGATGCGATCGTGGTCATCGAAAACATATCGCGCCACATCGAGAACGGAATGACGCCGATGCGCGCCGCTCTCAGAGGCGCTCAGGAAATAGGTTTCACTGTTCTCTCGATGAGCATTTCCCTGATTGCCGTCTTCATTCCCATTCTTCTGATGGGTGGAATCGTCGGACGTCTTTTCCGCGAGTTCGCCGTGGTTCTTTCGGTCGCGATTTTCATGTCGCTGATCGTCTCGCTTACCGCGACCCCCATGATGTGCGCGCGCATGCTGAAGAACAAGCACGAGCACGGGCGAGTGTACAACTTCTGCGAGCGGATCTTTCAGTGGGTTTTGTCTACCTACGCGTCGGCACTACAAGCCGTCTTGAACCAAACGGTTCCGGTGATGATCGTGATGGGGCTCACCATCGGCGTCAGCGTTTACCTCTACATCAAGATTCCCAAGGGCTTTTTCCCGCAACAGGACACAGGACGTTTGCAGGGCAATGTGATGGGGCAACAGCACATCTCCTATCAGGCGCTGGTGGAAAAAGTGAAGTGGTTCGAAGAACAGGTGCGCAACGATCCGGCGGTCGAAGTAGTGAATGTCACTGCCGGCGGAAACGCAGGCGGACGCGGCGGCGCCAACAACGCGAACATGAACATCCAGCTCAAGCCCTTTAAGGAGCGCGGCGGGCTTACGTCTGACCAGGTGATTGCGCGCATCCGACAAAAAACCCAGGGCATGCCGGGAGCGGTTCTCTATCTTCAAAACTCGCAGGACATCCGTGTCGGCGGCCGCCAGAGCAACGCGCAATACCAGTACACGCTGCAGACGCCGGACCTGGACATGCTTGCCAAGTGGGGGCCTAGGGTTCTGGCGCGCCTTTCGCTGCTTCCGCAGCTTGTCGACGTCAGCTCCGACCAGCAAAATTCGGGCCTGTCATCGCAAGTAGTGATCGACCGGGACACGGCTTCGCGGCTGGGGCTGACGGCACAGGCCGTGGATAGCGCGCTCTACGACGCTTTTGGACAGCGCCAAGTATCCACGATGTACAAATCCATCAACCAGTACCACGTGGTCCTGGCGCTGCAGCAGCAATGGTGGGAGAGTCCCTCGTTCCTCGATAAGATTTACGTGCAAACACCGCGGGGTTTGTCGATCCCGCTCTCGACGTTTACTCACTTCAGAGAGGGCATTACCGCCCTCTCTTTGGCACATCAGGGACAATTCCCCGCGACAACGATCTCTTTCAATCTGCCCGACGGTGTTTCGCTCAGCGACGCCGTGAACGCGATTAACAAAGCTGAAATCGATATCGGAATGCCGGCCAGCATCGCGGGCAAATTCGCCGGGACTGCCCAGCAGTTCCAGGATTCGCTTTCGAGCCAGCCCATCCTGATTGGGACCGCTTTGCTGGCCGTCTACATCATTCTCGGGATGCTCTATGAAAGCCTGATTCATCCGCTCACTATCATCTCGACGCTACCCTCGGCCGGAGTCGGCGCGCTGATCGCACTGGTGCTCTTCAAGACGCAGCTGACCATCGTGGCTTTGATCGGTATCATCTTGCTGATCGGGATTGTGAAAAAGAACGCCATCATGATGATCGATTTTGCGCTCGCCGCCGAGCGCAATGAAGGCCTAAGCACACGCGACGCGATCTTCCAGGCCTGCATGCTGCGCTTCCGCCCCATCATGATGACCACGGCCTGCGCGCTGCTGGGCGGACTGCCGCTAGCGTTGGGCCTGGGCTCGGGCTCCGAACTTCGCCAGCCGCTTGGAATCACCATCGTCGGCGGGCTCATGGTCAGCCAGATGCTAACTCTCTTCACCACGCCGGTGATCTATCTGTCGCTCGATCGCCTCCGGCTGCGGTTCAAGCGGCCACAGTCGGAGTTTAAGCACCGGCCTGGTATTCTCATTCCCGGAGGTTCTACCGGAGACTAATGAAACGTTCCTGGACACTGGCGGTTGTCTCCTTTCTACTGTGCTCGGCTTGTACGGTCGGTCCGAAGTATCAGCGGCCCGTAGCCGTGGCCCCACCGGCCCTCAAGGAGCTCGCGGGAAACGATCAGTGGAAGATGGCGACGCCGAGTGACGAGCTGCTCAAGGGCAAGTGGTGGGAGGCCTTCGGATTCCCGGAATTGAATCGTCTCGAAGAGCTGGTTAATATCGACAATCAGAATGTCAAGGTAGCTGAAGCCCAGTTCCGGCAGGCTCGCGCGTTGGTGGATCTCAATCATGCGAACTATTACCCGACCATTGGATCGGCACCTTCGATCACGCAGACCGACAGTGGCGGGAATTCGGGACGCTTGGCGGGAACCTCGCAGAGCTTTTCGTTGCCCGCCACGGTGAGCTGGGAGCCCGACTTGTGGGGGCGCGTGCGCCTGGCGGTGGAGAATGCTTCGGCGAGCGCGCAGGTGAGTGCCGCCGACCTGGAAAACGTTCGGCTCAGCACGCAGGCGACTTTGGCCGCCGATTACTTTGCCCTGGTTGGTAATGACATGCAGCAGGCGATCCTGCAGAACACCATCGCGGCATATCAGCGGAACCTCCAGTTGACTATTAACCGCTACAACGGCGGAGTGGCATCCAAGAGCGACGTGACTCTGGCGCAGACTTCACTCGCCGGCGCCCAGGCTCAGAGCACCGATTTGCGGATCGCGCGAGCCACCAACGAACACGCGATTGCTGTCCTGGTGGGGAAGAATCCATCGGAACTTAGTATTCCCGTCGCTAAAATCGATGGCCCTCCTCCTCCGATTCCCATCGCCGTGCCGTCACTGCTGCTCGAGCGCCGCCCGGACATCGCCGCGGCTGAGCGTCAGGTAGCGGCAGCGAACGCCAACATCGGGATTGCACAAACGGCCTACTATCCCACTCTCTCGCTTTCAGCTACTCCCGGCCTGCTGAGCACGAGCCTTGCGAACTTGGTCACCTGGGGAAGCCGTGTGTGGTCTGCTGGCCCTTCGGTTTCTCAGACGCTTTTCGATTTCGGCCGCCGCAATGCCAATATTCAGGGTGTTCAAGCCAACTACGATGCGACCGTAGCCACATACCGTCAGACCGTGCTCTCGGCCTTCCAGGAGGTAGAGGACGATCTGGCGAATCTGCGATACCTGGCCGAAGAAGCCGTACAGCAACAAGAGGCCGTGGTGGCCGCCGAGCAGGCGCTCGATCTCGAGTTGGCGCGTTATCGGGCCGGGACCGATTCGTACCTGAACGTCATCACCACGCAAACCATCGCGCTCAGTGACGAGCAGGCCGCCGTTTCGATCCTCCAGCGCCGTATGCTCGCGGCTGTGGATTTGGTGAAGGCATTGGGCGGCGGTTGGGATGCATCCACGCTCCCGACCACTGATCAGATGCGCTCGGCTGCGCTTGCCAATCCGGACACTACCAAAACCGTCGCAATGCCGGTGAACCGGTAACCATCATCGTTTCGCCGTCCTGCGCTCGATATCGATCAACATCCGTTTGCGTGTCAGGCCCCAGCGGTATCCGCCCAGGCCGCCATTTCCGCGAATCACTCGATGGCAGGGGATCACCATAGCCACGCAATTCGCTGCGCACGCCCTGGCCACCGCCCGCGTGGCGCTCGGTTGGCCAATGCCCGCTGCGACCTCGCTGTACGATTGCAATTCGCCGGACGGTATCGATTGCAGATAGTTCCACACGCGCATCTGGAACGCTGTCGCGCGAACGTCCAATGGGAGATCGTTGTGCGACTGCTCGCCCGCCAAATGCCGATTCAGTGCAGCGATCCAATCCTTGAAGGGCGGTGGATACGGTTTGGGCATTGGTTCGAGCGTGGCGTTCGGGTATTCGAGCGCGAGTTCGGCGAGCAGTTTTTCTTCGGAATCACCGAACTGGACGAACGATAGTCCGCGGTCTGTCGCGCCGATCATGAGCCGGCCCATCGGCGATTGCACGGTGACGTGGGTAATGATCACGCCCTCGCCGCCTCTGCGATACCGCTTGGGCGTCATACCGAGCCGCGTCGCGGCGCGTTCGTAAACACGGCTCGAAGAACTGTATCCGGCTCCGTAAATGGCGTCCGAAATACTGAGCGAATTCCGCAGACCGCCTTTGAGCTGCTTCAAGCGCAACGCGTCGGCATACTGCCGCGGCGTGACGCCAGTTACCGCTTTGAAGAGGCGTTGGAAATGGAACGGGCTCAAGCCCAGCATGCCGCTGAGCTGGGCCAGTTTCGGATTCTTATCGGGATGCGCTTGCATGTAGCGGCACACTTTGCGGATGCGTCGCACGTCCCGATCAGTCCTGTTCCGGTCGAGCGGCCGGCAGCGCAGGCATGGGCGCAACCCATCGCGCTCGGCGTCCTGCGGCGTTTGGTAGAAGCGAACGTTTTTGCGAAGCGGCAGCCGGCAGGGACACGAGGGCCGGCAGTACACGCCCGTGGTCAAGACTCCGAAGAAAAAACTCCCGTCTCCGGAGGCGTCGCGTTTCTTCACCGATTCCCAGCACGCATCGACGTTCAGCATCGCCATCAGTGTACCGGCAGCGCGGGGCTCGGCGATATCCGAATCTTGCGGGAGCGGTGTGCGAGGATTGCGTGTTGAACCTACTCGTTCGGATGGTAGAAGATGACGTTGCCCTTGCCCTCAGGCCCATCCTGGACTTTGAAATCGGCCGGGACGGTGAACAGGGAGGGGTCCGGCTCACCCCGAATGATGTCGGTGAGCTGAAACGTCTGCTCGCCCATGCGCGGGTCGGAACGTTTGCTATAGACGATGGTTTGCAGATCCGGCGAGGTCCAGACTTCGGTGACGATGTCGATGGGTTTGTCATTTCCAATTTGTCCGGCGGCGATGGTGCGGGTGGTTCGTACGCCATGAACCGAAACGCCCTGCATGGTCTGAGTTCCGAGATCCTCCGTGTGAGCCTCACCGGCCTCAGCACCCTGCGCTCGAATCACCACGCCCGTATGAGGGCTGGCCCCTGGGCCCGCAGTGGAGAAGTCCTGCGTGGCGATCGCACGCACAGTGATCCCTGCTTCTGGAAGCGGAGGCAGCCCCGGCGGCAGAGACATTTTGTGGGCCGTTTTATCGGTCAGGTTGAGCTGGTAGCTGGTCTGTGCAACCGGATCTTGGATGAAGACCAACTGAGGCGCGTTCGCTGCCGACAGATTACCGATGGCTGGCAGCGGCATGGTCTGACGCGTCCGGCCTTGCGAGTCACGCGCCATCGCGCCCGTAGTGCTCTGGACGATGCGGTTACCGTCGGCCAGCGTTTGTACGGATTCGTTGGTCATAGTGGCGGAATACGGCGCGCCTTTCACCACCGTGCCGGGATTCATCTGGATACCCGCCGCGCCACCGCCAGCTACGGCGATGGTGAGCTGCTTCGTCTCCGGCTGCGCCAGTGCGATGCTGGCTGCCGCGAACGTGAGTACGATGGCTGTTTTCATACCGGCTCCTATTTCAAATAACTGGCTGGTCTGACGCGGAGTGCTTCGGGAGAACCGTCCCTGCCGATGCTCATGTCGGCGGCGAATGCGAACCCGGCTGGAAACGCACCGGGAGCGAAGATCTCGTCGGCTGGTATGGCGATTTCAACCGTCGGCTCGGGAATGAGGCGTGTCGTCGCGGCCGCAACCGAGCGTGTGACAACGCGGTGGCGAGTTCGCTGAATGCCGACCGCTGGCGGAGCCTTGACGAAGGCAAGGGCAGGCGCTGGTTCGGCGGATTTCGGTGGGGCAAGCGGCGGAGTCGAAGGAAACGAGGGAAGCATCCAGAGAACCGCGGCGGCTGCGGCGGCTGCAATCGATCCCGCATATAGCGCGGTCCGCCGTGGCCTCTGGGGCCGCTTGTCACTCGGCGGTAAGTCGTAATAAGCTGCGAACGCCCGGCTGATCTCGCGATATCCGACGGCATTGGCGGCGCAAGTTTCGCAGGATTCCAGATGACCTGCCACCTCGCGCGCGTCGCCCGAACCCAGCTCGCCATCCATCCAGGCAATCAACTTTGCATCGAATTCACACATTGCATTTCTCCGCAAGCTTTTTTACCGCTCGATCCACTGTGTCGGCCACGGTGGACGTCGCCAAGCCTAGCACCTCTCCGATTTCACGATATCTGAGGCCTTCGGCGCGCAGCAGCAAGCACTCGCGTTCGGTATCGCCGAGTGACCGGATGGCGGCGCCAAGCTTTCGAAACTTCTCCTCCCTCAAAACAGCATGTTCCGGCGTCGATGCGCCCGCGATCTCGAGCGCCGTGTCGCCCAGCGGTTCCGCGAAACGCCGATGATAACTCCTCTGCCGATTGCGCGCGGCGTTGTGGGCCACGCGAAACAACCACGCACGCGCATTCTCCTTAGACGCACCGCTAGTGAGCGACCGATGCAGGCACAGGAAAGAATCCTGCACCACGTCCTGAGCCTCGTCCGGTGACAGACCCAGCGACACCAGATACCGCAGCAACGGTTTCCGCAACTCTTCAAACAGAGCGGTGGCCTCGCGAGTGTTCGCCGCGAATTTCGAAATCGGAAGGGCGAATGGGATACTATCGCCGCTCATACATGCTCGTCATCGCGCTTCTATACAGACGAACAACCCGGGCGAGTCGTTTTCCGGGACGGAGTCGAATTTATCGATTTAGGGGCGGATCGCGTAATCCGGAAAGCAGTTGTTGGGATCGAACGGGCCGAAGAGATTATCCTGAGAATCGCTGAATCCCCGTCCGAGGCCGCCCGTCTGATTGGACGCTTCGGCGAAGCGCGGGTCGAGGATCCTGGCGATCAGATCCCGCGCGCCCTCCAGATGCGCCTTGGTTTCGTGATCCAGGGTTCGCGGCAAGGCCGCGCCAATCGCCGCACTCAGACTTTTGAGCTCGGCGCGATAGAACGGCTTTTCGTCCGAACTGCGCGCGGTGATGCCGAATCCGCCGGGGATCGGTGTGTTGTTGAGCTTGGTATTGACCAGGTCGAGATAGGCGTGTTGTAGGTTGCGGCGATAGGCGTCGATCTTGACGTGCGGCGAGTCCAGTTCTTTCCAGACGCCCTTGCGTACATCGTCGAGAAAATCGGCCGGGCTGTAGGCGGACGCGCCATCCATCGCTTCCTGCTCCACCAATCGGGCGAAGCGGGAGCTGCTCAGCAGTGTGTTGAGAACGCCGTTTTGCGCGTTGCGGATCCTACTGAGCGCGCCGATGGGTTCGATGCGGCGCAGGACTTGCGGGTCCAGCGCCCAGGTGGGGGTCGCGAACGCGTTGTCATTGAGAAATTTCACAGCGTCCATCTGACGCGCGCGCGGGACCGGGTTAAAGAGCACGCCCTCCTGCCCGACATATTTTTCCTGCGTATTGAATCCTCCCACGACGGCGGCGACATGGTTCAACTCGAGGGTCCATTGGCCCAGCATGCGCGAGTACAGTTCGGCCAGGTCTTCGTACGGCTCGCCGGGTTTGGTGGAAGTCGCGGGCAGCAGCATTTTCGCGACACGCTGGAGGTTCTTGATTCCGAGCGCAGTGGACTGAAGCGCGTCGGCATCGCCGATGGCTTCGGTAAGCTCGCCGGGATCGGATCCGGCGGCGCCGGAAGTGGAGAATCGATACCAGGGCGTGGTGTCCTGCTCGCGCGCCCATTGATCCAGGGTGCCCTTTTCGGCGTCCGGCGAGGATGCGTGCGCGATGGGACGGTAACCCCACGCGATGGCCCACTTGTCGTAAGGGCCGACGCGCGGCAGCAGATCCGCCGGATCGACGTGATCTTCAGGCTGGGCGACATAGTCGTTGCGGGCGTAATCCATGATGGAGGGCGTGTGGCCCATTTTCTTGAGCCACGCCGGATCGCGCATTTTTTCCTGCGGGTACATCGAGCTAGCTTTCATGTTGTGCTCGAGCCCCAAAGTGTGGCCAACCTCGTGCGCCACCGCGCTTTCGAGCAGACGGCCCATTAAGTCATCCGGCAGCGGAAGTTTTTGCGCGCGCGGATCGAGCGGACCGGCCTGTAGAAAATACCAATCGCGCTCCAGGTTCATGATGTTATGAAAGAACTCGATGTCGGCGTTGAGGATCTCGCCGGTGCGCGGATCGCTGATGTGCGGTCCCATCGCGTTCTCGATGGTTGACGGGAGCCAGCGCACCACCGAGTACCGCACGTCTTCGGGGCTGAACTCGGGATCCTGCTGCGGAGTGGGCGACGGCTTTGCAATGATCGCGTTCCGGAACCCAGCGGCTTCGAACGCGGGCTGCCAATCCTCGATGCCGCGCTTGATCCACGGCACCCATTTCGTGGGCGTCGCGGAGTCGATGTAGTAGACGATCGGCTTGACGGGTTCGGAGAGTGCCGCACCAGGATCCCTCTTCTCAAGACGCCAGCGCGTGATGTACTCTCGATGCGGCGCGCGCTGCTCGTCGCGGCTGTAGTCCATCTGCTCTTCGGAAAAATATCCGACGCGCTCGTCGAACAAACGCGGAGTCATTGGATTGTCGGGCAGCTTCACCATGCTGTAGTGCAGCACGATGGTCGCGCTGCCGGGCCGCATACCGCCGCGGCCGAATCCGCGGGGCGCATCGCTTTGAGACCCGGGAGTCGTGGGGCTGCGAGTATAAGTATGCGAAGCTTCGGCCTCCACGTTTTCCGGATAGGGCGAGATGCGCTCGATGTAGGAGCGGGTCGCGTCCATGGTGGACGCATTCAGGCGCTGACGCGCGCTGAACTCGGCGATGTCGGTGGTGAACATGCGCGATACATCGATCACCGCGGAATTGCGGAAGGGTCCGAACGCAGCGACCGGAAAAGTCATCAGGATCGCGTTATTGTTGGACGCCCGCACTGCTTCGGCGATGGGGGCTTTCGGATCGGCCACGACGTCGTAGCTCACGCTGCGCAGGTTGATTTTATCGCCGTTCAGCTCCCAGTAGACTACGCGGCTGGATAATTCCTGGCCGCCATTGCCCACCCCGATCGCCGTCTTTGCGATGCGTGTGTTGAACAGGAATAGCTTGCCGAACTGCTCTTTCGGGATCTCGTAATAATACTTGTCCTTGATTTTGTGGACAGTGAAGATGCCTTTGCTCGTCTTAGCGTCTTTGGTGATTACTTTCTCATAGGGCTGCGGGTCCTGCGACGAGTTGTTGCCGAACGGTGAGCGAGGAGGCGTTGCGACGGGCGCTGGAGGCGTCGTTGTGGCGGGCGGTTCGGTAGGCGCTGGGGCCGGCGGAGATTGCTGGGCGCGTAAAAAAAGAGGGACGGACAAAGTTGCTACAAGAACCATGTTTCGGGCCACTTTCGCTCCTTCGCGCTGGTGTTATCTATGATATCAGCGCCAGCATGGGAATCGGTTCGCGGAGCCTTTCTGAGACAAATGCTATGGTGTGGATGTGATTGCCGCTTGGTCCGCCGTATTGGCGGCTGCCTCGATTACCGCCGCTCCGCCGGAGCGAGGAATTTCCGAGGCTTTGGCCAACGAACGAGCGCAGACGCTCCAGTCCATCCGCTACGATCTTTCGTTTCGGGTTCCCGAGCAGAAACGCGACCCGATCCGTGCAAGCCTTGTGGCGCGGTTTACTTTGCACGCTCCGCATCGCGTGGTGCTGGATTTCGAGCAGCCGCGCGATCATGTCCAGAGCGTTGAGGTGAATGGCACGTCGGCCCAAATTGATTTCGCCAATGGACATCTGGTGGTGCCGGGTTCGGCGACCAAGCCGGGCGAGAATGCGGTTCGCGTCGAGTTCGTCGCGGGAGACGATTCGCTCAACCGTAATGACGACTATCTCTACACTTTGTTCGTTCCGGCGCGTGCGCATCTCGCGTTTCCTTGTTTCGATCAGCCCAATCTGAAGGGGCGCTATCAACTCAGCTTGGAAATTCCGGCGAGTTGGCAAGCGGTTGCGAACGGAGCGGAGCTTGATCCGAAAACCATTTCCAGCGAGCTCACCGCGGCTTCGGGACCGGGGCGCCGGGTGGTGCGCTTTGCCGAGACTCGTCCGCTGCCAACGTACTTATTCGCCTTCGCCGCAGGCAAGTTCCAAGTGGAAACCGGCGTTCGCGAGGGCCGGACATTCCACATGTATCATCGCGAGACTGACGGCGCGAAAGTGGCGCGCAATCGCGACGCGATCTTCGATCTGCATGCCAAGGCGCTGAGCTGGCTCGAAGACTACACTGGCATTCCGTATCCGTGGGGCAAGTTCGATTTTGTGTTGATCCCGTCGTTTCAGTTCGGTGGCATGGAGCATCCTGGCGCGATTTTCTACAACGCATCGGGCTTGATGCTCGACGAATCGGCCACACAGAACCAGCTCCTCGGCCGCGCCAGTACGATTTCTCACGAGACGTCGCACATGTGGTTTGGCGATCTGGTCACCATGCGATGGTTCAACGACGTGTGGATGAAAGAAGTGATGGCCAATTTCATGGCGGCCAAAATCGTGAATCCGTCGTTTCGCGCAGTGAACCACGATCTGCGATTCCTGTTGCAGCATTATCCGGCGGCCTACGATGTGGATCGGACGGCCGGTTCGAATCCCATCCGGCAAGAGCTTGCGAACCTGAATGACGCAGGCGCGTTGTATGGTCCGATCATTTACGACAAAGCTCCAATCGCTATGCGGCAGCTCGAACTGATTACCGGCGCGGACGGTTTTCGCGACGGACTACGTGAATATCTGCACCAATACTCGTTCGGCAACGCCACGTGGCTCGATCTGGTGCGAATCTTCGATGAGCACAGCCGGAATACCTCGATCGCGGGGTGGAGCAAGGCGTGGATTGAGCTGCGCGGGCGTCCTGAGATTCGAACCGATCTGCGCGCGGATTCAAACGGCGTGTCGAGTCTCACGTTGAGAACGCGCGATCCGCTGGGTCGCGGGTTGGTGTGGCCGCAGCAGCTTCAAATCGCAGTCGGATATGCGGAGCGCGAAGAGAAGCTCGCCGTGTCGCTGGATGCGCGCGAGACCAATGTCGCTCAGGCGCGCGGCATGAAGCCGCCGCTCTACGTGATTCCGAACGGCGGCGGACTCGGGTACGGTTTGTTTTTGCTGGACGATGCGTCGCGGCGCTATTTGCTGGAGCACCTGGAATCGATTCGCGATCCGTTGACGCGCGGCAGCGCCTGGGTGGATTTGTGGGAAAACCTGCTGGAAGGACAGTTGAACGCAGCCAGCTTTCTCGACCTGGTTGCGCGTGCCTTGCCCGCCGAAGTCGATGAGCAGAACGTTCAGCGCATTCTCGGCTACGCGACCCACGCCTTCTGGCAGTTCCTGTCTCCGGAAGAGCGTCTGGCGCGCGCGCCGGCACTGGAGGCCACGCTGCGGCAGGGCATTTCGCACGCGTTTTACGCTAGCGAAAAATCGGCTTGGTTCACGGCCTATCGCGATGTGGCCTTGACCCCCGACGGCATCGCGTGGCTGAAGCGCGTCTGGCGTCACGATGAACGGATCGCTGGGCTGACGTTCGCCGAAACGGACGAGATCAATATGGCGCTCGAGCTTGCGGTGCGCGGGAGCTCGGACTGGCAGGAGATTCTCAGTGAAGAGCGCGATCGAATCCAGAATCCCGATCGCAAAGCGCGCTTCGAGTTTGTAATGCCCGCGCTTTCCAACGATCCCGCGACGCGGCAGCAAGCGTTTGAGCGTTTGCGAAACGTCGACAATCGCAAGCACGAGCCCTGGGTGCTGGAGTCGCTGCGATATTTGAATCATCCGCTGCGTCAGGACGCGACGCGGCAATTCTTGCGGCCGAGCCTGGACCTGCTTCCGGAAATCCAACGCACTGGCGACATCTTTTTCCCCGCGCGCTGGACTGGCGCGCTTCTAGACCTTCAGCGGGCGCCCGAAGCGTCCGCGATGGTGCGCGTGTATCTCGCCAAGACGCCGAAACTGCCGGAGAGGCTACGCTGGGATGTGCTGGCATCCGCCGACGATTTGTTTCGCGCGAGCAAAACTTCTGCGAAACACGGAAAATAGCGCGGGACTGTTAGGGCCGTCCAGTCGCGCCGGCGAGTGTCGCCGCTGACGCTTCCACTTTCGATCCGCGGGCCTTTGGTACCGACACATACCCGAGCACTTCGTCTTTTCGTACTTCGGTGACCACGAGCTCAAGCGGCCGCGCGTGCCCGTTCACGTAGAAATCTACCGCCTCGTTCACCATATGACTGGAATCGCGGGCCACCTTCTCGTCGGTATAAAGATCCATCGTGTATCCGTTCTTCTTCGGGTCAGCGCTGACGATGGCGATTTGAATCTCTCCAACTCGCGTGGGTACTTTGGTGGTGAGCAGGTCGAACGGGATTCGCTCGTGATCGTCCGTTTCGGGGAAGAGGGGACGGCGCTTGGGAGCGACTGCAACGGGTGCTCGGAGGGCAGCCACCTCCGTCGCCACTCGCTTTAAATCCGTGCGATTCGTTTCAATAGCGGCCGCGATGCGATCCAACCGGGCGCTGGCCGCGTCCAATCGTGAGGTAGTAGCCTGCAGCGTCGAACTAGTCTTCTGCAGCTTCGTGCCGGTGTCCTGCTTCAAGGCAGAGAGCTCGGCGTTAAGATTGCGATTGGCTTTGGCAAGTTCATCGTTCCGATGTTCCAGACCGCCGATCATATCGGCGTTCTTCCGCATCAGCTCCGCGCGGGCGTCCTTGAGGGTGGCCTCGGTGGAATCCTGAATCTGCTTGGTTTCGAGAAAACGCTGCTGCGTAACATCGAAGGCGCCGGAGGTCGCGTCGCTGAGCCGAGTGATTTGCGTCTGCAGATTGTGCTGCATGCTGGCTTGCTCGCGCGCCATTTTGTCGGTCCGTAAGAATTGATAGACGTTTCCGGCCATAGCGAGCGCCAAACCGAGAAACAGGATCACGAGGATTGCGGTGTGCAGACGACCCTGCGGAGAGCTCTCAAAACTATCACTAGACATATGTCCTCCGGCCAATGTAACGTGCGCATTGGCGTGGTAGGTAGATTCGCATAAGGCCTGCGGTGTTACATGCGAGGGGTACTAATCGAGTACTAATCAGCGCTTTTTCGGAGAGACATCGCTTTAAGTTTGGTGGACCTGGTGAGATTCGAACTCACGACCTCTTCCATGCCATGGAAGCGCGCTCCCAACTGCGCCACAGGCCCCCGGGGAGAGTGCCTCTGACACTATAACACGTCTGTTTCGCTACCATGGTCGCGATGGAGCGCGAACAAGCTTGGGAATTGCTGTGCGAGTTTACGAAGACCGATGGTTTGCGGCGGCACGCGCTGGCAGTGGAGACCTGCGTGACGGCGTATGCGCGAAAACTCGGCGAAGACGAAGCGAAGTGGGCGGTGACGGCGCTGCTGCACGATTTCGATTGGGAGATTCATCCGCAGGTGCCCGATCATCCCACGAAAGGCGAGCCGATTTTGGCCGGGCGCGGTGTGGATCCGGAGATCCGGAGGGCGATTTTGTCGCACGCCGATTTCACCGGAGTCTCGCGTGAGTCGGCGCTCGAGAAGGCCTTGTTCGCCTGCGATGAGTTGGCCGGATTCCTCACCGCCTGCTCTTATGTCAAGCCCAACCGCAGCATTCATGAGGTGGACGTGGGGTCGGTGCGGCGCAAGCTGAAGGACAAAGCATTCGCGCGCTCAGTGAGTCGCGACGATATCGTCAACGGCGCTGCTGGGCTCGGGGTGCAGTTGGACGAGCACATTGCTTTTTGCATCGAGGCGATGCGAAAACGCGCTGCCGAATTAGGTTTGGCGGGAACGCAGCCAGCCGCGGCAGCCAGCAGCTAGCGCGCTACGGGCATACAGGCCTGCACGCCGGCGCGATGCTAGAATCACCCTGGAAGCTAGTCTTAGCCGGTGCTGGGCCTGGTCTTCAAAACCTGTGTGCGGCACTTTGTGTCGCAGGTGGGTTCGACTCCCACTAGCTTCCGCCAATAAGTTCAACAAAACACGGGATACGTGTGGGTTCCCAGGGCCTATTAGGGCGATACAGGGCAATCTCCCACCAGCTACCTTCCCGCACAATTAGCAAGATTGTTTCGTCGATTGCTGTTGCCAGCGGCAACGAACCCATCTATGGTCAGGAATCAAATAGCCGATGCGTCTAGCCACTGACCGAGAGAACGATTATGATGCAGATCAAACAATAAGAATTTGAAGAGATCAGCAAAGACTACCGCGGCACATGGGAAGGCAAGCGGTCTGTGTTTGCTGGCTGCATCATGAAAGATGGCGGTACGGGCCTCCCTGTTGCGGGCACCTACAAGAACTAATCGAAGTACGGGGTGCACGGCTCGCCTCCCGCTATACTACATCCGTGGACCGCGACCAAGAATGGTACTTAGCCATGGCGAAGCTGGATGCTCTCGCCGCCAACATCCCGAGCCGAATTGAGCAATCCCACGTCGATGAGTTTCACGAAATCCTCGCACTCTTCGCCAGCGCCACTGCTCAGGATATTTCTGTATTCCGAGTCCCAAACGACAAAATGCAGAAAGTTGTCGTCTCGGCTCAGCGCGCTAGCCGAAGGTTTCCGGGGTCGGTGCAGTACAGCAGCGAGAAATACTGCGATGACAATTTCTTCCTGCGTCGCCTACAAGAAGTGAGGATCTACTTCGGCAACTTCCAGCCGCCGCATAAGCGTTAGGGCAAGCCAAGATGCCTTTTCGCTTCGCCGGTCGCAATTGATAGGACGAGTGCCTTTAGAATCTCGCCAGCTTGAGGCGCCATCTTTTTTAACAGCGCCTTGAACTTTCTAGCCGCGACAGGTGTTACCGCCGTATCGCTGGTTAGGTCATCGATGCTAGTCTTCAACTCCGCCTTCTCATCCGGCGTCAAGCCGTCCTGCTCGTCAGTCAGGCTCTTTGCAGCGTCCAGTGCGGTCTTCGTCCAAGGAAAGGGAGTCCCGCATTCGCCGCAGAAACGTGGCGGACGATAGGGGCCCGAGTTCGCCATCCATGCCGTTGGGCTGACTCCGCGAATTGGCCAATCGCACTTCTGGCAGCTCGTTATCGTAGGAGAGCCGCACTCTTCACAAAACGGTGCACCGAAATCCCGGTCACGCTGAATCGATCCGACGATCAGGTGTCCCTTTAGGCAAAGCTGCGCCGCGTCCGTTGGTTTCGCTTTCATGGGTGACTTTTATTGAAATGTATCACGCCTAAACGCGAACAGGATGTTGAACAGCGCCAGACTCAGGGCCTAACCGGGCAATGCGCGGTGGCAACGACGGCAACCTCAGGAGACGTGGCAACATGCTCTCTAATAAGTTGCGGCACTGCCTGATCTGCTGTCAGACCGACTCTCACTAGCTTCCGCCAATGGTCGTCAGCACTCGCCGGAAATTGCGATAAGTTCGCAGCCGACGATTGCGAAATTGTTGGAAAAACCGGCTCCACGCCGGATATCCCCTAGGCCGCGAGTTTCCGAGTGACTGGAAATGTTAAGACTTCACATCGTGTATACGTAGCGGAATGGCCGATGTGCGCTGCTCTTCCAAAAGTACCCGAGGATGATCACGCTTGCGACTGCCGCGTAGGCGCACCAAAGCGACGTGAATGCGTACCTTTTCACCACCATCACGACCAGCAGAATGACAAGGTTTGCTGCTCCGAAGATGACCATATCCCTGATTTGCGAGAAGAACAGTGAGCCGCAGGTCGCGATTACGTAGACGATTGCAACGGCCGCATTATTCGTCGCTGGATTGAGATAAACGATGCTGTTGCTCTTGATGAAGACCTGCGTCGAAAATGCGGTTAGCGCCCATAGTATGTAGAGCGTGGTTAGCCCGCCGATCAGCAGGAACGGCAGCATGCGCCTGCGCCTTTTGACGGTCGGCTCGAATAACAGCACGCTGAGCGGCAGCAGAAATGGGAGGAGCCCCTGTGCGTAGAGCATGAAAGCAGCGCCCATGTCATGTGTCACGGCGGGCGAGAGCATCCCGTCCAACCCGAGCCACACGAACCCTTCGATGAACTGGTGAATGGCGAAAAGTGTAGGAAGCGCCGCAAAAAGCAGTTCGCGCCGGTGTTTCACCTTCGTCAAGGTGACGATCCCGACTGTTCCCAGCACTCCACTGCCGACAAAGTTCGCGGTCGCTGAAAAGCACATCAGTCGTCCTCCTCGCCTGCTGGGTGTGTTGATACTACGGTATCGCGGATCGGTAGCCTTCGAGAATTGAGGATCGCTCAGTCTATCGGCGACCAAACTGTGAGATTCGCGCCAGGCATCTGGAACACCAAACTGCTGCCATCCGTACCCAACAGATTGCCGGTTCCTGAAACTGGGCGCCAGGAATTGGCGCCGGGACTGAGGACCGAATATCCTCCCCGATATCCCCAGGCATAAAGGGAACCATCGCCGGTGAACGCCACGATCGTTTTCTCCGGCAGATCCATTTGCCTCACCACGTTGCCAAGTAAATCAATCTCGATCCATGCACCCACTCGGCGCTTGGTTCCAGGTGGCACAACCGCTGTGGTGTAGAAAAGGCCGCCGATCCGGCCATTCGCACTGCGAAGTTGCCAACCACCGACGATCGGGCCCACTGGCTCTTGTTCGAAGGACGACCTGGGTAGAAATGCCCCAAGCATACGCCCGTCGCGCGAGAATTTTCGAAGAACGAAGTAGTCGGCGGAACCCGTCGCGGGCGGGTTCAGGCCCATCCATCCGATTGCCCATATGGAGTGATCCGCTCCAAAACAAACCTGCGTCGGCGACCAACCATCGCTTGTGACGATGAACGCGGTTTGCCTTCCCGCCCGATCGAACACCGCGACACCGCCGGCGTTTCGTTTTTCTAAGCGGTACTCGACTGCGATCGCCAAACTTCCGTCGTCGTCCGGAGTCGCATTACGGACGCTAGCGAACTTCGCCCCGGAAACCTGCGGCACGGCTCTGAAGGCTAGACTTCCATCCGGCTTGTAGAGAGCGATGGTGTGTTCGGGTTCGTACACAGCCAAGTAGCCTTTATCGAACGTTGGCTCAATGTTGAGCGGGGCCAAATCGCCCTGATAGTAGACATCCCGAGCTTGAACGAGCAAGGGCAATAGCGCAAACACTGTGATTGGCGGGAAGCAACGGACCATGGAACGCCTCCGGATGATTCTGCCAGAAATAGACGCTGATTTGTTGGAAAACGTGCATTCCTGCCGAGAAACGTGGCTCAGATATACTCCGGGTATGTTCCATCGCTTCCGTCTTCGTCACGCCGCTGTCGTTTTAGCTCTTCAAGCGGCCGCGCTCAGCGCGCAGAACGCGTTGTATCCTGGCACGCGGCCCTTCATCGCGGTGGACGCTCCGGTGGTTGCGCTCGAACATGTTCGGGTGATCGATGGCACTGGCGCCGCTGCGCGGGAAGACCAGACCATCGTCATCGGTGAAGGCAGAATCCGCGAAGTCGGTCCGGCGTCGCAGGTGGCCGTTCCGCAGAACGCGCGCCGCTTGGACCTGACAAACCAAACGGTGATTCCCGGCCTGGTGGGGATGCATGAGCATCTGTTTTATCCCTCAGGCGCCGGAGTCGCTATTTACACGGAACACGCGTTCAGCTTTCCGCGGTTGTATCTGGCGAGCGGCGTCACCACCGCGCGCACGGCGGGAACGCTCGAACCGCACACTGACCTAAACATCAAGAAATCGATCGACAGCGGGCAAATGCCCGGACCAGCGCTCCTGATTACCGTCGGATATATCGAGGGAAAGGGCATGTTCACGCCCCAGATGACAGAGGTGGACACTCCCGAGGAAGCTCGCCGTTTTGTGGAGTATTGGGCCGCGCAAGGCGCGCACTCGTTCAAGGCGTACATGCACGTCTCGCGCGCGGTGTTGGGCGCCGCAATTCAAGCTGCCCATGAGCGCCGGCTCACCCTCACTGGACACTTGTGCTCCGTCACGTATCGCGAGGCTGCGGCCTTGGGCATCGACAATCTCGAACATGGCCTGATCGAAGATACCGATTTCGTTCCCGGCAAGCCACCGGATGTTTGTCCCGCGAACCAGGCTGAAGTTTTCCGGCAACTGGACGTCAGCGGCGCGCCGGTGCACGAGACCATTCAGACGCTGGTGGCGCACCAAGTCGCGATCACATCCACGCTCGCGGTCTTCGAACGCAATCCGATCATCCAGCGCCGGTTTCTCGACGCGCTGTCGCCCAGTTCAGCCCTGAACTACATGACCATGCGGGCCCGCGGCGCCGCCCCCACCAGCGAGTTGAGTCCTGAGATTCGCAAGGAAGTGGAGTTCGAGCATGCCTTCGTGAAAGCCGGTGGACTGCTGGTAGCGGGCGCCGATCCAACCGGCAACGGCAGCGCGCTGGCAGGCTACGCGGACCAGCGCAACCTCGAGATTCTGGTGGCGGGAGGCTTCACGCCGCAGGAAGCAATTCGCGTCGCCACGCTCAATGGCGCCGAAAAACTCGGCTTGTCGGCCAGCATTGGCTCTATCGCGAAGGGCAAGCAAGCCGATCTGGTCGTGATCGACGGCAACCCGGCGGCGCGCATCGCGGACGTAGAAAACGTGAAGCTCGTCTTCAAGCAGGGCGTGGGCTACGATCCCGTGAAGCTGGTTGAATCCGTGCGCGGCCACGTGGGACTGCACTAGCGGTGTTGCCGCGGTTTCGCTTATTTCAAATCGTTCCGCACGATCTCGCCGCCCTTCATCACAAATCGCACGCGCGACATTTCCGTGATGTCCGCAAGCGGATCGCCCGAAACCGCCACCAGGTCGGCGAACTTCCCTTTTTCAATTGTTCCTACGCGATCCGCCCAGCCGATGATTCGCGCCGCGGTGGTGGTGGCCATCTGCAAGGTCTGAGCCGGAGCCATTCCCCACTTCACGAAATACGCGAACATATCGCCTTGCGTGCCGTGAGGAAATGGGCCTGCGCCGCTTCCGAACGGCTGTGTGACGCCCGCTGCCAGGGCCTTCTTCCAGCTCTTCTCCATCATTCGCCAGCGGCTGTTACCGAACTGTCGCATCTCCGTCGCGTCTTCGATGCTCAAATCGAAGAGCGTCGAAGTCAGCGGCAGCTTCTTCTCCAGCAACATGCGTAGCGATTCGTCGTCGAGGTCGACGCCGTGTGTCGGAACATCCACTCCCGCTGCGATGCAGTTGTGCAGACCTTCACCGCCGTAGGCGTGGCAGGCAACCTTCAACCCCTTACGGTGTGCCTCGTCCACAATCGCCTGAGTCTCTTCCAGAGTGAACCCGGGAGTCACCGCAATGGTTCCGTCGGGTTTCAGAGTGTACTCTTCGGTGCTATAGATTTTGATCCAGTCTACGCCGTAATGGGCTTGCTCACGCACGGCTTCGCGCACGCCCCAGGGCGAATTCGCAACCTGCGCGCCCACAAACGCAGGCGACACGCCGGGAATGTAAGTGGCGCCCGCCTTATTCGTATTCACGATCCCCGGTCCAGCCACCTGCATGCGCGGACCACGCACCAGACCGCGGTCGATCGCATTGCGCAGATCCACGGTGCCATATCCTCCGCCGTGCGACATTAGATCGACAATCGTGGTGAATCCAGCGTCCAGATCGCGCTGCGCGTTGCGAAGAGCCAGCAGTTCGCGATACTGCTGCGACATGTTAGGGCTGCCGCCGCCGTCCATTACGTGCAGATGCGTATCGATCAGGCCGGGCAGAACCGTGGCGCTGCTAAGGTCAATCACGCGTGCGCCCGCCGGTATCGCGAGCGAAGAACCGACATCCGTGATGCGCTCGCCCCGAATCAGGATCACCTGATTCTGGAGAAGACTGCCCGAGTTTGCATCGAACAAGCGTCCCGCGCGCACTGCGATCACAGCGGGTGCCTTGGCTGGCGGAGCTGGAGGAATGGTCCAGACCGGTGGGATGGCCTGAGGCAAAACCGGGAGACAAACAAAGGCAAACAAGCCAGCGTTGACGACTTTCATAAATGTAGGGATTGTATATGAAAACGCCGCCGAAGTCGCGGCTATGCGGGAGGCGAATGCATGAAAGCCGCCGGAAACAAGAAGGAGCGCGATCTGTCAGGCGAGCCTAGAAGTTCTCCTTCAACAGCTTCGCGATTCGCTTTGCCAGGTCGTTGGTGGCGCCTAGGTTTTCTCCGAAGAAGCGCACCTTGCCCGAAACTTTGCGATCGAGGAGAGTGCGAGCGTCGCGCGCAGTCAACGTGGCGCTGACGTCCACCTTGGTTGCTCCGGCCACCGTGGTCACTTCGCGCTTGGTCTGGCTGCCTTCGGTGAATTTTTCCACCGTGGTGTGCAGCGTCACCAGATCCGGAATGCCGTCGGCCGCTCGATCGCCGCCACGGAACACCTTGGAAAATGTGCCGGACTTACGCACCTGCTCGATGATGTGCTCGTACATTGCATAGCGGAACTCGGCCGGGATCTCCACATCGTGCGCTTCCACCAGCGCGATCTGAATGGCCGAAGCGGACAGCTTTTTGGGCGGCGGATCGGCCGCGTGAATCGCGAGCGCGCTCACGATCCCCATGAAAGCAAGGGATGCAGCGATGCGCCGGCTCATGGCTTCCCGCCTTCCTGTGCTTGAGGGGCCGCTGCTGCCGTGGCGTGCGCGCCGGCGTGAATTAGTTGGTCGCGGAACTTGTCCGCCTCCCCTTTCGGCAGCGCAAAGATGGCTCCGTGCAATCCGCCGTCGGTGCTGTGGAACGACACCGTAAGAATGTCCACCTTGCTGCGCATCAGCAAGCTGAGTACACGTCCGGTCCCATACGGCGCAGCCATGGCGGCGGTCTTCACTACCCGCCCGGTTGTACCGCCGCCCTGCGTGGTCTCAGCGCCCGTGAAGATATCGTCGATATTGGCGACCGGAACCTGCGCTTCGGCCTTCTTGTCCTTGAACTCGAGCGCCCCGTTCTGAACCGTCAGCTTACCGGTGGCATTGTTCTTGATGTTTTCCAAACCGATCAGGTGCCGGACGGCCGGATTGGGGTCGGGCTGTTGCGCGAATGCGGTGGTTATCGCGGCGCATAAAAGCATCGCCAGCGCGCACGGCTTCAAGCGCGGAAAATCGAGCATAGATCGAACCGCCTTTCACAAACTGCACGCTGTCTGAGGTGTGGCATTCAAAAACAAACGTGTTTGGTGATTTTACCGCCTCTGGATGCCCGGCGGTGACTGGCTGCGATGGCTGTACTGGAGCGCAGCCGTTCAATCTGGTTCTGTACACCGTGGGAAAGGTTGCGCTACCTTCGCCGCATGCTCTCCGACGCGCGGAATGCGCTCTTATCGAGAACCCAGGAACTGGCTGCCCAGTTCTTGAGTGGTCTGGATCAACGTCCGGTCGGCCGACCGGTGGATTTCGACGAACTGTTGGATCGCGCCGGGGGGCCCATGCCCGCACTCGGTGAAGATCCACTCTGCACCATCGAGCATATGGCGCGATGTTTCGACGCGGTCCTCACGGCTTCGGCCGGACCGCGCTACTTCGGCTTCGTGACCGGCGGCTCCGTCCCGGCTGCGTTGGCAGCCGACTGGCTAACCTCGGCCTGGGATCAGAACGGCTTCAACTTTTTTACGTCGCCTGCCGCGGCGGCCGCCGAAGAAATCGCCGCGCGTTGGCTGGTGGAACTCTTCGGCCTCCCGCGATCGACTAGCGTCGGCTTCACTACCGGCTGCACGATGTCGAATTTCACCGGGCTCGCGGCGGCACGCCACGCCCTGCTGCGCAAGGCCGGCTGGGACGTCGAAAGCCAGGGACTGTTCGAAGCGCCGCGCTTGACGGTGATCGTGAGTGAAGAATCGCACGTGACGATTTTCGCCGCGCTCCAGATGCTCGGGCTTGGTCGCGATCGCGTGATCCGCGTGCCCACGGATGCGCAGGGCCGCATGCTTGCTTCCGAACTGCGCGCGCGTCTCAACGGCACAACTGCGCCCGCCATCGTGTGCGCGCAGGCGGGCAACGTGAACACCGGAGCCTTCGATCCCATCGCGGAAATCGCCGAATGCGTTCGCGAGAAGTCGGGATGGCTGCACGTGGACGGCGCGTTCGGACTCTGGGCGGCTGCGTCGCCGAATTATCGCGCGCTTACCCGCGGAATAGAGTATGCGGACTCGATCGCCTCCGACTGCCACAAGTGGCTCAATGTCCCCTACGATTCGGGCGTGGTCTTCGTGCGCGACTCAAATGCGCATCGGACGGCGATGACCCTGAGCGCCGCTTACTATGGCCAGCGACCGGACGCCGCGCGCGATAACTACAATTGGGTTCCCGAGGCATCGCGGCGTGCGCGAGGCTTTACGGTCTACGCAGCGCTTCGAGGCCTCGGCCGGAGCGGCATCGCGGAAATGATCGAGCGCTGCTGCTCGCTCGCCCGCCGCATGGCGGACCGTCTTTCGCCCGGCCCCGGCGTGACCATCCTCAATGAAACCGTCCTGAATCAGATACTGGTTCGATTCAACCCGGGCACGGGCGACGCGGATTCTCATACTGCCGAAGTGGTGCGGCGCGTTCAGGAAGATGGCCTCTGTTGGCTCAGTCCCACCACTTGGCATGGCCTCACGGCAATGAGGATATCGGTTTCCAACTGGTCGACTACCGAAGCCGACATCGACGCTTCGGCCGACGCGATCCTCCGTTGCGCGAACGTTTGAAGACGCGTTCCGATCCGCACCGGCTAACCAATCCGAGCCGTCTTACGCCAGTACGGTTTACGGTTTCAATGTTTTAGAAATCAATGTAGACTTAGACCACTAAAGTAGAAAATCGTTATGAAATTGATGAAATGCAGTGTGATTGCGCTCATGGCGGTAATGTCGTTAAGCGCCGACACGGTCGCCGTTACCCGCATTTCTCCGCCGTTCACCTTCAGCACCTCGGTGACTCGTGTCGATCCCGCCGATGCAAGTCCGATCCCCGAGCCGCACTGCGACGCGTTGATCGCAATTTCGCTTTTCGCGGGCGTCGCATTTCTCAACAACCGGCTCAAGTCCCGATCCTAGACAGTTCAACCGCAGCCTGCTGACGGGCGCGTATAGCTGCTGAAATTTGTTCCGGCACCCGGAGTCTACAGATTGGGAGCCGGTCTCCCCAGTTAGACGAGGTAACAAATGAATACAACAGCTATCGTCGCCATCATCGTGGCAGTGATTGCGCTGGCAGTCGCTTTATGGGCGATCTATCAGACGCAACGCAGTAAGCGGCTGCGCACCAAATTCGGTCCCGAGTACGATTACGCCGTCGATCGTCAAGGCGATCGGCGCAAAGCCGAAGCAGAACTCGCGCAGCGGGAAGAATCGGTGAAACGTTTGCACATTCGTGAACTCACCCGCGCCGAGCGCGACCAGTTCTCGAACGCCTGGCGTGATGAGCAGGCGCGCTTTGTGGATGCTCCAGCCCAAGCTGTGGCTTCCGCCGACGGGCTGATCTCGCGCGTGATGACCGCGCGTGGATTTCCGACGGCCGGATACGAGACACAGGCCGCTTACGCATCCGTGGATCATGCGCGTGTCATTCATGACTATCGTGAAGCTCACCGCATTGCCGAACGCAGCCGGGCAGGCCAGGCCAGCACTGAAGAATTGCGGCGCGCCATGATCGGCTATCGCGCGCTGTTTGAATCGCTAGTGGGCAGCCCCGTGCTGTCGCAGCGTGGATGAGTTTTTCGAAGGAAGGGACACATGGAAAATCAAATTAAAGAAACGTTTCGGTCCAACGAGTACGTCGCCGGGGACCGCACTGCACTGGCCGAACCGCCGATGGAAACACCTGAGCCCGTTAGAAATATTCCGGTAACAACGGAGCCTTTGAGCAGCGGCCCACTGGGCAATGCACCTACCGGCGCCGACGCACTCTTTGGATCCGGCGAAGCCGCCAAGCTCCGTCAGCAATGGCAGGAGATCCAAGTCGCATTCGTGGACGAGCCGCGCAAGTCGGTTCAACAGGCGGATGAACTGGTAGAGAACGTCGCGAAGCGGCTGACGGATATATTTTCCGGACAGAGGGTCCGACTCGAGCAGGAATGGGACAAGGGCGAAATTTCCACCGAAGACCTCCGCACCGCATTTCGACGCTACCGCACGCTGTTCGACAGATTGCTTTCGATTTGAGCTGCTGGGGCGACCTTAAGTATCAATCGCGCCGCAGCGCCGCCAATCGTCGGAATCGCGGCTTCGCGCTATAATCGAGAGGGAGTTCCCTTGTCGATCCGAAGCTTTTTGCGCCTCAGCGCCCACATCCAGATGCTGCCTATTTTGGAAGGCGGCGAAGAAACGCTGGTAGGCGGCCAGGCTGTGATGGAAGGCGTCATGATGCGCGCACCGCACAGTTATTGCGTGGCCGTGCGCCGCGCCAACGGTGAGATCGTCACCGAAGAGCAGCCGCTCCCGAAGCTTTCCGAAAAATATCCGATCCTGAAGCTGCCCATTTTGCGCGGGCTCGGCACGCTCGGCCACGCCATGACGCTCGGCGTGAAGGCGCTGAGGTTCTCGATGAACGCCGCGGTCGCCGATTTGACCAAGACGTCGGAAAAGCCGATGGAAGAACTGCCCGGCTGGATGCTTGCGCTGAACCTGGCGTTCTCGCTAGTGATGTTCCTGTTCATGTACAAATTCGTGCCGCTGTTTCTGGCGACGCGCCTCGGCCACTTCTTGCCCCCCGCCCACCAGCGCCTGGAAGTAAATCTGATCGACGGCGGCATTCGTCTCGCGCTGCTGGTCGTGTTTCTCCTGGCTGTCTCGCGGATGAAGGACATGCGCCGCATGTTCGAATATCACGGCGCCGAGCACAAAGTGGTGTTCAACTATGAGTCCGGCCAGCCGGTGAATGTCGAGAACGCGCAGAAGTTCGTGACGTTTCATCCACGCTGCGGCACCAGTTTTCTGCTGGTTGTCATGCTGATGGCGATTCCGGTTTACGCGTTTCTTCCGTTCGACGGATTTGTCGCGAAGCTAGTGGCTCGCATCGCACTCCTGCCTTTGATCCTCGGCGGCAGTTACGAACTGATCCGCTTTGCCGCGCGGCATCAGCAAGGGCTTATGGCGCTGCTTACGCGGCCGGGCTTGTGGTTGCAGCGCGTCACCACGCAGCCGCCCAGCGATGAGCAGGCCGCAGTCGCCATCCATGCGCTCGAAGGCGCGATGCAGCTCGAAAAATCGCAAGGCGGCGAGTTGGTGATCGCTTAACTCGCGTTCCCGGATCGGGCCCGACCCTGGCATGCAATATTCGCAAAAACTCGACGAGATGGAAGCGCGGTTCGACAATCTGACCGAGCAGATGGCGGATCCGTCCGTGATCGCCGATGGCGACGGTTATCGCAAGACGGCCAAAGCGCGCTCCGAACTCGAAGAACTCGTCGGAAAATACCGCGAGTACAAGCAGGCCAAACGCAATTACGATGAAGCCCGGCCGATGCTCGAAGATCCCGATCCCGAACTGCGGCAGATGGCGATGGACGAAGTGCATCGGCTCGAGCCCGAAATAACGCGCATCGAAGAAGAGCTGAAGATTCTGCTGCTCCCCAAAGATCCTCTGGACGACAAAAACGTCGTGCTCGAAATCCGTGCGGGCACCGGCGGCGACGAAGCCACGCTTTTTGCGGCCGAAGTTTTCCGCATGTACAGCCGATACGCCGAATCGCAGAAATGGCGAGTGGAAGTGACGTCAATCAGCGACTCCGCCGTGGGCGGGATCAAGGAAGTCATCGCGCTGATCAGCGGCAACAAGGTGTACAGCCGCATGAAGTACGAAAGCGGCGTGCATCGTGTGCAGCGCGTTCCGGCTACCGAACAACAGGGCCGTGTGCACACCTCAGCCATCACGGTCGCGGTGCTGCCTGAAGCGGACGAAGTCGAAATCAAGATCGATCCCAAAGATGTTCGCATCGACACGTTCTGTTCTTCGGGCCCTGGCGGCCAGTCGGTGAACACCACCTACTCCGCGGTGCGCCTCACCCATCTGCCCACCGGCCTGGTCGTCTCCTGCCAAGATGAAAAGTCGCAGATCAAGAACCGCGCCAAGGCCGAGCGCGTGTTGCGATCGCGCTTGTATGAGATCGAGCTCGAAAAACAGCAGGAACAGATCGGTGCCGAGCGGCGCAGCATGGTGGGATCGGGCGACCGCAGTGAGAAGATCCGGACTTACAATTTCCCGCAGAATCGCGTGACGGATCATCGCATTGGCCTTACGTTGCACCAACTCGATCTGGTCATGGAAGGACGCCTCGATCCGCTGCTCACAGCGCTCACCACGTATTACCAAAGCGAAAAACTAGGCGATCAGCGAGGCCTGACACCAGTTTTGTCATGACCCTTCAGACCGCGCTTCTTCAGGGCACACAATTGCTCGAAGAGGCCGCGATCCCCGTTCCCCACCTAACCGCCGAAGTTCTTCTATCCCACGCTCTCCAGCAGGATCGCGCGTATCTCTACGCCCACTCAAGCGACGAATTGACCGAGCGCGCCTGGATCCACTATGGCCGCTATCTGCACGAGCGACTGAAAGGTAAACCGACGCAGTACATCACCGGCCGCCAGGAATTTTACGGCCGTGAGTTTCGGGTGACGCGTGACGTTCTGATCCCTCGTCCGGAGACCGAACATCTTGTTGAGGCAGCGATCGCGCGAGTACGCCCCGGCGACGCGCTGCTCGATGTGGGCACCGGCTCCGGTGCTATCGCCATCACACTGGCGCTGGAGACAGACGCGCGCGTGTCGGCGAGCGACGTTTCTTCATCCGCGCTGTGCGTGGCATCCTCAAACGCTCGCCGCCTCGGCGCCGCGCTGAATTTCATCGTCGGCGATCTAGCGACTTGCTTCGCGTCGCGATCGCTCGACTTATTGGTCTCGAACCCTCCCTACGTGCCTCGCGCCGACCAGGCCGGCCTCCAGCGCGAGGTCCGCGACTGGGAACCGGAAGTCGCGTTATTCGGAGGGCCCACCGGTCTTGAGATATACGAGCGCCTGATCGCCGACGCCCGCCGCGTCCTTCGCCCGGCCGGATGGCTGCTGGTCGAACTCGGCTACAATTCGTTAGAACCGGTGCGGGCGATGCTTGCCTCGAACTGGAGCGGGATCGACATAAAGCACGACCTGGCAGGGTTCCCCCGTGTTCTCGCCGCGCGATTCACGCCATGAAAACTTACTTCCACGTGGACATGGACGCGTTCTTCGTTTCCGTGGAAGAGCTGTTCGATCCCTCCCTGCGCGGCAAACCTGTCGTGGTCGGAGGCAAGTCCAATCAGCGCGGCGTCGTATCCGCGGCATCCTACGCCGCGCGCAAATTCGGCCTGCATTCAGCCATGCCGCTTCGCACCGCCTACCGTCTCTGCCCTCATGCCATCTTCGTCGAAGGCCACCCCGAGCGCTATCGCGATTACTCGCACAAAGTGTTCAAAGTTCTCCAGACTTTTTCCCCGCAGGTGGAGATGGCATCCGTCGACGAAGCCTACATGGATCTCACCGGCACAGAAAAGCTCCACGGCCCCCCGCTCTCGGCTGCGCATCAACTCCACGAATCGATCAAGCGGGAAACCGATCTGAACTGTTCCATCGGTATTGCGGCTTCGCGCATGGTGGCCAAAGTCGCTTCCGATCAAGCCAAGCCCAACGGCATCCTGCGAGTGATTCCGGGCCAGGAAGCTCGATTTCTCGCGCCGCTCGAAGTCCGCAAAATCCCCGGAGTGGGCAAAGTCACCGAAAGAAGTCTGCACGCGCGCGGCATTCGCACAGTGGGCGATCTGGCCGCGCTGGACGAATCCTTCCTGCGCGAGCACTTTGGCGAATGGGGCCTGGCGCTGGCTGGAAAATCGCGCGGCGCGGACGCAGGCGCATGGTTCGCGGGCGAAGTGGGCGAGAACAGCGATCCGAAATCGATCAGCCACGAGGTCACGTTTCACGAAGACACCGACGACGCCGAGCGCCTCGAGTCGACGCTCGCGCGGCTTTCGGAAATGGTCGGCCGCCGCCTGCGCGAACATGCGCTCTTCACTCGCACCATCCAACTGAAGCTGCGCTACTCCGATTTCACCACCATCACGCGCGCCTATTCGCTCGATCACGCCACACAGCTCGACACCGAAATTTTCCGCCAGGCGCGCGATCTGTTTCGCGCCAGCCGCAAGCCGAGCTCGAAGATCCGCCTTCTGGGAGTCCACGCCGGCGGACTGGAATCAGAGGAAGGCCAGCTCAACCTGCTCGAAGAAGATACCACCCGCCGCTGGCGCAAAGCTCTCACCGCCGTCGACCAACTCCGCGACAAATTCGGCGACGACGCCGTCTCGCTTGCCAATGGACTGAAGGGCCGCTTCCGCGAACGCGTCCACGAGAACCCGGCCGGCCTCCCAGGCAAGACGCCGCGCGAAGAATGAGACAGCATCATGACAGCACAGCTCGCTGCAAAGATGACTGCATGAGGACCACCGTCACGCTGGATCCGGACGTGGAGCGCCTGCTCCGAAGCCGATGCGAGAGCGCGGGGCCTCTTTCAAAGAAACTCTGAATCAAGCCCTTCCGGAAGGTCTTCAGACGAAAAGACGCCTTCTGTCGAAAAAGTTTGTACAGCAGACTTTCCACATGGGAACCGCGCAGAATTTCCGTTGGGATAAAGCCCTCTCGGTCGCCGAGGCAATGGAAGGCGAAGAGATCATGCGAAAGCTGTCGCTGAATAAGTGATCGTACCTGATGTAAACCTGCTCATTTACGCTGGATCTGCCCGTTGCAACTGTAATCCATCCCGGCCCCCGCCACGCGCCCATTCTGCGTGATCTGTTATCGCCCCTCGGCACAGGAGGGAATCTGACATCCCACGCACACCTCGCCGCGCTGGCGATCGAGCATGGCGCCCAACTCTACTCGGCCGATTCAGACTTCGCGCGTTTCTCCGGCTTGAAGTGGAGCAACCCTTTAGCTTGAAGCAGACCAGAGTTTCAAAAGCTATACAATAAGGCCGGGAGGAACGATGCCTCGTTCTCGGTTGAGCCTCATTACCGCGGGAATATTACTAGCCGGCGCACTCATCTGGCTGACCCTTGGACGGACCGTCTCCGCTTTCCTCTGGGTCGCGATCGGCTTCGGCTGGTTGCTGACCGCCTTGGTACAGTCGAAGAAATCCTCCGAGGTCGTCCCCGCCCCCGCCTCGCGCCTCGTGCGCCGAATCTCACGCCTGATTCTTTTTTGGAGCTAGCCCTTTCGCTCGCCGCACCCGATCAGCGGCAAACGTCTGCGAACCAACTTCCCCATGGCGCTAAACTACTATCAGGTCATACCTGGAAAATGAAGCAACTCATCGAAGACATCGCGAAGGCTCTGGTTGACTCGCCCGATGAAGTCAACGTCAGCGAAGTGCAGGGCGAGCAAGTCACCGTTTTGGAGCTCCGGGTCGCACCGGGCGACTTGGGCAAGGTCATCGGTAAACAAGGCCGCACCGCGCGATCCATCCGCACTCTGCTCGGCGCGGCGGGCATGAAGCTCAACCGGCGCTTCACGCTCGAAATCCTGGAATAGCTCTGCAGCTCGTTACCATTGCACGTCTCATCCGGGCGCGCGGCAATAAAGGCGAACTCGCCGCCATCCCGCTGTCGAACCACCTCGACGGCCTCACGAACGTGCTCGTCAACCAAACGCCGATGACCGTGGAGCGCACCTGGATGCATGGCGAGTACGTCATTTTCAAGTTCCAGGGCATCGACACGATTTCAGACGCCGAGCGGCTTGCCGGTGCCGACGTGTCGATCCCCCTCGATCAGCGCCCCGCGGCGCCGGAAGGCGAATTCTACCGCTCGGACTTAATCGGCTGTGAAGTATTCGATCAGAACGCGCGCCTCCTGGGAACGGTAGCCGGCTGGCAGGAAACCGGAGCCGCGCCGTTAGTGGAAGTGCGGAAGCCCAACGGCGCGGAATTGTTGATCCCTTTCGCCACCTCGATCTTCACGAAGATCAACGTCGCCGCGCGGCGTATCGACGTCACGCTGCCAGACGGCCTCGAGGATCTGAATTAGAATGCGCTTCCACATCCTCACCATCTTCCCCGAGTTCTTCGACGGCCCCTTCCGCCACGGCGTGGTTGCCAAAGCCGCCGAATCCGGCCGCATCACAATCCAAATCCACGACCTCCGTACCTGGACGCACGACCGGCACCGCACCGTGGACGATCGCCCCTTCGGCGGCGGCGAAGGCATGCTCCTCAAACCCGAACCAATCTTCGACGCCGTCGACGACATCTTCGCCGAGCGCACCGAATCCCGCCGTGTCATCCTCCTTTCTGCCCAAGGCAAACGATTCGACCAGCAAGCCGCGCGCCGCCTCGCCGCTGTCCCCGAACTGCTCCTCGTCTGCGGACGCTACGAAGGCGTCGATGAACGCGTGGCCGAGCACCTGGCCGACGAAGAGCTTTCCATCGGCGATTTCGTCCTGAGCGGCGGCGAACTGGCCGCGGCCCTGGTGATCGATTGCGTCGCGCGCTTGCTTCCCGGAGTTCTGGGCAATGCCGATTCCGCCGTCCAAGAATCCTTCAGCGATCAAAATCTGCTCGATTGCCCCCAATACACGCGCCCGGCCGAGTTCCGCGGCTGGAAAGTCCCCGAAACCCTGCTCAGCGGCAATCACGAAGAGATTCGACGCTGGCGCCAGAAGGCCGCGCGCGAGAAAACTGCAAAGAACCGCCCGGATCTATTACAATAGGGGATTCAAGGATTTGTAACCATGTCGAACCCCCTACTCGTCAAAGTGTCCTCCCGGCAAAAGCGTACCGATGTCCCCGAATTTCGCCCTGGCGACACCATCCGTGTCCACGTGAAAATTAAGGAAGGCGATAAAGAGCGTCTGCAGGCTTTCGAAGGTACGGTGATCGCGCGCAAGAACACCGGCCTCGGCGAGACTGTCACCGTCCGCAAGGTCAGCTTCGGGCAAGGCGTCGAGCGAATTTTCCCGATCCACGCCCCCGTCATCGATCACATCGACGTCGTGCGAACCGGCCGCGTCCGCCGCGCGAAGCTTTACTACCTGCGCGAGCTGAAAGGCAAAGCGGCGCGTCTGCGCGAACGCGAGTAGGAATTGCGCGGCAGTAATTCCCTCCGCCGCCAACCGCATTGCTCCCTACCCCCACTCTCGTGCCACAATCGCGAGAGGGCGGTGATTCGATGAGATGCCAGGGCAAATTCGAACGGGAAGCCCGCGCGCAAGGATATTTGTCCGTCGCCGGCGTCGACGAAGTAGGACGGGGCGCTCTCTTCGGCCCAGTCTTCGCCGCTGCTGTCATTCTCTCTCCTGACCGCCCCATTCGCGGCCTTAAAGATTCCAAGCAATTGATCAAAGACCGCCGCGAGACGCTGGCCGAGCGTATCCGCGAACGCGCCGTCGCCTGGGCCGTGGCTTCCGCCGACGCTTTTGAAATCGATCGCATCAACATCTACCAGGCCTCGCGCTTGGCCATGCGCCGCGCCATCGAAAAACTCAAACCCACGCCCGACTACTTACTGATCGACGCCATCACCGTCGAACTCCCCATCGCACAACAGGCGCTCATTCACGGCGATGCCCTATCCCAATGCATCGCCGCCGCGTCTATTCTTGCGAAAGTGGAGCGCGACGCCTGCATTTGCGCCTGGGACCAAGTGTTCCCCGAGTACGGCCTGAAAAATCATAAAGGCTACTCCACCGACGAACACTGGAATGCGCTCGAGAAACACGGCCCCACACCGCTTCACCGCTTCAGTTTCTGGCCCGTCCGCGAACATTCGCCGCAGGCGCTATGGACCGGGTACCCGCGCCAGGGCGATCTTTTTGCCGTCGCCGAAACTCCAGTGGAGTGTGTTCCCGTGGGATGGGCGGAAGCAGAGCCCGCCGATGGCCCCGCGATCGAGGAAGCCACCGCATGCAGCCAGTGACGCCGCCCGTCTCCGTCTCCGATCCGGGTGCGCCTCCTAAACGAACCTGGGGTCAGAAGCTCGGCACATTGTTGTTCGTTCTGGTCTGCTTCGAAGTCGGTGCTTTCCTGCTGCTATTTCCTTGGATGGATTACTGGGACCACAACTCCATCGCCGCTTTTGCTCCCTGGGTCCGCGACATTTGGGACAGCGCCTATTTTCGCGGCGCACTCAGCGGCCTCGGCCTCGTGAACATCTATATCGCGCTCGCCGAAATCTTCCATATTCGCCGCCCCCGTCCTGATAGACTGAAGGTACCGGTGCTATGAAGCCGATTACGGACCCTAAGACCACAGTCGCCGAGCCAGCGCCGGCTTCTCCGGCCAACCAAATCGAACCGCCGCGCGGCGCGATCGCTGAATGGGCTATCACCATTCTTCTGCTGTTGTTCGGCACCACCACGCTGGTTCAGGCCTTCGTCATTCCCACTGGCTCCATGGAAGACACGCTGCTCATCGGCGATCATCTGCTCGTCGACAAGCTCGCCTACGCGCCCTCCGGCAGCATCAGCAAATACATCTTACCTTATGAAGAACCCAAGGACGGCGACATCATTGTCTTCCGCTATCCGGTGGACATCACCCAGACTTTCGTCAAACGTGTCATCGGCCAGGCCGGCGACCACATCAAAATCGTCAACCAGATCGTGTATCGCAATGGCGTGAAGCTCAATGAGCCTTACGTCTACCATAAGAACCCATATCCCGATTCCTTCCGCGACAATTTCCCCTCGAGCGAACCGAATTTAATGCTGCTCGACCGCGCGCACGACATGCTCGCGAATAACGTCGTCAATGGCGAAGTGGTTGTTCCGCCCCATTCCTTCTTCGCCATGGGCGACAATCGCGACAATTCGCTCGATAGCCGCTACTGGGGATTCGTCCCGCGCGAAAACATCATTGGTAAGCCGCTGATTATTTATTGGTCGTACGACGCCAACACCGAAAGTCTGGCAAGCAGCTCCGTCAACACTCTGCTGCGCCACTTTGTCGATCTGGGCGAGCACTTCTTCACCAAAACCCGTTGGAACCGCACCTTTAAATTGATCCATGGCTACTACGGTCCCTTCTAAAGCCGCACAAAAAACGAAAGCTGCTGCGAAGCCCGCGCCGCCCGCCAAAAGCAGCGTGATTCCGCGCAATTCCATCGCCGAATGGGCGCTCACGATTCTCATCCTGCTGTTCGGAACCTCCACCATCGCGCAGCCCTTCGTGATCCCAACCTCGTCGATGCATAACACGTTGTATACCGGCGACCATTTGATCGTCGACAAGCTCGCGTACGCGCCCCCTGGATCCATCAGCCAGCATTTTCTTCCGTACGAGGACGTCAAACGCGGCGACATCATCGTGTTCCGGCACCCGACGTTGATCACAGTCGACTACGTGAAACGCGTCATCGGCATGCCTGGCGATCACCTGAAGCTGGTGAATAAGCAGGTGATCCTCAACGGCAAAGCTCTCGTCGAGCCGTACGCGATCCATATGGACAATTCGCTGAACTATCGCGACAATTTCCCCGTGGGCGAAATCGACTATACTTCCGATCCGAAAATGTTCGACCGCGCCAGCGCTATGCTGCGCGATTACGTCGTCAATGGTGAGTTGGTTGTTCCGCCGGGCCACTATTTCGCCATGGGCGACAACCGCGACAACTCCCTCGACAGCCGCTATTGGGGCTTGGTCCCCCGCGAAAACATCACCGGCAAGCCGCTGGTTGTTTTCTGGTCCTACGACGCGCCCACCGAAGATTTGAAAGACTACAATCTCCACCACATGCTCGACTTGGCCTTGCACTTCTTCACCAAGACGCGCTGGGATCGCACGCTGAAACTGATTCACGGGTATCCGCTGGGCTGATGGCAGCTCGTCGGTCCTACTACGGTCTCATCCTCGCCGGCGGTCGAGGTACGCGCTTTTGGCCGCGCAGCCGCCGCGCGCACGCCAAACAGGTCTTGCGGTTCCTTGGCGAACGCTCCCTGATCCAGCAAACCGTGGATCGCCTCCGCCCCGTCATCCCGCCCGATCGCCAATGGATTCTCACCAGTCCGGCGCTCCGCGACGAGATCGTGCGCCAATTGCCCGAGATCCCCAAGCGCCAGATCCTCGCCGAGCCCGCGCAGCGCAACACCGCCCCCGCCATCGGACTCGCCGCGCACATCCTGCAGTCGATCGATCCTGACGCCGTCATGGGCGTGTTCCCGTCCGACCACATCATCGCCAAGCCTGCTCAGTATCTACGTTTCGTCCGGCCCGCCTTCAAAGCCGCGTCCCAAGGCAAAATCGTGGTGCTCGGAATTCAGCCCCGCTGGCCAGAGACCGGCTACGGTTACATCGAGTTCCCGAAGAACGTCCGCGCGGGCTCGACCGAACCGGTCGCCGTCCGCCGCTTCCAGGAAAAACCCGATCTCAAAACCGCCACCCGCTATCTCAAGGCCGGAAATTTCTATTGGAACGCGGGCATGTTTTTTTGGAAGACGTCCGTGCTGCTCGACGCCCTGCGCGAATACCAACCTAAGACCGCAACGCTGTTGGCCAGCATCCCGCCGTTCGACAACCGCCACTTCCCGAAGAAAATGAACGCCGCATTCCCGCACTGCGAAAACATATCCATCGACTACGCTGTGCTCGAGAAAGCCCCCGGCGTAATGGGACTCGCAACCGGTGACTTCGGCTGGAACGACGTCGGCAGTTGGAACGCGGTCTACGAGCTCCTGCCGCGCGACAAAAGCGCCAACATTTTCCGCGGCCACACCCTGGTCCATGACAGCTCCGGCAACTACGTCGACGCCGAGGGCAAAATGGTCGCCTTAGTAGGCGTGAAAGACCTGGTGATCGTCGACACCCCGGACGCTCTCCTGATCGCCCACCGCCCCCGCTCGCAGGAGGTCGGCGATATCGTGAAGAAGCTCGAACAGCTCAACCGCCACGATCTGCTGTAATCAGCATCCGGGCGCGGCGTGCTTTCGCCGAAGTAGCTAACGGGCGGCCTTTAGGGCTTGCTTCTTTCTCTCCAGAAAAGAAGAGCTCTGCTGGGTAAGCACCAAACCAGTATTCGGATCCAGGAAAACCGCCGGCGCCTACTCGCTGAACATGGCCGTCCAGCCGTCGGGCCCGCTTGGTTATCTCACCACTTGGCCGACCGGGCAAACCCAACCGTTGGTCGCCACGCTGACCGCCCTGAAAGGTCTTGTCATCGCCAATGCCGCGCTCGTCCCCGCGGGGACCGATGGCTCGGTGGATGTCTACGTAACCGACCCAACGCACGTCATCATCGACACCAACGGTTTCTTCGGGCCAATCATTGAGGATCGAACCGCAACGTTTACGGCAGCGTCCACGCAGATCGTGGTAGACAACCCGGTTGGCATCAACGTCGGGGACGTGGTCACCGGACGCCCCTCAACGCTGAATAACCTGATCGTCAGCGCCGGGAGCAACACCATCACCGTGCCGAATACCGCGATGGTAGCGGTGGGAGTGATTGTCACCGGGAGCGACGCGACGACCGGTGCCACCTTAATACCCGCTGGCTCGGTAGTCAACGCCATTCAACCTTTCAATGCCACCTCTAACACAGTCACTCTCAGCGCCAATGCGCTCGGCTCCAGTGGCAACGCCTCGGTCACTTTCAACGCCGCGCCTTTCTTTCCTCTAAACACAACTGTCGTAAACCCGCCCCCCAGTTCCACCGGCGTGGTCCACCTTAGCTCGGCAGTCGCTGGAACCACGCAGCCGCCCGGCGTGACCGTCAGATTCACACGCCCATAGCGCCGATCAGATTTCAGGCCTTAAGGCGCGCACTTCAAGATTTCAGATAGCGTCCACGGCTGGGCGCTCACGGAATGCACGTCGTCCAGTTGCCAACGGCCCGCGTTCCGGCGAAAATCGAAATGAATCTCTTCGGGATTACCCAGGTTGCGGAACTTCGCGATTACCGTTTTGCGATCCGGGCCGTCATCGGTGCTAGTGACGGCGAGATTAGAAAGTTCCCAGTCCTGGCCGTTGACCCAGAAGTCGAAGTCCAAACAGCCGACTCCGCCTTTGCCCTTTTTTCTGTCGTCGCGAATCAGTTTTGCTAGCCGCGGGGTGTAGATGTCGTCGGGCTCGTCGTAGGTGTGACCCTTGGATTGGGTCTCGATCAGACGCCGGTAGACCTCGGCCACGAACGTCTTCGGATCGTCGATTCGGGTAGCGGCGGAGAGTGCAGCGACGCCTGAAAGAGCCAGTGCCGCCAAAGCAGAGCGTGCAATTCGCATAGGTCAGGATTATCTTCTGTCAGGATACCGGCTTTGTCGTGAGGCGCTCCGCTCGCAAGATCTCGTTTACGTATATTCGAGTATTCGAATATAATGTATTTGTGTCCGATTCACTGCGCCGATTCAAAGCGGAGGTGTTCCAGGCTCTGGCTCACCCGACCCGCATTGCCATAGTGGAGCTGTTGCGCAACGGGCCTCTGCCCGCCGGGAAGCTGATCGCGGAGCTGGGGATTGAACAGGCGAACGCATCCCAACACCTTTCGGTGCTGCGCTCAAAGCAGATCGTGGTTAACCGAAAAGAGGGCAACCAGGTCTTTTACAGCTTGCGGGATCCGATTTTGATCGAGGTACTCGATATCATGCGGCGTTATTTTCACGCGCATATCCGCGGGTCTCTGGCGACGCTGGGGGAGATCAAAAAAGCGGAAGTAGGCCGTCGATGATCGCCTTGCCGCAAACCCCACTGGACAGGTGGCTGCCGAAACTGGTGCTTTGTCTTCGCCAGTACAATTCGCGTTTTTTCGCGGCCGATGTGATCGCTGGGTTGACCGTGGGATTGGTGGCGTTGCCGCTGGCGATGGCCTTCGGCATTGCCTCCGGTGTTACACCGCAGGCCGGCATCTATACGGCAATCGTGGCCGGTTTCTTGATTTCCGCGTTGGGCGGATCGCGCACTCAAATTGGCGGGCCGACGGGCGCGTTCGTGGTGATTATCGCGGGCATCGTCGCCAAGTTTGGGTTGCCGGGTCTGTTCATGGTCACAATGATGGCGGGAGTGATGTTGGTGGTGATGGGCGCCACTGGGCTGGGAACCGCGGTAAAGTTCATCCCTCGCCCCGTGACCATTGGATTTACCAACGGCATCGCGGTCTTGATCGCGTCCACTCAAATTCGAGACTTTCTGGGTTTGCAGGCGGGCGCCATTCCAGGCGACTTTGCCGGCCGGATGCACGTCCTGTTCTCGCACTTGAATACCATCGATCCAAGAACGGCTTTCGTAGCTTGTGGCTCGCTCGCCATCATCGTTCTGTGGCCGGCCGTCACGAAACGGTTTCCGGGAGCGATCATCGCGCTGCTGGCGGGAACTTTGGCCGTCATCGTTTTTAAGCTACCTGTCGACACCATCGGCTCGAAATTCGGGGGAATCCCGACTGGGCTTCCTTGGCCGAAAGTGCCCACGTTCCGGGCGGATCTGATTCTCACTCTGTTACCGTCGGCTCTGACCGTAGCATTGCTGGCGGCGGTCGAGAGCCTGCTTTCCGCAGTGGTGGCGGACGGAATGAGCGGCGACAAGCATAGTTCCAACGTGGAATTGATTGCCCAAGGAGTGGCGAACTTGGCTTCACCCTTGTTCGGTGGAATCCCTGCCACCGGAGCGATTGCCCGCACCGCCACCAACATTCGTTCAGGGGCCAAGACCCCCATCGCCGGGATGGTTCACGCGCTCACCTTGGTAGCCATTCTTTTGGTGGCGGCTCCGTTGGCCAGATTCATTCCGCTGGCTACATTGGCGGCGGTGCTGTTTGTTGTGGCCTACAACATGGGTGAGTGGCGTGAAATTGGCGGAATTCTGAAACTGAGCCGCGCCGACATAGCGGTTTGGGGTACAACCTTTGCACTGACGATATTGGCCGATTTGACCGTGGCTGTGGAAGTGGGAATGGCGTTGGCCGCGTTGCTCTATATCTACCGAATTTCACAAACGACTACGGTGGCGACAGTGACGCCCGAGTACATCGAGCACGGC
>Ga0335078_10000790_pt1 | contig 48306 bp, 44 predicted proteins | sample Lox_Sample_32_FD_206711 | JGI IMG/M metagenome (GOLD analysis project Ga0335078, IMG submission 206711) | Soil microbial communities from Loxahatchee National Wildlife Refuge, Florida, United States - Lox_Sample_3.2 | ecosystem: Environmental > Terrestrial > Soil > Wetlands | place: USA... | reverse complement strand
TCAGATCAATACATTGCTGGTGCGACGGTGATGCTGCGCTGAGGAGGGGTCTCATGGGACGAAGCGGGCGGACGCTAGCGGTCCTCGCCATCGCGGCCGGCGCGATCGCCGTCCCCGCCTGGCCGGCCCTGGCCGTCACACCCATCTCGCCGCCGACGATTACCGCTCCGCTGGGCGGGACCGGGCCCTACCCCGTCGGCAGCACGGTGACCTTCACGTTCTCCGAGGACGGCGCCGGCACGCCGGCTGCCTACCGGTACTCGGTCAACGACGGCAAGACGAGGACGGTCACGGCACCCTCGGGATCCGCGAGTGTCCAGGTTTTCATCCCGGAGCGGCAGACCCAGACGCTCCAGGCCTGGGCGGTAGCAGCCGACGGCTCAGTGTCGGGCCCCACGCTGGACGAATTCGTCGCCACGCTCAGCCCGCCCGCGGCGGACAAGGACCTGACCGGGGACGGCGTGCCCGATCTGCTGACCGTCGGCGACCCGGCCGGGCTGGGCCCTGGCTTGTGGCTTGCCGCCGGCGAGGCAGCGCCGGGACTGGCAGCCAAGGGCCGGGTGCGAACGCCGGCCGTCGACATCGGGATCAACGGCGATGACACGAGCATCCCTGGCAGCCCGTCCGACTGGGACGGCGCGCAGGTAGTCACCGGCCAGTTCACGGGCGGGGGCTTCCAGGATCTGCTGGTCTACTTCCCCGGCGGCAACGACGCGGGCGGCGGCGTGCTCCTCGACGGAACCGGCGACGGGTCGGCGCTGCAGCCCGTCGCCAACTACGGAGTGGATGTCTCCGCAGGCACCTTGTCAGACGTCAACGGGGACAACCCGCTGCAGGTGGTCAACGCCTACGGCTCTATCTACGGCACTGGCCTGCCGGACCTCCTGGCGACCAGTGGCGACCCGGTCAACGGCTATTACCTCGACTACTACGACGAGTTCGTGCCGGGGCTCTTCAACAGCACCTTCTCGATCCGCACGGCCACACCGGACGGAACTGACGACTGGGACCAGTGGACGCTGGCCACGGCCGACGGGAGCGGCGGGATCGGCATGTTCCTGTGGAATCAGGGCACCGGCGCGCTGTACCTGTGGAACGGCGTGACCTTCACCGACAACGGCGACGGCACCGGCGACATCTCTTACACCCAGTACGAGCTGTCGGCGAACTGGTACAAGGGGCAGCCGCTGGCCACGCTGGAAGCCGCGGACCTGGACGGCAGGGCGGTGCCCGGCCTGTGGGCCGTGACACCCGGCGGGACCGCGACCGCCTATGCCTTCTCGGACCTGTCCGCGACCGGCCTCGCGAAGGTCACCGCCGGCAAGCGGCAGCAGCTCTAGCGGCGCGTCACGCTCGGTGCTGGCCGCGGCGCTAGCCGGGCGCCGTCCCGCCAGAATTGGTCTGCGTTTCTGTCACGCCATTGGACCGTCTCGGCCTGACAGCCGCGCCTAGCGTCAGAACTGCGCTAGTCACGGTTAGTCAGAGGAGAGGACAGATGGTCTGGTCTGTGTCGGAGGTCCGCCGGGTGCTGGTCGCCCGGCCGCGGCGGCGGCCGCGGCGGCCCGCCAGGCGTCGCGGCCCGCGCGCACCCTACCGGGACGCGTACTTCGCGGACCCGGGTGTGGTCGAGGACGATTACTACCGGATGCGGCGGCGGTAGCCGCCGCATCCGCGGCCGGCGGCCGGCCGCCGTCAGCCGAAGCCGCCGTTGCTGTACAGGAGCTGGCCGTTCACCCAGCCGCCCTGCGGGGAGCACAGGAAGCTCACCAGCCGCGCCGTGTCCTGCGGCGTACCAAGCCTGCCGAGCGGCGTCCTGGCGAGGCACCCGGCCCGGACCTCGTCCGACATCCAGCCGGTGTCGACCGGCCCGGGATTGATCGCGTTCGCGCTGATGCCGAGGTGCCCGTACTCCCGTGCCGCGGCCAGCGTGATCCGGTCCAGGGCGCCCTTGCTCGCGCCGTAGGGTACGTTGCCGACGAGGGCGTCGCTGGTCAGGCTCACGATCCGGCCAGTGCCGTGCGGACCGCGAAAACGCAGCCCGAATTCGCGGATGAGCAGCCAGCTAGCCCTCGCGTTGACGGCGAAGTGCCGGTCGAAGCTATCCACCGTCGTGTCCAGCAGGCCCGAGTCCACCGACTCGCAGTGGCACATCACCAGCGCGGTGACGTCGCCCAGCTGCCGCTGCACGGCGTCGAAGATCTCCGCGGGTGCCATGGTGGCCGTCAGGTCTGCCTCGATCGCCGCGCTCGCGGCGCCTTGCTGGCGAAGCGACGCCGTGATGGCCGCCGTGTCCTTCGGCTGCTGGCCCCACGGCATCCGGTCGTCATAGGCGTGCCAGTACGTGAACGCGACGTCCCAGCCGGAGGCGGCCAGCTGCGCGGCGACGCCGGCGCCGATGCCGACGGTGCGGCCGACGCCGGTCACCAGCGCGACTGGCCGCCCGGGCTGCTGGCGATCGGTTTGCGGGTTCATGAGGGGATACTCCAGGAGCACTCGCGGCCCGGCAAACTATCTGGCCGCCGCCGCCGCCCGCCGGGGCCTCAGCGGCGTCCGCGCCGGACCTGCCGCGCTAGCCGTCCGCGCCGGACCCGCCGTCCGCGGCCGGGTCGCGCGCGGCCCGCGCATCGCGCAGCGCGCGCTCGGCGTCCTCGAGCCGGTGCGGCAGCAGCTTCTCGGCCCTGGCCAGATCCACGGCCTTCGTGAGCAGTTCCACTGCCCGGTCCGGATTTCCTGCCGACAGCTCCGCCTCGCCCAGCGCCAGCAGCCCGCTTGCGATGTAACGCGGGTCGCCGAGTTCTTCCCGCAGATCCAGTGATATCTGCAGGTGCCTGACTGCCTCGCGCGGCTGGACATCCTCGACGGCGAAATAGAAGCCGACGTGCCGGTGCACCTCGGAGCGCAGGTAGCGGCCGACGTCCGAGCCGGGCGCCGTGACCAGGCCAAGCGCCTGCCAGTAGAACGGCATCGCCGTCATCCAGTCCTGGCGCAGCACCTGGAAGACAAGGCCGAGCCCGAAGAGTGAGTGTGCCGTGCAGGCCGCGTCGCCGGACTGCTGGCCCTCGGCGAGCGCACGCCGGAACAGCTGCTCCTCCGCCGCTATCTCCGAATCGGCCGGGACCCCGCCGCCGATCAGCAGCATGAGGTTCTCGTGATGCGCCACCATGGCCAGCCCGTTGAGCGCGCTGGCGAGGCTCACCGTGTCGGCTGCGCTCGCGGCCTGCTCCTGCGCCTGCCCCAGCAGTTCGCGGGCCGGGGCGAAGTCGCCGGTCTGGAAGCCCGCGTCGGCGATCGCGGCATAACCGGCCGCCAGCAGGTCCTGAATGCTCTGATCCGTCGCCATGCGCCGATGCTAGACCTCGGCGGCCAGCCGGCCAGCCCGCTTGGCCTCGGCGGGAGGAGGCGCTGACGTCACCACCGGCAGCGCGATCGCGGACTTGTGGTTCGCCTCGTGCCGGACCTGATGCGTCACCGGCACGGTCCGGGTGCCGTGCTGGAGGTCGAGCGGCACGCCGAGGTTGCGCGCGAACCGGGGGTGCGCGCCGCCGGCGAGCTGGAGCCGGATCCGGTGGCCGGGCAGGAAGACGTGCGAGACGTCGGTGAGTGCGATCGTGACGGATCTCACCTGGCCGACCGGGACCTCCGCGGGAACGGACCGGACGATCTGGTCGGTCAGGTTCCTGGACGCGCCGCGCTCGTCGACGTCGCACAGCCGCACGAAGATGTCGTGATGGGCGTTGTCCGAGGACAGGTACAGCCGGACCCGCGGCACGCCCGCCACCTCTACCGGCTGCTCCAGCGGAGGCGTGCTGAAGGTCAGGACGTCGGGGCGTGCTTCCAGCGCCGCGTTCTCGCGGCTTCCGGCGCGGCGCATCGACATGATCCGCCCGCCCACCGACGGTGTCGGATCCGCCGGGTCGTACCGGACCGTGCTAGCGCCGTGGCCTGCTGGTTCCTCGGCCGTCAGCGACCCGCCGGCGTGCAGATACCACTCGCGGGCGCGCGCCTCCGGCGGCGGCCACTGGTCCAGCTCGCGCCATTGCCGCGTCCCGGACTGCCACACGCGCGTGCCAGCGCGCCGCGGTGAGGACGAGTCATCGGTGCCGGCGAATGCGTCAAGCCACTGCACCGTCTCCCTGATCGCGGTGCCCAGGTCGAGAGTCATGTGGTGCCACGGCCCTATGGTCAGCCCCGTCTGCACGCCCCGCCCGCGCAGCGCGTGGTACTGCCCGATGGTCTGCTCCACGAAGAAGTCATGGAAGCCGGTGATCAGCAGTGTCGGCACGGCAACCCGCTCCAGCGCCTGCGCGGCGCTGTAGCCGGCCCAGTACCGGTCGGCGGGATTCGGGTGTGCGATCCAGTCTGCGTACCAGGGTGCGCCGTCACCGCCGATGGTCGCGGCCGTCCGCGCCAGCGGCAGCCGGTTCAGGGCCGGTGCCAGCCGTTTCTCGCTGGTCATGGTCCGCCACAGCATGACCGCGGAGCCGTGGCGTTCCTGGTGCGCCATCAGATCGCTCCACATCAGCAGGTTGTACAGCTCGAACGGGCCCTGGCCGAAGCCGGCCGCGGCCAGATCGTGCGGGCTGATTTGCACCGCCATCGCGAACAGCTCAGGCGGCGGGTCGACCGCCAGCGCCCAGGCCGCGAACGCGAGGTAGCTGGTTCCCACGGCGGCGAGCCGCCCGTTGAACCAGTCCTGGCCGCGCAGCCAGGCGACCGTGTCCTGGCCGTCGCGGGCCTCGTCGGCGGCCGGCCTGAACCTGCCACCCGACCCGAAGGTGCCCCGGCTGCTCTGGAGCAGCACGTGGTAGCCGCGCTCGGCGAACGGGCGCGCCATCAGCTGCATCTGCCAGCCGCGACCATAGGGCGATCGCATGAGTATCGTCGGCCGCCGGCTGCCGGTGACCGGCGCGAAGTGATCGCCCATCAGGATCGTGCCGTCGCGCATCGGGATCCGCAGGCCACGGTCGACGGTGATCTTGTTGCGCCTCGGGCCGAGCCTGAGTGAGCGGATCATGGTCGCGGTCAGCAGGTCCGACGGGTGGCGGGGCGGTCGCGGTCCGCTGCTCACGATGCGCACGTCCTTCCGGAGGCTGGTCTCGCCATGCTGGCCGATCCGCCGGCCCCGGGGCAAGCGCAAGCCCGCGCCGGGCCTTGGGTAAGAGCTCACGCTGAGTGCCCAGGCAAGCCGGTTAAGCTACCGGCGTGCTCAACAAGCGCCGAGTCATTGTCGTGATGCCGGCCTACAATGCGGCGGCCACGCTGACGCAGACGCTGGCAGAGCTCGACCGCGCTCTGGTCGATGACGTCGTGCTGGTAGACGACGCGAGCACGGACCGGACCATGGCGCTCGCCCGCGAGCTTGGCCTGGACGCGATCCGGCACGACCGGAATCGCGGGTACGGCGCGAACCAGAAGACCTGTTATCGCCGCGCGCTAGCCCTGGGCGCCGACATCATGGTGATGGTGCACCCGGATTACCAGTACTCGCCCCGACTCGTCCCCGCGATGGCGTCCATGATCGCCTACGGGGAGTACGACCTGGTCCTTGGCTCGCGGATCCTGGCACAGGACACGGTGGCGCGGGGGATGCCGCGGTACAAGTACGCGGCGAACCGGTTCCTGACACTTGTGCAGAACCTCATGCTGGCGCAGAAGCTATCGGAGTATCACACCGGCCTGCGGGCCTTCAGCAGCTCCCTGATGATGGCGCTGCCGTTCGAGCGCAATTCCGATGACTTCGTCTTCGACAACCAGATCATCGCGCAGGCCGTCATGGCGGGTGCCCGGATCGGCGAGGTGTCGTGCCCGACCAGGTACGGCGGCGACGCCTCGTCGATCAACCTGCCCAGGAGCATCAGGTACGGGCTCGGCGTACTGCGGACCAGCCTCGACTATCAGCTGCACGCGCGCGGCGTGCACCGCAGCCCCTACCTGGACATAGCAGGCTCGCGGGCACGAGGCTGACCCGGTGACCGCGAGCCTGCTGGCCGGCCGAGCCGCCGTGGTATTCGACTTCTTCGGCACGCTGACGCCCGTGGGCCCGTCGCAGGCCTGGGCCAGCAACGCGGCGAGCCTGGCGGCGGCCATGGGCGCGGACCCGGCCGACGTGCTCCGGATCCTGGACGAGACGTTCCCCGAGCGGATTACCGGCGAGTTCGGCGGGGTGACGCAGACGGTTCGGGAACTCGCCGACCGGCTGGGCGTCCCGCTGACGCCGGCGCAGCTGACCGAGGCAAGCCGGGTCCGGCGGGAACGGCAGGAGACCATGTTCGCGCTTCGCCCGGAAGCACTGGGCGTGATCGAGCGGTTGCGCTCGCGCGGCCTGCCGATCGGGGTGCTGTCGGACTGCACCATCGAGCTGCCGGAGGCGTGGGACCGGCTGCCGCTGGCCGGCACCGTGGACGCGGCGGTGTTCTCCTGCCTTGAGGGCACGCGCAAGCCCGACCCGAGGCTGTTCCGCAAGGTAGCGGCCGGCCTGGGCGCCGACCCCGCCGGCTGCCTGTATGTGGGCGATGGCGGCGGCGACGAGCTTGCCGGTGCCACCGCCGTGGGCATGCGAGCCGTGCTGCTCGCGGGGCCGGACTGGGACAATCACCGCCTGTCCGCGCTGTGGCAGGGCGGCATCAGCTGGGCAGGTGCCCGGATCAGCTCGCTGACCGAGCTGCTGGGCTGACCGGCTCGGCTGGGCTGACCGGCTCGGCTGGCTCGTAGCCGAGGTTTGGCCGCAGCCAGTGCTCGATCTCCCCGGCCGCGGCCTGCCGCCGGGCCGCGTAGTCCTCGACCTGATCGCGGCCGATGCGCCCGACGTTGAAGTACCGCGACGACGGGTGGGCGAAGATCAGGCCGCTGACGCTGGCGGCCGGCGTCATCGCGAACGAGTCGGTCAGGCCGAGCCCGGCCCGGCCCGCGTCCAGCAGCGCGACGAGCTCCTGCTTCTGGCTGTGATCGGGGGCGGCCGGGTACCCGAACGCCGGCCTGATGCCGCGGAACCGCTCCGCGTGCAGTTCCTCGATGACCGGATCCGCGGCCGGCTCGAACCAGGCGCGCCGGGCCGCCAGGTGCACGTACTCGGCGAACGCCTCGGCCAGCCGGTCAGCCAGCGCCTTCACGCTGATCGCGTTGTAGTCGTCGCGCGCCGCCTCATACCGCGCGGCCAGCTCCGCGCCGCCGTGCACGGCCACCGCGAACGCACCCAGGTGATCACCGGCGGGGGCGACGTAGTCGGCGAGGCAGCGGTTCGGCCGGTCCTCCCGCAGCTCCTGCTGGCGCAGCATCGGGAAGCGCGGTGCCAGCGGGCCGGACCCGTCGCCGACGACGATGTCGTCACCCTCGGCGTGCGCGGGCCAGAACCCGTACACGCCGCGCGCCTGCAGCAGCCCGCCGTCGACGATCTCATCCAGCAGCCGCTGCGCGTCCTCGAACAGCTCGCGCGCGGCCGGCTGCGCCAGGATCGCCGGGTACTTGCCCTTGAGCTCCCAGGCGGTGAAGAAGAACTGCCAGTCGATGAAATCCCGAAGTTCCCGCAGATCGGGCTCGACGACCCTGGTCCCGGTGAACACGGGCACGGGCAGGTCGCCGAAGGCCAGCTGGTCCCGGTTGGCGCGCGCCCGCGCCAGCGGCACCAGCGGCCTGCGCTGCCGGGTCGCGTGCTGGCGGCGCAGCCGCTCCTGTTCCGCCCGGTTAGCCCGGTCGAGCTCGGCCGCGCGGGCCGGGTCAAGCAGGTCGGATACGACGCCCACTACCCTCGACGCGTCCAGCACGTGCACGGTGGGGCCGCCGTAGGCGGGCGCGATGCGCACCGCGGTGTGCTGCCTCGAGGTGGTCGCGCCGCCGATCAGCAGCGGCAGCCGCAGGTCACGCCGCTGCATCTCCTCGGCGACGCTCACCATCTGATCCAGTGACGGCGTGATCAGGCCGGACAGGCCGACCGCGTGCGCCCCCTCGGCGACCGCCGTGTCCAGGATCCTGGCGGCCGGCACCATCACGCCCAGGTCGATCACCTCGTAGTTGTTGCAGCCGAGGACGACGCCGACGATGTTCTTGCCGATGTCGTGCACGTCGCCCTTGACCGTGGCCATGACGATCCTGCCCTGCGAGTGGCCGGGCTCGACGCGGCCGGACTTAACCGCCGCCTCCTTCTCCGCCTGCATGAACGGCTCGAGGTAGGCAACCGACCGCTTCATCGCCCTGGCGCTCTTGACCACCTGCGGCAGGAACATCTTGCCGGAGCCGAACAGGTCGCCGACGATCTTCATGCCCTCCATCAGCGGGCCCTCGATCACGTCCAGCGGCCGGTCGGCGGCGAGCCTGGCTTCCTCGGTGTCGGCCTCGATGAAGTCGACGATCCCGTGCACGAGCGCGTGCGCGAGCCGCTTCTCCACTGGCGCGTCCCGCCAGGACAGGTCGACCTCGCGCTTGGTGCCGCTGCCCTTCACCGTGTCGGCGTAGGCGACCAGCCGGTCGGTCGCGTCCGGCCGCCGGTCGAAGATGACGTCCTCAACCAGTTCGAGCAGCTCTGGCTGGATGTCCTGGTAGACGACCAGCTGGCCGGCGTTGACGATGCCCATGTCGAGGCCCGCCCTGATCGCGTGGAACAGGAACGCCGAGTGCATCGCCTCGCGGACCGCATCGTTGCCGCGGAAGGAGAACGAGAGGTTGGAGATGCCGCCGCTGGTCCGGACGCCCGGGCAGCGCTGCTTGATGAGCGGCAGCGCCTCGATGAACGCCCTGGCGTAGCCGTTGTGCTCCTCGATCCCGGTCGCGACGGCGAGCACGTTGGGATCGAAGATGATGTCCTCCGGATCAAACCCGGCCTGCTGCGTCAGCAGGTCGTAGGCTCGCCCGCAGATCTCTACCTTGCGCCCGACTGTGTCGGCCTGGCCGATCTCGTCGAAGGCCATCACGACGACACCCGCGCCGAAGTCGCGGATCCGCCTGGCCTGCTCCAGGAACGGCTGCTCGCCCTCCTTGAGGCTGATCGAGTTGACCACGCCCTTGCCCTGCACGCACTTCAGCCCGGCCTCGAGCACGCTCCACCGCGAGCTGTCGATCATGATCGGGATCCGGGCGACCTCGGGCTCGGTCGCGATCAGGTTGAGGAAGGACGTCATGGCCTGCACGCCGTCGAGCAGGTCGGCGTCCATGTTCACGTCCAGCAGGTTCGCGCCGCCGCGGACCTGCTCGATCGCGACATCCGAGGCGGCCTGGAAGTCGCCGGCCTCGATCAGCCGGCGGAACCTGGCCGAGCCGGAGACGTTCGTGCGCTCGCCGATCATCACGAAGCCGGTGTCCGGCCCGATCTCGAACGGCTCGAGGCCGCTGAACCGGGTGCGCGCGCGTGCCGGCGGCACCGTGCGCCGCGCCAGCCCGGCAACCTCCGCCGCGATCACGCTCGTGTGCTCGGGGCCGGTGCCGCAGCAGCCGCCGACGATGTTGACCAGGCCCTCGACCGCGAAGTCGCGCAGCAGGGCCGCGGTCTCGTGCGGCTGCTGGTCGTACCCGCCGAACGCGTTCGGCAGGCCGGCGTTGGGGTGACAGCTGGTGTAGGTGTCCGCGAGCCGGGCGAGGTCCTCGACATAGGGCCGCATCTCCGCCGCGCCCAGCGAGCAGTTGACGCCGACGATCAGCGGCTCGGCGTGCTCGACCGAGCTCCAGAACGCTTCCACCGTCTGCCCCGACAGGGTGCGGCCGCTCAGGTCGACGATCGTGACCGAGATCCACAGCGGAAGCTGCGGCGCCACCTCGCGGGCCGCGGCTATCGCGGCCTTGACGTTGAGCGTGTCGAAGATGGTCTCGATCAGCAGCAGGTCCACCCCGCCCTCGGCCAGCGCGCTGATCTGCTCGGCATAGGCGGCCCGGACCTGGTCGAAGGACACCGTCCGGTACGCCGGGTCGTCAACCCGCGGTGAGATGGACAGCGTCACGTTGAGCGGGCCCACCGAGCCCGCGACGAGCCTGCCCCCTGCCTCGTCCGCGGCCTGCCGGGCGAGCCGGGCGCCCGCCAGGTTGATGTCGCGGACCGCGGACTCGAGGCCGTAGTCGCCCTGGCCGATGCTGGTGGCGGTGAAGGTGTTCGTCGTGGTGATGTCGGCCCCCGCGGCCAGATACCGCCGGTGGATGTCCAGCACCAGGTCTGGCCTGGTCAGGTTCAGCACGTCGGGATCGCCGGTGAGATCCCTGGGGTGGTCGGCGAAGCGATCGGCCCGGTAGTCCGCGGCGGTAAGCCCAGACCCCTGGAGCATGGTGCCCCAGGCACCGTCCAGCACCAGGATGCGCTCGTCCAGTGCCTGCCTGATCTGCCGGGCGTCTGCCGCCACTGCGCTCCTCCGTTCCCAACCACCCAGAGAGGCGCGTCTGTGGCGCGAGACTCTTTAGGCGTTTTTGTCCTGGTCGCCAAGCTGTCGTCAAATCTCTCCAGGTGCTCGAAAGACTACCGCACTACTGGTCACGGCGTGCAGGCCGGATCGGGCGGTGACTCAGCGGCAGGAAGCGCCGCCGGGCTGCAGCACGGCGAGGCCGTGACCGCCCGCCGCCACCGGGGCCAGCCGGGCAGCCCGGAGCGCGGCCGCCCACGCGGCCCGCTCGCCGGCCGTGACGTGACTGCGCACCAGCCAGATCCTGGCGCAGGAGCCGGGCCGGACCCGGCCCAGCGCGGCGGTCAGCGCCGCCCGGACGCCGGCCAGGTCCCGGTTGCCGGCCACGACGACCCGGGGCTGGTCCGGGAAATAGGCGACGTAGCCCTGCCGTACGACGGTGGTGGCGCGCCGCGCGGGCTGGCCGTAGGGCCAGTAGTAGGCGAAGCCCCAGTTGCTGTTCAGGTTCACGAGAATGACGTCGGCGGGCCGGGCGCGGGCCGCGACGTAGCTGGCCTGGTCGCGCACGTCCTCGTCCGGGATCGGATGGCTGCGCACGTCGGGGGCGGCGGGGACCAGCAGGCCGGCCACCGCCGTCGCGGCGAGCACAGCCGGGACGAGCCACGCCGCGGCGCCCGCAAGCAGGCGCCGGATGGCGGCGGCGAGCCCGGCCACGCCGATCGCCGCGACCGCCACGACGGCCACGATCAGGAACGTGGAGGTGCGCGGGTCGCCGAACGGGTACACGCGCAGCGCCGAGAGGACCACCATTTCCGGCAGCAGGGCCGCGCCGGCCAGCGCCGTGGCCGGCCTGCCGCGCGCGATCAGGGTCACGATCCCGGCGAGCACCAGCGGGACCGCCACCACGGCCGGCCCGAGGCCGAGGTCGGCTCGCAGCAGCCCGAGCATCCTGACGACCCAGGTCAGGCTCGCGTGCAGGCCGTGGCGCACTGGCACGTAGAAGCCGTCCCAGTGGGCCGACGAGCCGAGCGCGCGGGCCGCGCGCGCGTCGAACGCGAGGTACAGGCAGAGCAGGAGCGCGGCCGCGGCGGCGCCGGCAACCGCGGTCTCCGCGACCTGGCGCCAGGCCCGGCGGGCCGTCCCGACCAGCACGAGGGCCGCGAACGCGGCCACCGCGACGAAGGCGACCGGGTCGCTGAGCAGGATCCCGGCGCCCGCCGTCCCGGCCAGCAGCGCCAGGTTCCGCCGCGACCAGTCACGCTCCAGCCGGGACATCAGCACGAGGACCAGCAGCGTGAGGCAGGCGTCGGCGGTGTACTGCTTCAGGTCATCGCGCAGCAGCATGGCGGGCACCAGCAGCACGCCGAGGCCCGCCAGCGTTCCGGCCAGGACCGCGCCGAGCCGATCCGGCCAGGCGAGGCCGCGGCCGAGAAAGTAACCGGCGGCAACCGCCAGCCCGGCGAAGGCCAGCGGCAGCAGCCGGGCGGACTCGCTACCGCGGACCGTGACGAGCCGCAGCAGCAGCGACCAGCCGATTGGCGTGCTCGACGTCGTCGCCGGCAGCTGGCTCAGCGGGAACCTGGTGGTCACCGCGACCCACGCCTCGTCGTTCCAGAACGGCTGGCTGAGCAGGTAGCCGACGTCGTGGACGGCGAGGACGCCGAGCCCGAGCAGCGAGACCCACACGTGCTCCGCGGTGAGCCGGGCACGCGCCAGCAGCCATAACCGGGCAGCCGCCTGGCTGACGGCGGGCCGGGCCACGGCCGCTTCCCGGCCGCCTGGCCGCAGCGGCGCGACTGGCTCAGCCATCCGCGGCCGGCCCGGCCAGGTCCGCCCGCAGCAGCCGGGCTGCCTCGGTCATGGCAGCCAGCTTGCCGTATGCCGCGTCGCGCGGCAGGTACTTCATGCCGCAGTCCGGCGCCAGCACGATCCGGTCGGGCCGGACGTAGGGCAGCGCGCGCCGGACCCGGTCCGCGACCACCGCTGGCGTCTCCACCTCCGGGTCGCCGAGGTTCAGCACGCCGAGGATTATCGTCTTGCCGTCGAGCGCGGCGAGCACCGAGCAGTCCAGCCCGGACTGGGCGGTCTCGATCGAGATCTGATCGGCCGGGCAGTCTGCCAGCTCGGGCAGGAACGAGTAGCCGGAAGGCCGCTCGTGAATGATGGCCGCGTACCCGAAGCACAGGTGCACGGCGGTCGTCCCGGTGATCCCGTCCAGGGCCCGCTTGAGCGCCTGCACGCCGTACTTCCTGGCCTCCTCGGGCCTCGCCTGCAGGTACGGCTCGTCCAGCTGGACGATGTCGGCGCCCGCCGCGAACAGGCTGGCTATCTCGGCGTTGACTGCCTCGGCGTACCCGAGCGCGGCGGCCTCGAGCGTCGGATAGTAGTCATTCTGTGCCTGCTGCGCCATCGTGAACGGCCCCGGCACGGTGACCTTGATCGTCTTGCGGGTGCTGGCGCGCAGAAACCGGACGTGGTCGGCTCCCGCGGGCCGGGACCTGCTGATCGGCCCGACGATGCGGGGGACCGGATTGGGATGCCCGCTGCGGTCCAGCGCGCTGCCAGGGTTGTCGATATCGACGCCCTCGAGCACCGTGGCGAACGCGTTGGAGTAGCTCTCCCTGCGGATCTCGCCGTCGGTGATGATGTCGAGGCCCGCGTCCTCCTGCGCGCGGATCGCGAGCAGCGTCGCGTCGTCCTGCGCCTGCTGGAGGAACTCCGGGGCGACCCGCCACAGTTCCCGAGCGCGGACCCGGGGCGGGAACCGGCCGGCCAGCCGTTCCCTGTCGATCAGCCAGTCCGGCTGCGGGTAACTGCCTACCAGTGAAGTAGGGAAGAGCACGGTGGGCCTCCGGGTTTGCTCCCGGCCAGTATGCCCGCGCCGGCTGCGCGGCGTGCTGTCAGCCGCTCCTCCGGCCGGCGGTGACCTCGTCCAGGCGCCGGGCCAGGAAGCGGCGCTCGGGCTCGGTGGTCGCCATGGCCAGCGCCTCGCGGTAGCTCGCCGCCGCGTCCTCGAGGCGGCCAAGGCGGCGCAGCAGGTCGGCGCGGGTCGCCGTCAGCAGGTGATACCCGGCCAGCTGCCCGTCTGCCGCCAGCGCGTCGACGAGCGCGAGCCCGGCCGCCGGCCCCGCTGCCATCGCCACGGCCACCGCGTGGTTGAGCTCGATCACGGCCGACGGCACGAGTTCGAGCAGCCGCTCATACAGGCTCGCGATCTGCGCCCAGTCGGTGTCCTCAGGTGCCGCCGCCCTGGCGTGACACGCGGCTATCGCGGCCTGCAGCTGATACTGGCCAGCCCGGCCGTGCCGGAGTGCGGACTCCAGCAGCGCGACGCCCTCGCTGATCTCCGCCGCGTCCCAGCGGGTGCGGTCCTGGTCCTCGAGCGTCACGACGTCGCCGCCGGAGTCGAGCCTGGCGGGACGCCGGGCGTCGGTCAGCAGCATGAGCGCGAGCAGGCCGGTTGCCTCCGGCTCGGCCGGCATGAGGCTGGTCAGCACCCTGGCGAGACGGATCGCCTCCTCGCACAGGTCGCGGCGCAGGATGTCCGGGCCTGCCGTAGCCGAGTAGCCCTCGTTGAACAGCAGGTACAGCACCGCGAGCACGCCGGTCATCCGGTCTGGCAGCAGATGTGCGGGCGGCACCCGATAGGGGATTCCCGCGTCCTTGATCTTGTGCTTTGCCCGCACCAGCCGCTTGGCCATCGTCGGCTCCGGCACCAGGAACGCGCGGGCGATCTCCGCTGTCGACAGGCCTGCCAGGGTGCGCAGCGTCAGGGCGACCCTGGCCTCCAGCGCGAGCGCTGGGTGGCAGCAGGTGAAGATGAGCCGGAGCCGGTCATCGGTCACGCCGCTGTCGCCGGCTGCGCCGCCAGCCTGCTGCGCGGGCTCGGAGAGCATGGCCATCTCCTTCAGCTTGGCGGCCTCGTTCTTGCTCCGGCGCAGCTTGTCCACCGCGCGGTTGCGGGCGGTGGTAGTGAGCCAGGCGCCCGGCCGGTCCGGCACGCCGTCGGCCGGCCAGCGTGCGAGCGCGGTCGCGAAGGCGTCCTGTGCGCACTCCTCGGCCAGGTCCCAGTCACCCGTCACCCGGATCAGGGTGGCGACGACGCGTCCCCACTCCTGCCGGAACGCGTCGGCGACGGCCGCCTCGATGTCTGTCACCGTGCTGGGAGTCAGCCGGTCAGGAGCGGCCGGATCTCGATGCGGCCGCCGTCGATGGCGACGGGATGCCGGGAGGCGACGTAGACCGCCTCGTCCAGGTCTGCCACGTCGATGACGTGATAGCCGAGGATCTGCTCCTTGGTCTCCGCGAAGGGCCCGTCGGTGAGAAGCACGTCACCGTCGCTGAGCACGATCGTGGTGGCCGCGCTGGCGGGCTGCAACCGCGCTCCGTCCAGCAGGCCCGCGCCCCGCTCGGTCATCTCCCGGTACCAGGGCATCCAGCATGGCTCGCCGTCCTCCGGCTCGCTGGCCGCGCGCACGTCGGTCTCGTCCGGCTCGCCCACCATCACCAGCATGTACTTCATGACCGCTCCTTCGGTTCGGCTTGTCGTCTGCACGACGATCGGCGCGGCCGCAGCTGGACAGCCGGCCGGGCCTGCTGCAGACGCTAGCCCGCGCGGCTACCGCGGCGGGAGACCCGCCTGCGTCAGGATCGCGGGGATCGTCCGCTCGGCGCCGATGGCCATCACGTGCACGCCCGCCACGCCCGGCACCCCGGTCAGCGCGGCGATGATCTCGCTGCACAGCTTCTCGCCCGCGGCCCGGATCTGGTCCGGGCTGCCCCGGTCCAGACGGCGCAGCACCGAATCCGGCACATGCACGCCGGGGATCCTGATCAGGTGCGCGAGCGCGCGCGCTGACCTGACGGGCCCCACGCCGGCGAGGATGCCGCAGCGCTGCGTGATGCCCAGATCCGTCAGCTGCCGCACCCAGGCCGCGAAGGCGGGCACGTCGAACACGAACTGGGTCTGCACGAACCGGGCCCCGGCAGCTACCTTCGCGCCAAGCCGCCGGTTTGCCACCGCGGCGGCCGCGGCATCCGCCGTCTGCGCGGGCGGGCTTTCCACGGCGCCGAGCAGCCAGGACGGCCGCGGTGCCACGGCGGCACCCGACATGAGCGTGCCGTGATCCCGCATCGCGGCGGCGACGCGCAGCAACTGCGTGCTGTCGAGGTCGAACACCGCGGCAGCGTCGCCGTGATCGCCCTGCCTCGGGTGGTCGCCGGTCATGATGAGCACGTTCGGCACGCCGAGGGCGGCCGCCGACAGCAGCTCGGACTGCAGCGCGATCCGATTCCGGTCCCGGCAGGTGAGCTGCATGATGGGCTCGACCCCGGCGCGCGCGGCAGCGATGCTGCCCGCCAGGCTCGACAGCCGGACCGTCGCGCTCTGATTGTCGGTGACGTTAACCGCGTCCACCCAGCCGCGCAGCACGGCTGCCTTCTCGGCCACCGGCTGCAGGCTGGCACCGCGCGGCGGGCCGATCTCGGCGGTGACGGCGAACTGGCCGGCGGCCAGCCGCGCCTGGAAGCCGCTGACGGGCGGGTGCGTCGAATCGGCCGCGGCGCGCACTCCGTCCGCTTTGCCCGTCATGGCGCCTGAGCCTACCCTGACCCGGCGCCGGCCTGGCGGAATGCTAGGCGGGGGTGCCCGCCAGCTCGGTGCTGACCTTCCGCCTGGCCACGCTGAGCGGTCCGAGCCCCGCCAGCGCGGCGATAACCTCGGTGCCCAGTACCGCGGGTGCCGACGTCGACTCGACGAGTCCGACGCTCGTGACACCGGCCAGCATGGCGGGCGTCACCTCGGCCACGGCTGCCACCTGCTGTACCTTCGCGCCGGCCTCGCGCGCCTGGGCGGCCAGCTGCCTGACGTCCGCCGTCTGCGCGCTGCCCAGGACCAGGACCAGGTCGCTGCCGGCGGCCACGGTCCTTGCGGTGGCAGCCCGGTCCGACGCGGCATAACACGCTCCGCCCGGCAGCGGGTCACGGGCCGCCGGGTAGCGCGCGCGCAGCGCGCTGACGAGGCCGGCCGCCGATTCCATCGGCATGCCCGGCTGCACCATGTAGGAGACCGGCCGGCTGTCGGCCGCGCGCAGCGCGGCGGCGCCCGCGGCGGTCTCGACGACGGTGACGTGGCCGGCGGCGCGGCTGGTGATCGGTCCGGTGGCCGCCGCGCCTGGCTGGCTGATGAGCGCGATGTGCTGGCCGCGGTCGGCCAGCCGGGCGGCCTTGTCCTGGGCCCGCGCGACGAGCGGGCAGGTCGCGTCGATGAGGGTCAGCCCGCGCTCCGCGGCCTCCATCCGGATCTCGGCGCTCGCGCCGTGCGCGGGAATGACCACGACGTCGCCAGGCTGCGCATCGGCGAGCGAGCTGACCTGGACGGCACCGAGCGAGGCCAGCTCGGCGGCGGTTTCTGGCGGCAGCAGCACCGGCGCCAGCAGCCAGACCGTGTGCCCGGTCGCGGTGTGCGCGGCGGCGGCCTCCCGGCATGCCTCGATCGCGGCTGCCGCCCCGGAGCACCAGGGACTCGCCGCCGCCAGCAGCGTGCGGCTGCCCGTCACCGCCGCCCACTCGGCTACCGCCGCCCGCGCGTGCGCGGCCGCGAGCTTATCCTGCGGCGCGGTCGCCGCGGCGATGGCCACTGTCCGCCCGTCGTCCTGTGCGCAGATGGCCAGCACGAGGTGCGCGTCGCCGTTCCCGGCCGGATCGTCGCATTTCGGGACCGGGGCCAGCCGGACCTCCTGAGCGCCTCTGCGCTGCAGCGAGCCCGCGACCAGGGGGGCGGCGCCGCAGCTCAGCACCCCGTGACTGGCGACGCCGATCAGGCGCGGCACCAGGATCTCGCCCCGCTGCACGGTGATGCCGGTGGCCTGAAACTCGCGCATACCTGGCTGGATCATCGCTTTGCCCCCCTGGTGCCCGGATCGGCGGTCGCGCGCCGTGGCGCCGGGCCGTGTAAGCCTTCCCCTGGCCGGGCCGGCTTCGTCTCAGCCGGTTGCCAAGGTTCGGTCAGCGCAGCTTGCCGGGCACCCGGTAATACCTATTCATGTACTAGGAATTAGGCTGACTTAGCCCCTAGGCTGGGGAGAGAAGTCGTTGTTGCACCCGAGAGCGGGAAAGAGGCCTGCATGTCCAAGACTGACGAGTTCCTGGAGAACAACCGCCGGTACGCCGACTCGTTCGGCGGGCGGCTGCCGCTGCCGCCATCCGCCGGAGTGGCCGTCGTCGCGTGCATGGACGCCCGCCTCAACGTGTATGCGATCCTCGGCCTGAAGGAGGGCGAGGCGCACGTCATCAGGAACGCGGGCGGCGTCATCACCGATGACGCGGTCAGGTCGCTGGCGATCAGCCAGCGCCTGCTCGGCACCAGGGAGATCATCCTCATTCATCACACCGACTGCGGCATGCTGACGTTCACCGACGACGGCTTCAAGGCGGCGATCGAGCAGGAGACGGGCATCAGGCCGCCGTGGGCGGCCGAGGCGTTCAGCGACCTGGACGGCGACGTCCGGCAGTCGGTGCAGCGCATCACCGCGAGCCCGTTTATCCCGCATACCGACGCGGTGCGCGGTTTTGTCTTCGACGTCGCGACCGGCAGGCTCAGCGAGGTGAAGTAACCGGCCAGGCCGCCGCGGCGGCATCGTTACAGCTCGGGGTTCTCGCCGCGGCCCTGCTGCTCGGCAAGGAAGCGCTCGAACTGGGCGCCGAGTTCCTCAGCCGTCGGCATCGGCTCGGCGTTATCGGCGAGCAGGCTCTCCCGGTCGGCGGTGAACGCGTCGTACTGCTCTTCGAGGGCACGGACGACGTCGGCGACCTCCGCCGATCCGTCTACTTGCCTGGCGATCTCCAGATCCGTGCGGCGGGCCGACTCCCGCAGCGCGTCCGCGGGCAGGTCGAGGCCGGTCACGCGCTGCACCGACTCCAGCAGCGTGACGGCGGCCGCGGGGTAGGCGGCCTGGGCGAGGTAGTGCGGCACGTGCACGGCGAATCCGATCGCCGCCCGGTTGTCGGCGCCCAGCCGGTACTCGAGCAGTGCCGCCGCGCTGCCTGGCACCTGCAGCTTGTCGACGAGCGGCCGGTAGCCCTCGACCAGGTCGGGCTGGGTCGCGTGCGCCGTGATGCCGAGCTGCCTGGTGTGCGGCACGCCCATCGGGATGCCGTGGAATCCGACCGCGAGCCGGACGCCGAGGCTAGCGGACAGCTGCCGCACGGCGGCGGTGAACGCATCCCACTCGCGATCGGGCTCAAGGCCCGAGAGCAGCAGGAACGGCATGCCGGCGCCGTCGTGCAGCAGGGCGAGCTCGAGCGCAGGCACCTCGTAGTCCTCCCAGTGGTCCTTGGAGAACGTCATGACGGGGCGGCGCGAACGGTAGTCGAGCAGGGCGTCGACATCGAACTTCGCGATGCGGCGGTGCTCAAGCGTGCTCAGCAGGTGCGCCGTCAGCAGGCGCCCCGCGGCGCCCGCGTCAATGAATCCGTCAAGGTAGTAGAGCAGCACGAGGTCGCGATCGGGCGTCGGTGCGCCGGACTCCGCCTCGTAGAGGTCAGCCGGATTCCGCCCCACGTCCCAGCCCTTCCTTCCTGGTGCCAGTACCAGTCTTATCAGCGCGGCGGCTGCCGTGGTTAATCCCGGCGGCACGGGGGCCCGCTGCCGGGCCGCCAGGCGAGCCTAGCCGCCGGGCTCCTGCTGCCTCCAGCGGGCCAGCAGGCCCGTCATCTCGGCCGAGATGAACTCGAAGTAGCGGACGGTCTCCGTCATCCGCTGGCCGGCCGGAGATCCGGGGCCCAGCACCTGCACGCCGTCGCGCAGCTCGGCCGCCCACCTGGCGAACTGCCGGTCTCGCAGGCTGACGATGTCCTGCCAGACATGGGCAGGCATGCGGTAATGCTGACGGCGTGAGCCAGGCTCGCCCTCTGCGGTGATCAGGCCCACCTGGATCAGGTAGCGGGCTCCGCCGGACACCGAGGCGGGACTGGTCTGCAGCAGCTCGCCGAGCTGCGCCGCGGTCATGCTGCTCGAGTCGGCGGTGAGCAGCGCGACGAAAATCCTGGCCGGCGTGCGCGGGAAGCCGGCCTGGGTCAGGAACGCGGTGAACCGCTCGATGAACTGACGGACTGCCGCCGGGTCTCGCGCGGCGGCCCTGCCGTCGCCCGAGCCGTTCACGTGGTGACCGGACGCGGCTCCGGCACGGGAGCCTGCGTCGGTGCGCTTGCTTGCGGGCACGAGTGAGCTGGATCACCCCTAGCTATATTTAGCAATTACTGAATTTAGTATAGAGTGAAGTCTCGTGACCGCTATCGAAGTAGCTGGCCTGCACAAAGCGTTCGGGAAGACCGTAGCGCTGGACGGGCTTGACCTGACGGTGGCCGCGGGCGAGGTGCACGGTTTCCTCGGGCCTAACGGCGCGGGCAAGACGACGACGATCAGGATCCTGCTCGGCCTCCTGCGCCCCGACGGCGGGACCGCCAGCCTGCTGGGCGGGAATCCCTGGCGCGATGCCGTCGAGCTGCACCGCAGGCTCGCCTACGTGCCCGGTGACGTCACGCTGTGGCCGAACCTCACCGGCGGCGAGGTGATAGACCTGCTGGGAAGGCTGCGCGGCGGGCTTGACGCAAGCCGCCGCAGCGACCTGCTGGAGCGGTTCGATCTCGACCCCACGATGAAGGCGCGCGCGTACTCCAAGGGCAACCGGCAGAAGGTCGCGCTCGTAGCAGCGCTCGCATCCGACGCCGAGCTGCTGCTGCTGGACGAGCCGACGTCGGGCCTTGACCCGCTGATGGAGGCCGTGTTCAGGGAGTGCGCTCAGGACGAGCGCGCGCGCGGCCGGACCGTGCTGCTGTCCAGCCACATCCTGTCCGAGGTCGAGGCGCTGTGCGATCGGGTGACGATCATCAGGACCGGGCGCACGGTCGAGACCGGCACGCTGGCCGGGCTGAGGCATCTGACGCGCACGTCGATCGCCGCCGAGCTGGCCCGCCCGGTGGCCGGGCTGGACCGCCTCGGCGGCGTGCACGACCTCGTGCTCGACGCCGACCATGACGGCGGCAGCCGGATCCGGTGCGAGGTCGACTCGGACAAGCTCGACGCGCTGCTGCAGGCGATCGTGCCGGCCGGCGTGCGCACGCTGGTGAGTCAGCCGCCGACGCTGGAGGAGCTGTTCCTGCGGCACTACGCGGCGGCAGACGGAAGCCTGTCCGCGAACGGTCATGACGGGCCGGTGCGGGCGTGAGCCAGGTAGTACTTGCCCCGCCCGCGGCGGGGCCGGCGCACAGGCCCGCGAGCACCCTCGCAGGCGCGCGCGAGCTGACCCGGCTGGCGTTTCGCCGGGATCGCATCATGGTGCCGGCCTGGATCTATGCGCTGCTCGCCATCGGGGCCTCCGGCGGATACGGGGTCAAGCAGGTCTACAAGACCCCCGCCGCGCGGGCCGCACTGGTCCGCAGCATCCGCCATGACGAGGCGCTTTCGTTCCTGTACGGGCAGCTGCACGGCAGCTCACTCGGCGCGATCGCGGCCTGGCGTTACCTTTCCTACGCTGCGCTCGCGGCCGGCCTGATGAGCATCTTCCTCGTCGTCCGGCACACCCGTGGTGACGAGGAGACCGGCAGGCTCGAGCTCATCGGGTCGACGGCGGTTGGCAGGCACGCATCCCTGACCGTCGCGCTGACCGTCGCGCTCACGGCGAACGCCGCCGTTCTCGTGCTCACCGCCGCGGTGCTCGCGCTGAGCGGGCTGCCGCTGGGCGGCGCGGCCGCGTTCGGGCTCGCCGAGGCCGGCTGCGGGCTCGTCTTCGCCGCGATTGCGGCGGTCGCGGCGCAGATCAGCGGGACCGCGCGCGGCGCCCGCGGCATGTCGATAGCGGTGCTCGGCGTCGTCTTCTTCCTGCGGGCAGTCGGTGACTCGGGCGGCAGCCACCACCTGGGCTGGCTGACCTGGCTGTCGCCGATCGGGTGGGCAGAGCTGGTGCGGCCGTTCGGGGCCGAGCGCTGGTGGGTACTCGCGCTGCCGGCCGCCGCGGCCGCCGCGGGCATCTCGCTCGCATTTGCGCTGGCCGCCTACCGGGATCAGGGGGCAGGCATGCTCCAGCCGGGATCGGGCCGTGCGTCGGCCGGCCCGCTGCTGGCCGGGCCGGCCGGCCTGTCCTGGCGGCTGCAGCGGGCCGCGCTCGCGGGCTGGGCCGCCGGATTCCTGGTCGGCGGGCTCGCGATCGGAGTTGTCGCCAACGGGATCGGCCAGCTCATCGGGTCGCGCTCGGGTGCCGTCGCCAAGACGCTGGTCCGCATCGGCGCGCAGAATGCGCTGACGAACGCGTACCTCGCCGCCTGCATGAGCCTGCTGGCCATGGTCGCCGCCGCATACGCGGTCTCGGCCGTACTCCGCCTCCGGTCAGAGGAGACCGACGGCCTTGCCGAGCCGCTGCTCGCAGCGTCCGTCAGCCGGCCGTGGTGGGCAGGCAGTCAGCTGCTGGTCGTCGCGCTCGGCACCGTCGCGGTGCTCGTCATCGGCGGCCTCGGGATGGGACTCGGATACGGCCTGGCCAGCTCCACGCTGAGCCAGCAGCTGCCGAGCCTGGTCGAGGCGAGCCTGGTGCAGGTCCCGGCAGCGCTGCTGGTCGCCGCGGCGGCCGCGGCCGCGGTCGGCCTGCTGCCGCGGTGGAGCGCCGGGGCTGGCTGGGCGGTCGTCGGTGTCACGGTCGTGATCACTATCTTCGGCCCGGCGTTCAGCCTGCCGCAGGCACTGCTGGACATCTCGCCGTTCACGCACGTGCCGAAGCTGCCGGGCGGGGTCGTGACGGCAGCGCCGCTGCTGTGGCTGAGCGGGCTGACCGTGGCGCTCGCGGCGGCGGCGCTGGCGGGAGTGCGGCGGCGCGACATCGGCTGACGATGCCCCGGCCGCGGCTGCGCTCCTGTCGGCGGCCGCCCGCGCCGCGACGGCCGGTCATCAGTGAAGGGTCTTGTGCTCGGCCAGCATCTGCACGTACTGCTCGATCTTCCTGGCCCTCGTCTCCGGCCGCTTGACCGAGTGGATGCGGTACAGGATCGCGTACCGGCTGATCCTGCTGATCGTCTCGAAGAACTCGCTGGCTGCCGGGTTCGCGTCCAGTGCCGTGCGAAGGTCGGCCGGGACGGCCGCGTCACGCTGGCCCGCGTAGGCCGCGTCCCAGCGGCCGTCGGCCCTGGCCAGCTCCACCTCCCGCAGTCCGGCGTCGCGCATCCGGCCGGACGCCATCAGCGCCGCCGCCTTCTGGGTGTTGAGCTGCGACCACCTGCTGCCCGGCTTGCGCGGAGTGAAGCGCTGCAGCCAGTAGTGCTCGTCGAGGGCGCGCTTCTGGCCGTCGATCCAGCCGAAGCACAGCGCCTCGTCCAGCGCCTCCTGGTAGGAGATCGTCGGGTCGGGAGCGCCCTTCTTGGCGGTCCTGAGCCACACTCCCGCCGACCCGGCCGCGTTCTGCGCGAGCCACTCCTGCCAGGCCGATGCGGAGGAGAACCCGAGCACGGGGAGGCCAGCTAGCTCCATCGGCCCAGTGAACCACGAGGGTCTGACGGCCCGCGGTCACACATCGCTAGCCGGCTGCGGCGGGGTGAACCCGCGCAGCAGGTCCGCCACCAGGGCCCTGGCGGCCGGCTCGCCGGCGCCCGCTGCGACAAGGAGGCCGGCCGCGGGCGAGTCCTGGTTCCGGTACAGCCCGAGCAGGAGATGCTCGGTGCCGACGTAGTTGTGCCCTAGCTCCAGCGCGACGGCCAGCGCGTCCCGCATCGCGAGCCTGCCGTCGGTGGTGAACCGCGGCGCCTGCGGATCGGCATGGCCCGCGGCGGCCGCGGTGCCCCCGTCGGCGGCCGCGCCTGCCTGCACCGCCGCCTTCACGGCCTCCCTGGTCACGCCCAGCGCCTGCAGCACCCTCGCGGCTATGCCGTCGGGCTCGGCGAACAGGCCGATCAGGATGTGGACCGCGCCGGCCCGGTCGTGCCCGGCGTCCCTGGCGGCCAGCGCGGCCGATGAGATCACGACCCGCGCGCGCGCGGTGAACCGCTCCATTGTCGGCGCCGGTATCGAGGCGATGATCTGCTCGGCCACGCTGGTGGCGAAGCGCTTGTGCACGGCCTGCTTGGTGACTCCGAGCGCGGTGCTTATTTCTGACCAGGACCGGCCCTCCCGGCGGCACCGGTCGACGAAGTGACCGAGCAGCGCGTCGCTGGTGTCCTCGATCTGGGCGACTGTGGCTGCCGCGGTCACGAGCTGATCGAGCGCGCCGGCACTGCGGGCATCCTGGCGGACGGTCTGGATGAGGTCCTGAAGGTCTGGCGGCGGAGTCATAGGTCAACCATAGGTTGACGACCTGGCGTGCGTCAACTTCTGGTTGACCAAGTAGTTGGCGATGCGCCGCACCCAGCCGGAGGTGGCTTCCGCTACCCGTCGCGGACAGCGGCATACTGCATAAATGGGCCAGGCAGAAATGAGCGAGCGACGCCGGCTGCTCATCCTCGCGATCTGCTGCCTGAGCCTGTTCATCGTCGGCCTGGACGTGACCGTCGTGAACGTCGCGCTGCCCTCGATCGGCAGGGACCTGCACGCGGGCGTGTCCGGCCTGCAGTGGACCATCGACGCGTACACCCTGGTGCTCGCGAGCCTGCTCATGCTGTCCGGCTCGACGGCGGACCGGGTAGGGCGCCGCCGGACGTTCCAGACCGGCCTGGCAGTCTTCACGGTCGGGTCGCTGCTGTGCAGCCTCGCGCCGGGCCTTGGCTGGCTCGTCGCGTTCCGGATGATTCAGGCCATCGGCGGCTCGATGCTGAACCCGGTCGCGATGTCGATCATCACGAACACGTTCATCGAGCCGCGCGAGCGGGCGCGTGCGATCGGGGTCTGGGGCGGGGTCGTGGGCCTGAGCATGGCGCTCGGCCCGCTCGCGGGCGGCCTGCTGGTGGAGTCCGTCGGCTGGCGCGGCATCTTCTGGGTGAACATCCCGGTCGGCATCGCCGCGATCGTGCTGACGGCCCTGTTTGTGCCCGAGTCGCGGGCGCCGCGGGCGCGCCGGATCGATCCCGTCGGCCAGATCCTCGTCATCGCGCTGCTGGCCTCTCTTGTCTACGCGCTCATCGAGGGGCCGGGACGGGGATGGACGTCGGCGGGCATCCTCGCCTGCTTCGCGGTGTCGGCTGCCGCACTCGCCGGGCTGGTCATCGTCGAGCCGCGGCGCGCCGAGCCGCTCATCGACGTGCGGTTCTTCCGGAGCGCGCCGTTCTCCGGCGCGGTCGCGATCGCGATCTGCGCGTTCGCTGCGCTCGGCGGATTCCTCCTCGTCAACACCCTGTACCTGCAGAACGTACGCGGGTACTCGCCGCTGGTGGCCGGCCTGTACACGCTGCCGATGGCGGCGATGACCGTGATCTGGTCGCCGCTGTCGGGCCGCCTCGTCGGATCGCGCGGCACCCGGCCCTCGCTGCTGGTCGCCGGCCTCGCGATCACCGCGGCCGGACTGATGCTGACCCGGCTGGCCAACGGGACCGGCACGCCGTACCTGGTCCTCAGCTACCTCCTGTTCGGCCTCGGCTTCGGCATGGTGAACGCGCCTATCACCAACAGCACGGTGTCCGGCATGCCGCGGACCCAGGCAGGCGTCGCGGCCGGCGTCGCCTCGACCAGCCGTCAGATCGGCTCGTCGCTTGGTGTCGCGGTGATCGGCTCGGCCTCGGTCTCGATGCTGCACGGGTCGTTCGGTGCTGGTTTCGCCGCCGCGAGCCACGCCGGCTGGTGGATCCTCGCGGCCTGCGGCGTCCTGGTCTTCGTCCTGGGCCTGGTCGTCAGCGGGCACTGGGCCCGCGGCACGGCGCAGCGGACTGCGCAGCGCCTCGGGCACGTGCAGGAAGAGGCGCGGGTCCCCATCCCGGACTGAGCCGCGGACTCAGCCGTCCTGGTCGCCGTCGGTGCTGATGAGCGAGAAGACCGCCCCCTGGTCGTCGGCCACGACCGCGATCCGCCCGAACGGCGAGTCCCTGGCTGGCTCCACTACGCGGCCGCCGAGCTCGAGGACGCGGGCAACGGCGGCATCGGTGTCGGCGACCGCGAAGTACGTCCCCCAGTACGCTGGCACGTCCGGCTCGGTGGGGCCGATCTCGCCGATGCCGCCGACTGGCCGCCCGTCGACGTCGAGCGTGGCGTAGCGCGCTCCCTCGGCACCGATGTCACCGAAGTGGTAGCCGAACACCGAGCCGTAGAAGGCCTTGTTCTGCTCGTAGCTGCGGCTCATGTTCTCGTTCCAGGTGAGCGAGCCGGGCTCGTTCGCGAGCCGGACGCCGGTGTGCGCCCGCGCCTGCCAGACGCCGAACATGGCGCCGCCGGGGTCGACCGCCATGAACATCCGGCCGACATCCATGACGTCGAGCGGATCCATCACGAGCTGGCCGCCGGCGGTCCTGATCGCCGCCGCCGTCTCGTCGGCGTCGGCCGTCGCCAGGTACGTAGTCCAGAAGATCGGCATGTCACCCTGACTCGAGCCGATGCCCGCGACTGGCTGCCCGCCGATCACGCACATGCTGTAGCCGCCGGCCTCGGGCGGCCCGTCCTGGATCTCCCAGCCGAACAAGCCGCGGTAGAACGCCTTTGCCTTCGGGATGTCGGTAACGCCGAGGTCTACCCAGCAGGGCGTGCCGGGCGGCCAGGCAGTGTCGCGCGTGACCATTGCTACCTCCAGTGCCGCGGCTGACGGTCCGCGGCGAAGCTGCGGATTCTGGCTAGCGGGGCCACGCTAGCGCCAGCTGCCGACATTGGCCGCTAATTCGCGCGACCGCGGCGAATGAAAGGTCGCGCCGCGGCGTTGACCGGTGCATGCAGACCTGGGACGCGATCACCGCCCGGCGTAACGTGCGGTCGTTCTCCGGCCAGCCCGTCAGCACCGAGCATCTCGACCGGATCCTCGAGGCCGGCCGGCGCGCGCCGTCCTCGCGCAACAGCCAGCCGTGGGACTTCGTGGTCGTGACCGACCGGGACCAGCTCGCGGAGCTGGCGACGGTCTGGGTCGGCGCGGCGCACGTGGCCACGTCCGCGGCCACGATCGCGCTCATCACCGACGACAACCCCGGGCACGCGAGGCGGGCGCAGTTCGACCTCGGGCAGGCCACGATGAGCATGATGCTCGCGGCGGCGGACCTGGGCATCGGCAGCTGTCACGCGGGCGTCGGAGACCAGGAGGCGGCGCGCCGGGTGCTGCGGCTGCCCGGCGACCGGACCTGCGCGTTCCTGATATCGCTCGGCTATCCGGCCGGCCGGCCGCTCGCGCCGATACGGCGCCCGGACCGGCGGCCGTTCGACGACGTGGTGCACCGGGACACCTGGTAGCAAACCTCGCACCCTGGATTTCCCGAAGTTCCCATGATCATGGGAGTCGCTCGCCCGGCCGGGGTATGAGCAGCTTTACTCGGGGGATGCCGGGCCGCGGGTAACCGCGGCCCGCTCGCCGCGCCTGGACCGGCCCGCGGCAGCAGCCGGGCCGGCCAGGATTCACTCATCCGGCCGCCGGTAGTCTCCTGGCCGGGCCCACGGAGGTAACTGCCTTGCGAACTGACCGGCTCTGGCGCCGGGCCGGCGCCGTATTCGCCACGGCCGCGGTCGCGGCGGCCGCGGGCTGCAGCTCGTCCGGCGGCCACCCGGCCGGCGGCCAGGCGAGCAGCGCGGCGGGCAGTGCCCGCCCGACCGCCAGCACGCCGCATTCTTCGGCCGGCCCGTCCGGCGGCCAGCCGGACAATGCGGCCAGGGCCGCCCAGCGCGTCCAGGGCAACCCGGCCGTGCCGACCGCCGCCCAGCAGGCCGCGCTGCGGTCGCAGCACCAGGTGATCTCGCATCTGTCGGCGCAGCAGATGGCGGGCCAGCGCGTCATCTACAGCTACAGCGGGCTGGCGGCCCCCGCCTGGCTGCTGACCGACATCCGGCGCGGGCTCGTCGGCGGCGTCATCTTCTTCAGCTTCAACATCTCCAGCGAACCGCAGATCGCGGCCGTGATCAGGCAGCTGGTCGCGGCCAACAACAGCCCGCAGAACCCCGCGCGCAAGTTCCCGCTGCTGCTGATGACCGATCAGGAGGGCGGCCTGGTGCGCCGCCTGCCCGGCGGGCCCGCCGAATCCGAGGCGCAGATCGGCGCCGCGGCGAATCCGACGGCGGCAGCGGCCGCGGCCGGCACGAGCGCGGCGGCGAACCTGCACGGCGTCGGGATGAACGTGAACCTTGCGCCGGTACTCGACGTGTTCCGGCAGCCGGGTGACTTCGATGACCAGTTCCAGCGCTCGTACAGCATGAACCCGCAGGTCGTGGCCGATGCAGGCGCGGCGTTCGTGTCCGCGCAGCAGGCTGGCGGGGTAGCGGCCACCGTCAAGCACTTCCCTGGCCTCGGGGCGGCGGGACGCGGGCAGGACACCGACAACGCGCCGGTCACGATCGGCCTGTCCGCGCAGACGCTGCGCACGGTGGACGAGCCGCCCTACCGGGCCGCGGTGCGGGCGGGCGTGAAGCTCGCGATGGTCTCGTGGGCGACCTACCCGGCGCTCGGGACCAGCCTGCCGGCCGCGCTCGCGCCGTCGATCGTGCAGGGCGAGCTGCAGGACCGGGTCGGCTTCCAGGGTGCGACGATCACGGACGCGCTCGGCGCCGGCGCGCTGGGCGCCTACGGCGACCTGCAGAACCGGACGATGCTGGCGGGCCGGGCCGGCATGGACGCGCTGCTGTGCACTGCGATCCAGCCGCTGCCCGGCTGGAAGTGCGCGGCCGGCCTGCAGCGGGGCCTGCAGGACGGAGCGCTGCCGCGGGGCGCGTTCGAAGGCCAGCTCGCTCAGCTGCTCCAGCTCCGGGCCGGCCTGCCCGGCTGAGGAGCTCCGGGCCAGCCTGCCTGGCTGACGAGACGGCCGAACGGCCCGCGAGCGCCGTTACCCGTTCGTTAGCATGGCGGCTGACGGACCTTGTGTCCCGGTTCGATGGAGGCAGCTGGCTGATGGTCTGGCTGAGAGCCGTCGGCTTGCTGGCTGCCGCCGTCGCGTTCGTGTTCGGCGCCGGGAGCGACGTGACGTCCCTGGCTCCCGAGTTCGCGTCCGCGTCAGGCGGGCCGGTGCATCCGGAGCCTCTTGCCGGGAACGTCAGGGCGCTCGGGCCGGCCCTGCTCGATGCCGCGGTCGGACAGGTCGACGCCGAGGAGGCGGTCGCGGTCGCGGCCCGCAGGCTGTCGCCCCGCCAGCTCGCGGGCCAGCGGGTGATCTACAGCTACCCTGGCCTGCGGCCGCCCGCGAGCCTGCTCGCGCTCATCCGCCATGGCGAGGCCGCGGGCGTGCTGTTCTTCAGCGCCAACTACGGGAGCAGGCGGCAGTTCACTTCCGTCGTGCGCGAGCTCGACGCGGCCAACGCCAGTGCCACGAATCCGGTCAGCCGTTACCCGCTGCTGCTGGTAACGGACCAGGAGGGCGGCATCGTGCGTCGGCTGCCTGGCGCGCCCGAGCAGTCGGAAAAGCAGACCGGGGAGATCAGGCCCCTGGCGGCAGCCGGCGCCGCGGCCGGCCGGGCGGGCGCGGCCGCCGCGGCCAGCCTTGCGTCCTACGGCCTGAACGTCGACCTCGCCCCGGTGCTTGACGTGTACCGGAGCGCGGGCGACTTCGACGACCAGTACCAGCGCTCCTACAGCGACCGCCCGTCGGTCGTCGCCGCGCTCGGCGCCCGGTTCATCGCGGCGATGCAGGCGGCGCACGTCGCCGCGACCGCCAAGCACTTCCCCGGTCTCGGCGCGGCCAGCGCGCAGCAGAACACCGACGACGTGCCGGTCACCATCAACCTGCCCGCCGCGACGCTGGCCGGGACCGACGAGCATCCCTACCCGGCCGCGATCGCGGCCGGGGTGCGGCTGGTGATGCTGTCCTGGGCGCGGTATCCGCAGCTCGGATCCGCGCTGCCCGCCGGCCTGTCGGCGACGATTGTGCAGGGCCTGCTGCGCGGACGGCTCGGCTTCGGCGGCGTGACGATCACCGATGCGATCAGCGCCGGCGCGCTGCGCGGCTACGGACCAGTGCAGCACCGCGCGGTCCTGGCCGCCGGGGCCGGCATGGACCTGATCCTCGCCGCGTCCATGAACAGCGCGGAGGGTACATGGGCCGCAGAAGGCCTGCGGGCGGCCCTGGCCGGCGGCAGGCTGAGCAAGACCGGTTTCGACGCCGCGGTCGCGCAGATCCTCAGCCTGCGGCAGAGCCTGCGCTCCTGAGCAGCCGGCGGCCGCGGAGCCTTAGGGTAATCCGGTGCAGCGGATCTCCGTGGTGGGCAACAGCGGATCCGGCAAGACGACGCTGGCGGCCGCGCTCGCCCGCGCGCTTGACGTACCGCACCTGGAGCTGGACTCCGTGTTTCACCAGCCGGGCTGGCAGCCGCTGGAGACCGGGCTCTTCCGCGCGCGGGTCACCGAGTTCACCGCCGGTGACGCCTGGGTGGTGGACGGCAACTATTCCGCGGTGCGGGACCTGATCTGGCAGCGCGCCGACACGGTCGTCTGGATCGATCTGCCGCGGCACGTGGTGATGCGCCAGCTTGTGGCGCGTACGCTGGGCCGGCTGGTGACGCGCCAGGAGCTGTGGAACGGCAACACCGAGTCGTGGCGGGACCTGTTCCGTCTCGACCCGGAGCGCTCGATTATCGTCTGGGCGTGGACGCGTCACCGCAAGTACGTGCAGCGCTACGCCGGCGCGGAGCGCGACCCGGCGTACCGGCACATCCGGTTCGTCCGCGTGCGCAGCCGGGCCGAGGGCACCCGGCTCGCCGCCAGGCTGGCAGCTCAGCGCGGGGGCGGCGCGGCCGGCGAGTAGCCGGTCAGGAAGAAGCCGCGCACCGGCCACCCGATGCTCAGGTTGTGCTCGAATCCCGGGCCGGCCGGCCCGGCCGCGCGGCGGCCGGCGTCGAAGACGACCCGGATCCCGTCATCGGGACCGCTGTTGGGGTCGTACACCGCGAGGTTCACGGCGCTGCCGGCCTGCTCGTAGGCATAGGCGAGTACCTGGTGGTTGCGGCCGAGCAGGCCGGGCCACGCCGACGCGACGGTGACCACGCCGAGCGCGGCCGGCTTGCCCGCGTCGATGCTCGCCCGGATCCGCGGCCACTGCTGCCGTACGGATAGCTGCCGGAGGCCCGGCCGCTCTGGCCCGGCACCGCGGCCGGGACGGCGCGCGCGGTAGTCGGCGTCGGGCCGGTTCATCCAGAGGTAGTACCTGGCCACGCCCGCCGGGATGTGCCACGAGTCGATCAGGCGGCGGACGATGAACTGGTACAGCGGGGTGCCCGCCGCGGGCCGGGCCGGGGGCGGTGCGATCCCGGCGTGCCAGTAGTCCAGCGCGGCGAACACCATGCCGCCGCAGAGTCCGCGCGCCGCGTTCCCGATGCCGATGTTCCGGCCGCGGAACGGCAGCACGATGCCCGGCTGAGACGGCCACGAGTTGCTGAAGGCGAAGCCGTCGCGCGAGGGCAGGAAGGGGGCCGGCACCGGCTAGCCGCCGAGCGCGTCGATGGCGGCCATCTGCGCGGTGCTGAGCGAGAAGCCGAACAGGTCGAAATTGGCCGCGATCCGCTCGGGCCGCGCCGATTTCGGGATCACCGTGATGTCGTGCTGCAGGTGCCAGCGCAGCGCCACCCGGGCCGTGCTCACGCCGTGCGCCGCGGCTATCGACCGGAGCACCGGGTCCGACAGGTTCGTGTTCTTCAGCGGGCTGTAGCCCTCGACCGCGACGCCGCGCTCGGCGTGGCCGGCCAGGACCGCGGCGTCGTAGCGCACCGGGCCCCAGTCGATCTGGTTCACGGCCGGCGCGCGCCCGGACGCGGAGATCAGCTCGTCGATCTGGGCCAGGCTGAAGTTGCTGACGCCGACATCGCGGACGTGCCCCTGAACCTGGGCTTCCAGCAGCTCGTCCCAGAGCCGGCCGCGGGCGGCAGCGCGGGCCGGCGGCCAGTGCACCAGCCACAGGTCCAGGTACTCGGTGCCCAGCGCGCGCAAGGACGCCGTGAGCACCTGCCAGACCCGGCCCGCGTCCGACGAGCGGATCTTGGTGGTCACGAAGATGTCGGAGCGTGCCAGCCCGCTGTCGCGCAGCGCGTGGCCGACCTCCGCCTCGTTCGCGTACATCGTGGCGGTATCGACGTGGCGGTAGCCGGCCTCGAGCGCCGCGACCACGGCCGTCCGCGCGGCGCGGCCGCGCAGGTTCCAGGTGCCGAACCCCACCATCGGCATCAGCCCGCCGCCTGCAAGCTTGACCGCGGGCACTTCACCTGCTGAGGTCATGAGCCCATTATCCGCGCCGGCCGGCCGGCCGCCGGTCGGCCGGCCGCCGGCGGCCGGGCGCGCGGCGGGAGATCAGCACACCGGCGTGCCCGTGCTCGCGGTCAGCCCGGCGAACAGCGCGGTCAGCTTCGCGGTGACCGGACCCGGCTGCCCGTCGCCGATGGTCCTGCCGTCCGCGGCGAGCACGGGCACCAGCCCGCCCATCGTCCCGGTCACGAAGGCCTCGTCGGCGGTGTAGAGCTGGGTCAGGCTGAGATCACCGTCCGCAGTCTCGATGCCGGCGCCGGCCGCCAGTTCGAGCACTGCCTGCCTGGTGATGCCCTCCGGGCACGCGGCAGCCGTGGGGGTCAGGAGCCGGCCGGCCGTCACCAGGAAGATGTGGGTCGCGTTGGTCTCGGCGATGAAGCCGCGCTGGTCGAGCATGATCGCGTCGTCGGCGCCCGCCACGTTCGCCTCGATCTTGGCCAGGATCGACGTGAGCAGGTTGTTGTGGTGAATCTTCGGGTCCAGCACATCCGGGCCCGGCCGCCGGAGGCTCGCGGTGATCAGCGCGATGCCGCCCGTGGCGTAGACCGGGGGCTTGTGCTCGGCCAGCACGATCAGCGTGGGACCGGACTGGTTGAGCCGCGGGTCCATGCCGCTGGTGACCTTCACGCCGCGGGTCAGCGTGAGCCTGATGTGCACCTCGTCGGTCATCTGGTTGGCCGCCAGCGTGCGCCTGATCTCGGCGATGATCTCCTCGTCGGACGGGATCCGGTCGAACGCGAGCGCGTGCGCGGACCGGCGCAGCCTGGCCAGGTGCTCGGTCAGCCGGAAGATCCGGCCGCGGTACAGCCGCAGGCCCTCCCAGACGGCGTCGCCGCCCTGCACGGCAGAGTCGAACGGGCTGACCGCGGCCTGATCCCGGTGGGTCAGCCGGCCGCCCACGCTGACGATGAGGTCGCGGTTCCGCTCGTCGAACTTCTGCTGCATCAGACCTCGGCTCCCTCCGCTGCGGCCCGGCGCGCGAGCCCGTCGGTGAAGATATCGATCAGCAGCTCGAACCGCTCCCGCGGGTCGGCGTAGCTGTACTCGTCCGCGAGCTCGACCAGGTGCGGGAACTGCCCGGCGGGCAGCGAGGCGAGGTACCCGCGGGCCATCTCGGCGGCCTCCTGCGCCGCGGCCTTGCCGCCCGCGTCCCCCGCGTCGGTCTCGTCCAGCGTGAAGCCGTTCACGGTCGAGATCAGCAGGTGGCTGCCCTGGACTGCGAGCCGCGGCGGGACGCCGCCCGCCCGCAGGATCGCCAGGACCCGCTCGGAGTACCTCAGCGCGTTCGGCCCCATCGGGATGCGCCCGATGGAGATCCGGACCACGTACGGGTGGCGCAGGCACACCGCGCGCTGCGACCTCGCGACGTCCTTGATCTGCTCGCGCCACCCCCCTGGCTCTGGATCCGGCACCGCTACCTCGCCGATGAGCTGGTCGAAGACAAGATCGAGCAGGCCGTCCTTGCTGCCGACGTGCCAGTAGAGGGACGCCGCGCCAGTGCCGAGCTCGTCGGCGATCGCGCGCATGCTCAGCGCGTCGAGTCCGGCGGTGTCCAGCAGCCGGATCGCGGCGGCCACGATCGCATCACGGCTGATGGGGTCCCGGCGCCGCCTGGCCGCCCGCTCGGGCAGCCGCTGCCAGGGCGGGGGCGGGATATCCGCGTGCTGTGCCACTGGAACAGTGTACCAGTAACGAACGGTATTTGACTAGAACGACGGCCCATGCTAGAACAGTGTTCGTAATGGAACACTGTTCGATACGGAGGTTCTCATGCGGACCAGGTCAGGATCACGCGGGTACTGGCTAGCCGCCGCCGTGATGATCGTCGGGGCGCTGATGGACATGATCGACGTCACGATCGTGAACGTCGCGCTCCCGACCATCAGGCGGAGCCTGCAGGCCAGTCCCACCGAGCTGGAGTGGGTGGTGTCCGGCTACATGCTCGCGTTCGCAGCCGCCCTGATCGTCGCGGGCAGCATGGGGGACAGGTTCGGCCGCAGGCGCGTGTTCCTGTTCGGCGTCGGGCTCTTCGGCGCCGCAAGCCTGTGCGCCGGCCTGGCCGGCACGAGCGCGGAGCTGATAGCGGCGCGGGTAGTCCAGGGCATCGCGGCGGCAGCCATGGCCCCGCAGGTGCTGGCGACCTTCCGGGTCATCTTCACCAGCACCAGGGAGCGCGGCCAGGCATTCGCGCTGTATGGCGCGATGCTTGGCTTTGCCTCCGCGATCGGTCTGGTCCTCGGCGGCCTTCTCACCGACGCGAACCTCTTCGGCTGGAGCTGGCGCGCGGTGTTCTTCGTGAACGTGCCTGTCGCCATCGCGGCGCTGGTCGCCGGCCTGCGGCTGATCCCGGAGACCAGCGCCCCGGCGGCCCGGCGGCCGAATTACAAGGGCGCCGCCGTGCTCGCGGCGAGCATGGTCGCCATCGTGTACCCGCTGCTCGAGGGCCGCGAGCTCGGCTGGCCGGGCTGGGTGTGGCCGCTGCTCGCGGCCGGCGTGGCCGGCGTGGTGCTGCTCGCGCTGTCGGAGGAGCGGCGGCCCGGTGCGGACGGCGCCGCCGGCTCACGCACCGCGCCGCTGCTGCGAGCCCGGCTGCTGCGGGTGCCGGCGTTCGCCGCGGGCCTCGGCGTACAGGCCGCGTTCGCGGCCGGCATGCAGGGTTTCTTCCTCGTGTTCGCGCTCTGGCTGCAGATCGGCGAGCGCTTCTCGCCGCTGAAGGCGGGCCTGACGGCCGTCGCGTTCAGCGCCGGGAGCTTCCTGGTCGCGCCGTTCGCGGTTCCGCTCGCGCAGAGGTACGGCCGCCGGGTATTGGTCACCGGCGCGGTGCTCATGGCGGGCGGGATCCTCCTGGTGGCCGCGTGCGTCGGCGACGTCGGTATCGGCGGCAGCCCGTGGCCGGTCGTGCCCGGCCTGGTCGTCGCCGGCGCGGGCCTGTCGCTGCTCGTCATCCCGCTGGTGAACGTCGTGCTGGCGGCGGCTCCGGCCGAGGCCGCGGGGAGCGCCTCGGGTCTGTTCAGCACCACCCAGCAGCTCGGCGGCGCGATCGGCGTGGCGGTGCTCGGGACCGTGTTCTTCGACTCGGCTGGCGCCGGGCACACGCTCGCCGCGGCGCTGCTGCACACCGCGCCGTACGCGGTCGGCGCGTTCGCGCTGTGCGGCATCCTGAGCCTCCTGCTCCCGCGCACTGCCGTGGCCGAGGAAGCGCTGCTGGGTGATGAGGGCCCGGGCGACGTTTCATCCCCGCCGGTGGCACATACCGGGCATAAGGCCTAGCAAAACCACCGGCGCGAATGAAACGTCGGGCAACTCGCGGGTTACTCGGCTCGGAGTGCCGTGTCGGTCTTTGTGGCGGCCGCCCAGGTGGCCGGTGCGAGCGCACCGGCCACGGCGATCACCGCCCCGGCGAGGGGCAGGGCGATGATCAGACCGGTCCCGTACACGTTCAGGACGGCCGCCGGCAGTGCGCTGCCGGCGGCGCGCGCCATGACCGGGACCAGGTACCGCTGCAGCGCGATGCCGGCCGGGACCGCGGCGACGCCTGCCAGCACTCCGATCCCCGCGACCCAGCAGACCACCATCGCGATCGTCTGCCGTGGTGTCATCCCGACGGCACGGAAGACGCCCAGGTATGCGCGCGCTCCCTGGTCTGCAGCAGGACGGTGTTGAATACGCCCAGGGCGGCTACCGTCGCGAGAGCGAGGGTGAGCAGCGCGATCAGGCCCAGCAGCAGTGGCAGGCCGCGGCCAAGGCCGTTCACGCCGACCGCGTACGCCGGGCCGAGCTCGCGGCCAAGCGACTGGACGCAGGCGACGGCCGAGACACCGGGCAGCAGGGCGATGTCCCACTGGCCGGGCGCCAGGCTCGCATCCGCACCTGCCAGCGTCTGCCAGTCGGTTACCATCGACAGCCCGTTGTTGTCGCTGCTGGCTGCCGATGGCGCTGAGGCCGTGGCCGCGACGCTCCGGCACCGTCCCGACGTAGTGCTGACGGACATCCGGATGCCGGAGATGGACGGCCTGGAGGCGACGCGCCGGATCCTAGCGACGCCTGCGACAGCCGACTGCCGGATCATCATCCTCACGACCTTCGACCTGGACCAGTACGTCTACGCGGCCCTGTCTGCCGGGGCAAGCGGGTTCCTGCTGAAGGACGTCACGCCCGAGCAGCTGGTGACCGCTGTGCGCGTCGTGCAGGCAGGGGACGCGCTGCTCGCGCCCTCGATCACGCGCAGGCTGGTCGAGCGGTTCGCGCCGCGCACCGGCGGGCCCGCGGGCTCGCCGGTACACGCGGACCTGTCCGACCTGACGCCGCGGGAGCTCGAGGTGCTGCGGCTCGTCGCTCGCGGCCTGAGCAACGCCGAGCTGGCCGCGCAGCTGAGTCTCGGCGAGGCGACGGTCAAGACGCACGTGGCCCGGATATTCGCCAAGCTGCAGCTGCGCGACCGGGTACAGGCCGTCGTGCTCGCGTACGAAACTGGCCTGGTGAGCGCCGGCAGCCGGGCAGAGGGCTAGCGGATCAGAGCCGGATCCGGTGCGCCGCCAGCTCCTCGTAGTACGGCATGCACGCCGCGGCGAGCGGCTCCAGCCCGGCGGGCAGGTCATCGGTGACCGCTTCCCGGTACGGGCCGAAGCCCGTGGATTTCCAGACCCTGTCGTACCAGTACCTCGCCCAGACTCCGTCGCTCGGCCGGGGCCCGGCCGGCCACGAGAGCATTGCCGGGTCGAAGACGATGCCGAGCGCATCGCACAGCGCCGCCAGTACGGCTGGCGGGTCGCGCAGGATGTCGGCCGAGTCGATGACCGGGCCGCCGAAGGCGCGGAAGATCTCCGCCTGCTGCCGCAGGCCGAGATCGGCGAGCGTCGGCTGCGAGCGGACCCGCGCATAGGAGCCGAGCAGCCGACGCGGATCCCGGATCAGGAACGCGTGCCTGAGCCCGGCGAGCGCGGTCCGGTCGATCTCCGGGAGCAGGTGATGGGTCATGTGCTTCTGGTAGTAGACCGAGGCGCCCTCCGGCAGCGGGTCGTGCGCCAGCCCGGCCAGCACCGCGCGCCAGTCCGTGGGCTGGCTCGCGATGATCTCGTCCCGGCCGGGATGGTCGACGCCCGTGTGCGCGAGGTAATACGCGTACAGCGGCTCGTCGACGACCACCGTATCGGGCCTGTTCCCGAACGAGCGCATCAGCGCCGTCGACACCGTGCGCGGACCGGACCACATGGCGATCCGATGGATCGCCATGTGGTCCGGCGCGTGTCTGGACTCCGGCCACATGGCGATCCGCGCCGGTGAATCGGTCACAGCACCGCGACCGAGCGGAGCACCTCCCCGCGGTGCATCTTGGCGAACGCCTCCTCGACCCCGGCCAGCGTGATGGTCTCGGAGACGAACTTGTCCAGCGGCAGCCTGCCCTGCAGGTGCAGGTCGACCAGCATCGGGAAGTCGCGTGACGGCAGGCAGTCGCCGTACCAGGACGACTTCAGCGCGCCGCCGCGGCCGAACACGTCAAGCAGCGGAAGCTCCAGCCGCATCTCCGGCGTCGGCACGCCCACCAGGACGACGGTGCCCGCCAGGTCACGCGCATAGAAGGCCTGCTGATACGTCTCGGGCCGCCCGACGGCCTCGATGACCACGTCCGCGCCGTTCCCGTCGGTAAGCTCCCGGATCTGCTCGACCGGATCGCTCGCGCTCGAGTTGACGGTGTGAGTGGCGCCGAACTGGCGGGCCCACTCGAGCTTCCTGTCGTCCACGTCCACCGCGATGATCGTGCGCGCGCCGGCCAGGGACGCGCCGAGGACGGCGGCGTCGCCGACGCCGCCGCAGCCGATCACGGCGACGGTGTCGCCGCGGCTGACGCCGGCGGTGTTCAGCGCGGCGCCGAGCCCGGCCATCACGCCGCAGCCGAGCAGCCCGGCGACTTCCGGCCGGATCGCGGCGCTGACCTTGGTGCACTGCCCGGCGGCGACGAGCGTCTTCTCCGCGAACGCCCCGATGCCGAGGGCGGGCGACAGCGGCGTGCCGTCGGCCAGCGTCATCTTCTGCGTCGCGTTGTGGGTGGCGAAGCAGTACCACGGGCGGCCGCGCAGGCAGGCGCGGCACTGGCCGCACACCGCCCGCCAGTTGAGGATCACGAAGTCACCGGGGGCGACGCCGGTGACGTCGGCGCCGACCGCCTCGACGACGCCCGCCGCCTCGTGTCCCAGCAGGTAGGGAAAGTCCGCGCCGATGCCGCCCTCGCGGTAGTGCAGGTCGGTGTGGCACACGCCGCACGCCTGGACCTCGACCAGCGCCTCGCCAGGGCCGGGATCGGGGACGACGACCATGCTGATGCTGACCGGGGCGCCCTTGCCGGTGGCGATGACGCCCTTCACCTCGTATGCCATGGTGCTCCTTAGCCGGGAACGGGCGCCTCGTGCCGCCACGTGCGGAGATGATACGGCCTTGGCCGGCGGTCTATCAGCTCAGGTAAGCCAGGGTCTCGCCGTGCTGTTCCCGGTAGTCAGCCAGCAGTTCCCCGGCGACGGTGGTCCCCGGCACCAGCGGGTGCAGGGCAAGCGCGACGGCGGCCTGATCCGCGTCGCCGGCCGTCGCCGCCTGCACGGTGGCGCGCCCGTCGTTAGATGCCGCTGCCAGCCCCCAGCGTTCAGGGCGGCACGACGGCACCCGCCGCCACCGGAGCCCGCTCACGGGGCGGGGACGGATACCTGAGCGGCCCGGGCTTCGTCAGCACCCGGACCGACATCGCCGGCGGCTTCACCGCGGCCAGTACCTCGCGCAGCTCGGCCGGCGTCACGTCACACACCTTGACGAGATACCGCGGCAGCTTGCCGCGGGGCGCGGTGAGTCCCGGCCGGCCGCGCCCGAAGCCGACGGGCATGACCAGCATGAGCAGCAGCAGCAGTACCCGCCTGGCGGGCCCCGGCCGGCGCGCGAACCGGGCCGCGGGGCCGAGGCCTATCTCCATCAGGGTGCCGTAGAAGGTCCTGGCCATCCGGATCTGCGCGACGTCCGTCCAGGCGATGTGCACCTGGCGCAGGCGCGGCCGCTTGCGGCTGGTCCGGCAGCCGAGCCAGATTCCGTGACTGCTCACCCGCAGGGCGTGCCTGCGCACCGTCGACACGACGCACACGACCGTGAGGCCGGCCAGTGCCATGGCACCCAGCTCGGTCGCGCTGAGCCACAGCGGCATCCGCCCGCTCAGCTCGTGCCCGGCGAGCAGCACGAGGAATCCAAGCCCGGTGAACCAGACAGGAATCAGCCAGATGTAGCCACGCGGCAGCTTGCTCCCCGATCCCCGGACAAGAAATGTGTAAATGTCGTCCAAGGCCGGCCACCTCCCCGTACGGTCCCTATCGTGATCATCGGTCTTGGCGGCCCCGTCACGCAAGGGGCAGATCTCCGACGTGACAGGAGTTACCGCAGGTAGGCGGTGCCATCGCACGCCGCCCCCGCGGTGTCCTAACCTGGGGGCTTGCCAGCCGCCCGGTACTGCTCGACGAGGAACAGCCGCATGCCGATAGCCGAGATCACCCGCCACGAGACAGCCGAGCGTGCCCGCCTGCTGCGGGTCGACGCCTACGACGTGCAGCTGGACCTCACCCGGGGTGACAAGCTGTTCCGCTCGACCTCGGTGATCACCTTCGAGTGCACCGAGCCAGGCGCAGCAAGCTACGCGGACCTGGTCGCGGCCGAGGTGGTCGAGATCACCCTCAACGGCAGCGCGATAGACCCGGAGGCGGCTTACGCCGACGGACGGATCGCGCTGGCCGGCCTTGCCGCGCGCAACGAACTCCGGGTCGTCGCCGACTGTGCTTACACGCATGACGCCAAGGGCATGCACCGCGCCATCGACTCCGCGGACGGCCGGGTTTACCTGTACACGAACTTCGAGCCGGCCGACGCCCGCAGCGTCTACGCGAACTTCGAGCAGCCCGACCTGAAGGCGTCCTTTACCTTCCACGTCACCGCGCCCGGGCACTGGGTAGTCCTGTCGAACCAGCCCGCGCCCGCGCCGGAGTCCGCCGGCCCGGGGGCCGCGACCTGGCACTTCACCCCGACGCCGAGGATCTCCACGTACCTGACGGCGGTGGTCGCGGGCGAGTATCACCTCGTGACCGCGTCGCACACGACGCCATCGGGTCAGGTGATACCGCTCGGCGTGGCCTGCCGCCAGTCGCTGTCCGCGTTCCTCGAGGCAGCCGACATCCTGACGGTCACCAGGCAGGGCTTCGACTACTACACGGCGCTCTTCGACCGCGAGTACCCGTTCGCCAAGTACGACCAGGTATTCGTGCCCGAGTTCAGCGCGGGCGCGATGGAGAACGTCGGCTGCGTCACGTTCTCCGAGCGGGTCCTATTCCGGTCGAAGGTCACGGACATGATGTACGAGCTGCGCGCCACGGTGATCCTGCACGAGATGGCGCATCAGTGGTTCGGCGACCTGGTCACGATGCGGTGGTGGGACGACCTGTGGCTGAACGAGTCGTTCGCCGAGTACTGCGCGGCGCTGTCCAGCGCCGAGGGCACCAGGTTCACCGACGCGTGGACCACGTTCTCCGGCTCGCGCAAGACGTGGGGCTACCGGCAGGACCAGCTGCCGTCCACGCATCCGATCGCCGCGGACGTGCCGACACTCAGTGAGGCGATCGCGAACTTCGACGGCATCAGCTACGCCAAGGGCGCCTCCGTGCTCAAGCAGCTGGTCGCCTACGTCGGCCGGGACAGCTTCTTCGCCGGCATCCGGGCCTACTTCACCGAGCACGGCTGGGGCAACGCGACGCTGGCCGACCTGCTCCGCGCGCTGGAGGCGAGATCGGGCCGAACCCTCGGCGACTGGTCGAAGGCGTGGCTGCAGACCGCGGGGCCGAACACGCTGCGCAGCGAGTTCACCGTGGGAGACGACGGCAGGTTCACGTCGTTCGCGGTGCTGCAGGAAGCGCCCGCCGACCACCCGACGCTGCGGCCGCATCACATCGCGATCGGCCTGTACGACAGGGCCGGGGACGAGCTGGTCCGCACCCACCGGGTATCGGTGGACGTGGCCGGCCCGCGGACCGAGGTAACGGCGCTGGCCGGCCAGCCGCAGCCGGACCTGGTCCTGCTGAACGACAACGACCTCGGGTACGCGCTCACCCGGTTCGACGACCGCTCGCTGACAACGCTGACCACGGGCATCGGCCAGTTCACCGACTCGCTGGCCCGCACCGTCTGCTGGAGCGCGGTGCTGGACATGGTGCAGCAGGCCGAGCTCTCGGTGCCCGCCTTCGTGGCGATCCTCGCCAGCGGCATGGGCAAGGAGCCGGCGGTGTCCGTGCTCCAGACCCTGCACATGACCGCCGCCAGGCTGATGGCAGTCATGGCCGATCCCGGCTGGGTGCCGGCCGGCAAGGAGCAGCTTGCCGCCGCGGCGCTGCCGCTGCTGCGCGCGGCCGAGCCGGGCAGCGACCATCAGCTCGCCTGGATGCAGCTGCTCGCCTGGACTGCGACCACCGCAGAGCAGCTGGACCTGCTGGCTGCGCTGCTCGCGGGGACGGCCGTGGTCGACGGCCTCGCCGTCGACACCGAGCTGCGCTGGTCACTGCTGCGGCGGCTGGCCGCGACCGGCAGGGCTGGCGACGCGGAGATCGACGCGGAGCTGGCGCGCGATGCCACCGACGCCGGCCGCAGGCACGCGGCGGCCTGCCGCGCGGCGATCCCGGACGCAGAGCACAAGGACGACGCGTGGCGGCTGCTGGCCGGGTCGGAGGAACTCGGCCACGAGGGCGTCATCGCGGTCGCCTCGACCTTCGGGCAGGCAGAGCACGCCGCCCTCCTCGGACCGTACGCGGAGCAGTACTTCGAGGTCCTGCCGGAGCTGTGGGCCAGCCGCGGCGATCACCTGAAGCGCGTGCTGGCCGACGGGCTGTTCCCGTACGCGGCCGCCTCGCTGCGGCTGCTCGCGCGCATCGACGCGTTCCTGGCAGCCGAGCAGCGCGATCCCGCCTTGGTCCGCATCCTCGTCGAGCGGCGTGACACCGTGGTGCGTGCGCTCCGGTCCAGGGAGCTGCCAGCCTGAGTCTGGAGGGTGCGATGCCGCCGGCCGAGATCACCAGGACCGAGACAGGCGAGCGGGCGCGGCTCCTGCGGGTGCGCGAGTACGACGTCACGCTCGACCTGACCGGCGGTGCGGATGCGTTCGAGTCGACGTCCGTGATCAGGTTTGACTGCCGGGAACCGGGTGCGTCGACCTACGCGGACCTGATCGCCGCCGACGTCACCCGCGTCACCCTCAACGGGGCCGCAGTCGACCGCGCCGCCTGGGCCGACGGCCGGATCGCGCTGTCCGGCCTGGCCGCGCGCAATGAGCTGCGAGTCGTCGCGGCGTGCCGTTACTCAGCGGACGGCACCGGCATGCAGCGCAGCGTCGACCCGGCGGACGGCAGGGTCTACACGTACACGAAGTTCGAGCCCGCCTACGCCCGCACTGTGTTCGCGAACTTCGAGCAGCCGGACCTGAAGGCGGCCTTCACCATCGCCGTCCGGGCCCCCGCGCACTGGACGGTGCTGTCGAATCAGCCCGCGGCGGGTCCGCCCGCCGTGGACGGCGGCGCCGCGCGCTGGAGCTTCCTGCCCACACCGCGGCTGCCGACCTATCAGTTCGAGGTAGTGGCCGGCGAGTACGCGGTCGTGCGCGACTCCCATACCACGCCCCGCGGCCAGCAGATCCCGCTGGGGCTGGCCTGCAGGCAGTCGCTGGCGGCGCACCAGGACCCGGCCGACCTGCTCGCGGTCACCCGGCAGGGCCTGGACTACTACACGACCCTGTTCGAGCGCGATTACCCGTTTGCCAAGTACGACCAGGCGTTCGTGCCGGACTTCAGTGCGGGCGCGACCGAGAGCGCGGGCTGCGTGATCTGGACCGACGACCTGCTCTTCCGGTCCAGGGTCACCGACACGATGCTGGAGCTTCGGGCGAGCGTGCTGCTGCACGAGATGGCGCACATGTGGTTCGGCGATCTGGTCACGATGCGGTGGTGGGATGACCTCTGGCTGAACGAGGCGTTCGCCGAGTTCTGCGCCGCGCTGTCCAGCGCCGAGGCGACCCGGTTCACCGGCGCGTGGGCGACGTTCAGCGCCGGCCGCAAGACGTGGGGCTATCAGCAGGACCAGCTGCCGTCCACGCATCCGGTGGCCGCCGACGTCCCGACGCTGAGCCAGGCGATAGCGAACTTCGACGGGATCAGCTACGCCAAGGGCGCGTCGGTGCTGCGCCAGCTCATGGCCGCGCTCGGCCGGGACGCGTTCTTCGCGGGGATCCGGGCCTACTTCGCGGAGCATGCCTGGGGCAACGCAGCGCTGCAGGACCTGCTGACCGCGCTCGAGTCCAGCTCGGGCGCGAGCCTCGGCCAGTGGTCCGACGCGTGGCTGCGGACGTCCGGCCCGAACACGCTGCGGGCCGAGTTCAGCCTCGGCGCGGACCGGGAGTTCCGGTCCTTCGCGGTCGTCCAGCAGGCGCCCGATGACCATCCCGTGCTGCGCCCGCACCGCATCGCGATCGGCCTGTACGGGAACGACGCGGGCGTCCTGCGCCGGACGCATCAGATCCCGGCCGACGTGTCGGGTGCGCGAACCGAGGTGGCCGGGCTCGTCGGGCTGGCGCAGCCAGATCTCCTGCTGGTCAACGACGATGACCTGACGTATGCGCTCGTGCGGTTCGACGACCGCTCGCTGGCCACGCTCACCGGGTCGGTCGGGGCACTGGCCGACCCGCTGCCGCGCGCGGTCTGCTGGGGCTCGCTGACCGATATGGTGCGCCAGGCGGAGCTGTCCGTGCCGACGTTCCTCTCGATGGTGATCGGCGCGATGGGCACCGAGCCGTCGGTGGCGGCCCTGCAGGCCCTGCTGGACGCGGCCTGCGCAGCGGTGGACCAGCTGGCTGACCCCGCGTGGGTACCGGCCGGGCGGGGGGCGCTCGCGGCGGCGGCAATCAGGCTGCTGCGCGGCGCGGAGCCGGGCAGCGACCGCCAGCTCGCGTGGCTGCAGCTCGCCTGCAGGACGGCGTCCGCGCCGGACCAGCTTGACCTGCTCAGCGCCCTGCTGGCCGGGCGCGAGGAGGTGCCCGGCCTGACCCTCGACAGCGAGCTGCGCTGGGCCGTGCTGCGCCGGCTCGCGGCGACCGGACGGGCCGGGCCCGCCGAGATCAACGCGGAGCTGTCGGCGGATGCTACCGACTCGGGCGCGCGGCATGCCGCCGCGTGCCGCGCGGGGGTGCCGGATGCGCGCGAGAAGGGGGCCGCCTGGCAGCTGCTGACGGGCTCAGACCTGCCGGTGGCCAGCCTGCGCGAGGTGGCCGCGGCGTTTCACGACCCGGAGCACACGGAACTGCTGGCACCGTACACGCAGCGTTACTTCGATGTACTGCCGGGCCTGTGGACCGCGAAGGGCGGACATCAGCGGGTGCGGCTCGGCGAGGCGCTGTTCCCCCGGACCGCCGCCGGACCGGCGCTGCTGACGCTGATCGACTGGTTCCTGGCCGCGGCCGACCGCGACCCCGCGCTGGTCAGGGTGATCGCGGAGCGCCGTGACCTGGTAGAACGTGCAATCCGGTCGCGGGCGCTTGGCGGCGAGGGCTTGCTCGCTGACGGCGCTCCCGGCCATCTGGCCGGCCAGGAAACGCCGATAACGTAGCGGTTACTGCTGGCCGTGCCGCATGATGGAGTGACTCCACACCGGGAAGAGACGCCGCATCTGTCTCAGGAGTAACGCGCCTCATGAGCACGGGATGGCCGCAGGATCTGCGGTGGCCCCACAGCGAGGACGACGATGACCGGCCTGCAGCGGCGTCGGCTGGTCAGCAGCATCCCAGCGGGCCCCTGCCGGTAGGACGAGGCAGGTCCGGTGCGCAGCGGGGCCGGGGCCGCGGCCGGGGCCGCGACGCCGGCCAGGCGCCTGATCCCGAGGACGACGCAGACTACGACTGGATCCGTTACCTCGGCGCCGCCGGGCCGGCCCAGGACACGAGCAGACGGACCGGCCCCGGGCCGGCCAGCAGGCCAGGGCCCGCGGATGCCAGCAGGCCTGCACCCGAATCGTGGCGGACGGCCGGTGCCGAGGGCCTCCGCGGACCTGCGCAATCCTGGCAGACCACGGACGGCCGGACGGCCGGACGCGGCGCCGCCGGGCCGCGCCGCGGCCACGACGCGGCCGGCCACGACGCGAGCAGCGACCGCGGGACCTGGCAGACCACGCCGGGCCCCCGGCCCGGAGATGACGCTGGTCCGGCCGGCGGACGGGCACAGCCGCCCGCGCGCGGAATCCGTGCCGACCGGCCCGGTCCGCAGGCCGCGACGCCGGCCCGCGAGGTCCGTGCCGACCGGCCCGGTCCGCAGGCCGCGACGCCGGCCCGCGAGGTCCGTGCCGACCGGCCCGGTCCGCAGGCCGCGACGCCGGCCCGCGAGATCAGCGCCGACCCCTCCGGTCCGCAGCCTGCGATGCCAGCCCCCGGGGTCCGCGCGGACTTGCCCGGGCCGCGGTCGGCGCGGCCGCCCCGCGAGACCCACGACAGCCCGCTGGCTGACACCGATCCCGGCTACGGCGATCCGCGTGCCGCCGGGCAGGCGCCAGCGCGGCGCGGTACCGCGCGAATGATCCCTGGCCGGCTCGCCGCCCGCATGCCGGGCTCTGCGCGGGCCGAGGGACTGGCTGCGCCGCCAGGACGGGCTGTGCCGCCAGGACGGGCTGTGCCGCCAGGACGGGCTGTGCCTCCTGGGGTGTCCGGGCCTGCCGGCGACTCCCGGCCGTCCGGGTTCTCCGCGCCAGTCGGACCGGTAATGCCGCCCGCGTTCGCCGCGCCCGCCGGGTCGGCTGTGGCTGCCCCCGCCCGGCCTGCTCGGGACTCCGCTTCGCCCCGGCCCTCCGACTTCTCGCCGGACACAGACGCTCCGGCGGGCAGGATCCGCGGTCGCGTGCTGCCCGTTACCGGACGCGACAGGCCCGCGCGCACCGGCGTCGCGGGCACACCCCCCGAGCTCGCCGCCGCCGCCGGGGCCAGACCGGGCCATGGCAGGCTGGCGGGCCGGGTTCCGCTCCGGCCAGACCATGGGCGGCCGGACGATCCGGCCGCCGTTCAGCCCGAGCGGGTCAGCTCGGCCGCGTCAGCCGCGGCGCCTGCGCCGGCGGACCCGAAGCAGGCGAGCAAGCCGAAGCGCCGTGGCAAGAAGCTGGCGCCGCCGCGTCAGGGCCTGCGCCCCGGGGCCGGGGCCGTCGGTGCGGCACCGGGCCGTGCCAGGTCCGCGGCGACGGGCTCGCGTCCGCGACCGGCGCGCCGTCGGCTGCTGCGCAGGCCGCGTACCTATGTCATAGCCGGTTGTCTAGTCGTCTCGGGCGCTGCGGGTGCCTTCTACCTCATGCCCGCGAGCAGCCAGGCGCACGCGATCAGCGTGCCGCGGCAGTTGCCCGGCTACGTGCTGGAGCCCTCCATGGTGGCCAGCGCCGGTGCCAGCGCGCTGCGCAGCCAGCTCGTGGCGAGCAGCGGGGGCGAGGCCACCCGGGTCGTCGATGCCGTTTACGAGGACACCGCGGGCGCCGGCGGGCAGTCGGTTCCGCAGATTGTCGTGTTCGTCGGCGGTCACCTGGCCGGCTCGGCCAGCTCGTTCATCAACGGCCTCACCCAGGCACTTCCGGGCGCCTTTACGATCAGGCCCGGCGTGCTGCAAGGTCAGGCAGCCTGCGCGCCCGGCAGGCCGGGGCGGCCTGCCGAATGTGTCTGGGCCGACAACGACACCTTCGGAGTCCTGGTCTCGCCCGGCCTGACCACGGCGGCACTGAGCAACGAGCTACGCCAGATGCGGCCGTTCATCGAGCACGTCGTGAAGTAAGAGGACCTGGCTTACGCGGACGGCGGCCTGTCGCCGCCCTTGTCCTCGGCCGGCTTCGGCGACCGCAGTGACAGCCGGGCTATCGCGAGGACGACCGCGCCCGCGAGCACGGCAAGCCCGGCAAGCTGGCCACCGATGAGGCGTGAGTCCAGCGGCACGGTAGCGGCCGCGTCTGTCACCCGGACGGTCTTGTGCGGCTTGACCGACGGCAGCCCGAGCGGGGTGGTGCTCGCCGACGGGGCGGGCCCGACGGTCGGGAACAGCCCGGACGGATCGCCAGGGGAGACGCCGTCTCCCGGGATGGGCGGTAGCGTCACCGGCGGCAGGGCGCCGCCGGTGAGCGGGCTCGTGCCAGGCGCGGTCGCGGAGGTCGTCGCCGCGGCGACGACGTCGGTGGCCGAGCCGGTGAAGCCCTTCGCCTTGGTGGCGGATACCTTCGCCGTCAGCTGGACCTGCTCGCCGAGCACCGCCTGCTTGCCTACTCTGACCGCCACTTGCAGCTCGTCCGCCTGGCCCGTCGGCACGTTGCCCATCTTGCACGTAGCCCTGCTCGGTGCCGGGCAGACAGTGAACGCGGGCGCGTGCACGCCGGTCGCGGCGGCGACGCTCACCTTGACCGTGACAGCGCGGCCAGTCGCCTTGGTGCTCCACACCCAGACCGCGAAGCTGGCGACCTTACCCGGCTTTACCCGCGATGCGGCCGAGAAGGGCTGGACGCGAACGCAGAGCTGAGGCGTCTTCGGCTTCGGCGCGGGCGAGCTGGTGCTGGGCGTCGGCGTCGGTGTGGGCGAGCCGGAAGTCGGGCTGGCAGAGGGTGTCGGGGTCGAGGTCGGCGACGTGTCCGTCGCGGTCGGACTTGGGTCGGCGCTGGTGGGAGTGGTGCTCGGGGCGCTGCTCGTATCCGTCGGGCTCGCCGCCGGATCCGTGCTGGCGCTGTCACTCGGGCTGGGGCTCGAGCTGTCGCCCGGCGACGGGTCCGACGCGGCGGCCGAGGCGGTCTTCGGGTGCGCCGTCGCGGCGGACCGGGAGGCTGTGGACCCGGAAGCTGGCGAACTCGCCTTCGGCCGGCCTGCGGGCAGCATCTGCGCGTCGAGCGTGGCGCTTACCGGCATCGCCGTGCATGCCGTGTTGACGATCGGCTGGTTTCCGATGTCCGCGGCGAGAGCCTGGCCTAGCATGCCCGAGGCCACGAATGCGAAGCCAGTGAGCGCTCCGACGACAGTCGGCCTCACCACGAGCTGCGCCCTCACCTTCGAGACCTCATTTCAGTGCCCGCTGCGGTCCGAACCTTCCGGCCCCCTCATGATGTCCACATTATGCGCCGTCTGCCTAGACCCACTTTGGCTGACCAAAAAAGGCGGCAAAGGATTAATAAGCAGTTCATCCTGCCGTTGTCTTGCCAGCCCGCCACGCCTCGGCCCACGCCCGCAGGTATCTCCTGCCCTACCATGCGGTAGTTATGCAGCCCGCCGACGTCTTGTCCCGGCCAGCACGACAGCCGGACCTGGAGCTCTGTTACGGCCGCCCGGACCAGGTGGCCGATCTCTGGCTGCCGCCGGCGAGCCGCGCGCCGGCCCCGCTGGTCATATTCCTGCACGGCGGCTTCTGGCGGGCGGCTTATGATCGCGGGCATTCCGGCCCGCTCGCCGAGGCGCTGGCGGCGGCGGGCTGCGCGGTCTGTACCCCCGAGTACCGCCGGGTCGGCCAGCCCGGCGGTGGCTGGCCCGGCACCTTCGGGGATGTCCTCGCAGCCGCGCGGGCGCTGCCCCGGATCGTCGCGGATGCCGCTCCCGGCCTGGTCGGCCCCGGCCACGCGGTCCTGGCCGGTCACTCGGC
>Ga0335078_10000789_pt1 | contig 48366 bp, 44 predicted proteins | sample Lox_Sample_32_FD_206711 | JGI IMG/M metagenome (GOLD analysis project Ga0335078, IMG submission 206711) | Soil microbial communities from Loxahatchee National Wildlife Refuge, Florida, United States - Lox_Sample_3.2 | ecosystem: Environmental > Terrestrial > Soil > Wetlands | place: USA... | reverse complement strand
GGCGTAGGCGTTCGCGCAGCCGCCGAACACCTGGCCCAGCACGCCGCTCAGCGGGACGAAGAAACCGCAGCTGGCGCAGGTCGCGGGGGCCGCGCGGGCCAGCGGCGTGCGCGGGCCGTGCTCGCTGTCGTACCAGCGCTCGGCGGTCTCATCCCGCCCGGCCGGGGACAGCACCCGCGCACGGCCGGGGAAGGCCGGCTCCGGGGCGTCCCGGGATCCGGCCGGATCGGGGACCTCCGGCGGCCCGTCGGCGTACCAGTCGATCACCGCATCGTCGCCGGCCAGCATCACCAGCGGCACGAGCCGTTCGTCGTCATCATGAGCCGGAAGCAGATCACCGACGCCCACATCCCCGGGCTGCAGCCGGTCGCGCCAGGGTACCCACGCGGGCGCCAGCAGCGCGTCGGGGCCCGGGAGCAGTGCGCTGTCATCGACCGTGACGTTCCGTGCGCGCGAGGCCCGGGTCACGGTCACGGCCCAGCGCCATCCGAGGTAGGCGGGCTCCAGGCATTCGAACAGGTGGGTGACGACCCGGTCCCCCGCCGCCTCAGCGCCCAGATGCTGCCCCACCTGCTCCGCGCCGACGACGTCCTCCACCGCGGCACGGGCCAGGCTCACTGCTTCCGCGCACGCCTGATCTGGTTCCTTACTGCGGACACGGGTGGGGCTCACAGTTTCTCATTCTCACTCATCAGACCGGGTGCGCGAGCCAGCTATCGGGAATTCGCGGCCAGCCTGGTCGCCGTGGTCACCGGCGGGACGAATACTTAGGGGATGGGACTGACGGAGGCGCGGGAAGCGACCGGCCGGGCGGCCCGGTCCGCGGCGCGCGCGGGCGTCTCCGCGAACCGGCGGCTGGGACGCTTCGTGCACCGGCTGAGCGGTGCTTCCGGAGCGGGCCGGACCGGGCTGGCCAGCCTCATCGAGCTGACCGCGGCGGGCAGCGCGGGGGACGCGTTCGTGGCCGTGGCCCTGGCCGGAACCGTGTTCTTCAACACCTCCCTGCACGAGGCACGCAGCCAGGTCGTGCTCTACCTCGTGCTCACCATGGCGCCGTTCGCGCTGCTCGCGCCGTTCATCGGGCCCATGCTCGACCGTGTCCGGCAGGGCCGCCGGTACATCCTGATGGGGACGCTGCTGGCCCGCGGCCTGCTGTGCTGGGCGATGTCCGGCGCGGTCACCGGCGATCCCATCACGCTGTTCCCGGCGGCGTTCGGCGTGCTGGTGCTGCAGAAGGCGTATGTGATTACCCGCAGTTCGGTGACCCCGCGGCTGCTGCCCGCCGAGATCACGCTCGTCACGGCGAACGCGCGCAACGGGCTGGGCGCGGTGCTGGCCTCGACGGCGGCCGCCCCGATCGCCTTCGGCATCCAGACTGTGCTCGGGGCACCCTGGGTGCTGCGCATCGGCACCTTCGTCTACCTGGGGGCCACGGTCCTCGGCACCCGGGTTCCCGACCATATCGATGACACCCCGGCTGAGCCGGAACCGGAACCGGGACCGGGACCGCCGGCCCGCGAGACCGCCAGGGACGCCGGGGACGCGGGGCCGGGCGGCGGGCAGGCTCATCCCGCGCTGCCGGGGCCCGCGGCCGCGCTCCCGCGGCGGGGCCGGCTGCGGTCGGTCGGGCCGATCGTGGCCGAGGCGATCTGGGCCAACGCGGCGGTCCGGGTGTTCGCCGGCTTCATGGTGTTCTTCCTGGCCTTCCTGCTGCGCAGCGCGCATTTCCCCGGCTTCTCACCGGACCTCGCGCTGGGCGCGCTAGTGTTCGCCGCGGCGGCCGGCGGCCTGATCGGCACGGCGGCGGGCTCGCTTTTCCGCACCCGGGTGCCCCTGGTGATGGAGTTCGCCGTGCTGGTGGTGTCCACCGCCACGTCGGCCGTCTGCGCCCTGTTCTTCGGCCTGGGCACGGCGCTGGTCGTTGCGTTCGTCGCGTCGGTGGGCACCGTGCTGGCCAAGCTCGCGCTGGATTCCACGATCCAGCGCGAGATCCCGGAGCAGACCCGGCCGTCCACGTTCGCCGTGTCCGAGACCATCCATCAGGTGTCCTGGGTCGCGGGCGGCCTGGCGGGCGTGCTCGTGTCGATGACCGGCAGCGGCCCGGCGGGCCTGTGGATCAGCGCCGGCGGCCTGGCCGCCGCGAGCACCGGGCTGGTGCTGTCGCGGCAGCGGCGGCTGGCCGGCTAGCGCTAGCGAGCGTCCTATAGATCATCGTGCCGGGTGGCGGATCCAGATTCTGATTGAGGCGACGCCGAAGCGGCCGCGGCCCCACCGGCAATGCCCGCCCGGCCCCTCAAGGGGAGAGATAGTGTGCGCTGGCTTAGCAGCAGGGACCGGCCAAGATCCGGATGCCCGGCGCATCCGGCGGAAGATCTGTGGGACGCTCCCTAACGCCGTTTCGTTCAGCCCGCCTCGACGTCGTCGGCGACGGCCCGCAGCACGGCACCGATCTTCTTCGCGTCACGGCTGTCCGGGTGCTTGCCGCGGCGGTAGGTATTCGACACCCCGTCGAGCAGCTTGATCAGGTCCTCGACGAGGATGACCATCTCATCCGGCTTCTTGCGGGCCACCTTCACGGCCACGGTGGGCGGCGGCTCGATCAGCCGGACCTGCAGGGCCTGCGCGCCCTTGCGGCCCTCGGCGACGCCGAATTCCACGCGCTGGCCGGGGCGCAGCGAGGTGGTGCCAGAAGGGAGGGCAGAGGAATGCACGAAGACCTCACCCCCGTCGTCGCGGGCGAGGAAACCGAACCCCTTCTCGGAGTCGTACCACTTGACCTTGCCGGTAGGCACGCAAACCTCACGTGTATAGAAAAGAGCCGATGAACAGTACATAGCGTGATCGAGGCGAAGCTACGGACACCACTAGGCTAGCCGCCACGCGGACCGGACGGCATACCCGTAACGGGCGCGGGCCGCCCGGTGGTACCCGTCCGCGGCAGGCAGATGGCCGCTGACATGCGAGGGCCCGGGGGAAAATCCCCCGGGCCCTCGACGGTGAGGGGGCCGGACTAGAAGTCCATGTCCCCGCCGCCAGGAGCGGCCGGGGCCTTCTCCTTCTCCGGCTTCTCCGCGATCACCGCTTCGGTGGTGAGGAACAGCCCGGCGATCGACGATGCGTTCTGCAGCGCCGAGCGGGTGACCTTGGTGGGGTCGTTGATCCCGGCCTGGAGCATGTCCACGTACTCACCGGTGGCGGCGTTCAGGCCCTGGCCCGGCGGCAGGCTCTTGACCTTCTCCACCACGACGCCGCCCTCGAGGCCGGCGTTCACGGCGATCTGCTTGAGCGGCTCCTCCAGCGCACGGCGCACGAACGCCGCGCCGGTGGACTCGTCGCCCGCCAGCTCCAGCTTCTGGAACGCGCTGTTGCCGGCCTGGATCAGCGCCACGCCACCGCCGGACACGATGCCTTCCTCGACGGCCGCCTTGGCGTTACGAACCGCGTCCTCGATGCGGTGCTTGCGCTCCTTCAGCTCGACCTCGGTCGCCGCGCCGGCCTTGATGACAGCCACGCCGCCCGCCAGCTTGGCCAGCCGCTCCTGCAGCTTCTCCCGGTCGTAGTCGGAGTCGGTGTTGTCGATCTCCGTACGGATCTGGTTGACACGGCCAGAGATCTGGTCCGCGTCACCGGCACCGTCGACGATGGTCGTCTCGTCCTTGGTGACGACGACCTTGCGGGCCCGGCCGAGCACCTCGACGTCGGCGTTCTCCAGCTTCAGGCCCAGCTCCTCGCTGATGACCTGGGCGCCGGTGAGAATGGCGATGTCGCCGAGCATGGCCTTGCGGCGGTCACCGAAGCCCGGCGCCTTCACCGCGACCGACTTGAACAGCCCGCGCATCTTGTTCACGATGAGCGTCGCCAGGGCCTCGCCCTCGACGTCCTCCGCGATGATGACGAGCGGCTTGCCCGACTGCACGACCTTGTCCAGCAGCGGGAGCATGTCCTTGTTCGCCGAGACCTTGGAGTTGACCACGAGGATGTACGGGTCGTCCAGGACGGCCTCGAGGCGCTCCGGGTCGGTGACGAAGTACGGCGCGATATAGCCCTTGTCGAAGCGCATACCCTCGGTGAGCTCGAGCTCGAGCCCGAAGGTGTTGCTCTCCTCGACGGTGATGACGCCTTCCTTGCCCACCTTGTCCATGGCTTCGGCGATCATCTCGCCGATGGCCGGGTCGCCGGCGGAGATGGAGGCGGTGGAGGCGATCTGCTCCTTGGTCTCCACGTCCTTGGCGAGCTTGGACAGTTCCTCGCTGACCCGCTCGACGGCCGCGTCGATGCCGCGCTTGAGCGACATCGGGTTGGCGCCGGCGGCGACGTTGCGCAGGCCCTCGCGGACCAGCGCCTGCGCGAGAACGGTGGCGGTGGTGGTGCCGTCACCCGCAACATCGTCGGTCTTCTTCGCGACTTCCTTGACCAGCTCGGCGCCGATCTTCTCCCACGGGTCCTCGAGCTCGATCTCCTTGGCGATGGACACGCCATCGTTGGTGATCGTGGGGGCACCCCACTTCTTCTCGAGCACCACGTTCCGGCCCTTCGGGCCGAGGGTTACCTTCACGGCGTCGGCGAGCTGGTTCATGCCGCGCTCGAGGCCCCGCCGGGCGTCCTCGTCAAACGCGATCATCTTCGCTGCCATAGGCTCCAGTCCTCCGTGGCTTGCAAGCGGAATCGAGCCGACGCCCGCGACGGCCGGCCTGAGCGGCGGGCAGTCATGTCCTGCCCGGGCACAGGCCTCATCGCCCGATCCCGTCTATCGCTGTCACTCTCGCAGGGAGAGTGCCAACGCCATGTTTAGCACTCTCCCCTCGAGAGTGCAAACGCGGGTTGTCACGGGCCCAGCGAGTCCCGGGCCTTGGGCCCGGGCGAGCGGCGCGCACTGTCGGCGAGCACCCCAGCAGGACCTCCGGGGAGTGGCGGAGCGAAGCTCCGACCGGCCAGCGAGCCCGGGCCTTGCGGCGCGGCGAGTGCCGGTGCTACGGCCATCCGCCGCGGCGAGGGCGCGAAGCGCACCGGGGGTTCCGGGGGGCCGTCCCCCGGGCCAGCACACGCGAATCGGCCCGGCCCCGATGCGGGGCCGGGCCGATTCGCCGATCTAACCGCCAGAGCCTCAGATCACGCGGACAGCGTCAGCCTGCTGCCCTCGGTCGCTCTGCGTAATCTCGAACTCCACCCGCTGGCCCTCTTCAAGCGTCCGGTACCCGTCCGCCTGAATTGCCGAGAAATGGACAAACACGTCCTTGCCCTGGTCGACGGCGATGAAGCCGTAGCCCTTCTCCGCGTTGAACCACTTGACGGTGCCCTGAGCCATTTCCACACAACTCCCTAACTGCGCTCGGGCCTCGAGCTCCGCCCTTGCAACGCGGAACCCGTTCGATCGCTTTGCCCGGGCCACGCCAAGGAGCGGGTCCGACCGATGGCGACCAGACACGACATTACCGTGTACACGAACCGGACGGGCCGGATCTCCGGTGATATGCGTGTACCGGCCGCAAGCAGTGGGTACCGTAATTGCCGCCGTCCCCGGGCGGTTCTACCCGCCGGCCACCGCCGGGATCACCGACACCTGTGCGCCCGACGGGACGGGAGTGTCGAGGCCCTGGGCGAAACGGACATCTTCCTCACCGACGTACACGTTGACGAACCTGCGCAGCTTCCCGCCGTCGTCAACGATCCGTCCCGCGATGCCCGGGAACGCGGCATCGAGCCCCTCGATGACCTCCCGGAGCGTCCCGTGGCCGGCGCTGACCTCCGCCGCGCCGCCAGTGTAGGACCGCAGGATGGTGGGAATCCGTACCGATACGCTCATTCGACGCCTGCCTCTCGGAATGATTCCAGCGTCGGCCGTACCGTCGGCGGCACGGGCAGCGCCGCCGCGACCGCGTCGAGTGTCTTCAGCCCGTCGCCGGAGTTGATGATCACCGTCTCCGCCCCGGGATCCAGCTGCCCGGAGGCGAGGAGCTTACGCAGTACCCCCAGCGTCACCCCGCCGGCGGTCTCCGCGAAGATCCCTTCGGTGGCGGCCAGCAGCCGGATCGAGTCGATGATCTCGGCATCGCCCACGTCCGCGACCACCCCGCCGGTCCGCCGCACCGCGTCCAGGACGTACGGGCCGTCGGCCGGGTTGCCGATCGCCAGCGACTTGGCGATGGTCGCCGGGCGCACCGGCGCAACCACGTCCTGCCCGGCGGTGAAGGCGGCCGACACCGGCGAGCACCCGGTGGCCTGGGCGCCGAAGACGTGCCAGCCGGTGTCCTCGACCAGGCCGAGCGAGGCCAGCTCACGGAAGCCCTTGTCGACCTTGGTGAGCTGCGCGCCCGAGGCGATCGGGACGACGACCTGCTCTGGCAGCCGCCAGCCGAGCTGCTCGGCGATCTCGAAGCCGAGGGTCTTGGACCCTTCCGCGTAATAGGGCCTGACGTTGACGTTGACGAACGCCCAGTCCTCGTGCTCACCGGCCAGTTCCGAGGCCAGCCGGTTCACATCGTCGTAGTTGCCGTCCACCAGGACGAACGTGCCGCCGTAGACGGCGGTGGTAATGATCTTCTGCTGTTCCAGGTCGGCCGGGACGAGCACCAGGGACCGGATCCCGGCCCGGGCCGCGGCCGCGGCCACCGCGTTGGCCAGGTTCCCGGTGGACGGGCAGGCGAGAACCTTGAACCCCATTTCCAGCGCGGCGGCGAGCGCCACCGCGACGACGCGGTCCTTGAAGGAATGAGTCGGGTTGTCCCGGTCGTCCTTGACCCAGAGCCGCCGCATGCCCAGCTCGTGCGCCAGGTTGCCGGCGCGGATCAGGCGGGTGTAGCCCGGCTCGGTGGTGGGCCGGCTGGCGATGTCGGCGGGCACGGGCAGCAGCGGGGCGTAGCGCCACATGTTCCGCGGCCCGGCCTCTATGTCGGCGCGGGTCAGGGCCGGAAAATCGTAGGCGACCTCCAGCGGGCCGAAGCAGTCCGCGCAGGCGTAAAAGGGGCCCAGGTCGCGGGTTTCGCCGCATTCACGGCAGGAAAGGTGGGTGGCGAAACCGAACGGCGAGGGCGCGGGCCCGGAGGGGTTACCGCGGACGGATTCGGTTTTTTCTGTGGCAGATGTGCTCACGTAACGAGGCCCTTTCCTCCTCATCTTTCCCGGGTCACCTTGACCACGGGCCGGAGTTGGCACCTCTCACGATGCGGCCTCACGAGCCTGGGCCGAAAGGCCCGCACGGCTAACAGGGAGCCTTCGGGCGCTCCCCTGGAGCAGAGCATCATCGTGACGGTTGCCGGGGCTTCACAGGGCCGATCCCTCCACCCCTCTAGATGAGCTGTATTCAGTTGTGCCACGGGAACGCCGGCGATCCCGCAACAGGGCCGTTTCCTAAGGGACACATGCCTTACGTGAACTTTAGCCGATCATGGCCAGTGCCGCAGCATGGGATATCGCTCAGCGGACCGGCCGCCGACAGGTGCGCTTCCTCCGCTAGCCTGCCGGAATATAGGTCACCGCTCCAGCCTGTGCCAGGAGGCCGCCACCGTGGAGACCGCTTCGGACGGCGCCGGGCCGGACGGCGACGCGGGCACCGGGGAAGCATCCGGCCAGCGGGCGGCCGGCGCCGGGGACACCGTGGACCGCCGGCCGGCCAGGGACGGGGATGCCCGCCGGGGCAACGGTCCCCTGCTCGTGGCGTCGAACCGGGGCCCGCTGTCCTTCACCATGTCGGCGGACGGGAGCCTGTCCGCGCGGCGCGGCGGCGGAGGGCTGGTGTCCGGGCTGATGCCCGGCTTGTCATCGATCGCGGACCGTGCCGACGTGTTGTGGATCTGCGCCGCGCTCAGCGACGCGGACCGGGCCGCGGCCCGCCTGGACCTGGACGGCAGAAGGTTCGCCATCGAGACGGCGGGCCGGGCCGGCGGCCGGACCGCGGTACGCGCGCTGGACATACCGGCCGGCACCCTGCACCGTGCCTACAACGCGGTGGCCAACGCCACCTTGTGGTTCGTCCATCACCTGCTGTTCGAAACGCCGGTTGAGCCGCGTTTCGGGCCGGCCTTCCGGCGCGACTGGCAGTCATACGTGGCCTACAACGAGGCGTTCGCCCGGGCGCTCGCGGCCGGCGTTAGGTCCGCTCCGGCGACCGCGCGGGTGCTCGTGCAGGATTACCACCTGTCGCTCGTCCCGCGGATGCTCCGCGACGTCGCGCCAGGCACCCGGATCGCGCATTTCTCGCACACGCCGTGGGCGCCGGTGGATTACTACCGGATCCTTCCCGACGACATCGGCCGCGCCGTCCTGGACGGCATCCTGGGCGCGGATCATGCCGGCTTCCTATGCGAGCGGTGGGCCGACGCATTCCTCGACTGCTGCGAGGCGCTGCTGGGAGCGCAGGTCGACCGGGCCGCGCGCCGGGTCATCCACCGCGGTCATGTCACCGGGGTTGGCGTCCATCCGCTGGGCGTGGACGCCCCGTCGCTGCGGGAGCGTGCTCGCGCGGCCGACGTGGAGGCGCACGTGGGAGCGCTGACCGAGGCCGCGGGCGGGCGGAAGCTGATCGTGCGGATCGACCGGACCGACCTGTCCAAGAACATCCTGCGCGGGCTGGCCGCCTACCGTGAGCTGCTTGCCAGCCGGCCCGAATGGCGCGGCAAGGTTATCCACGTCGCGTTCGCCTATCCGTCCCGGGTCAGCGTGCCGGGATACCGCGAGTACACGGAGCGGATCCTCCGGATGGCGGCGTCTATCACCGAGGAGTTCGCCACCCCGGACTGGGAACCGCTGATCCTGGAGGTCAAGGACGACTACGCCCGCTCGCTGGCGGCCGGCCGGGTCGCGGACGTGCTGGTGGTGAACCCGATACGGGACGGCATGAACCTGGTCGCCGAGGAGGGCCCGGTGCTGTCCGACCGCGGCTGCGCGCTGGTCCTGTCGCGCGAGGCGGGCGCCGCCGCATTGCTGGGGCCGGACGCGCTGATCGTGAATCCCTACGACGTGGGCGCCACTGCGGGCGCGATGCACCAGGCGCTGACGATGCCCGACAACGAGCGCCGTCGGCGGTGCGCCGCGCTGGCCGCCGCCGCCGCCGCAAAGTCCCCCGAGCGCTGGCTCATCGCCCAGCTTGACGCGCTCGGATGACCGAACCGGCCCAGCGGGTCCGGGGCCGCAGGCCCCGGCGAGCGGCCAGTGCCGCCGGCGGGAACCTGCGCGGGTTACGGGCAGGCGCGGTGGTACCGGCTCAGTGAGTCCGGGGCCGCAGGCCCCGGCGAGCGGCCGGTGTACGGCTGGCACCTCAGCGGGAACCGGGGGGTCCAGGGGGGGCGCCCCCCCGGATGATGTCCCCGAGCGCGGCGAGGAGGGCGGCGATGCCGTCGGGGCCGTCTACCACCAGGTCGCCTTCGGATGGGGGGACCTCGGATTCGGGGGCGGCGCTGATCACGTTGACCCCGGGGATGCCGTCCGCGCGGAGCGCGCGGACGGCGGCGAACGCGGCCAGGTCACCGAGGTCGTCGCCGCAGAACATCACCGACCGCGCGGCCCGCTCGGCGGTGAGGTCCCGCAGGGCCACGCCCTTGTCCATACCCGGCGGCCGTAGTTCGATGACCCGGCGGCCCGGCTCGACCGTCAGCCCGGCGCGCTCCGCCAGCGCCTGCAGCGGGCCCCGCAGCCGGGCCAGCGCCGCGTCCGGGTCGGCGGTACCGCGGGTGTGCACGGCGAGGGCATGCCCCTTGTCCTCGGTCCGCGTCCCGTCGGGAGCAGCGGCCGCATGTAGCAGGCCGGGAAGCTCACGCCGGGCGGCGGCCACCCCCGGCGGCGTGGCCGGGGCTTTTATCCGGCCGTTCGCCCAGCGCTCCCATCCGTAGTGGCCGAGCACGACCAGGCCGGGGACGCTGGCCAGGCCGCCCAGCTCGACCGCCTGGGCCGCCGGGCGCCCGGTGATGACGGCCAGGGTGCCGACGGCTCCCGAAAGCCGGCGCAGCGCCGCGATCGCGACGGGGTGAACGTACGCGGCGGCCGGGTCGCTGACGATCGGCGCCAGCGTCCCGTCGTAGTCGGTGGCGATGAGTGCCCGGGCCGGCGCGGATGCCAGCGCGTCCAGCCCGGCCCGCCCCTCGGCAGTGCCGGGCCGGGGCAGCCGGGCCGCGGCGTGTCCCGGGCTCATGGACGTCCTGCCCGCACGTAGCGCATCATGTCATCCCTACTCGGAGGGGCGCGGCGACCGCATCCGCTGCCGCCGGGAACGCTGCCTGCGCAACCGCTTGATGAGCACCGGATCGAACCGCAGCGCCTCGGGCGTATCGATCAGCTCGTTCAGTATCTGGTAGTACCGGGTCGGCGCAAGGTTCAGCATGTCGCGCATGGCCTGTTCCTTGGCGCCCGGATGCCGCCAGGACCGTCCCTCGAAGGCCAGGATCTGGGCGTCACGTTCGGACAATTCCGCCATATCGCCCTCCCCCCGGACATGCTCATCGTAGGCCGGCCGCGGGTCAGGCGGGGAGAATATGGCGGGATGCCCGTCTGTACCGGCGGCCTCCTGCGACGTACGCTCACGGGTCGTGGCCTCTTTTCGCTGTCTGACGTTCCTGACCGACTACGGCCTGGAGGACGGGTTCACCGCCATCTGCCACGGAGTCGCCGCCCAGATCGCGCCGCAGATCCCCGTCGTGGACATTACCCACCTCATCCCCGGCGGTGACGTGCGGCGCGGCGCCGCCGTGCTGGCCCAGACGATCCCCTACTTCCCGCCCGCGGTTCACGTCGCCGTGGTCGACCCTGGGGTCGGCACCGACCGCCGTGGCGTCGCCGTCGCGGCCGGGGACGCGATCCTGGTCGGCCCGGACAACGGCCTGCTGTCATGGGCGATGTCGGTGGCCGGCGGCCCGCGCGCTGCGATAAGCCTCACCAACAAGGAGCTGTGGCTGAGCGCGGAGGCGGCGCCGACGTTCCACGGCCGTGACATCTTCATGCCGGTCGCCGCGCGGCTGGCCGCGGGCGCGGACCTGGCGTCGGCTGGTACCGAGATCGAGGTGTCCGAGCTGGTGACGCTGCCGCCGCCAGCGAGCCGCATGGTGGACGGGACCGCGCAGGGTGAGGTGCTGACCGTCGACACGTTCGGCAACGTGCAGCTGTCCATCTCCGCCCAGGATGCGGGCAGCATCGGCGTCCGTTACGGGCGCAGCGTGGTGATCCGGGCCGGGCGGCGGCAGCTGACCATCCCCTACCGCGAGACGTTCGGCTCGGTCGCGCCCGGCGAGCTCGTCGCCTTCGCTGACGGCTCCGGCATGGTCTCGCTGGCGGTCAATTCCGGCGACGCGGCGCAGCGGCTCGGGCTACCGCCGGGCGCACACATCGTCTTGAGCCCTGCGTCGTAACCTCCGCCGCACGCACCGGGCGCGGCACGAGCACAGCGTAGCCGGCCCCGCATGGTCGGTCCGCCCCAGTTGCCGGGCGCGGGCACGATCGGCCGGAACGATTCACCGGGCGGGCACGCGCATGGCACGATGGTCCTGCGACGACCAGACCGTAGGGACGGGCAGGGATGGCGGCGCCGGGAGCCAGCAAGGCGCAGTCAGCATCCGTGAACGGGCAGCACGCCGCGTGTCCCCCGTCCGGAGGAGACGTGACCACCGTGTCACCTCGAGTGCCCAGCGGCGCAGTGCTCGCCCTGACCGTGGTGCTGACGGCCGCCACGACGGTCGCCGCTGCGCTGCCGTCATCCGCGGGCCCCGGAGCGCGCGCCACGCCGCGCACCCGCGCGGCCGGTGCCAGGGTCTCCCGGGCACCGTCCAGCGCGGTCCCCGCTCAGGAATGGTGGCTGGCCAGCCTGCACGTCCCGCAGGCGTGGCAGTCGACGCGCGGCGCGGGGATAACGGTCGCGGTACTCAGCAGCGGCGTCACCGCGACTCATCCCGACCTGGCCGGCTCGGTCACCACCGGGCCCGATTTCACCGGCTCGGGCGAGGCACCCGGCAGCCCGTCCTGGGGCGTGGAGGGTACGTCGGCGGCGAGCCTCATCGGCGGGCACGGCGCCGCCGCGGACGCTGCCTCCGGCATCATCGGCGTCGCGCCGGCGGCCCGGATCCTGTCGCTCCGGGTAGCTCTTGACCCGACCGATCCGCTGAACGCCAACCCGGCCGACGTGCAGCGCCTGCCCGCCGCGATCGCCGCCGGCATCCGGTATGCCGTCGCCCACGGTGCGCAGGTGATCGCGCTGCCCCTCGATCCGGCCAGCCTGGCCTCGGACGGCGCGGCCACCGGTGGCCTCGCGGCAGGCGCGGGAGGCAGCGCCGCAGAACGGGCGGCGGCGCATTACGCCCTCAGGAAAGGCGCCGTCCTGATCGCCCCGGCCGGGGACAACGCCGAGGACGGGAACGAGGCCACGTTCCCGGCCGCCTACCCGGGCGTCATCGCCGCCGGCGCCGTCGATCGCCATTTTTTCCGGGCCGCGTTCTCCACCCGGCAGCCATACGTCGCCCTCACCGCCCCCGGGGTCAACCTGATCGCGGCCAGCCCCGCGGCCGGATACCGCACCATCAGCACCACCGACGCGGCCAGCGCGATCGTCGCGGGCGTCGCCGCCCTGATCCGGTCGCAAGATCCCGCGCTGACCGGCAGCCAGGTGCGGCAGGCCCTCGTCACCGGCAGCATCGCCCGCCCGCCGACGGCCACGACGGCCGGGTCCGGCGCCGGCACGGTGGACGCGCTGAAGGCTCTCCAGGAGGCGGCGCTCCTCGCCGGCGCCCCCCCGCAGGCCTCGGCGCCGGCCCCGCCGTCCGCCCCGGCCGCGGTGCCCCCGGCCACGGGCCGACCGGCCCCCAGCCAGCCGGGGACAGGCCTCCTCGGCCAGGCCAGGGCCATGCTGCGCGATGCGGCCATGGCCGCGGGAATGCTGATCCTGCTGTTGCTGGCGAGCATGGTCGGCATCCGCGTCCGCCGACGGCGGGAACGGGCCACGCTGCCCGCCCCGGAACCCCGGACCCTGGTCAACGCGCCGCCCAGCCCGCAGGCAACCGTGGCCGGCCACGCACGGCACACGCGAGAGGCGGCGGACCAGCGCACCGCCGCGCCGGTGGCCGCGCGCGGAACGGCCCCGTGGCGAACCGGGCCCGGCCTGCACGACTGGCGGGCACGGCCGGGCGGCCCGGATCGGCGGTCATGGGAGCCGGGCACGGGCCCCGCTGTCCCCGTCTGGCCGCCCCAGCCGGGCCTGCCCGGCGCGCCGGGCACCTCGCGCGGCGGCAGGGCACCCCGCCTTCTCCCGGTGCCGGGCGCGGCTGCCTCCGCCGGCGAGCCGGCCGCCGGCCGATCAGCCGGGCCCGGTGAGCCCGGCATGCCCGGAGCCCGCCCGGGAACGGCAGACGCCGGAACCGGCCCGCTCCCGGCCGCCCCGGTCCCCGGCGCGAGAACCCGCAGAAGGACACGGGGCCGGCGCCGGGGCGGTGAGCCCGGGAGAACCTCCCGGGCCGGCGAGCACGGCCTGCGGGTGAGCGTGACGCCGACTTCGGGGACGGCACGCCCGGACGCGGCCGCCGGGCCCGGCGGCCCGCCGTGGGACCCGGCCCCCATGCCCGAAGGCGGCCTGCCGCAGGAGCGGATGCGCCGCGCCGCCGATCCGTTCGCTCTGGTCATGCCGCCGTCGGCCCCGGCCCCACCGCCGCCCTGGGAGACGCCGGAGCGCGGGCGGGCCGGTTACCCGGGGCAGGTGCCGGGGCCGCCGGATACCGGGCCGGGGCCGCGGGCGCGGCCGTTTCCGCGGCGCGCCCCCGGACGGCCGCCCACGGCGCCGACCGCCAGCCCTGCGGACCCGCCGCCGCCCGGGGGCTCGCCGGGGGGCTCGCCGCCCGCCGGCCCGCCGCTGTCCGGCCGGGTGGGACCCGCGTTCCCGCCGCTGCGCGCCGCGCCGCCCGCCGGCCTGGTTCCCCCGGGGAACCCCGCGACGCGAGCCGGTTACCCGCCACTTTCGGGCCGGCTGCGTTCCGGCGGCCCGGTGCCTCCGCTGGTGCCCGGGCCGCCGCCTGAGCCGCCCCGATCGGGGCCGGTGCCGCCGGGGCCTGCCGGTCCAGGCGGGCCGCCGGATCCGGCCGGCCCGCTGATGCGGCCCGTGCCACCCGGAGAGCCGAGCCCGGGCGGGCTGGCCGGCCCCTCACCCCCGGACCTGGGCAGGACACCCGCGCCCGGCTCGTCCGGGGGCAACCCCAGGCCGCACCGCTCACCGTACGCCGGGCGGCACGCCCTGCGCCCGGGACCGGGCGCGGACCCGGACTCCGGGACGCCCGGCCCGGCCACCGGGACGCCCTCAGGCGCGCTGTACGTCTGGGATCCGGCCGCCCTGACAGACCCGTTCCGTTCTGCCGGGCCGCACGATCAGCCGGGACAGCGCGGCCGCGGTGGGGCCGGCGAGGAGGAGGATGGTGGTCCGCGGCCCTAAGGCCCGCGCCGGGACGGGCGGGAAGGGGCCGGACGCTAGGCGCTGGCCTCCGTTTGTTCCTTGCGGACCGAGGCGTACATCGGCACGTACTCCTGCCCGGAAAGCTGCTGGATGGCCCGGATTACCTCGTCGGCGACGGCGCGGCGCATCTTACCCGGCGCCTCGCCCTCACCAGCCGCGACATCAGCGAAGGTCACCGGTTTCCCGATCCGTATCTCGATCCGCCCGAGGCGGGGGACGATCCGGCCGGGCGGCAGGACACGATCGGTTCCGACCATCGCGACCGGGATGACCGGCAGCCCGGACTTCAGGGCCAGCCAGCCAACGCCGGGCCGGGGCCGGTAGAGGCGGCCGTCCGGGGACCTGGTCCCCTCGGGGTAGATGCCGAAGAGCTCGCCGCGGCGCAGCAGGGCGAGGGCGCCCTCCAGCATCTCCTGAGCGGCGCGCGCGCCCGCCCGGTCGACCGAGAGCTGGCCGGTGGCCTTCAGGTAGATGCCCATGAGCCGCACGCCGGGGCGCTTGCTGGTGAAGTACTCGGACTTGGCCGCGAACGTCACCGGGCGCTCCAGCATCAGCGGGAGGAACACCGAATCCAGCACGGATAGGTGGTTGGAGGCGAGGATGGCGCCTCCGGTGCGGGGGATGTTCTCCGCGCCGACGACCTGCGGCCGCCACAGCCCGTGCAGGAACGGCCCGGCGATGAGCCGCGAAAGCTGATACTGCACCCGTTCTCCTCTCGTGTCCCGCGCGCCCGGCTAGCCGATCCGGCCGGCCACGGAGGAGCCGGTGACCGCCGACCCGTGTTCGGTTGCGCCGTCCCCGCCGAGGCCGGCGCCGGCCAGCAGGGCGAACGCGAGCGGAAAGGCCAGCGGCAGCGCGGTCGCGGGCACGATGATGCCCGAATCGTCCGCGAACCAGCCCAGCACGCAGACCAGCCACATCATCGCCAGAGTGATCGCGAGCAGCGGCTCGGCGGCGTAGCCGCGCGGCAGCGCGCGGGCCCTGAACCAGGAGGGCCGCAGCAGCATCAGCCCGGCCACGGCGGTGACCATGGGAACCACGGGGCTGTAGGCGTTCACCGCGAGCGAGCCAAGCATCGACGTCCACTTGCGCTCCAGCAGCCCCCCGGCATGACCGTGCACCAGGTTCCCGGCGAAGGAGCCGATGTCGGAGGGCCCGGTCGCCGGGATGAGGTAGCTGACGAGCGCGAACACCGCGAACAGGGCCACCCCGCTGCCCAGGACCACCAGCACCCGGCGGACCGTGATCCGGATCCCGGCCAGCGCCATGAGCAGCAGCAGGTAGCACGGGACGATGGCGATCACCCCGCCGACCTTCCCGCCGAACTGCGGCCAGCCGCACGCGACGACCACGAAGACGGCGACCGCGGACGCGGCGAGCAGCGCCGGCCCCCGGCCGGGCAGGCCGCGCCCGGAACCGGCGGTCCCCGGCTCTCTGGCGCAGCCGGCCCGGCGCAGCAGGGTGTTGCCCACCCAGGCGGCGGCGATCATGCCGCAGACGGCGTACAGGCCGATACCCTCCCCGCCGATCCCGTAGAACCTGCCTGCCTCGAGGACGGACAAGCCGAACGGTGAGCCCATCTGGAGCCGGGAACCGGTCATCACGTCCAGCCCGACGATCAGGACGGTCATGGCGGCCGCCGCGCCCGGCGGGCCGAACGGATCCCGCCGCCACGGGCCGGCCAGGGCGATCGCGCTCAGTACCGCCGTCCACGCCAGGGTAAGGCCATACTGCCAGATCGCAGGGTGCGCCATCAGCCACCACGGCACCAGATTGGCCAGGAACGACCCGGCGGGCACCGCGCCGGCGATGGTGCCCGTAATCCGCCAGAGCACCGCCCGCCGGCGCCGCCTGCCCGGCTGGGCACCCCAGAAGATCAGGCCCACGCCGGCGAACGCGGCCGCGTCCACCAGCGCGTAGGTCCAGAAGAAGATCGTGTGGGTGCTCGTCCACACCTGATAGGTGGTGTCCTGGCCAGCCAGGCCGCGCACGTCGGCGGCGAGCGTGGTGCGGGCGGCCCGCGTGATCGCGGTCCCGGGCAGCCCGGCCGGCCGGGGCACATTGCGCCAGCCGAGCACAGTGGGCGTCAGGTCGGTGAGCACGGCCATCCCGGCCTGCCGCGTCGAGGCGGCCGCGAGCTGGCCGGACCGGCACAACGGCCCGCTGATCATGACGACCTGCAGGTGCGGGGGAACCGTGTCCGCGCCGGGCGCGGCCACCATCAGGGTGGTGCCGGCGGGCAGGCTGGCGACGATGCCGGCGAGCTCGCGGTCGGCGTGCCGCAGCGCGGCGGCCCGCGCGCCGCCGTGGCTGCTGCCGGGCGTGCCCGGCGGGCCCGGCAGCAAGCCGAGGTCGATCACGGTCAGCGGGCATCTGGCCAGTACCGGCCGGCTGGCCGCGGAGACGGCGGGCAGGTATGAGCCGACGTCACCGCCGGGGCCGGCCAGCGCCAGCGCGGCGCCCGGCCCGATCGCGGTCGCGCACTGACCAGGGCCGGCGGCCGAGGCCAGCAGGCCCCACCGCGGGCTGTAGCGCAGGCCGTGGTTGTAGGAGACCAGCGCGCGCATGGCCGGCACCCGGGCCGGCTCCGGGGTGCCCGGTGTACCGGGCCGGGCGGTCACCGCCGGAAGCGCCGGGCACGGGCTCTTCTCGCCGTGCGGGGTCTGCGCGCGGTCGCCCGCGTTGAGGGTCAGCCAGGCGTCGGCCGGGCAGGTATTCGGGAGCACCGCGTAGTCGACCAGCGAGCCGGGTGAGCCGGCCTCCGCCACCTTCCACAACGCCGGCGTCGCCGACGCGGATATGTCGCTCCAGCGCAACCCGGAAAGCCCGGCGATGACCACGTGACCCGGAACCGCCGCCCCGGCCGCTCCGGACCCGCCGGCTGCCTCGGCCGGGCCGGAGCCTGCACCGGTCGAGGCGGCGGCCACGGCCGCCGCCAGGGTGAGGGCGCTGAGCAGCATCCGGCGTGCGAGCGACCCCTTCACGGCGTCAACGGTATCCGCCGCGGCCGGGTGACCGGCTTTCCGCCGAAAAGCCGGTCACCCGGCATTTCGGCCTCAGCCGGCGCAGATGTTCTGGTTGGCGGTCCGCGCCGAGGGGATGGGCCTCGCTGGCGCGGTGGCTGGCTGCACGGTCTGCCCGGGGCTGGCCGGTGAGCCGGACGCCGAGGTAGCGGGCGTGGCCGGGGCAGCCGCGCTCGCTGATGGGCTGGCGGAGGGGCTGGCCGATGCGGATCGCGGCCGGCTGAACAGCGACTGGCTGGCGGGCGTGTCATTGCGGAAGGACTGGAAGATCTCACCGTCCTGGGGCTGCGTCCACAGCACGTTCGCGGTGTCGGACGGGACGACATCGGACCGCGGGTAGGTGGGCAGCGTGAAGAAGGCGACCTTGTTGGACGGCAGGTCCCGCAGGCTGGAGGCGAGGTTGTACAGGCCGGTCACCCCGCCCAGCTTGGTGTCGATGGTGAGCGATTTGGTGGCGGCGTCGAGGAAGCGGTAGATGGCCAAGGGGTTCAGCAGCTTGCTTTTCACCCGCTGGATGAGCGAGGACATGAACGCCTGCTGCCGGGTGATCCGTTCAAGATCACTGCCGTTGCCGAGGGTGTAGCGCGCGCGGACGTACGCCAGCGCCTGGGTCGGGGTCAGCAGGTGCTGCCCGGCGGACAGTTTGAGCCCGGACAGCGGGTCGTTGATCGCCTGGGTGTTGCATTCCTGCACGCCGCCCAGCGCAGCCACCATGTTCTTGAAGCCGGTGAAGTTGACCACGACAAAGTGGTCGATGTAGATGCCGGTGTCCTGCTCGACCGTCTTGATGGTGCAGGCTACACCGAGAGCGGTGTTGTTCCCGTCGAGGTTGCCGGCGGCGAACGCCTCGTTGATCTTGAACGTCTGCGGGGCGGACATCTGGCCGTTGCCCATCTTGCAGGCCGGGATGCTGACCCAGGAATCGCGCGGGATCGACATCACCTCGGCCCACTGCCGGTTCGCGGCGACGTGCACGATCATCGTGGTGTCCGACTGATCGGTGGTGAGGTTCCGGCCATACGGGGCGCCCTGCCCGTATCGCGTGTCCGACCCGACCACCAGAATGTTCTCGGCCTTCGGATGGAGGTCGACCGGCTGGCTGCCGAGCAGGCCGCTGATGTCGCTCTGCTGAATGTTCCCGTTCAGGTGACGGTAGAGCAGGAAGATGCCGACAGCCGCGATCGCCACGACGCCCGCGGTGATGCTCGCGGTCCAGATCAGGATGGTACCGCGGCGGCTGCGGCGCGGCGGGCCGGCCGGCCGCGGCGAGCCGCCGGGCGGGGGCTGGGACGGGCCGTCCGGCGTGGCCGGTTCTTCCGCGGCAGCCGGTCCGGCGGGGGATGCAGGCTGTCCCGTCGGGCCCGCCGCCGCCGGATCCGCCGGCGGCGGGCCCGCCGCCTTGCCGGTTTTCCCGTGCGCCGACGGAGGCCCGGCTGAGGCTATCCCGTGGGGGGGCTCCTCGCCCAGCGGGATAGGACTCCCCATCTGTCACTCCACACGGTGTCCGAAAGATGCCTAGATTCCCTGCCCAGGCCCCAGGCAAACACTCCTCAGCAGGAAGGATGTTCTGGCGGCGCGAATAGTTTCGGGAGATTCGGGTCTGTCGTTCTCCCCATGTTCTCTCCGCCGTTACCGGTCCCTTGCACCGGGTTGGTCCGTCGGCCCGCCGCTCGCCCCGAACGCCCGCGCCACGGCGTCCGGGCGCCGCGCGCCGGGCGGCCCGGCCGGCATCGCGGCTGGCCTGCAACGGCGCCGGGACGCCCTCCGCTGCGCGACGTCACGGCCGTCCCGGTCCGCCGATCTGTGTCGGCGCGCGCCACGCCGTGTTCCTGGGAGGGGCCCACGTCATTCCGGCGCCGTCATCGCTGGCACGCGTCGGGGCCGGTAGCTGCGGCCAGCCGGATCCGCAGGTCGCGCCGTCCCGGGAACCGTCACGCGGAGGGGCGTACCCAGCCTGGGCCCGTCTTCCCCAGCACGCCGGCCGTCACGGCGCTCAGCAGGATGAGCACGAACGCGATGAGCAGGGGTCGTAGATCTGCGCGTGCCGCACGAGCACGGCACCGATGAGGGCACCCACGAGCATCATGGCGACGGCGGCCAGGCGACGGCCCGCCTTCGATCCGGCGCCGCCCGCCAGCCTGCTGTCGGCCGCGATCCCGGTGATGGTGGGGGTGAGCACCGTGGTGGTGAGATCGGGGACGGCGACCTTACGGGCCGCCGCGTTCTGGATTCCCATCGAGATGGCGAGCACCGCGATCAGCGCGTAGCGGAGCCCCGTGGTCAGCGAGCCCGCCCCGAAGACGGCCAGCACGACCGAGGCGGCCAGGAACAGCGCCTGTATGGCAGCGGCGCGGCTGAAGAGCCGTCCCCGGTGCGCGCCGTGCCGGGCGGCCAGCACACCCCCCAGCCGTGCGCCGCACGCAAAGGCCACCAGGGCGGTCAGTGAGGCGGCGACGGAAAATCCCGGCGCGCCAGCCAGGGCGAACCCGAGGAACACGACGTTGCCGGTCATGTTGGCCACGAAGACATGCCCGAGGAGCAGGTAGCTGAACGCATCGACCAGCCCCGTCACCAGCGTCATGCCGATCAATAGCGACGGCCAGCGTCATCGGCGTTGGCCTGTAGGATCACTGGCCGCGGGTAATCTGATGACCGGGCTCCGGCTGGGCGTGGCCATCTCCACCTGCCTCGCGCTGGCCGTCGCGGTGCTCGCCCCTGGCGTCACGCGAGACGGCACACCATCGTGATGCGCCGGGCTAGGTTCACCGTGGCGGGCACGTATCCCGCCGTAACGGGCAGGACCAGGCCGGATATGCATGTCTGCGCACTTAAGCGGGTAGCCCACTGTTAGGGTGCACGGTGTGCGCGGGGATACCAGGTGCTGCACGATACGGGCAGGCCGGAGACAATGACGGCAGTCTGCCGGGAGGTGACGACGATGGCGGCCAGCTGGGACGACGATGAGCTTTTCGAAGCTCTCCGGGAGGTGTTCCGCGCTGCGGAGGACGCCCCGCCGAACGTCGTCGACGCTGGGAAAAAGGTGTTCGACCTGCACGAACCGGACGCCGAGCTCGCGCAGCTGAGTTACGACTCGCTGGCCAGTGCCGGCCCCGCCGCGGGAGTGCGGGGAGATACGGCCACGGTTCGCGCGCTGACCTTCAGCTCGGCGCATGTGACCGTCGAACTCGAATTCACGTCGGATGCGGTGCTCGGCCAGGTGGTGCCGCCGCGGTATCCGGCGATCACGGTGCAGCTCAGCGGGGGGACAGACACCGTCCTGCCGGCCGACGAGATCGGCTGCTTCTCGATCCGCCCCATCCCGGCGATGACCTTCCGCCTGCGCTGCGAAAACGACGGGCCGACAGTGCTTACCGAGTGGGTCGTCCCGTAGCGGCGCCCCGTCGCCGGCCGGTCCCGGAGGCCCCGGCCGCGCCGGTCAGCTCGCGCCCAGTGTCACCATGGCGGCGGCGGCCGCCTGCCGGAGCGGGTCGCCGCGAGCGTCCCGCCGGATGCTCCACGCCGCCTCGGCCAGGGTCTGGCCAGCACTCAGGCACCGGTGCAGCGCTGTCATGACGGGCACCGCCGCCTGGTCGTTCAGGGCCGCGACACCGGCCGCGATCCCGGCCGTCCCCAGCGGCAGCAGGCTGCTCGCCAGGCCCAGCAACTCGTCGGCCCTGGCCGGGGGCCGCACGCCGGGGGCGCGCCGCGACAGGATTAGCCGGTGCGGCGCGCGCCCCACTGTCTCCAGGTCGTAGACGGGCAGCTTGCCGCCGTACAGGCGCAGCGACGAAAACAGCGGGCTGTCGGACCGGATCGTGGCCGGGGCCGCGATATGCGCCAGCCACGCTCCGTCGAGCGCCGGCAACACCTGACCGGTGGCGGCGTCGCGCCCGGACAGCACCGTCACGTCGCGGTACAGCGGAGCGATCGACGCGACCTCAGCCTCGCCCGCGGTCACGCCCGGCGCGCTGACCAGCATGACGCGGCGGCCCGGCGGCGGTGGCTGGGCACGCGCCCGCAGCCAGCCGCTGGCCGACGAAGCGACGCTGAATATCCGGTCGTTCAGCACCGGCAGCATGGCCCACGGGATCGTGTGCAGGCGGCCCGGCGGGACGATCACCACCGGGCCATCCCCCAGCTGGCGGCTGGCCGGGCCAAGCAGCGCGTCCTGGAGCTTCGGCCCGGCGGCGGCCAGGATGGCCAGCGGCCCGTCCGGCTCGCTGCCTGGGCGGGCCAGCCGGTGCAGCGCGAACATGGCGAACTGAGCGGCACGGAGGGCGTCGTCGGCCCGCCCGGCGCGATATTGCCGTACCCGGCCGTTGCCGCAGACGAGGACGTACAGCTCCCCGTCAACATCGGTAACCTCCGCCAGCCGGGCCGGGCCAAGCGTGTCGAGCAGTTCCGCGATACGGAGCACCTGCTGGCCGGGCTCAGGCGGCCCGGGACACCGCTGGGCCAGGCGGCGCGCGACGCGCTCCAGCCGCCGCTGCTCGCGCTCGAACGCCACACCCGGAGCGCCCTCCGATCGCGCCCTCTCCAGCTGGCGGGTCACCTGGTGCAGTGCGGTCAGGCTGGCGTTGAGTTCCGCGTCGCCGCTGGGCCGCACCGGCGGCACCGCGAGCGCGGTGGCCCGCCAGCGCTCGGCCCAGGCCAGCAGCTGCCTCGGCCGGTGCGCGTGCGCGACATGCCGCTGCGCGATCGCCGCCAGCTCGGCACCGTACGCGGTGGCCTGCGCTCGCAGCTCCGAGGTGCCGAGGGTCAGCTGGTATCCGTCCAGGACTGCCAGCCCGCGGCGGCACGCGGCCAGCACGCGCCGTGGCTGCCCGGCGGCTTCGGCGCGCAGCGCTTCGCTGACCCAGCTCCTGACCTGCTGGCCCGGCGAACCGTGCCGCCGGTTCCCGGCCGCAGAGCGCAGAGAGCGCTCGGCGTCGGCGTGGCGGCCCAGCGCCAGGGCGATCCGGCCGGCGAGCAGGTGGGCCGATGCCGCCTCGCCAGAACCCAGGGCTTCCAGCCGTCCGGTGATCCGGCCGGCCGCTACCAGCAGCTGGCCGGAAACGCGGCCCGCCGCGTACTGCGCCTGCGCGGCTGCCAGCCCGGCGCGGGCTTGCCACCACGCGCTCTGCTGCAACCGGAACAGCCGGTAGGCGGCCTGCGCGCGGGCGCACGCGGTCTCCGGCTGGCCCGCGGCCTGCGCACAGCTGGCCGCCATCAGCAGCAGCTCGGCCTTTCTGGCGGGATGGCCGCTGAGCCGGTCAATGTCCCGCACTCCCGCGTCGGCTTCGGCCAGCGCCTCGGTCACCAGGCCGGCCGCCAGCAGGATCGCACACCGGTCGATACGCAAGACCGGCATGAGCCGGTCCAGCGGCTGCCGCGCGGCAGCCTCCTCCAGGCGGGCCAGCGCCGCCGGCAGGTCCCCCTGCGCGAAGACGGCCAGCGCGCGGTTGAGCCCCGTGTGCATGGCCTCCAGCTCCTGGCTGGTCTCGGTAAACAGCCGGCCTGCGGCCAGGAAATCGGCATCCGCCCGGTCGCACTCCCCGATCGACACGTGGACCAGGCCACGGGCGTCGAGCGCCCGGGCGGTCCAGAGCGGATCACCGGCCGGGCGCAGCAGGCTGACCGCGCGGCGAAGGTCATCGAGGGCCTCGGCGTAACCGCCGGCCGCCCAGCGGGTGATACCGCGCTGGAGCAGGATCCGGCCGGTCGCCGCGCCGCTGGACAGCCGGATGGCGCGGTCCAGCGAGGCGAGCCCGTCCCTGGTCCGGCCCGCGCGGACAAGCCCCACGCCCAGGGCCGCCCGGGCGTCGGCCTCACGCTCCCGCGAGCCGGCCTGCCGGGCAAGCCGCACCGCGGCACGCAGCTCACGGACCCCGCCCTCGACGTTCCCGATTTCGCGCAGCACGATTCCGGCGGCCTGCCGCGCGACGGAGGCCGCATACGGGCGGGGAGGGCCCTTGAGAACGGGCCGGACGCCGATTAAAGCCTCGTGCGGGCGGGAAAGCGCGAGCGGCAGCAGGCCGTCGACATCCAGTTCCGCGGTCACGGCCGGAAGGATTTCCCCACCCACACAACTGATGCTAGATCTTCGAATCCGGCGGGTCCATTGGGATTTCATGAAATCGGGGCGCATCCGATTGCAGCGCTGCGTAATAGGCGCCTCGCCTCGGGTGATGAGTACGCCACGATGGCCGTTTCGCCGCTAAGGGCATTTAACGGCGGGTATCGGGCCGACCGCTTCCCGCATCCGCCGGAACCGCCCGTGCGCGGCCGGATAGCGCGGCAACCCGGACGCAACTGATCGCCTAACCGTCCGGCGACCCTACCCCGCACAAGCACGGACGGGTGCTGCGCAGCACGGGGGCCGGGACACTGTTTCGGGTCAGCACGCTGAGAGCCATGGCGGGATGCGATCTCACCTCACCGCGGTCTATTCGGTGGAACGGGTCATTACCGCCCGGTCCCGCGGCTGGCGGGTGCAATTGTTCGCAGCGACGGTCTTCCCCGAATGGATTTTTGCGGCCTGTTCCCGCACGGTGGCCAGATCCGCGCCCCGTGGGCCGCGATCTGGCGGACGAGCAAAACCTGGTAACGGACGGGGGGAAGAAAGCCATCCACGGGAACGCAACGGGCGCGGCCGGCCCGATCGGCGGCAGGCCCTAGGTCTAGGGTTGGCGGCGTCCCGGAGGGGTTGACGGCGCGCCACGCAGGACTTGTCGGAACTCCCACGCCACCCTAGCCTGAGCCTCACGAGATTCTAGAAGCCGCCGGTACGCTGCTGACCGCCGGTGCAGGAGAGGGTAGCGAGATGTCTGAGCACGTGGTGAACGACCTCGACAAGCTCAAGGGAATTGGCCCCAAGTACAAGGAGATACTCAAGAGCATTGGCGTGGATTCGATCAAGGAGCTGCGTCACCGCAACCCGGCGCACCTGAAGGAGATGATCGAGGAACGGCATGGACCGGTTGTGGGTCTATCCGAGCATGAGACGCAAACCTGGATTGACGAAGCAAAGGCTTACCAGGAGTAGCTCAATCGCAACGCCCTGAGATCAGTCACCGTTAGCTTGATAGTCGTCGCTGAGCGTAATCGGCATCGGCACAAGACGCACAAGACGCACAAGACGCACAAGACGCAACAGGTGATGATCCTCGGTGCCGTGGCCGGTGCCGTCTGGGAGGACCGGGAGAACTAACAGATCGCGAGAACAATGACTTGAGCGTAAGACGGCTCGCGACGCTGATCGCCGTCAACACACTGGCCGGCCTGATCGGCAGTGCCGTGCCCGTACCCGGCGGCGCCGACGTCGTAGCGGCCGGCCTGATCGCTGGGCTCACCGCCGCCGCGACCGGCGGGCTCCACCGAGATCTCGTTCCAGCGCTCCAGAAGATCCCGCGACAGGCCTTCCGCCAGCGGATTCTCGCTCATCTCAGCTCCGGTCCTCAGGGAGCATCCCCCTGAGGGCCTTGGGGAATGCCCTGATCGGCCAGCCGTTCCTGCCGGGCGTTGCGCCAGCGTGACACGCAGATCCTGATGGCAAGTCCCGCGGCGACGACCGCGAGCACACCAAGCACTGCCGCCGTGCCGGCGTTTCCGGCCAGCTGGGCGATCTCTTCGCCGAGGAAGTACGAAATTCCCGCGTACATGCCGATCCAGGCGATGCCAGCGGCAAGTGCTCCCAGCGTGAATACGCCGGATCGGACGCGGAAGATCCCAGACACAAAGCCGGCATCGTCATCGAGGCCATGAAGGTGTGACGGCCGAAGGCGCAATCAACCAGGCTTCGGTCTTATGGCCGGGGCATTCGTCGGCGAGCCTCTCTATGAGGGCCTACGAGCTGATAGCCCCGGATGTGAGCCCTTACCTGTCGGCAGGATCGGCTGGCCATAGATGCCGCCGGGCCTCCGCGGCGAACTTGGGGACACCTGCCGAGGCAAGGCGTCCGAGCAGGTCCTCGATGCTCATGACGGGTGCGGAGTAGCTGCGTGCCTGGTCACGCAGGGCTGCGACCGTGTGGCCCGGGTAGAGGTCGAGCTGGTCGAGCAGGAAGCCGTCCGGGTGGACGACGGTGATGTCATATGCCGCTGTCGAGTCGCACAGCTAGGCGCCATACAGGGCGCACGTTTCGAGGACCGCCGGGAACATCGCCATCGGCGACTGTCACCGGGTCCGGGCCGGCGGGCCCGCGGTGGCCTCATACAGGCCGGCCGCTTGTCCTTCCTGCGCCATCCGGTCAAGGGCTTCCCGCCGCTCCCGGCGCATGCTGGCCTGATAGGCGAGAAGGGCGGCAAGCATGATGCGCCGGTGCCTGCCGCGCTGCTCATACGTGATCGCGCCTTCTTCGAGCAGCCGGACGAGCGTGGGACGGGAGATGCCGAGCAGTTCGGCGGCCTCCTGGGTTGTCAGCAGTGCATTCTGCGGAATGACGGTGACGCCCTGCCCGTGGGCCATCGCCGTTGCCACTTGAACCAGGGCATCGAACACCGGCCCGGGTAGCTCAAGGCGGCGGCCGCCGGATCCGACCAGGGCAGGCCTAGGCTCCGGAACGGCCACTCGGCGCCGCCCCAGCTCAGCCACGAAGTCAACCACTTCGGCCAGCTGGTTTCCCTCAAGGAGGTACGTCGTAGCTTCCCCGCTCGCTGCCCGCGTGCTCATCTCGGCTCCCCTCTGCTCCCGGGAGTGGGCCGGGTCGTCGGAGAACAGGTACGCGTCATCACCCAGCAGCACCGGCCGGTGGCCGATCGCGTGCGATGCCCTGCCCGCAATCGACGCGCTGGCCGCGAGCTGGAGGGCCGGGGCGAGGAAACGGCCGCGGCTGACATCGTTGCGTGCCGCGCACCGCTCTTGATCGGCGTGCTTCACGCGGGGTGGCCCGGCGTGCGCCGGGCCGGCCTGCCAAGGCAGAGCCCGGCGCTGACGCCGGGCCAGCGGCGCCGCGTGCGCGGCGGCGCCTTGATCAAATACGGCTCAATTCGGCAATGCCGAAAAGTGCGCGGCGTGAGCTGTTACAGCAGGTGCGTGCCGTCGTGGTGGCGGATGGCTGGCGCGGTGCCGTTGCGCATGGCGTCCAGGAGGCGGACGGCGTAGGCGTCGCTGGTGAGCTGTCGGATGGTGTCCTCGTCGGCCCAGCGGAAGGCGGTTACCTCGTCGTTGGTGGTGAGCTGGCCGCCGGTGACCTTGCAGCGGAAGACCAAGGCGATGATGCCCCGGCTCATGTTCTTGTAGACGCCGCTGAGGGTGTCGGGCTCGACATCGAGCCCGGTCTCTTCGCGGACCTCGCGGTGTAGACCATCGTCGACGATCGGAGTGTGAGATGGCTTTGCAGGGTGCGATCCCCATCGACTTCGGGACGGTGTTCCCCGACGGCGCGTACGCGGCCGGGGTGTTCGAGGCGGTGCGGGACTTTGACCGGTCGCAGGGTCGCCAGCATGAACGACGCGCACGAATGGCGAAGGTCATGGACGCGGACCGGGCCGAGCTCGGCCCGGTCACGGATCAGGTACCAGGACCGGCTGAGGTTACGCGGATCAATCGGCCTGCCGATGTGCGTCGTGAACACCAGACCCAACTGCGCCCACGTGGGTCCCGCCCCGAGCTGTTGGCGCTGCGGTCCCGGCGCGCTCAGCAGGATGAAGAGGGCCGGGGCCTCTCCCCGGACGGTGATGAAGACGCTCGGGCACAGCCAGATCGGCTTGACGATGAACACCTACACGCACGTGCTACCGGACCTCGAACGGGCGGCTGTCGATGCAGCGGCGGACACGATCTTCGGCTGAGCGCGGCCGGGCGTTGGCTGCACTGCATGGCTGCACTTGTCGCATCGGCCGTGGCCCCGCGTTCGAAATCGCGGCCTGACCTGGAGCCGGTGAGCGGATTCGAACCGCTGACCTGCCGTTTACAAGACGGCTGCTCTGCCAACTGAGCTACACCGGCGGGCGACTCCGAGCATGGTAGCCGATCCCCGGCCGCCTCGGCCTTCCTCCCCTCTGCCGCCCGTGCCTGACATCTCGACCTCACTGATCGCGTAGAACCAGTGGCCCGGCCCGATGCGCGGTGTGCGGTGTGAAGAAGGCTGGCGGCGGGCCGACGTGCTGGCGGGCTGGCGGGCTGGCGGGCGACCAGCTGGCGTGCTGGTTCGCCGTGGTCGTGGTCGGACCCAACGCCATCGACCAGATGTTCTTCGTCGGCGCCTACCCGTTCCGGCCCGTGATGATCATCGCCGTGGACGTGGTCGCGCTATACGGGCTGTGCGGCTACGGCAGCCACCAGAACCTGGGCGCCCGCCTAGGCAGATACGGCCAACTAGGCAACGGCACGGCCGCGCCCACACCTCAAGGTGTAACCCCTCCCCTGCGCGGGCTGCCGCGCAGGGGAGGGCCGGACCCATCACGGTCCTGCGGCCGCTGCGGCTTCGCCACGGCGGCTCATGACGCTCGCGTCAGCCCGGATGGCTGAACTCCTGAGGTAGGCGATGACAGGCAGAAAAGGGAGGCCTGGCGTTCCTGGCCGTGTCCCCCTGCGGTGTCTCCTCATCGGCGTTATGAGGTTAGATGCGTTTATGACGTCATCGGGATCAGGGCCGCAGGCTCGCGGGGTGGGTAAAACGCTGGCCGATTTCGAACGGGGCCTGGCTGACAACCTGTGTTACGAGCGGGGGACGACGGCGGAGTCGGCGAGCGCCCAGGACGCCTACTGGACGCTGGCCGTCACCGTCCGCGACCGCCTCGCCGACCGGCGGGCCAGGACCGCCCGGGCGAATTACGAGGCCAACCCCAAGTTCGTGTACTACCTGTCGGCGGAGTACATGCTGGGCCGCCAGCTCCGCCAGAACACGATCTACACCGGCACCGCCGACGTAGCCCGTGAGGCCGTTGCCAGCTCTGGTTTCTCCGTTGAGGACCTTGAGGCCCTCGACGTGGAGCCGGGACTTGGCAACGGCGGCCTGGGCCGCCTGGCCGCCTGCCTGCTGGACTCGCTGGCGACCCTCGACCTGCCGGCGGTGGGCTACGGCATCCGCTATGAGTTCGGGATCTTCAAGCAGGCCTTCGAGGACGGCTATCAGGTCGAGCACCCGGACGATTGGACCTTTTACGGCAACCCGTGGGAGTTCCCTGCCCCCGATGACCGGCAGGTCGTCGGGTTCTATGGGCATACCGAGGCTCTGGGCGGCGATCACGGAGGGCTGCGGGCCCGCTGGGTGCCGGGGGAGACGGTGCGCGGCGAACCCAGCCACATGCTGGTCCCCGGCTACGGCACCGAGACGGTCAACATCATCCGGCTATGGCAGGCCCGGCCCGGCCCCGAGTCGCTGGACCTGACGCTGTTCAACGCCGGTCTCTACGCGGAGGCCGTTGAGGCGCAGATGCGCTCGGAGAACCTCAGCAAGGTGCTGTATCCCTCCGACAGCACGCCGGCCGGCCGCGAGCTGCGGCTCAAACAGCAGTATTTCCTGGTCTCCTGTTCACTGCGGGACATCATCCGCCGGTTCCGGTTCCGTAACCAGGACTGGGCGGCTTTCCCCGACCAGGTCGTCATCCAGCTCAACGACACCCACCCGGTCCTGGCCATACCCGAGCTCATGCGTCTGCTGGTCGACGAGTACGGGCTTGGCTGGAGGCAGGCATGGTCCATCACGCGCCGCACCTTCGCCTACACCTGTCACACGCTGCTCCCAGAGGCCCTGGAGACGTGGCCAGTCCCGATGTTCGAGCGGCTGCTGCCCCGGCACCTGGAGATCATCTACACCCTGAATTACTTTTTCCTCGAAGACGTGCGGGCCCGCTACCCCGGCAATGATGAGCTCGTCGCCCGGATCTCGCTGATCCAGGAAGTTCCCGAGCGCCGGGTGCGGATGGCGAATCTGGCCGTCATCGGCAGCTTTGCTGTCAATGGCGTGGCGGAGCTGCAGTCGCAGCTGCTCACCCAGACCACGTTGCGGGACTTCGCGGACCTGTGGCCGGGGAAATTCATGAATCAGACGAACGGCGTCAGCCCGCGGCGGTTCCTCGGCCTCGCCAACCCGCGTCTGTCCGGCCTGATCACGGCCCGGCTGGGCGATGAAGGCTGGCTGACCGACCTCGACCGGCTGCGGGAGCTTGAGGCCTTTGCCGGCGACGCAGAGTTCCAGGCGCAGTGGCGCGAGGTGAAGCGGCTGAACAAGCTCGACCTGGCCGCCCATGCGCTCGCGGCTACCGGCGTCACCATCGACCCTGACTCGATTTTCGACGTAATGGTCAAGCGGCTGCACGAGTACAAGCGCCAGCTCCTCAAGCTGCTCCATGTCGTCACCCTGTACAACCGGATCAAGGCGGACCCGGCCGCCGTCCCGACGCCCTACACGGTCATCTTCGGCGCGAAGGCGGCGCCGAACTACCAGCAGGCGAAGAGCGTCATCAAGCTGATCAACTCGGTCGGAGCCGTGGTCAACGCCGATCCCGACGTCGCGGAGCGGATCAAGGTCGTTTTCCTCCCCGACTACAACGTCTCGGTCGCTGAGCTCGTAGTGCCCGCCGGCGATATCTCGGAGCAGATCTCGCTCGCCGGTAAGGAGGCATCCGGAACCGGCAACATGAAACTGGCGCTCAACGGGGCCGTCACCGTCGGCACACTCGACGGCGCCAACATCGAGATCCGCGACCGGGTCGGAGCCGACAACTTTTTCCTCTTCGGCCTCACGGCCGACGAGGTCAGCACCCTGAGGCAACGCGGCTACAGCCCATACGGCTACTACCGTGGGGACGCCGAACTACGGGCTGCCGTGGACGCCATCGCCTCAGGTGTCTTCTCCGGCGGCGACCGCGGCGCGGTGGAGCCGGTCATCGACTCGCTCCTCAACTGGGACGAGTACATGGTCCTGGCCGACTACCGGCCCTACATCGACTGCCACGACCAGGCGGCCGGGCCAGCCTGGGCCAACCGGGAACGGTGGAGCCGGATGTCGATCCTCAACACAGCCCGCTCGGGCTTCTTCTCCTCCGACCGGACAGTCCGCGGCTACTGCCGCGACATCTGGCACATCGAGCCCGTGCCCGTACAACCGGGTGCGGTGGCCGGCTCGCAGGACCCCGGCCGTACCGACGCGGGCTGAGCGCCGCAGGTCAGCGCGGCGCGGCGACGCGCCGGCGGGCCACCTCATACAGCGCGATCCCGGCCGCGACCCCCGCGTTGAGCGATTCGGTACCGCCCTCGATCGGGATCCGGGCGGTCAGGTCGCACCGCTCGGCCACCAGCCGGGACAGCCCCCGGCCCTCGGAGCCGACGACGAGGACCAGCGGCGCGTCGGCGACCGGCAGGTCGGCGACCGTGACCTCACCGGCGGCGTCGAGCCCGGCGACGAAGATCCCGGCTGCCTGGTAGGCGCTGAGTGCCTGGACAAGGTTCGGGGCGCGCGCCACCGGCACGCGCCCGAGCGCACCCGCGGACGCCTTCCACGCGCCCGCCGTGACGCTCGCGCTGCGCCGGGCCGGGACGAGCACGCCGTGCCCGCCGAACGCCGCCACCGACCGTGCCACCGCGCCGAGGTTCCGGGGGTCGGTCACGCTGTCCAGGGCGACGATGAGCGGAAGCTGCCCGGCCTTCTCGGCCAGCGCGGGCAGCTCGCCGGGGCTGGCGTACTCATACGGGCGGACGCTCAGCGCCACCCCCTGATGGATCGCGCCGCCGGTCAGCCGGCCGAGTTCCGCGTGGCCGGCCTCGCGCAGCGGCAAGCCCGTCCCGGCGGCCAGCTGGATTGCCTCGCGGATCTTCTCGTCGGCGGCGGCGCGGTGCTCGACGTAGAGCGTGATCGCCGGGATACCCGCGCGGAGTGCCTCGACCACCGGGTTACGCCCCGCGACCATCTCGGGTGCGTCACCGCTGCCCCGTATACCAGCCGCGGCCCGCGCCGCCGGGCGGGCGCCGGGCGGGCGCCCGGCGGCGCCGTCCTCGCCGGGCCGGGGGGCCGCGTCACGGGCGGCGGCGGCCGCCCGCCGCTGGGCGGGATGACCGGGACGCAGGTGCGCGGGCGGCGTCGGGCCCTTGCCTTCCAGCCGGCGACGCCCGTAGCCTCCCGTCCCCGGGCGGGGCTTGCCCGACTTGGCGTGCGTGCTCTTGTCCGGGCGCCCGCCGGCCGCGTCGCGCTTGCTCACCGGCGGACCTCCCACCGCGGCCCGTCGCGGGTGTCCTCCACGGCGATCCCGGCCTTCTCAAGGCCTTCGCGGAGCGCGTCGGCGGTCGCGAAGTCCTTCCGCGCCCGCGCGGACTCACGCTGAACCAGGGCCACCTGGACCAGGGCCTGGATGATCTCGCGCATCCGCTCGCCCTGAGCGTCGGCAGCGGCCCAGGGCTCAGCGAACGGGTCGATGCCGAGCACACCCAGCATGGCCCGCACCTGGGCCAGGCTCTCGCGCATGTCCGCGGTGCGGCCGTCCTGCAGGGCGCTGTTACCGTCGCGCACGGCCGCGTGCACCGCCGCGAGCGCGGCCGGGACCCCCAGGTCGTCATCCATCGCCGCGGTGAACGACAGCGGCAGGCTGCCATCGGCCGCCGGTGTTCCGCGGGCCTCCGCGTCACCGCCCAGGGCCTCGGTGGCCCGCTCGACGAACCCCTCGATGCGCTTGTACGCGGCCGCGGCCTCCGCCAGTGAATCCTCCGAATACTCCATCACGGACCGGTAGTGCGCCTGCCCGAGGTAATAGCGGAGCTCGACCGGCCGAACCGTCTTGAGGATCGCCTCGACCCGGAGCGAGTTGCCGAGGGACTTGCTCATCTTCTCCCCGGCGATGCCCAGCACGGCGTTGTGCATCCAGTACCGCGCGAACTCGTACCCCGCCGACTTCGACTGCGCGATCTCGTTCTCGTGATGCGGGAACACCAGGTCGATCCCGCCGCCGTGAATGTCGAAGGTCTCACCGAGGTACTTCATCGACATAGCCGAGCACTCCAGGTGCCAGCCGGGACGGCCGGGCCCCCATGGTGTGTCCCAGGACGGCTCTCCGGGCTTGGCGCCCTTCCACAACGTGAAATCCCGCGGATCCCGCTTCGCCGCCGACTCACCGGCGTCGTCGGAGGCCCGCATCTGGTCCAGCCGCTGGCCGGACAGTTCGCCGTACTGCGGGTCGGTGCAGACGTCGAAGTACACGTCGCCGCCGGCCGCGTACGCATGGCCACGGTCGATAAGCCGCCGCATGAGCATGATCATCTCGGGCACGTGCCCGGTCGCGCGCGGTTCGACATCCGGTTCCCGGCAGCCGAGCGCGTCGTAGGCGCGGGAAAAGGAGCGCTGGTTGCGCTCGGCGACCGCCCACCACGGCGCGCCTTCCTGCTCGGCGGCGCGGATTATCTTGTCGTCGATGTCGGTGACATTCCGGCAGAAGGTCACCTTGTAGCCGCGGGCCTCCAGCCAGCGGACGAGAATGTCAAAGGCGACACCGGACCGGAGGTGGCCGATATGCGGCGGCGCCTGCACGGTTGCGCCACAGACGTACAGCGACGCCTGCCCGGGGACCAGGGGCGTGAATTCGCGTACCTCGCGGGTGGCGGTGTCATGTAGGCGCAGGCTCACCCTGCCTAGGTTATGGGATGAAAAGACCCGCCCGCGCAGCCTTTTCCGCACCGCGGCCCCAGGTCAGGCAGCACACGGGAGGTCCGGTCCGGTGCTCCTCATTCCCCGTGCCGGCCGTTTCCGCTAATGGCCCGGCAGCGTACCCTCCTGCCGTAGGCCAACCAGGTCAGGGCCTGCTGATGGCACGCCGCGCCGCGGATCGCGGGTGATGTGCGTAGGACCTTTGCTGCTGTACCGCCAAATGCCGGATTATCGCCAGCTTTGGCCGCCGATGTGACCTGCGGGCGCAAAGAAAGGCCCGCCCCGGAACCAGCCGGTGCACCTGGGCCTGCCCCGCATACCGGCGCCGCGGCTGAGCCTGGGCCGAGCCGGGAGCAGGCCGCCGCCGGGAACCACGCGGACGAGCCGCCCGCATCGATGATGTCGGCGCCCACGTTTCTGGCAGCGCCGGCCCCCGGGGAAGCCGCGCCATCGGCCGTGCCCACGCGCTTCGGGCGGGTCCGCAGTGCACCGACGCCGCCCGGCCGTTGACGCCCGGAACAGCCGCCGTCCCGGTCAGCCCGCCATGCCGGACGGGGACGGTCAGGTCGCGGCGCGGGATGCCGCCACGACCAGCGCGGTGGCGACCGCGGCGATTCCCTCGCCGCGCCCGGTCAGCCCGAGGCCGTCCGTCGTCGTGCCCGAGACGTTGACGGGTGCCCCGGAGAGAGCCTCGGACAGCACCTTCTCGGCCTCCGCGCGTCGCGGTGCGACCTTGGGGCGGTTGCCGATCACCTGCACGGCGACGTTACCGACGGTGTATCCGGCGTCGGTCACCAGCCGGACGGTCTCGCGGATCAGCGTCACGCCGGTCGCCCCGGCCCATTGCGGCCGCGCGGTACCGAAATGCGCGCCGAGATCGCCGATCCCGGCGGCGGACAGGAGGGCATCGCAGATCGCGTGCGACGCCACATCACCGTCGGAGTGTCCCGCAAGACCCTGCTCCCCCGGCCAGGTCAGGCCGGCCAGGCTCAGCACCCGGCGGGACCCGAAAGGGTGGACGTCGGTTCCGACGCCCACCCTGGGCAAGGCATATCGCAGGTCCGATTCAGCAGGCATTAAACCGTGCCCGCACAACTGCCAGCCGAACTCCTCAACCCGCATTCACTGGCTTTAGGAGACCCGCTGCGCCGGGCCGGAGGCGAGAATCTCGTCGAGCAGCGCCTCGGCCTTGTCCTCATTGGTCTTCTCCGCGAGCGCGAGCTCACTTACAAGAATCTGGCGCGCCTTGGCGAGCATGCGCTTTTCGCCGGCGGACAGGCCGCGTTCCTTGTCCCTGCGCCAGAGGTCCCTGACCACCTCGGCCACCTTGTTCACATCGCCAGAGGCGAGCTTTTCCAGGTTGGCCTTGTAGCGTCGTGACCAGTTGGTCGGTTCCTCGGTGTGCGGCGCACGGAGCACCTCGAGCACCCTCTCGAGGCCTTCCTGGCCAACGACATCCCGGACGCCTACAAGCTCCGTGTTATCTGCGGGTACACGTACAGTCAGGTCACCCTTGTCGACCTTAAGAACCAGATAGGTCTTATCCTCGCCCTTGATGGTGCGAGTCTCGACCGCTTCGATGCGAGCAGCCCCATGATGGGGGTAGACGACGGTATCGCCGACCTTGAAAGACATGTGGCAAGTACCCCTTCCGCTGAAGGCTATCTTACCACGTCACCGGGAGCCGATTGAATGGCCTTTATCCCAAAAGGCCTGGTCACCAAGGTGTTCGCGGCTCGCCGAAATTACCTTGCGGCGCGTCGCGGACTACGCACCGAAGGCCCCGGTGTCGGCCGAACGTAACCAGCTATCTGCACACTGTGTGCGCGGTCGTCAGCGTCCGCCATCCGGCCAGCGAGGGCCGGGCACCGGGCCGGCGCCCGTGGCTGCGCATCGCGGGCAAATCGCAGCGCCCGTCGGCCGCATGGCTTGTTAGGTTCCATACTAGTAGTGACGTGGGAGCCCTGGCTCGGAGAGGTGCGTGCCGGTGAATCCTGGCGGAGAACCCGGGCGGGATGACGGCGGTCTGCCGCCCGTCGACATCGAGATCCCGGACGACGCCCGGGAGCTCGACCGCGAGGTGCTCGCCTACCGTCGCGAGCAGCGAGCATTGCGCCGGCGGGCGCGCTGGGACCGGGCGCTCGGCCCGATGCGCGGGCACGGCGCGATCCTGCCGCTCGTCGCGGCGTGCGTCGCCCTGTCCATGGTGGCCGGGGCGCTGCTGTCGGTCTTCAGCATCAGCCCGGCGTCGGCCCCGGTGCTGTCGCACTCCGCCGCCCCGGCACCACGATCGGCCCCGCCGCGGGGGGCCTCGGGAGCGGACGGCCGCCTCCTGCTCCCGGCAGGAACGGTGGTCGTCAGCGGGAAGGCGATCCAGGTGCGGGGACTGGTCAGCGCGGTCCTGGCCCTCGTTCCCGCCCATTGCGGCTGCGACGGCGAACTGCGGCAGCTCACCGCGCAGGCGACCCGCGCCCGGGTCCGGGTGTACTTCGTGGGGAGCCCGGGCGCGGCAGCGGACGTGACCCGGCTGGCCCGCACGGCCGGGCAGGGCACCGCGGTGGCCGTCACCGACGCGGGGAACGTGCTCGGGGGCGCCTACCATCCCGCCGGGCTGACGGTCGTCCTGGTCCGGGCGGACGCCTCCACCACCGTGCAGCGGAACCTGGCCGCGGGGTTCCGGCTCGAGGACCAGCTCCGGGCGCTGAGCGCCGGCGCCCGCAGCGCCACGCCGGCGCCGGGCTCAGCCGCCTCGGCCGTTCCGACCACGACCTGAGTCACCCGGCCGACGCCCCCCACGACGGCGGCGCTCCGGGGACGCTACGATTTCCGACGTCCGCCCGCGACGCGTCCCGAGCCTGAGGAGGCCCGAGCCATGATCGGCAGCAGATCCGGCAGCACACTGCAGCGCCGTCTCCTGATTGGCGCCGTGGCCGTGCTGATTCCCGTGCTCGCAGGGTGTGAAGCCGGCAACAACGCCCCCACGCTCGAATTCCACCCCGCGGCGAACGGGGCCTACGACACTGCGGCCTCTATCAGCGTCATCGACGCCTTCATCCTCGGCGGCCCGGATGACACCCCGCTAGCCCCCGGGAGCTCGGCGAGCATGTTCCTCACCGTTTACAACGGGGCGAGCAGCGCCGACAAGCTGGTCTCGGCCGCCGCCCCCGGCACGGCCGGGTCCGTCCAGCTGACCGGCGGCTCGCTCACGATTCCCGCGCAAGCATCCACCGACCTGGCGGGCCCGGTCCCCAAGGTCGTCCTCCAGGACCTGACGAGCGCGCTGCCCAGCGGGCATACGGTCCCGGTGGTCCTCACGTTCCAGAACGCGGGGGTCATGACGCTCTCCGTCCCGGTCGAGGCACAGTCGGCCTACTACTCGTCCTATTCGCCCCCGCCCCCCAGTGCCAGCCCCGGCAAGGGCGCCAAGCCCGGCGCGTCGGGCGCGGCCACCCCGTCGGCGACGCCTTCGGCCAAAGCCTCCCCCACGCCGTAATCCGGCGCCACTGCCGGGCGCCTTCGCTGGCCGGCCCCCTGGGCACCGCTTGGCCGGCGTGCCGCCGGCCCCGGGCCGGGAGCCGGGAGCCTAGGCCGCGGCGGAGTCGAATTTGTAACCCAGCCCACGGACGGTCACGATGTGCCGCGGGTTGGCCGGGTCGACCTCGATCTTCGCGCGCAGCCGCTTGATGTGGACGTCCAGGGTCTTGGTGTCGCCGACGTAATCCGCGCCCCAGACGCGGTCGATCAGCTGCATCCTGGTCAGCACCCGGTCCGCGTTCCGCAGCAGCACCTGAAGCAGCTCGAACTCCTTGAGCGGAAGCTGGACCTGGCCGCCGCGAACGGTCACCACGTGCCGGTCCACGTCCATCCGGACCGGTCCCGCCTCCATGGCCGAGACGGTCATCTCGTCGGTCTCGCCGCGGCGGCGAAGCACCGCGCGCATCCGCGCGACGAGCTCGCGGGAGGAGAACGGCTTGGTCACGTAGTCGTCCGCGCCGAGTTCGAGCCCGACGACCTTGTCGATCTCGCTATCCTTCGCGGTCAGCATGATGACGGGCACATTGGACCGGGACCGCAGGGCCCGGCAGACCTCACTGCCCGGCAGCCCGGGCAGCATGAGGTCGAGCAGCACCAGATCCGCGCCGGTACGGTCGAAGGCGCTGAGCGCGTCTGGGCCAGTTGCGCAGACAGCTACCTCGAAGCCTTCCTTGCGCAGCAGGTAGGAGATCGCGTCGCTGAACGATTCCTCGTCCTCGACCACGAGCACGCGCGTCACTTGGGTGCCTCCCGACGAACGGATGTGCACGGGCCGGCGGCGCGTGCTGCTAGATAGAACCCGAGCCGGCATCTGAATTCCGCAAGGGCAGGGACAGCGTAAACGTTGAGCCCGCACCTTCCACGCTACGGACCGTCACCACGCCGCCATGCGCGGCGGTCACGTGCTTCACGATGGCCAGGCCCAGGCCGGTGCCGCCGGTCGCCCGCGAGCGGGCCGGATCGACGCGGTAGAACCGCTCGAAGATCCGCTGCAGATCACGCTCGGGGATACCGATCCCCTGATCTGCCACGCTTATTTCGACCCGGTTACCGGCCCGGCGTGTCATGACCAGCACCCTGGTGCGCTCCGGGCTGTAAGCCACGGCGTTTTCCAGCAGATTGCGGATCGCGGTGAGGAGCAGGTCCTCGTCCCCGAGCACACCCAGCCCCCGGTCACCCACGTCCGCCAGGGTGATCCCGCGAGCATTGGCCTTCATCCGGCACCGGTCCAGCGCCTCGGCCACGATCGCGTCCACCTGGACGGGAGCCGGGTCAGGCACGGGCTCGGCCGCCTGGATGCGGGACAGCGTGATGATGTCCTGCACCAGGTTGGTGAGCCGGGACGCCTCCTGGCGCATGCGGCCCGCGAACCGGCGCACCGCATCCGGGTCGTCCGCCGCGTCCTCGACGGTCTCCGCCAGCAGGGCCAGCGCGCCGACCGGTGTCTTAAGCTCGTGGCTGACGTTCGCGACGAAATCCCGGCGGACCTCTTCGACCCGGCGGCTCTCGGTCTGGTCCTCGGCGAGCACCAGCACCAGGCCCTCGCAGCCGACGTCGCCGCCCAGCGGGGCCACCCGGACGGCGAAGCTGGTCATCCGCCCGATGCCGCCCCCGGCTGATACCTCGAACTCGCCTTCGCGTATCTCACCGTCGCGGCGCACCTGCCGGGCGAGCGCAAGCAGCTCACTGGCCATCAGCCGATCGCCTTTGACCAGGCCGAAGGATCGCGCAGCGTCGCTTGCCTGCAAGACGCGATCCGCTCCGTCGAGCACGACCGCGGACGATGACAGGACCTTCAGCACGGAGGCGATGCCCGCCGGAAGGCGCGCCGGAGCGGCCGCGAACTCGATAGACGTGCCGTTGCTGGTCTGCGTGCTCACCAGCGCCGCTGCCTTCCGGTTAGCCGACGCCGGCTGGCCGGCGGCCACGCGTCGGAACAGGTCAGGCCCACGCTCCTGATCGTAACCCGCGTCATCGCGAACATCCCACCGTGCTCAATGTGACACAGGACTATTAACTCAGAGTTTCCTGCCGGTCCATTATCCGGACAGATGCGATTTAACGCGCGCTCACCGGGGCGCCGCCTGCCGGACGGACCGTGGTGTGCGACGGGCCCCTGGCCGTTAACGGCCCTGGTTCTTGACCGCCTCGGCGGCGTCGGCGGCGGCCTGCGGGTCCAGGTACTGGCCACCCCGCTGAGCCGGCCGGAAGTCACTGTCCAGCTCGTAGACGAGCGGGATGCCGGTCGGGATGTTGAGGGCCGCGATCTTGTCGTCACTGATCCCGTCCAGGTGCTTGACCAGGGCCCGGAGCGAGTTCCCGTGCGCGGTCACGAGCACCGTCTTACCGTCGGCGAGCTCCGGGACGATGGACTCATACCAGTACGGCAGCATCCGGCCCAGCACGTCCTTCAGGCACTCGGTGCGAGGCCGCAGCTCCGGCGGCAGCAGCGCATAGCGGGGATCGGCCGCCTGGGACAGCGGGTCATCGTCCGCGATCGGCGGCGGCGGCACGTCGTAGGAGCGCCGCCACAGCATGAACTGCTCGTCGCCGAACTCCTTGCGGGTCTGCGCCTTGTCCTTGCCCTGCAGGGCCCCGTAATGCCGCTCGTTCAGCCGCCAGGACCGCCGCACCGGCAGCCACAGCAGCTCGGCGACCTCCAGTGCTATGTGCGCTGTCTGGATCGCCCGGGTCAGCACCGAGGTGTGCAGGATGTCCGGGCGCATTCCCGCCTCACGCAGCAATTTCCCCGCATTGGCCGCCTCATCGGCGCCCGTGGCCGAGAGCCCCACATCGACCCATCCGGTGAAAAGGCCCTTAGAGTTCCACTCGCTCTCACCATGGCGCAACAGCACAAGAGTTCCCATGGTGAGAAGCTTATCCGGCCAGGCGGCGGCCCGGGTTGCCGCGCAGGCCAGCGCGGATGACCGCCGCCGGAGGGCCGTGCGGGCGCCGGGCGGCATGCGCACCCCGGGCACGGGAACACTGCGCGGGACGCGGAGGTTCCAGAATCGGAGGTGCATACCTGTGCCGCGAAGCGTCCCGAGGCGGATCGCGACGATAAGCGTCCATACGTCACCGCTCGACCAGCCGGGCACCGGCGACGCCGGCGGCCTCAACGTCTATGTTGTCGAGGTCGCCAAGCGCCTGGCCGAGCGGGGCACCGAGGTGGAAATCTTCACCCGCGCCGTGTCGCGGGACGCGCCGCCGGTCACCGAGCTGGCGCCGGGGGTCCTGGTCCGGCACGTGACCGCGGGTCCCTTCGAAGAGCTCGACAAGGCCGACATCCCGGCGCAGATATGTCATTTCACGTTCGAGGCGCTGCGCATCGAGGCATCGTACGCACCGGGCCGGTACGACCTGGTGCACGCGCATTACTGGCTGTCCGGCCAGGTGGGCGCCGTGGCCAAGGAACGCTGGGGCGTGCCCCTGGTGCAGTCCATGCACACGCTCGGGAAGGTGAAGAACGCGGCCCTGGCGACCGGCGACTCGGCCGAGCCGGTCATCCGGATTCACGGGGAGGCAGAGGTAGTGGCCGCCGCCGACCGGCTCGTAGCCAACACGGCCGAGGAAGCCCGTCAGCTCATCGGCCTCTACGGGGCCGACGCCGCCCGGGTCAAGACCGTCCACCCGGGAGTCGATCTGTCCGTGTTCCGCCCCGGCCGGCCAACCGAGGCGCGGCGGGCGCTCGGGCTGCCGCGCGACGCCCTCGTCCTGCTTTTCGCCGGCCGGATGCAGCCGCTGAAGGGCCCGGACATCCTGCTGCGCGCGGTGGCCCGCATGGTCAGGGATGATCCCAGCCTGGCGGCGCGCCTCGCGGTGGTCTTCGTGGGCGGCCCGAGCGGCCTCGGGCGCGCCGATCCCGACATGGTCACGCAGCTTGCGGCGCGGCTCGGCATCTCGGGCGTGGTGCGGGTGGAGCCGCCCTGCCCGCAGGCGGAACTGGCCGAGTGGTACCGCGCCGCCTCCATCGTGACCGTGCCGTCGTATTCGGAATCGTTCGGGCTGGTGGCGCTGGAGGCCCAGGCGTGCGGCACGCCGGTCGTCGCGGCCGCCGTCGGCGGCTTGCGGACAGCCGTCCGTGATGGCGAGTCCGGCGTGCTGGTGGCCAGCCACGACCCGGCCGACTACGCGCAGGTGCTGGCGCATCTCGCGGCGTCGCCCCCGGCCCTGGCCCGGATGTCGGCCGGCGCTATCCGGCACGCGTCCGGCTTCGGCTGGGCGGCCGCGGTCGACCGGCTGCTCGGGGTGTACAACGGTGCTCTGCATGAGGCACGGGCAACGGTGGAGGCATGATGCGAGCGGAGTCAGACGGTGACGGCATGACCGGCCCCCGGCCGGACAGCCCGGGCGGGACGGCCGACCCGGCGGCGGCCATCGAGGCCGCCCTGGCCGACCTGGGCCTGCCGTGTGAAAACCCCAGTCCGGGCGCCTACCTGGTCAAGCTGGCGGGCCAGCACAAACTGGCCACCATGACCTGGCTGATCGCAGGACGCCACAGCCTGCACGTCGAGGCGTTCTTCTGCCGCAAGCCCGACGAGAACCACGAGCGCTTTTACCGCTTCCTGCTGGAACGCAACGCGCGCAGCTACGGCGTGCATTTCGCCATCGACCAGACCGGTGACGTGTACCTGGTCGGACGGCTGCCGCTGGCCGCGGCGGCGCCGGCGGAAATCGACCGGATCCTGGGCTGTGTGCTCAGCTACGCCGACGAGAACTTCGACGCCGCGCTGGAGCTGGGGTTCGCCTCGGCGATCCGGCGCGAATGGGCGTGGCGGGCCAAAAACGGCGAAAGCCTGGCCAACTTGCAGGCCTTCGCCCGCTTCGCAGACCCCGATGGGCCGTCCGGGCGCGGCCCGGATCCGGCGCGGGCGCCGAATTTACGGCAATAACCGCCACGCCCGCTTCATGATCGGCAGTGTCACCGCAGCCGGTGTTACATTCCGTACGGCCGCACGCCGACGAGCAGGACAAGGACGACGAGCAGGACAAGGACATTGCGCAGACGTGACCGGAGCGCACCGCAGGCATCCGTCCCGCTGGGTACCGGTATGCGAACTATGGCCGGTTCGCCACCACAAGCCGTGGGTAAGGTGGCCACTGTGAAGCGGCTAGGCGATCTTGAGCGCGCAATCATGGACATACTGTGGGAAACAGGCGAGCCACTCACGGTCCGCGAGGTCAGCGCGCAACTAACCGAACGTGATCTAGCGCATACGACGGTGATGACCGTACTGGACAGGCTGGCGAAGAAGGGCTTCGCCCGGCGCGAACGGGACGGGCGCGCCTGGCGTTACCGTCCCGCGGCGACGAGGGAGGCATACGTCACCGAGCTGATGCTGACCGCGCTTGAGGAGACGGGCGACCGTTCAGCCGCCCTCGCGCGGTTCGCCAAGTCGGTATCCGGAGCAGAGGCCAGCGTGCTGCGGGGTGCGCTGGACGAGATCGAAGGAGACGGCGGGGACTGATGACTGGACCGGCCGACGCGGCCGCGCTGGCCGCCGTCGCCATCGGGAGCGTGCGGGGTTCAGCGGCGCTGGGCGGCGCGAGGTGGCCACGCAGGTCACCCGGTGCCGCGATCCTGCTCTGGCAGGCTTTCGGGCTTGGCGGCGGTCTCGCGGCCGTGGGCTCGCTGTTCGAGATTGGCGTCCCGCCGGGGTCGGTCGGCGTCGCGGACGGTGTGGCCCGGGTCGTGGCCGCCGCCGCCCGGGGCAGCCTGTTCGCGTCCGGGCAGCCCGCGCTGCCCGTCTTCCTGCGGCTGGCCAGCCTGATCATGGGGCTGGCGCTGCTCGCCCAGCTCTGCTCGGTGCTCGTCGCGTCGTCGGCCATGGCGGTCCGGGCGCGGCGCCGGCAGCGGGCGCTGCTGGCGCTGCTGGGCCGGGGCGATCCGAAGGCTCCCGGGGCGCTGGTGGTGGATCATCCCGCGGCTGCGGCGTACTGCCTGCCCGGATTGCGCTCGCGGATCGTGGTGAGCGTCGGCGCGCTGGACCTGCTGCGGCCGGCCGAGCTTGCCGCGGTCCTCGCACACGAGCGGGCTCACCTGCGGGAACGGCATGATCTGGTGGTCTTGCCGTTCACCGCGCTGCGACGGGCCTTCGGCTGGTCACGCATTTGTGCCGACGCACACCAGTCCGTCGCCTTGCTGATCGAGATGCTGGCCGACGACCGGGCGCTGCGGGCCCGTCCCGCGCGCGCCCTCGCCGGGGCGCTGGCGCGATTCGGCACGGCAGGCTGCGTCGATAACGCGCCGGCCGGTGCCCTCGCGGTCGCCGGTACCGCGCACGAGGGCGAGATGGTCGCCCGGGTCTCCCGCCTCATGACCCCGGTGCCGCCGCTCAGCCGCGCCGCCCGGGCCGGCATCTGGTGCACGGCCACCCTCATCGTCGTGGTGCCGGTGGCCCTGCTGCTGCCGAACTTAGCCGCCCGCCACGGGCGGGAACCGGCGGGCGGCCCCGGCGGCCCCGCTGCTACCAGGGGCCGTAAGGCCCGGAGCCGGAACTGCCGGTCTTGTACTCCCTGACCTTGGGCCGGACGTCGACCAGATAGATCGCGGCCGCGACGAAGGCCGCGACCGGCAGGATGGAAATGGCCGACGCGCCGCCCAGGTAGAAGGCGTAACCGAGGCCGACGACGGTCGCCACCCCGAGGATGAGCAGCCATATCGGCTTGGTCTGCTTGCCTGCCGCCGCGAAGGCCGCCGCGGGCCTGCGTACCGCGTCGGCGAACGCCCATGCCTCGACCACGAACGCGGCAATCGAGATGACGAGGAAGAAGATGTTGAGCGGCGTCATCGCTGATCCTGTGAGCACAAACTCCACGCTATCTGGCGCGGCCGGGTCGGTCTCCCGTTCCGGCCGCACCGGCCGGGCCGTCCCGTCCCCGTCCCGGGACGGGGATGGCGGCTGCCTGCTGCTAGTGGCCCTTGCTGGCCATGACATCCCGGCCGCGCGCGGCGAGATGGTCGTAGGTCCTGGCGGCCACCGCGCCGGCCCGTTCGGCGTAGCTGAACGCCTTGCCGCGAACCGCCCCGGCGTCGCGCAGGCGCGCGTTACGCAAGGCCACCGCGAACCGCCCGGAAAGCTGGCGCAGTTCGCCGGTCAGCACAACCGACAGCCCGGCGGCGGCCTGCGCCGCCTTCCTGCTGCGGATCTCGTTGCGCATCCTGGTAGCCATATCCATCATGGATCACTCCTCACTCTGGGCCGGCACCTCGGCGGGCCAGCCGGTGCCTTCGGCCTCGTCCTGAATCGCCAGGCCCACCGGGCTCGACGGACCGGCCGGCGTCTCGCCCCCGGTGCCATCGCCGGTGGCGGCCGCCCAGGTTCCCGCCGCGCCACGCCCCCGGCGGGCCGGGCGCCCGCCGCGCCGGAAGCGGGGCTCGCCCTCTCCCGCCGCGCGCGGCATGCCGGTGACCGGCGCGCCGTCTTGCGGCGCGCCTGCGGGCGTCGCGCCGGCGGCCGCTCCGTTTTCCTTGCGGAAGGACTCGTAGATCTCGATCAGCACCTGCTTCTGGCGTTCGGACAGAGACGGGTCGGCCAGCAGGGCCGAGCGGACACCGGAGTCCGCCGGCTCGTCCTCCAGGATCCCGGCCTGTACGTACAGGGCCTCTGCGGAGATCCGGAGCCCCTTGGCGATCTGCTGCAGGATCTCGGCGCTTGGCTTGCGCAGCCCCCGCTCGATCTGGCTGAGATAGGGGTTGGAGACGCCCGCCGCCTGCGAGAGCTGGCGGAGCGAGATCTTCGCCTGCTCGCGCTGCTCGCGGATGTACTCACCGATCGAGTTCACTGATACCTGACGCATATCGTCATTATCGCCGACGATGCTTGCAGTTGCAAACGCGCTGCAAGCATGCGCGCGGCGGCCCGCCCGGCCGCGGCTGGGTCTATGCACCCGGAAGCGGGCCCGGATAACCCGCTCAGCAGGCAGCTCAGGCGCTTGCGCCCAGGAACACGCGCGCCTCGGCTGCGGTCATCGGCGGCCGCTCAGCCAGCCGTGCTAGCTGGCTGGCCCGCTCGACGAGTTCCGCGTTCCCGCTGGCCGGGCGGCCACGGGCGGAGGAGACGGTATCTTCCAGGCCAACCCGCAGATGACCGCCGGCGGCCACCGCGGCGAGCATGACCGGGAGCGATGTCCGGCCGATCCCGGTGGCGGACCAGGTGGCTCCCGCCGGAAGCGCGGCCACGGCCTGCATCAGCGTCCGCGCATCGCCCGGCATGCCGCCCGGCACCCCCATCACCAGGTCGCAGTGCACCCGGCCGCCGGCCGGGCTGCCCAGCTCATCCAGCAGGCGGTGCAGCGTGGCGATATGACCGAGATCGAACAGCTCGAACTCCGGCACGACGCCCAGTTCCTGGGTCCGCGCGTAGAGCCGCCAGATGAACGGCCAGGGATTGGCGAAGACCTCATCGCCGAAGTTGACGGTCCCGCATGTCAGCGAGCAGGCGTCGGGCCCGGCCTCGAGCACGGCGAGCCGGTCGTCGAAGCTGTCGGTGACCGCGCCGCCGGTGGATAGCTGCACCACGAGATCGGTCGTCTCCCGCAGCGCGGCGACCGTGGCCGTCAGGCGGCCCAGGTCCAGCGTGGGGCGCGCATGGTCATCCCTGATGTGCACGTGGATGACGGCCGCCCCCGCGCCCTGGCAATCCTTGGCGGTGGCGACGAGCTCGTCCAGGGTGACCGGCAGCGCGGGGACGGCGTCCTTGGCCGCTTCGGCACCGGTCGGCGCCACCGTGATCAGGGTCTTGTTCGTCCCCGTCCGCGGCACGTCCGCGCCCGCGCGTCCAGCATCCATGCCCACAGCATCCCCCTTCGCCGATCCGCCCGTCCACCGGCCGTCGCTTCGCCGCGGCTGGCCCGCATCGCTAGCGCGCCGGGACCGGGGCGAGGTGCTCGCGGGCGAAGGCGAGCGACTCAGCCAGGTCCGCCATCCGTTCGGGCCGGGTCAGCGCGCGGCGGGTGTTGACCTCCAGGACCACCATGCCCGGGTACCCGCCGGCGACCAGGCTGCGCAGGACCTCCGCACATGGCTGGCTCCCCCGGCCGGGCACCAGATGCTCGTCGGGAAACGGGCCGGCCGGCACGCCGGTCCCGTCCGCCAGGTGCACGTGAGCCAGCCTGGTCCCCAGGTCAGCGGCCATGGCGAGGGCGTCGGAACCGGAGGCGGCCGTGTGTGACAGGTCGAGCGTGACGCTGGCGCATTCCATGGCGGTGGGATCCCAGGTGGGAGCGTACGGGACGATCTCGCGGCCGCCGGCGCGCAACGGGAACATGTTCTCCACCGCGAAGATTACGTCCGTCTCCGCCTCCATCGCGGCCAGGCCGGCTTCGAAGCCGACCGCGTAGTCACGCTGCCAGCGAAACGGCGGGTGTACCACGACCACCTTCGCGCCGAGCTGCTCGGCGAGCTCCTGCGAGCGGCGCAGCTTCTCCCACGGTTCGAGCCCCCAGACCCGCTGGGTTAGCAGCAGGCTGGGCGCGTGCACCGCGAGGACCGGGATCTGGTGATAGTCGGTCAGCCGCCTGAGCACGTCGACATCCTGGCTCACCGGGTCCGTGTAGACCATCACCTCGACGCCGTCGTAGCCGAGCCGGGATGCTGCCTCGAAGGCATCCGGCGTCCGGTCGGGATAGACGGACGACGTCGAAAGCGCGACGGGCGTCCCGGCCGCCCGGTCAGCGTCGCTCAATGTCTTTTCCTCCAGGCCCGGTCCCGCCGTGCACCGTGCACGGGGTCCCGTCGAGCTAGCTTATGTTGGCGCCGGCCCCGTTACTCCACTTCGGCCGGCGGCACGCACGCGCCCGCCGGGGCCCGCCCGCCGCCGGGGGTGGCCGCGGCGCCGCCCGGCGGCCCCGGAAATGTCAGCCGCGGCGGTTAGGGTGCGGGCCATGGCCAAGTCACCGGCGGGCAGCTCGTTCCGCTGCGCGGAGTGCGGCTGGCAGGCGCCGAAATGGGTGGGACGATGCGGCGAGTGCCAGGCGTGGGGCACGATCGAGGAGTCGGGCGTTTCCCGTCTCATCCGGGCGGGCTTCCGCGCGTCCGGGCCGGGCCCGGTGAGCACACCGGCCGTCCCGATCGCCGCGGTGGACGCGAGCGCGGCGAGCGCCCGGCCGACCGGGCTCGACGAGCTGGACCGGGTGCTGGGCGGCGGCCTGGTGCCGGGGGCCGTGCTGCTGCTGGCCGGCGAACCTGGCGTGGGGAAGTCGACGCTGCTGCTGGAAGCGGCCGCGCTGGTCGCCGGGTCGGGTTCGGTGCTCTACGTCACCGGGGAAGAATCGGCCGCGCAGGTGCGGCTGCGGGCCGACCGGATCGGGGCGATCAGCGGGAACCTCTTCCTGGCGGCCGAGACGGACCTGGCCGCGGTGCTCGGCCACGTCGAGACCGTCCGGCCGGACCTGCTCATCATCGACTCGGTGCAGACCATCGCGGCTCACGGCGTGGACGGCGCACCCGGCGGGGTCACCCAGGTCCGTGAGGTGGCCACCGCGCTGATGGCGACCGCGAAGGAACGCTCGCTGGCCACCATCCTGGTCGGTCACGTGACCAAGGACGGCTCCATCGCCGGCCCGCGGACCCTCGAGCACATGGTGGACGTCGTGCTGCACTTCGAGGGCGACCGGCACTCCCAGCTGCGCATGGTCCGCGCGATGAAGAACCGCTACGGCCCCACCGACGAGGTGGGCTGCTTCGACCTCGGCGAGTACGGACTGGTGGGGCTGCCGGACCCGAGCGGCCTGTTCCTGACCCGGCGCAGCGAGCCGGTCCCCGGCACCTGCGTCACGGTCACGCTGGAGGGCCGTCGCCCGCTGGTCGCCGAGGTGCAGACGCTGATCGCGCCGTCGGTCCTGGACATCCCGCGGCGGGTTACCTCGGGCCTGGACGGGGCACGGGTTGGCATGGTGCTCGCCGTGCTCCAGCGGCACACGGAGTTCAAGCAGGGCCGTCAGGACGTCTACGCGGCGACCGTCGGCGGGGTGCGGCTGACCGAGCCGTCGGTCGACCTGGCGATGGCGGTGGCCCTGGCGAGCTCGTCGTCGAACCTGAGCGTCCCGGCCGGCGTCATCGCGATCGGCGAAGTCGGCCTGGCTGGTGAGGTCCGCCGGGTCAGCGGCATCGCCCGGCGGCTGGCGGAGGCGGAGCGCATGGGCTTCCGCCGGGCGATCGTCCCTGCGGGCTCCGGTGGCCTGCCGGCCTCCGCGCCGCCGCCGCCGCCGGACGACCGGAGGAGTCATCTCACCGTGGTACCCGGCGATCACGACGCGCCGGGCGTGATGGACGTGCGGGAGATTGAGGACGTCCGGCGCGCGATCGCCGCGGCTCTCGGCGACTGAGGCCGCGGCCGGCGGCGCCGGAACCAGATACCGGTCCTGGCAGCGGACGCCTGGGCCGCCATCACGCGGCCGGGGGGAACCGCTACCGCAGCCGGAAGGGCTGGCCCGTGCTTTCCACCCCGCCACTCTGCGCCGCGGCCACGTAGGTACGCCCCGTCGCGGCCATCACCGTCGTCGGGCAGCCGCTGACGGTCAGCCGCCGGTCCCACGTCACCGGCACGACGACGGGAACCCCCCGCTGCAGCTGGATGGTGCGGGACGCCGCGTCGTGCAGGCAGGCACCGGAATTCCACGCCAGCTGGCCGCCGTGCGTGACCACCACCCGCAGCGAACGGGGGCTGGCGTCGAAACGGCATGCCGAGGGCGCGGTGGAGACCACGTCGATCTGGAACGTAGGCCGCTCGTGCTGCCCGTAGCTGTCCTTGCCGGCCGACAGGGTCAGCACGATGTCGGCCGCCGCGCAGGCGGCGGCGGGCGCCCCGGGCTCTACCCGATGCCCCATTCCCGCGGCGGGC
>Ga0335078_10000788_pt1 | contig 48367 bp, 42 predicted proteins | sample Lox_Sample_32_FD_206711 | JGI IMG/M metagenome (GOLD analysis project Ga0335078, IMG submission 206711) | Soil microbial communities from Loxahatchee National Wildlife Refuge, Florida, United States - Lox_Sample_3.2 | ecosystem: Environmental > Terrestrial > Soil > Wetlands | place: USA... | reverse complement strand
CCCCCGTGCTCGTCCGGGCCCGTCGGGGGGTGGTGCTCGCGTCCGGGGGCTTCGCCCACAACGCCGAGATGCGCGAGGAGTACGGAGGAGACCAGCCCACGCGGGCACGGTGGTCCATGGCCAACCCCGGCGACACCGGCGAAGCCCTCCAGGCGGCCATGGCACTCGGGGCGGCCACCGACCTCATGGACGAAGCCTGGTGGCTGCCCTCCCCCCGGACAGGCCGCTTCGGGCAGTCGACGCTCGACCAGGCGCGCCAGCGCCCGCGCACGATGTACGTCGACGCCGCCGGTCGCCGGTTCGTCAACGAGTCGAACTCCTACATGGAAGTCGGCAAGGCCATGTTCGCCCGCAACAAGACCAGCCGGGCGGTGCCGTGCTGGCTCATCTTCGACGACCTCTACCGGCGGCGCTACGCCCACCTGCGCTCGCGCCCCGGGCGCTTTCCCCGTTCGCTGTTCGAGAGCGGGATGTTGAAGCAGGCGTGGACGCTCGAGGACCTCGCCCGCGTGTGCGGCATCGACGCGGCCGGTCTGGCCGAGACCGTGGAGCGCTTCAACGAGCATGCCCTCAGGGGCATCGACCCCGACTACGGGCGGGGTGAGTCCGCCTACAACCGGGCCCTCGGGGATCCCAACCACAAGGTGCACCCTTGCCTGGGCCCCATCGACCGCCCCCCGTACTACGCCGTGCAGGTGGTGCCCGGCGACATCGGCACCTGCGGCGGCCTCGTCACCGACGAGCACGCCCGGGTCATCGACGGGGACGGGGCGCCGATCCCCGGGCTCTACGCCACCGGCAACGGGACGGCGACGGTCATGGGGCGCCACTACCTGGGCCCGGGGGCGAGCATCGCCAACTCGATGGTGTTCGGGTACGTGGCGGCGCGCCACGCCGCGGGGACGGGCGGCTAGGAGCTCGGTTCGGGGCGCGGGTCGTCCGAAGGCGCGCTGAGCATGAGCTTGACCTGGCTGGGCGGTGGGCCCGCCGTGGTCCCGCCGTCGATCGGCAGCAGGATCCCGGTGACCTGGGCCGAGCGGTCGCTCGCCAGGTAGACGACGGCGTCGGCGACGTCGCGGCCCTGGCCCCGACGCGGCAGGGGCTGGGTGAACCGGGTGACGGCGTCCATATCGTAGTTGGTCATGGCCGTCTGGATGTTGCCGGGCGCGATGCAGTTCACCCGAATGCCGTAGGGCGCCAGGTCGACGGCCATCGAGCGCGACAGATGGATCACGGCCGCCTTCGACGCCCGGTACGGGGCCAGTCCCGAGCCGCCCATCACCCCGGCGATCGAGGCGCAGTTGATCACGGACCCGCCGCCGTGGTCCTTCATGTAGCGCGCCGCCCGCTGGGTCCCGACCATGACGCCGAGGACGTTGACCCGCATGACCCGGTCGAAGTCCGCGAAGTCGTCGTGGAGGAACCGGACCATGGGGCTCGCCACCCCGGCGTTGTTGACCATGACGTCCAGGGCGCCGAAGCGCTCCACGGCTGCGTCGACCAGGCGCTGCAGCTGGTGGGCGTCGACCACGTCGGTCTGGACGAATGCCGCCGCGTCGCCGAGGGCTTCGACCAGCGACGCACCGGCTTCGGCATCGACGTCGGCGACGACGACGCGCGCCCCCTCCTCGACGAAGCGTTCCACCGTGGCGCGTCCGATGCCGCCCGCCCCGCCGGTGACCACGGCCACCTTCCCCGACAGTTCGGTCATCCCGGCTCCCTCCCGATCACGCCGTCGGCCTCGAGTGCGGCGATCTCCCGGGGGCCGAGGCCCAGTCCCCCCAGGACCTCGGCATTGTGCTCCCCGAGGAGCGGGGCGTGCCGGCGGTGCAGGCGCTCGGGTCCCGCCGAGAAGCGCATGGGCAGCGTGCTGTAGCGCGCCGCTCCGGACACGGGATGCTCGAGGGTCTCGAAGAACCGGCGCGCCAGGAGCTGCTCCACCTCGGCCTGGTGGTGGGGCTGGACCACCTTGGCGACGGGCACGCCGGCGGCCCACAGCTCGGCGACGATCTCCTCAGCGCCCCGTTCGCCGCACCAGGCGGCCAGGTGCCCGTCGATGAGGTCGTGGCGCTCCCGGCGCCCCCCGGCGCGCGACAGCGAGGCGTCCGCCGCCCAGGCCGGGCGGCCGAGCACGCCCACCAGGGCCGCCCACTGGTCGTCGCTGGCCACCGCCAGGGCCACCCAGCAGTCGTTGCCGCCGCGCTCGTCGGTGTCGGCCGTGCGGTACAGGTTCTGGGGGGCGGCCGCGGGCCCCCGGTTGCCGGCCCGCTCGAGCAGGGCGCCGTAGGCCGAGTACTCGATTACCTGCTCGGCGGTCACGTTGATGGCGGCGTCGACCATGGCGGCCTCCACGGCCACCCCCTCACCGGTGCGGCGGCGGTGCTCGAGCGCCAGCAGCAGGCCCGCCAGCGCATGGATCCCGGCGTTGGGGTCCCCGACGCAGTAGGGCTCGAGCGGCCTCTCGTCGGGGTAGCCGGTGAGCCAGGTGAAGCCCGAGGCGTCCTCGATGGTGTACGCGAAGGCGGCGTTGTCCCGCCAGGGCCCGTCGAGGCCGAAGCCGGGCATCCGGACCAGGATGATGTCCTCGCGGATGGCCCGGAGCTCGTCGTAGGTCAGGCCGGCCTGCTCGAGGACGCGGGGGGTGAAGTTCTCGACCACCACGTCCACGGAGGCGACCAGGCGGCGCAGCAGCTCCATGCCGCGCTCCGAGCGGAAGTCGAGGGTCACGCTCTTCTTGTTGGTGTTGAGGGCGGCGAAGATCGGCGAGCGCTCCCACCACCGCTCCTCGGTGAAGGGGGCGCCCAGCGTGCGGGCGCCGTCGAGGCGGGCGGTCGACTCGAGATGGATGACCTCGGCCCCCAGCATGGCGAGAACGTGCGTGCACGACGGACCCGCCCAGAACGCCGTCATGTCGAGGACCCGGAGGTCGCTGAAGGGCGCGCCGTGCGGAGCGCCAGCGGCGACCGGGGGTTCTCGCCGCCCGCCCGCCGGCACGGCGCCCGTGTCGGCGCCGAGCTGCGGTGCGGCCCCGGGGGGGCGCAGCAGCGGGGGCTGTGTGCGGACGGGCGGCCCCGGCTGCAGGAAACCCCCGGGGGCGGGCACGAACGACCGGCGTGCCGCGAAGTGGTCGAGGGTGGGCAGGTTGGCCCCGTTGGCGATGAGGGCGTGGGGGAGCCGCAGGGCGCCGGCGATGTCCCGGATCTCCTCGACGGTGTGCTCGGCGAACCACTGGTCGATGACCGGGGCGAGGTGCCCACGCTCGCGGAAGAGCTTTTTGTCCTGCATCCATTCTGGATGGCCGACCATGGCGCAGAAGTCGAGCCACTGCTGCCCCGTGCCCACCCCCACCGCCACCATGCCATCCTGGGCCAGGCCGACGCCGGGGGTGACCACCGCCCGGCGCCTCCGGAACGGCCTGCCCAGAGCGTCCATGTAGGTGACGGGGTAGTAGGTGAGGGTCATCACCTGCGCCTCGAGCACCGAGACGTCGACGAGCTCGCCGGGGTGGCCGGGGTGGCCGGGCCGCATTCGCGACGCCATCGTGCCCACCGCCGCGTAGGCACCCGCCAGCCACTCGCCCACCCGCCCGCCCACGAACACCGGCGCCCGCTCGGGCGAGCCGCGCCCCAGCCCGATGTGACCACCCGACCACGCCTGCAGGGTGAATTCCGTGGCGGGCCGGCCGTGCCACGGCCCCGCCAGCCCGAAGGGCGTGATGGCGGTGACGGTGAGGTGCGGGTGGGCGCGCAGCAGCGCCGACGGGTGCAGCCCCGCCGCCTCGGCCAGGGGCGATCCCGTCGACCACACCACGGCGTCGGCCCTCTCGAGCAGGTCGTGGACCGGGGCGAGGCCCGCCGGCGTGGCCGGATCGGCCACGACGCTGCGCTTGGAGGCGGCCAGGTACTGGAACAGGGCGCCGTCGTCACCCTCGGCGATCGGCGCGCCCGAGGCCGACCACCGCCGCAGCGGGTCCCCCCGGGGTGGCTCCACCTTCACGACCTCGGCACCGCCGTCGGCCAGGATCTTGGCGCAGTAGCCCCCGGCGATCCCCGTCGCCAGCTCGATGATCACCCAGCCGCTGAGCGGCGGTTGCCCGGGCATGGGGGACGGTCACTCCGCCTTGTCGCGGCCCGACTTGCTCAGCCGGAACCCGGGCGGGAACTGGTCGTCGTTCACCTTGACGGCCCTGCCCAGTCCCGAGTCGTAGACGTCGCGGCCGAGCATGAGGTCCTCGCCGTCGGGCTTCACCGCGCCGCCCATCGACTCGAGCATGGCGCTCATGATGCTGCCCATGTACTCGCCCTGGAACTGCTTCATGACCTGGAAGAACGACTTCTGCATGACGACGGCGTCCGTGGGGCGCGACAGCGAGCAGGCCGTGGCGTACTTGGCGACCTCGTCCTCAAGGGAGTCCCGGGGGACCACGCTGTTCACGAAGCTGCACTCGTGCATCTCCTTGGCCGTGAAGGGCCGGCCGGTGAAGACCATCTCCTGGAACCTCCGGATGCCCATGGTCATGGCCCACGCCCACATGCGCGGGCCCCACCCGACGTAGCGGAAGGCGGGGTGGCCGAAGAGAGCGTCGTCGGAGGCGATCACGAGATCGGCATCGGCAGCCTGGTAGAAGTGCCAGCCGTAGCAGTAGCCCTTGGCCTCGACGATGCTGATCTTCTTGAAGTCCTGCAGCGTCCGGCACCCCGAGCGAGCGTCCGAGTACCAGTACCCGAGGGTGGCGCCCGACCCCCGATAGGTCCGGCGGGGGGGATAGGCGACGTCCTCCCCGGCGAGCTGCAGCTCCTCGCGCAGGGCGGCCTCCGGCGATTCTGCCATCAAGGCGGCGAGCTCGGGCAGGTCGGCACCGGAGCCGAAGTCGTCGCCGGACCCGCGCACGACGAGGACCTTGACGTCGTCGTCGACATTGGCGAGGTCGAGCAGGTGCGCGTAGCGCAGCCGCATGCCGATGGTGGGTGCGTTCAGCTGCTCGGGCCGATTGAGCGTGATCGTGGCGATCTTGGTGTCGGGGTCCTTGGCGTAGAGCAGGGCCTCTTCGGGATCGGGTTGTGCGGTCTCGGTCATCGCTCCTGCCTGTCGGGTTGGTCGGGGTCGTCGCTGCGCAGTGGGCTACGTGGTCCAGTGCGGTGCCGCCGTGAGCAGCTCCGGCTCGCCGTCGGTGACGAGGACCGCCTCCCGGCGCAGGACGGCACGCCCCAGCTCGTCGGTGACCTCGGCGGTGACGGCCAGCACCGTGCCGGCCACGAGCTGCTCCCGGGCGGCCGTGGCCGAGAGCTCGGGGGTCACGACGGGGAGGTCGAAGCCGAGGCCCAGCCCCCAGGCGACGGGGGAGGCGGGCACCGCCTCGCCGGCCGCCGCGTAGGCGTCGAGGAGGCCGTTCCACGGCGCGCCCGGTCGGCAGCTCTCGAGCAGCCGGTGCCACAGGTCGCCGACGCGGCGGTAGAGGTCGAGCACCGGGGCACCGGTCGCCGACGGGTCGACCGGCCACGTGCGCCCGACCTCGCCGCTGTAGCCCGACGCCACGACGCCGGCGTCGAAGGCCACGAGGTCGTCCCGGCCGGCCGTCCCCCCGTCGCCCGGGCGGCGTGGTGCGGGTCCCGGGGTGATCCGGGCCACCCGCTGGGTGGCGGGGGTCGTCACGCCGTGGCGGGCCATGGCCCCCATGAACACGCCCGCCAGGTGCTGCTCCGACACCCCGGGGCGCACCGCGGCCACCGCCTCGGCCAGGGCGGCCTCGGCCACGGCGATCGCCACCCGGATGGCCGCCACCTCCTCGGGGGCCTTCACCTGCCGCGCCGCTTCGAGCGCGGGCTCGGCGTCGACCAGCTCGGCCGAGGCGAAGACCTTGGGCAGGAGCTGGGCGAAGCGCGGCGTCATCGAGTCGGTGCCGACCCGCTTGGCGTCGGCCACCCCCTCGATGCCGCGCAGCCACGCCAGGAGGTTGCCCGGGTTCCACGTGATGCCGAAGAGGTGCTCGTGGGGGATCTCGGCGGGGATCCCCTCGTCCCAGCTGCTGACCAGATGGACGGCGCCGGTGGCGCGCACGACGACGCAGCTCGGCCCGAAGGGGCGAGTGCCCGCCGTCCACAGCCGGGGAGCACCGGTGACGTAGCGGGCATTCGCCTCGCGTCCGAGCACCAGCACGTCGATGTCCTGCGCCTCCATGGCCTCGAGGGCCCGCCGTCGGCGTGCCGTGCGCAGCGCCTCGTCGTCGGGGAGGACCTCAGTCGCCATAAGGGTCGTAGGGGTAGTCGGTCAGCGAGATCCAGCCGTCCTCGGTGATGGCGACGACCTCCTCGGCGCGGTAGCCGCTGGCGCCGTCGTCCCACACGAGCGGCTCGAGCACAAGCACCATGCCCGGCGCCAGGACCTGGCGCTCGTCGTAGGCGTCGCCCAGGTCGGTGCCGATGAACGGCGCCTCGGCACTGTCGATGCCCAGGCCGTGGCCGAGGTAGAAGTGATCCATCCACGGCCGCCGCTCGCCGTGCACGGCCAGGGCGGCCCTGGTCAGGTCGGCGCCGGTGGCCCCGGCGCGGGTCACCGACAGGACGCCATCCATGGTCTCGCGCCAGGCGCGGAACTGGGCCTGCTGGCGGGGCGTGGGGTCGGTGCCGACCACCCAGGTGCGGCCGAAGTCGGAGGAGAATCCCGCGTAGCTGATGCCGGTGTCGACCCACAGCACGTCACCGGTGCGCAGCTCGCGCTCGGTGGTGAGCAGGGGACAGGCGATGTCGCCGTGGGTGGTCCAGGGCCCCTCCGCCAGCCGGGCCGGCATCACCTGCCAGATGGGATCGAGAATGTTGGCGTCGGCCCCGAGGTCGAAGGCGGCCCGCAGGAAGGTCCCCGTGAGCTCGGTTTGGCGCAGGCCCGGTGCCAGGGCCACCTGGGTGGGGGCGATCGCCTGCTCGGTGATGGCGAGCGCCCTGCGCAGGAACCCGAGCTCGTCGGGTGTCTTCACGATCTTGGCGGCCCCGATGACGTCGTCGGCGCTCACGGGGTCGCCGCCGGGGAAGAGCACGCCCTGGGCGCGGCGCATCGGCCCGGTGAGCTCGTCGACGGCGATCCGGGCCGTGGCCGGCACCAGGTCGCCGAGCGACCGGGAGAAGGCGGCGGCGCCCTCGTCGAACTCCAGGTAGGCCGGTCCGTGGACGTGGTCGGCGGGCAGCCCCAGATCCAGCTGCGCCACCTCGGGATGGGTGGTGAACAGATGGGGGCGGTCGTCGCCGATGCTCAGCACGGCCACCGGGCGCTCGACGTTGGCCCGCCCGGGATCGCTCAGCGGCCAGCGCGCGCCGGTGGCGTAGGACACGTTGCTGTTGCCCAGGAGGACCAGGGTGTCGACACCCTGGGCGCCCATGACACCGTGGAGGCGGTCCAGGCGATCGCGCTGCATCCGGCCCAGATCGGGCTCGGCGGACACCGTGACGGTGGGCATCAACGGGGCAGACCGAGGAATTCGACGACGTTCCCGCTCACCATGCGTTCGGCGTCGCCGGGCCCCACGGCCTCGACGACCGCCCCCAGGGACTTCTCCGAGTACCCGAAGGTGCTCTCGTTGTGGGGGAAGTCCGAGGACCACATCACCCGGTTCCTGCCGATCCTGTCGACGAGGTCGAGCCCCAGGGGATCGAACATGAAGGCCGAGTACATGTGCGTGGCCCAGTAGTGGGCGATGTCGTGCTCGAGATCGGTGTCGAGCATGTGCCGGAAGGAGGCGTACATGTGCTCGGCGTCCTGGATGGCACCGGGCACCCAGTTGATGCCACCCTCGAACCAGCCGACTCGCAGGGTCGGGTGGCGGTCCAGCAGACCGGTGAGCACGTAGCGGCCGAACATCTCCCGGAAGGAGGCGACGTTGTGGATCATGCCGACGGCGTACATGTTGGACGCGCACGGCCCGGACAGCGGCGCCTCACCGATGTGGTGCGCCACCGGCAGGCCCGACTCCTCGATGGCCTCCCAGATTCCGGACATGGACGGGCTGTTGTAGTCGAGCGGCTTGCCGTCGGGTCCGCTGCCCGGCTTGAGGGGGAGCACGAAGGTCCGCACCCCGAACGACACGAGCTCCGTCAGCGTGCGGCGCGCACCTGCTGGGTCCCACCAGTTGATGAGGCCCACGCCGTAGAAGCGGCCGGGCGCCTGCTCCTGGAGGTCCGCCAGGTATTCGTTGTACACGCGGAAGCACAGTTCCCGGACCTCGGTGTCGGGGTAGTAGAGCAGGGCCATGAGTGCGTTGGGGAACGCCAGCTCGCGGGCGACGCCGTCCGCCTCGAGTTGCGCCAGGCGGGCGTCGAGCTGGCCCGTGCTCGACCCGGGCAGGGGGTCGTACTGCGTGAGCACGCCGGTGAATTCCTTGGGCAGGAACTGCCGCTCCCCGGCGGCCAGGTTCCAGGCGTCGTCCCGGTAGACGACGCGCGGGACCCGCTCCCTGAGCGCCGCCGGCGCCCGCTCGTAGAAGATGTCCTCCGACAGCGAGATGTGGTTGTCCGCCGAGAACACCTGCGTCCCCGGTGGCAGCCCGAGGCTCGCCGAGGCGGCGTGGCCATGGCGGTCCTTCGGCGGTCCGACGCCCTCGGGCGGGTACACCTCGAGCGTGCCAGCGCCACGGGCCATGCTCTTCTCCTTCGACGACGCGGCCCCCGTATTACTTCGACGTCGTAGTGTTGTCAAGGACGGGGGAGCCGGAGCGGGGGCGGCGGGCGCCGGTCGCCTGGCGACGGCCGGTGGCGCGCTACGCGTCGGGCCGCAGGTGGGCGGTGAACGCCGCGGACCACTCCGTGAGGTCGGCGGGCACGCCGTAGCCGCGCTCGTCGTTGATCGCCGCCCAGTGGGCGGCGACGTCCTCCACGGTGGGCTCCCCCGATGAATGGAGGTACCCCGGGGTCGAGGCGATGAACAGGCGTGCGAAGCGGCCGGCGCCGGCGGTGTAGATCTCGCCGGTCACCGGGCAGTCCTCGTGGGACAGGAAGGCGGCCATCGGGGCGACGAGCTCGGGCGCCATCCGGGTGGCCATGGGGTTGGTTCCGTGCGTCGCGGCGGGGCGGCCGGCCATGCGGGTGAAGGCCGCCGGGGCGATGCAGTTGACCTTGATGCCGTGCCGGGCCCCTGCCACCGCCAGGCTCCTGCACAGCCCGATCACCGCCCCCTTGGCCGCCGCGTAGGAGGTGTTGGTGGGCAGTCCGAGGACCCCTGTCGACGTGGTGAGGACGACACGCCCGTATCCCTGGTCCACCATGTGCGACCAGCAGGCGCGCGTCGTGTTGAAGGAGCCGAAGAGGTGCACGGCGACGTGGCGCTCGAGGTTCTCGGCGTCGAGCTCGGGAAACCCGGCCCAGCGCACGATCCCGGCGTTGTTCACGAGGATGTCCACGCCCCCGAAGCGGGCCAGGGCGGACTCGACGAGCGTCGTCGCGCCCGCGGGCGAAGCGACGTCGCTCGTGTCGGCGACGGCTTGGCCCCCGCGGGCGATGATCTCCGCCGCCACGGCCGCCGCCGGTTGGTCGTCGGCCCCCTCCCCGTCGACGGAAGCCCCCACGTCGTTGACCACCACCCCGGCGCCCCGCTCGGCGAGCAACAGCGCGTAGGCGCGGCCGATGCCCCGGCCGGCGCCCGTGACCACGGCGACGCGTCCGTCGAAGGAGAGTGCGTCCATGAGCCGGGGCGCCTGGTGGACGCGTCGTCAGGCGGCCGCGGGGGCGCCGAAGCCCAGGAGCCCGGCCAGGGTGCCGCCGACGATGGCAGCGCGCTCCCCCGGCGGGACGTCGGCGAACTGGGTGGCGATGAGCTCGCGACTGCCGCGGAAGGTGCCCTCGGCATGCGGGTAGTCGTTGCCCCACACGATGGTCGACAGCCCGGTGATGTGGCGGGCCGCCACGGCGACGGGGTCGTCCTGGAACGACACGTGGAACTGGCGCTGCACGTACTCGCTCGGCTTCATGGGATAGGGCCACTTCTCGTTGAGACGGAACAGCTGGGCCATGCCCGCCTGGTCGTGCGCAGGCCGGGACTCGTCCCAGATCCCCAGCCACCAGTCGGCGTCCTGCCCGATGCCGGTCACCCAGCACTTGTCCATCGAGCCCACGAGGGACGCCAGCCAGTGGGCGTTGAACTCGATGAGGGCGAAATGCAGGTCGGGGAAGCGCTCAGGGACGCCCCCGCCGATCAGCTCGCACATGACCTGTTGCGGGACGATCGTGCTGTAGATGCACTGGGTGACCATCCGCTTCGAGGCGGACCGTTCGGTCATCGGCTGGGTGACCTGGGCAGCGTTCTCCATCACGACCTTCAGCGTGGTCGACGCCGGGTCGTTGACCTTGACGCCCCCGGTCTGAGTGTGGATGAACACGTGCAGGCCGCTCGCCTGTGCTGCCGCCCACACGGGGTCGTACTCCCGCGCGTAGTAGGGCCTGGGCGGCACCGCCGGGAGGAGCACGGCGCGGAACCCGGCCGCCGCCACGCGCTCGATCTCGGCCACCGCGTCGGCCACGTCGGTGATCGGCACCGGCGCGGTGGGGGCGATCCGGGAGAAGTGGGGGCTGAAGCGCTCCACGATGTAGTCGTTGTAGACCCGGGCGTGGGCCATGGACAGCTCGTGGTCGTCGGAGTAGAGCCCGAACAGCGAGAGGTTCGGGTGCATCACGGCGACGTCCACACCGTCGAGGTCCATGTCCTCGAGGATGAGCCGGGGGTCGCCCTCGGGCATGCGGCCGCCAGTCTGGCGGTAGCGGGAGATGGTCCAGCCCTCGAATCCCGGTGTGTGCAGGCGCCGGAACACGCGGGCGCCACCCTCGACGAGGGGCTCGACCTCGAAGTCCTCCTCCCACACGCCACGGTCACGCAGATGCTTCGGCAGGCGGGTGCGGAAGAGGTCCGTGGGTTCGAGGATGTGCCCGTCCGCAGAGACGACGAAGTCCCGCTGCGTCATGCCTGTGCCTTCCTGCGCTGGGAGGGGCCGCGGTCGTGCGCCCCGCCGGCCGTCGGGGCGCGCCAACGGTGCGTCCTGCGGGGTCCGATCGTAGACCAACCGGTCAGTACACGCAACGCCCGGACCCCTGCGATGCTGGGCGCCGCGCACCGTCGCCGGCGCCCGGCGACGGTGGTCCGGTCCTGGCGTGGGACCGACGCTGGGACGCCGACGACGAGGGAGCGAACGTGACGAAGCGGTGGACGCAGCGCCCGCCTGGCTCGACGTGGGGGGACTGGGGCGACGACGACGAGCTCGGCCGCATCAACCTGCTGACCCCGCACAAGGTGCTCCAGGGCGTGCACGAGGTCGAGGCCGGCATCAGCTTCTGCCTGAGCCTGCCCCTCGACTACCCCGGAGGCACCGCGCTCAACCAGCGGCGCCATCCCCCCGTCCTGGCACCCACGGAGGACATGGCCGGCAATGACGCGACCTTCTACAACGTCCACATGCAGGACATGGCCGAAGGGGACCCGCGCTACGTCGACGTGTGGGCCGACGACGTCGTGACCCTGTCGCTGCAGTACTCGACGCAGTGGGACTCCCTCGCCCATGTCGGCGCCGAGTTCGACGCTGACGACGACGGCGTGGAGGAGGCCGTCTACTACAACGGCTACCGGGCGGGCGTGGACCTCGTCGGTCCGGTGCCCGACGCCCGAGGGGACGGTGGTCGACACCGGTGCTTCGCCCATCATCTCGGGCTCGAGCACATGGCCGCCACCGGCGTCCAGGGGCGTGGCGTGCTCGTGGACCTGGCCCACCACCTCGGCCACGACTGGCGGGGGGTGGACCTCGACACCCTCCAGGCCGTCATGGCGGCCGACGGCGTGGTCATCGAGCCCGGCGACATGCTCCTGTTGCACACCGGGTTCGCCACCAAGGTCCTCGAGTGGGACCGCCACCCCGATCCCGTGCAGATCCACCGCATGTGCACCTATCTCGACGCCCGAGACCCGGCGCTGCTCGAGTGGATCGCCGACACGCAGATCGCCGCCCTGGTGGCCGACAACTACGCCGTCGAGGGACTGACCGGGCGTGACAAGGACCAGAGCAGGCATTCGCTCCTGCCGATCCACCACCTGTGCCTCTTCCGGCTGGGCGTCCCCCTGGGCGAGATGTGGTACCTGGACGCCCTGGCCACCTGGCTGCGCGACCACGGCCGGAGCCGTTTCCTGCTCACGGCGCCCCCCTTGCGCCTCCCGGGCGCCGTGGGGTCCCCCCTGACGCCGGTGGCCACGGTGTGAGCGCCGGGTCGCCGACGCGCCGACCAGCGCCGGCCCGCTACCTGGCTGTCCGGACCGCACCCGGTGCCCGGGCCATCTTGAAGGCCTCGTAGCCGCTCGCCCGGACCTCGGCGATGACCGAGAAGAGCTTGGGCCTCCCCGCCGAGTTGAGCAGGTACTTGCGTGGCTTGCCCGGGATGTTGGTCCCGAAGTAGTAGCTGCTCGTCCCGAACGACGGCGGTCGGGCCGCCCAGCGGTCCACCATGGCCGTCCACTTCGCCTCGGCGGCCGGGTCCACCTCGATGGTGTCGTACCCTTGGTCGCGGGCACGGACGAGCAGCTCGGTGACGAAGTCGACCTGGTCGCCGTTGTAGCGGGGATTGTTGCCCGCCGCCGCATGCGGCCCGCCGGGGGTGAAGAGATTCGGGAAGCCGGCGGTCTGGATGCCGAGAAACGTGGTGGGGCCGTCAGCCCAGTGGTCCTCGAGCGTCACTCCCCCGCATCCCACGACGCCCATGCGCAGCAGCGCCCCGGTGCCGAAGTCGAAGCCGGTCGCCCACACCACGACGTCGAAGTCACGACGACCCTCGGCCGTCTCGATCCCGGAGGAGGTCATGCGCAGGATCGGCGTCTCCTGCAGGTCCACCAACGTCACCTGCGGTTGGTTGAAGGCCTCGTAGTACTCGGTGACGAAGGGGGGTCGCTTCTCTCCGAAACGCTGACGCTTGGGGATGAGCTTCTCGGCCGTCGTGGGATCCTTGACGATGGCCCGGATCTTCCCGGCGATGAACTCGCACCACTGGGCGTTGGCTCGCTCGTCGACCAGCATGTCGGTGTAGTGGCTGATGAGCTTGGAAAACCCCGGTCGTGCCCACATGCGCTCGTAGAAAGCCCGACGTTGCTCGGGCGTGTCGTCGAACGTCGCCCGGTCGTGCGGCTGGTGGAGAAAACCCGACGGTGACGTGTGGAGGGTGTCGCACAGCGCATCGAAGTCGGCCCGCAGACGGGCTTGCTCCTCGGGGGTGATCGGCGAGTTGTTGAGCGGCGTGCACCAGTTCGGTGTCCGCTGGTACACGGTGAGCGCGGCCACCTCGCCGGCGATGACGGGGATCAGCTGCACGCCGCTCGAGCCGGTCCCGACCACCGCCACGCGCTTGCCGGTGAAGTCGATCGGCGTCGAGGGCCACCGACCGGTGTGGTACGACTCGCCGCGGAAGGCGCTGCGTCCGGGCACGTCGGGGAAGTAGGGGACGGACAGCACACCCGTGGTAGCGACCAGGTACCGGGCCGTGACCTCGGCGCCGTCGTCCGTGGTGACCCTCCAGGTCCCACACGGCTCGTCGTAGACGGCGGCCTCGACGCGGGCGCCGCAGCGGATATGGGGTCGCAGGCCGAAACGGTCCACCACGTGGTTCAGGTAGCGCTCGATCTCGGGTTGCTCGGCGAAGTGCTCCTGCCACTCCCACTCGTCGAAGAGCTCCTCGGAGAAGAGGTAGCCGTAGGTGTAGCTCTCGGAGTCGAAGCGGGCGCCGGGGTAGCGGTTCCAGAACCAGGTGCCGCCGACGCCGTCGCCCGCCTCGAGCACGAGCGCCGGCAACCCGGCCTCGAGCGCCCGGTACAGCTGGTAGATGCCGGTGATCCCGGCGCCGATCACGAGGACCTCGACGTCGACGGTCGGCGCCACGCCCGTGCCGGCCGGCGTGATTGTCATCGCTCGTCCCCGGGGAGCTGCCGTGGCGCCATGTCGTTCTTCCCCCCGGACCCGCCGGGCCATGCGTGGCGCCGTCACTTGCGCGAATCTCGTATGCAGGATCTGAAATTGGCGTTTCTTGTACCGATCGGTACGATAGCCGAGCGGCGGCGCGCGTCGAAAGGGGCGAGATGGCGGTCGTGGATCAGCAGTGGTCGGCGCTCCCCGTGCCGTTGGCCATCGAGGTCCCGGACCGCATCCCGAAGGAGCGGTACTACGACCCCGGCTTCTACCAGCTCGAGGCCGAGCGGCTCTGGCCCCGGGTCTGGCAGATGGCGTGCCGTCTCGAGGAGATCCCCGGGCGCGGGGACTTCGTGGAGTACGAGATCCTCGACCAGTCGGTCGTGGTCGTCCGGGGCGACGACGACGTCGTCCGGGCGTACCAGAACGCCTGTCGCCACCGGGGGGTGAAGATCGCCGAGGGCCGCGGGACCCTCGGGAGCGGCTTCACCTGTCCCTTCCATGGCTGGTGCTACGGGCTCGACGGCGCCAACACCTTCGTCTCCCAGCCACGCACGTTTTCCGAGCACAACCTCGAGCCGCGGGACATCGACCTCACGCCCGTGCGCTGCGAGGTGTGGGGCGGCTGCGCGTGGATCAATCTCGACGACGGCGCCCCCCCGCTGCGCACCTACCTCGAGCCCATCGACGGTGTCCTCGACGCCTGGAAGCTGGAATCGCTGCGGGCCGAGTGGTGGTACGCGTGCCGGATCCCCGCCAACTGGAAGTTGGTCCAGGAGGCCTTCGTCGAGCAGTACCACGTGATCGAGACGCATCCCCAGCTCCGACTTCCCGGCCGCTATCCCGCACGCGACGGGCGCTTCGACCCGCGGGCCTTCATCGAGGCGGAGCTCGAATACCTGCATCTCATGAGCGAGGGCATGGCGGGCATGGTCCACGCCAGCGACGTGCGCGTCGCCGAGGGGTTGCGCGACATCGAGCTTCCTGCCGAGCCGAAGCTGGCGATGGAGCTGTGGAACCGCACCCTCAACGAGGCGGTGGTGCGCTGGCACCGCCAGGCGGGCCACGACATGCCGGACATCAACGAGCTCGACCGGCAGGGCATCAACGAGCCGATGTCCTACTGCTTCCCCCACTACATCGTGCTGCCCATGTACTCGAGCGCCTCCGCCTACCGCTTCCGGCCGCTCGCCCCGGAGGAGACGCTCATGGAGATCTGGTCGCTCACTCGGTTCCCGGAGGGGACCGAGCGCCCCCGGCCCACCCCGCCCGAGGTCTGGGGGAGCGACGACCGGCGCTGGCCCCCCATCCCGACACAGGACTTCTCGAACCTCGGGCGCCAGCAACAGGGCCTGCACGCCAGGGGGTTCCGCTACATGCGCCTCTCGGCCAAGGGCGAAGGGCACATCTCGAACTACGAGCGCATGATCGACGCCTTCCTCGCCGGCCTCCCCTACGAGCGCCTGCTGCCGGCCATGCGCTCGATCAACGTGCACCCCCTCGAGATGCCCGTCATGGACCTGCGCTTCTGACGGTGGGGCCGGTGCCGGGGGCGGCCCCACGTCCGCCGCCGCGGTCTGCGGTGCCGGCCTGAGAACCGGCTTCTCATTATCAGAGAACTCGTATACCATCGCCGGGCAGGAGCCCATGATGACCGATTTCGACGCCATCGACTTCTTCCGGGACGACGCCCTGGTCGGTGACCCGTACCCCTACTACGACTTCCTCCGGGGTGCGTGCCCGGTCCGGCGCGAGGGCCACCACGACGTGATGATGGTGACCGGCTACGAGGAGGCCCTCGCCGTCTACCACGATCCGGGCCTCTTCTCCTCGTGCAATTCGGTGACCGGCCCCTTCCCCGGACTCCCCGTCCCCCTCGAGGGGGACGACGTGAGCGACCTGATCGAGCAGTACCGCGACGGGCTCCCCATGAGCGACCAGGTCATCACCTTCGACCCGCCCAAGCACACCGACCACCGCGGGCTGCTCATGAAGCTGCTCACCCCGGCGCGCCTCAAGGAGAACGAGGCGTTCATGCTGGAGTACGCCGATCGCCAGATCGACGAGTTCATCGGCAAGGGTGGCTGCGAGTTCGTCTCGGAGTACGCCGCACCGTTCGCCATGCTCGTGATCGCCGACCTCCTCGGCGTCCCGCGCGAGGACCACGAGCTGTTCCGCCGCAACCTCAACCGCACCACCGGGCTGGGCAGCACCGGTGACGACACACTGGCGCACAGCCCCCTCGAGTTCCTGTACCAGCAATTCTCCATGTACGTCGAGGACCGCCGGCGCGAGCCGCGCGGGGACGTGCTGTCGGGTCTGGCCGGTGCCACTTTCAAGGACGGGTCGATCCCCGAGGTGATCGACGTCGTGCGCGTGGCGGCCAACGTCTTCGCCGCCGGCCAGGAGACCACGGTGCGCCTGCTGGCCGCCGCCGTGCAGTACCTCGGCGACCACCCCGATCTCCAGGACCGACTCCGGGCCGAGCGCGCGCGCATCCCCAACTTCGTGGAGGAGATGCTGCGCTACGAGGGTCCGGTCAAGGGGGACTTCCGCCTGGCCCGGAGGGCGACGACCGTGGGCGGGGTGGGGATCCCGGCCGGCACCACGGTCATGGTGCTCAACGCCGCCGCCAACCGCGATCCTCGCAAGTTCGACCGGCCCGACACCTTCGATCCGGAGCGAGAGAACGCCCGGCACCACATCGCCTTCGGCCACGGCGTCCACGTCTGCCCCGGGGCCCCGCTGGCGCGGACCGAGGGCCGGGTGAGCCTCGAGAAGCTGCTCGACCGCATGGACCGGATCGGCATCTCCGAAGCGGCGCACGGGCCACCGGGGGAACGCCGCTACTCCTACGTGCCGACCTACATCCTGCGCGGCCTCACCCGGCTGCACATCGAGTTCACCGCCGCGGGCAGCTGGGGCCGGCAGTAACCTGCGCGACATGCGATTCGGACTCGACGTGGCCCAGCAGCGGATGTCCTGGGACGAGCTCGTCCGCCGCGTGCGGCTGGCCGAGGACCTGGGATTCGACGGCATGTGGGGCTTCGACCATCTCCAGCCCATGTACGGCGAGGGCCCCGGCGAGACCTTCGAGGGGATGACCACGCTGGCCGCCCTCGCCGGTGTCACCACGCGCATCCGGCTGGGCCTGCTCGTCACCGGAGCGTCGTACCGCCATCCGTCGATGCTCGCCATGGAGGCCAACACCATCGACCACGCCTCGCACGGCCGGCTCGAGCTGGCGCTCGGCGCGGCCTGGTTCGACAAGGAGCACCACGAGCTCGGCATCCCCTTCCCCTCCACGGCCGAGCGCTTCGACCTCCTCGGGGACACGCTCGAGATCGTGACCCGGCTGTGCAGCGGCGAGGTCGTCTCCTACGAGGGCCGGCGGGTCTCGCTGCGGGACGCCCAGATGCGGCCCCTGCCGGTCCAGCGTCCCCACCCGCCCCTGTGGATCGGCGGGGCGGGGCCGAGGCGGACGCTCCCCCTGGTGGCCCGCTACGCCGACGTGTGGCACTCGTGGGGCACGCCCAACGCCCTGCGCGAGGCCAACGGGCGGGTGAACGAGCTCGCCACGGCCGTCGGGCGCGACCCGTCCTCCATCATGCGGGCCTCCTCCCTCTCCCTGGACGATCTCGACGCGGCCGCCAGGCACACGGCCAAATGGGTGGACGCCGGCTACGGCTACCTGGTGTGCGGCTGGCCCGGAGCCGGCGAGTCCCAGGTCGAGGCGTTCGCCCGCGGGACCATGGCCGAGCTCGGCTCCTAGCGCCGGCGCCGGCCGAGACGACCACATGCGCATCGGCCTGATGGTGGGCCCCGAGCGGGGGCGGTACCGCACCAAGATCGAGCGCATGCTCGCCGACGCCCGCTGGGCGGAGGACTCCGGCCTCGACACGGTCTGGATCCCGCAGATCCCCGACGAATTCGACGCCCTGACCGCCGTGGCGCTCATCGGCGCCGCGACGTCACGCATCGAGCTCGGCACGGCGGTGGTGCCCGTCCAGCCGCGCCATCCCGTGGCTCTCGCCCAGCAGGTCCTGTCGGTGCAGGCGGTGTGCGAGGGCCGGTTGTCGCTCGGCCTGGGGGTCTCGCACCACTGGATCATCGACGAGATGATGGGTCTTGCCTACGAGCACCCGGTGGCGACGATGGCGGCGTACCTCGACGTGCTCGACCGGGCGCTGGCCGGTCCTGGGACGGTGGAGGTGGACAACGCCATGTTCCGCATCCGCCAGCCGCTCGACGTCACGGATGTGGCGCCGACGCCCGTGCTCATCGCCGCCCTCGGGCCCCGCATGCTCCGGTTGTGCGGCGCCCGCACGGCCGGCACCATCCTGTGGATGGCCGACGAGCGGGCCGTCGCCACCCACGTGGTCCCGGCGCTGGTGGACGCGGCGCGCGCCGCCGGACGCCCCGCGCCCCGGGTGGTGGCCGGCGTCCCGGTCTGCCTGTGTCGCGACGACGAGGTCGGTGCCGCCGTGGAGCGGACGAACCGCATCCTGGCCGAGGCCGAGGTGTCGCCCAACTACCAGCGCCTGCTCGACCACGGCGACGCCCGCGGCGTCGGCGACATCCTGGCGGCGGGGGGCGAGTCCGCCATCGAGCGGCGCCTGCGCTCCTTCGCCGACGCCGGGGTGACCGACGTGTCGGTGCGCGTCGTCCCCATCGGCGAGGGGCGCGACGAGCTCGTCGCCTCCTCCAAGCGCACCCGGGCCTTCGTGGCCTCGCTGGCGGGGGGCCCGCCGGCGTCCTGAAGGGCACGGTGGGCATCACCGGGCCCCGGGACGGGCCCCTAGCCGATCGGCTATCCTCGCCCCACGACGGGCCGGGGGCCCACGAGCACAGGAGGCGACCGTGGCCGACGCATCCGACGACCAGCTCGGGGGCCTGCTCGACATCCGCAAGCCCGGGGCCCACCTCGAGGAGGGGGTCGTCCAGGACGACTTCGTGCTCATGCTCGGGGTCGACCTGACCGACTACCCGAAGTTCCCCCGGGTGGACGACGGCGTCACCTACCCGAAGGCGGACCTCGACGTGCGGGCGCAGCTCGAGGTCGACTCGGGGGCGGAGCTGCCCGACTACAGCGGGCCGTACCGTGCCGATCTGCGGCTCACCGACTTCTCGCGCCTGGCCCTCGCCACCAGGCTGCTCCCCTGGAGCGAGCGCTACCTGCAGCTGTGTGTGGACGGGTGGGCGGCCGAGGTGACCAGGCGCTTCGGCGCCGAGACCATGCACGAGATCGAGTGGGGGGCGTGGACCGACCAGGTCGTGCCCGAGCTCGAGCGCATGCGCGCCGAGTTCCTGCCCCCCTCGGTGGCCTACGATGACCCCAATGCGGCGGTGGCACCGGAACACCGCGACGGGACCAGGGTCGTCTACACCGGGCTGTTCACGCCCCCGGCGGACTGGACCGGCCTGTCCAAGGACCAGCTCGCGCGGTGGATGCTCGGCAGCCACGAGTTCCTCCTCCAGTGCATCGAGGCCTGGGCCACCCAGGTGATCCTCCGCCACGGCCTCGACGTCATGTTCGACATCCAGTGGCACCTGTGGGGCGAGACGGTGCTCCCCGGGGTGAAGAAGCTCAAGGCGGAATACCTCGGCATCGACGGCGACTCGGTGGCCGACTGGATGAAGGACCTCCAGATGGACGTCACCGCGCTGCCGGGCAAAGCCTTCGACGTGTCGTTCGAGATGCCCGAGCCCGACGTCGGGATCATGACCTTCAACCGCTGCGTGGCCGTCGACCAGTGGGAGTCGATGGGGCGACCGGACATCCTCGAGAAGAACTGCCACTCCACGTGCCCCAAGTCGATGATCGTCACCACCAAGCTGTACAACCCGAACATGAAGGTGGAGGTCCTGGCCATCCCTCCCCGCCGGGACCCCGACGACGTGTGCTGCAAGTGGCGCTTCAGCATGCGCACGCCCGACGATCCCGAGTACGTCCCGGTGCGGCTGTCCGAGAAGCGGGCATGAGGGCCGGCACCGCGCCGTCGCCGCCGGGCGTCCCTCAGAGCGGCGCAGGTGCGGGCAGGCGACGGTGTGCGAGGACGTCGCGCCCGAGCGCGGCGGTGAGCGACCGGGCCGAGCCGAACAACTCGTCGAGGACGTAGACGCGCCGGACGAATCGGTGCAGCGGGTGCTCGGCGGTGAACCCCATCCCGGCCAGCACCTGCTGGCAGTGGCGGGCGGCGACGAGACCGGCGCGCCCCGCCACCGCCTTGGCCATGGCGGCCGTGGCGGGGTGATCGTCCTCCCACGCCGCCTCCAGCAGGGCCCGCGCCGACTCGATGGCCACCATCGTGTCCGCCAGCCGGTGGCGGACCGCCTGGAAGGTGGCGATGGGGCGGCCGAACTGGACCCGCTCGCGGGCGTGGGCGCAGGCCAGCTCCAGCATGGCCTCCGATGCGCCTACCAGCTCGTGACCGAGGGCCAGGCGCGCCCGGCGTACGGCGGCGGGCCACCGCTCCGGTCCGAGGGGCACCACCGGGCTCACGGTGCCCGTGGTGCCGGCCACCTCGACCAGGCCCATCGCCGGATCCAGGCCCCCTACTCGGCGGGCGTCGAGCCCGTCGACAGCGACGGTGGCCACCGCCTCGGCGCCGACGCCCACCACCAGTGCGCTGCCGGCGACGAGGAGCCGGCTCGTGGCCAGCCCGGCGACGGCCACGGCGTCGCCCGCCACCGTGCCCGGGGGGACGTCGCTGTCGAGGCCGGGCAGCACCACGGCCAGCCCGGCGTCAGGGGCGATCCCGAGGGCGTTCGCCACCACGTCGTCGAGTCCCGAGCTGGTGGCGCCCCCGCGGCCCTGGAGCTCGAACAGCAGCACTACCGCCGTGCGGGCGTCGGCGCCCAGGGCGTCGCGCCAGCCGAGGCCCTCGAGCGTCTCGTCGAGCGCCGCCCCGGTGCTGGCCTCGGTGGCGCGGCGCAGTGTCCCGGCCAGGAGATCGGCTTCGGCCCGGTCCATCAGGTGTCGTCTCCCAGCCCGAGGAGGCGGCGGGCGATGATGTTGCGCTGGATCTCGAGGGTCCCGCCGTAGATGGTGGCGGCGCGAGAGAAGAGGAACTCGCTGCGCCAGCGGGCGGCGTCGGAGCCCTCGCCGAGCAGGACCTCGGGAGCGATGCCGGCGGCCACCAGGTCGAACACGGCCTGCTCGGCCAGGGCGACCAGGACCTTGTCCACCGACGTCTCGGGCCCGAGGCGCTCGCCGTCCGCCAGCCGGTGCTGCGTGGCACGCGACCGGGCGCGGAAGGCGGCGAGCAGCTGGACCGTCTCGCCCACGACGGCGGGTTCGAGCACGCCGTCGGGGACGGCACCGAGCACGTCGCCCAGCCGCCGGTGCAGGTACGCCGCCTTGTGCCACAGTGCCGTGCTCCGTTCGAAGGGCAACAGGTCCATCGCCACGGACCAGCCCCCGCCCTCCTCTCCGAGCGTCCGGTCGGCCGGCACGGCGACGTCGTCGAAGAAGACCTCGCAGAACTCGGGCGCGCCGTGCATGGTCTCGATGGGCCGGACCTCGATGCCGGGACTGTCCATGTCCACGAACAGCGCGGTGATGCCCTGGCGCCCGGAGTCTGGCGGCCCGCTGCGCGCGAGCAACACACAGCGCTGCGCGTATTGGGCCAGACTCGTCCACACCTTCTGCCCCTGGACGCGCCACCCGCCGTCGCTGCGCACGGCGCGACACGCCAGGGCGGCGAGATTGCTCCCGGTACCGGGCTCGGAGAACCCCTGGCACCAGGTCTCGTCCCCGCGCAGGAGCCTCGGCACCATGGCGGCGGCCAGCTCGGGAGCCGCGTAGTCGATCATGGTGGGCGCCAGGGTCTCGGTCATGGAGTAGATCCCGGGCTCGACGAGGTCGCGCCCCGTGAGTGCCTCACCGAGATAGGCACGCAGGAGCGTCGAGCCGCCCAGGCCGCCCACGCGCCGCGGCCATCCGTGGCGCATGAATCCGGCGTCGTAGGCGAGACGTTTCACCTTGGCCACCTGGGCCATCTGCTCGTCGAGCGAGCCGGACCGGTGCGGGGGGGCGAGGGCCGCGGCCTGCTCGTCGAGCCAGCGGTCGAGGCCGGCCCTGAACTCGTCGAGCTCCACGCTCAGCTCGAGGGCAGCGGCCTGGTCGGGTCGTGGGGCCGACCGCTGTCGCGGGCACCGCTCTTGCGGAGGAAGGTCATGGACCGGGTGTGCAGTCGCCACCCGTCGGCGGTGCGGCGGTAGTGGTCGCTGTACCAGCCGATCCGCATGGCCTGGGTCTTCTGCTCGACGAAGCACAGCGGCTGGCGGCCGGTGCCGCTGTCGCCGTCGAGCTCGAGCACCGGCGGGCCCACGAGGAACAGCCCTTTGGGCGCCGCCGCCACCAGGGCGGGGAAGTCGGCCAGGGGATAGGTGCTGCCGAAGGCGCTGTAGCGGCCGTCGGGCGTGAACAGCGCCATCACCGCCTCGATGTCGTCCATGGTCATGCCGAGCGCGTACCGGGCGAGCAGCTGCTCGATCTCGACGACATCGTGCACCGGTCCGCCCATGTCAGTCGTCGAGCCCGTACACCACGTGCACCGTGGGCGTCGTCGGCACCGACTGGCAGGTGAGCACCCAGCCCTCCTCCACCTCCTCGGGTGTGAGGGCGTTGTTCACGTACATGGAGACGGCGCCTTCGACGAGGCGGGCCATGCACGTGGCGCAGCTCCCCGACTCGCAGGAGAACGGCGGCGACATGCCCGTCTGCCTGGCGGTCTGCAGGATGGTGGTCCCGGGATGGTGGTCGGTGGTCTCGGTCCGGCCCTCGAGCTCGATGGTGACGGTGGCGCCCGCCGCCGCCGCCGGGGGTGGGGCCGGGGTCCCCACGATGGGGTCCGAGGCGGTGAACCGCTCCACGTGGATCCGGGCGGGGTCCACCCCCAGCCGTGCCAGGCCCTCGTCGACGATCTGCATATAGGGCCCGGGACCGCAGACGTAGAACTCGCCGTCGGGGGCCGACGGGCCGGCGAAGCCGGCCACCGTGTCGGGCGAGATCAGCCCGTGCTCGGTGTCGTAGGACCGCATCACCACCAGCCGCCCCGGGTAGTCACGCTCGAGCTCGCCGAGCGCGGCGTCGAAGATCACGTCCGTCGGGCCCCGGTTGGCGTCGTGCAGGCGCAGGGTCCGGTCGGTGGTGGCCAGCGCCGTCTTGACCAGCGAGAACACCGGCGTGATGCCGCTGCCGGCGGCGAAGGCGACGAGATCGCTCTCGGTCTCGTTCAGCTGGAAGAACCCGCTGGGCGGCGAGAGCTCCACCGTGTCGCCCGCCCGGAGGTGGTCGTTGATCCAGTTGGACACCATCCCGCCGGGCACGCGCTTCACCGTGAGGGCCATGGCCTCACCCAGCTCCGGCGCCGAGGACATCGAGTAGCAGCGCATGTGGGGCGTGCCCCCGATGCGCACCTGGACGTTGCAGAACTGGCCCGCCCGGTACGAGAAGGTCCCGGCCAGCCCGGCCGGGATGTCCAGGACGATCGACACGGCGTCGGCCGTCTCGCGCACGACCGTGCTCACCCCCAGGAGGTGGAACCCGTGGTCCCGCTGCGGGCGGGGCGCCTGCAGGGTCGGCTCCAGACGGCCCATCCCATCTACGATAATGGCATTCTCGCAAGTTGCCAACGGGGCTCGCACCCGGCGAGCCGGCCGTGCCATAGTTCCCCAGGTCCGACCGAGGAGGGGGAGACGTTGGGGCGTGGCAGCGGCACGGCCACCGACCGGTGGGGGTTGCGCACCGTGCCGGCCGACCTGGCCCGGCGCTACCGGGCGGAGGGCTGGTGGCGAGACCAGTCGCTCGGCGACATGGTGGGCGCCGGCCTGGCGGCCTCGCCCGGCGCCGCCTTCACCGTGCGCTCCCGGACGCGTCCCTGGTCGGGCACCTTCGCCCAGGTGGACCGGGCTGCCCGGGCCCTGGCCGGCGCCCTCGCCGCCGGCGGTGTGGGCGCCGGCGACGTCGTGGCCTTCCAGCTGCCCAACTGGGTGGAGGCGGGTGTCACCTTCTGGGCGGCGGCGTACCTGGGGGCCGTGGTGGTGCCGATCGTGCACTTCTACGGACCCAAGGAGATCGAGTACATCCTCAGGGCCACCGAGCCCCGGGTCGTCGTCAGCGCGGACCGCTTCGGCCACAACGACTACCTCGCCGTCTACGGCGAGCTCCTGGCCGGCGCCCAGGCCCGGTGGCTGGTCGTGGGGGAGGGGGGGCCCGTGCCCGGCGGCGCCACGGCGTTCGGGTCGCTGCTGGACCACGCCCCGGTGGACGGCCCGGCGCCGGTCGATCCGGACGCGCCGGCGCTCATCGGCTTCACGTCGGGCACGACGCGCGACCCCAAAGGCGTGGTCCATTCCCACCGCAGCATCGGCTTCGAGAGCCGCCAGCTCGACCACATGTTCCCCGACGGGGGACCGCCCCAGATCACGGGGGCGCCCGTGGGGCATTTCATCGGCATGGTCAACGCCTTCCTGGTCCCCCTCCTGCGGGACCGGCCGGTCCATCTCGTCGACGAGTGGGATCCCACCGAGGTGCTCCGGCTCATGCGCTGCGAGGGGCTGGGCGTGGCCGGAGGGTCGACCTACTTCCTGCTCAGCCTGCTCGACCATCCCGAGTTCGGGCCCGAGCACCTGGCGTTCATGCCCTTCGCCGGCCTGGGGGGCTCGCCGGTGCCGGCGGCCGTCACCCGGCGCGCCACCGACCTCGGCATCACCTGCTTCCGCTCCTACGGCAGCACCGAGCACCCTTCGATCACCGGCTGCCTGCTCGAGGACCCCGAGGTCAAGCGGCTCACCACCGACGGCCATGTGCTCCCCGGCGTGGAGGTCCGCCTCGCCGACGACGGCGAGATCCACAGCCGCGGACCCGACCTCTGCCTCGGCTACACCGATCCGTCGCTCACCGCGTCAGCCTTCGACGACGAGGGCTGGTACCGCACCGGCGACGTCGGCGTGCTCGACGACGAGGGCTACCTCACCATCACCGACCGCATCGCCGACGTCATCATCCGCGGGGGCGAGAACATCTCGGCACAGGAGGTCGAGGAGCTCCTCCTCGGCATGCCCGCGCTCGCCGAGGTCGCCGTCGTGGCGGCGCCCGACCCCCGCCTCGGCGAGCGGGCCGCCGCCCTCGTCCGGCTGCGGCCCGGGGCGTCGGCACCGACGCTCGACGACATCCGGGCCCACCTGGCTGCCGCCGGGTTGGCCCGTCAGAAGTGGCCCGAGTCGGTGCACGAGGTGGCCGAGTTCCCCCGGACCCCCTCGGGCAAGATCCAGAAGTTCCGGCTGCGCGCCCAGCTCCGGGAGGGGGCGCCGGCATGACGCCCCCCGAGCCCCAGGCCCGCACGGCGGTGGTTACCGGCGGTGCCTCGGGCATCGGCCGGGCCGTGGCGTCCCGTCTCGCCGCCGACGGCCACGCCGTCGCCGTCTTCGACGTGCACGCTGACGCCGCCGCCGTCGTCGCCTCGGACCTCGTCGCCGCCGGGACCCGTGCCCTGGGCGTCGCCGTGGACGTCACCGACCGGGCCGCCATCGAGGCCGGCATCGACGAGGTCCACCGCCGGCTCGGGCCCGTCACCGTGCTCGTGAACTCCGCCGGCCTCGACGGCTTCGAGCCCTTCCTCAAGATCGCGCCGGAGAGATGGGACCGCGTCATCGCCGTCAACCTGACCGGCACCTTCAACATGTGCCAGGCCGTGCTCCCCGACATGGTGGCGGCGCAGTGGGGCCGCATCGTGAACATTTCGTCGTCGAGCACCCACAGCGGCCAGCCGTTCATGGCCCACTACGTGGCGGCCAAGTCGGGGGTGAACGGGCTGACCAAGTCGCTGGCGCTCGAGTTCGGGCCCAAGGGTGTCACCGTCAACGCCATCCCTCCCGGGTTCATCGACACCCCGATGCTGCGTGCGGCAGAGGGTCGGGGGCTGCTCGGCGGGACCGTAGAGGAGCATGCCGCCCGCACGCCGGTCCGCCGAGCCGGGCGCCCCGAGGACATCGCGGCGGCCTGCGCCTTCCTGGTGCGCGACGAGGCGGGCTACATCACCGGCCAGCTCGTCGGGGTCAACGGCGGGCGCAACACCTGACGTGGCACGCATCGATCCCATTCCCGCCGGCCAGTGGCCCGCCCAGATGACCGAGGCGCTGGCCGCGCTCCGGCCGGCCGAGCCCCGCCATCCGCTGCCGCCGCGCCAGGGCCGGCCCAAGGGGCTCAACCTGCTCGGGACCTTCGCCCACCACCCCGCCCTGGCCCGCGCCTACCACGTCCTCACCGGCCAGGTCCTGTTCGCCACCACGCTCTCCGAGCGCCAGCGCGAGCTGGTGGTGCTGCGGGTGGCGGCTCTGCGCCGCGCCGACTACGAGTGGCGCCAGCATGCGCTGCTGGCCGCGGACGCCGGCATCGGCGCCGACGAGCTCGCCGCCGTGGCCGAGGGCCCCGACGCACCGACGTGGTCGGCGCCCGAGGCCGCCATGCTCCGTGCCGTGGACGAGCTCGTGGAGCGGGCGACGCTGTCGGGCGCCACCTGGAGCGCGCTGGTCGCCGCCTTCAGCACCGAGCAGCTCATGGACCTGGTGTTCACGGTCGGGACCTACGACCTGCTGGCCATGGCCATCGGTGCCTTCGGGGTCGACCTCGACGAGGACCTTGCCACCCAGGTGCCGGCGTCCCCCTTCGCCGCCCGCGATCCGGACAAGGAAGGTGCGTCATGACGAGCCGCCCGCTCGGTGTTCCGGTGTTCGACGCCGACAACCACCTCTACGAGAACCGGGAGGCTCTGACCAAGTTCCTTCCCGACCCTGCCCGGGGGGCGATCGACTACGTCGAGGTGCGGGGCCGGACCAAGATCGTGGTGCGGGGACAGATCAGCGAGTTCATCCCCAACCCCACCTTCGACGTGGTGGCCCGGCCCGGTGCACAGGAGGACTACTACCGGCGCGGCAACCCCGAGGGCAAGAGCCGCCGGGAGATCTACGGCGAGCCCGTCCGGTGCCTGGCGGCGTGGCGCGAGCCCGGACCCCGCCTCGAGCTCATGGACGAGCAGGGACTCGACCGCACGCTCATGTTCCCGACGCTCGCCAGCCTGGTGGAGGAGCGGCTGCGGGACGACCCCGAGCTCACCCACGTGGTCGTCCACGCCCTCAACCAGTGGTTGTACGAGACGTGGCAGTTCGACCACGCCGGTCGCATCTTCACCACGCCGGTGATCACGCTGCCCATCGTCGAGAAGGCGATCGAGGAGTTGGAGTGGGTGGTCGCCCGCGGCGCCAAGGTGGTCCTCGTCCGCCCCGCCCCGGTGCCCGGCTTCCGGGGGTCGCGCTCGTTCGGGCTCCCCGAATTCGACCCCTTCTGGCAGAAGGTGGTGGACCACGGCGTGCTCGTGGCCATGCATTCCTCCGACAGCGGGTACGAGCGCTACGCCAACGATTGGATGGGCGACGACAGCGAGATGCTGCCCTTCCAGCCCCAGACGTTCCGGATGCTCCAGGCCTGGCGCCCCGTGGAGGACGCCGTGGCCGCTCTGGTGTGCCACGGCGCTCTCTCACGCTTTCCCCAGCTGAAGCTGGCCGTGATCGAGAACGGCAGCTCCTGGGTGGAGCCGCTGCTCACGCGCATGGCCGACCTCTACAAGAAGATGCCGCAGGACTTCCTCGAGGACCCCGTGGCGGTGGTCAAGCGCCAGGTCCACATCAGCCCGTTCTGGGAGGAGGACCTCGCCGAGCTGGCCGGGGTCATCGGCGTGGAGCGAGTCCTGTTCGGTTCGGACTACCCGCACCCCGAAGGCCTCGGCGACCCCATCACCTACGTCGACGAGCTGGCCGGCCTGCCCGAGGATGCCGTGCGCAAGATCATGGGCGGCAACCTGGCCCGCCTCATGGGCGTGGACGTCGCCGCGGCGTGACCGACCCCTGGCCGAGCATCCCCGCCATGGTGCGCTCGGCCTCGGCCGAGTTCGCCGGCCTCGACGCCGTGGCCGACGGCGAGGCCCGGTGGACCTACGCCGCGCTCGGGCAGCGGGCCGCCGAGGTGGCGGGTGCCCTGGTGGCGTCGGGGCTGGAGCGCGGTGAGCGCGTCGGCATCTGGGCCCCCAACAGCGCGCAGTGGATCGCAGCCGCCCTGGGGACCTGGGCGGCGGGGTGCGTGCTCGTGCCGGTGAACACCCGGTTCAAGGGCCGGGAGGCGGCCGACGTCCTGGGCCGGAGCCGGGTCCGTCTCCTCGTGACGGTGACCGACTTCCTCGGGACCGACTACCTCGCGCTCCTAGAGGGCAGCGGTGCGGCCCTGCCCGACCTCGACTGTCTGGTCGTGGCCCGGGGTCCCGTGCCGCCGGGAGCGCTGTCGTGGCGGGGCTTCGTGGCCAGGGGCGCCGGGGTGGCGCGTGACGAGGCCGAGCGGCGCGCCGCCGCCCTCGGCCCCGAGGACCCGAGCGACATCCTCTTCACCTCGGGAACGACCGGTGCGCCCAAGGGGGTCGTCCAGACCCACGGCCGCACCCTCCGGGTCGGGACCGACTGGGTGGCCATGACGGGGCTGCGGGCCGGCGACCGCTACTTGATGGTGAACCCGTACTTCCACATGTTCGGGCTGAAGGCAGGCATCCTGGCCTCGGTGGCCGCCGGCGCCACCATGTTCCCCGAGCCGGTGTTCGACGTGGAGCGGGTGCTGCGGCGGGTGGCGGCCGAGCGCATCACGGTGCTGCCGGGCGCCCCCACCCTCTACCAGTCGATCCTCGACCACCCCGGAGGCGGCGGCGTCGACCTGTCGAGTCTGCGGGTGGCCGTCACCGGTGCGGCCGACATCCCCGTCGAGCTTGTCCGGCGGGTGCGCGAGGAGCTCCCCTTCTCGGTGGTGGTGACGGGCTACGGCCTCACCGAGGCGGGCACGGCATCGGCGACGTCGCCCGACGACGACGACGCCACCGTCGCCGAGACCGTCGGGCGGCCGCGGCCGGGTTTCGAGATCCGGATCGTCGACACCGCCGCCGGGGGCCCCGCCGGCGAGGGCCCCGCCGCCGATGTCCCCGCCGGCACCCCCGGCGAGATCCTCCTCAGGGGCGGGAGCGTCATGTCGCACTACCTCGACGATCCCGACGCCACGGCTGCGGCCTTCACCGACGACGGTTTCCTGCGCACCGGGGACCTCGGGGTGCGCGACGACCGCGGGTGTCTGCGCATCGTGGGGCGGTCCAAGGACATGTTCATCCTGGGTGGGTTCAACGTCTACCCCGCCGAGGTGGAGAACTACCTGCTCGAGCACCCCGACCTGGCCCGGGCGGCCGTCGTCGGGGTGCCCGACCGGCGCCTGGGGGAGGTGGGCATGGCCTTCGTCGTCCCCCGGGCGGGTGCGGTGCCGGTGCCCTCCGAGCTCATCGGTTGGGCCAGAGCGCGCATGGCCAACTACAAGGTGCCGCGCTTCGTGGAGGTGGTGGACGAGCTCCCGCTCAACGCCGCCGGCAAGGTCCAGAAGGACGTGCTGCGCCAGCGGGCGGCCCGCCGGGACGTGGAGTCGACGCCGTGAGCGGGCCGCCGGACCAGGGTCTCCCCGCCCTCGGGGGTCTCAAGGTCGTGGAGCTCGGGGTGTGGGTGGCCGCCCCGGCGGCGGCGGCGCTCCTCGCCGACTGGGGTGCCGAGGTCGTGAAGGTGGAGCCGCCGACGGGCGATCCCATGCGCGCGGTGTTCGGGTCGATCGGCATCGACGGGGACCTGCCCAACCCGGCCTTCGCCCTCGACAACCGGGGCAAGCGCAGCGTCGTGCTCGACCTGCGCCAGGACGGTGACCGCGACGTCCTCGAGCAGCTGCTGGCCGGGGCCGACGTGTTCGTGACCAACCTGCGGCCCGACGGTCTCGACAGGCTCGGGCTCGAGCCGGGGAGCACCGTCGAACGGCACCCGCACCTCGTCTACTGCAGCGTAAGCGGCTACGGCCTGCACGGCGGGGACCGGAACCGCCCCTCCTACGACATCGGCGCCTTCTGGGCCCGCTCGGGGCTGTCCGCCCAGATGGCCGACAGCGAGGGCGTCCCGCTCAACGTCCGGGGCGCCGTCGGCGACCACATCACCGCCCTGGCCGCCCTGAGCGCCATCCTCGCCGCCGTGCTCGATCAGCGCGCCACCGGCCGGGGGCGGGTGGTCGAGGTGTCGTTGCTGCGCACGGCGGCCTACGTCCTCGGCTGGGATCTCGGCCTCCAGCTGGCGCTGGGCAAGGTGGCGGGGGCCGAGGACCGGACGCGTACCCAGTCACCGCTCATGAACTGCTACCGGGCGGCCGACGGCCGCTGGCTCTTCCTCACCGGCCTGGAGGCCGACCGGCACATCGGCAAGGTGCTGCGGGCCCTCGGACGCGAGGACCTGCTCGGGGACCCCCGCTTCGCCGACGCGGCCTCGATGCGCCGCAACCGCGTCGAGGTGATCGCCGAGCTCGATGCCCTCGTGGCCGCCCGGCCCCTGGCCGAGTGGGCCGAGCGCTTCGACGCCGGGGGCGTGTGGTGGGCCCCGGTGCGGTCCCCTTCCGAGGTGGTGGAGGACCCCCAGCTGCTCGCCGGCGACGGCGTCGTCGAGGTGGACGGCGGGCGCATCCGCACCGTCGGCAGCCCGTTCAGCTTCTCGGGGGCGGTGCCCCGCCCCGGGTGGGTGCCGGGCCTGGGGGAGCACACCGGCGAGGTGCGCGCCGACGTGGAGGGACCCCCGGCCGGGGCAGTGTGATCAGTGTTCCCGGGCGGCCCGGGCCAGCAGGCCCCTGGCGATCACCAGGCGCTGGATCTCGTTGGTCCCCTCGCCGATCATCATGAGCGGCGCGTCGCGGTAGTAGCGCTCGACCGGCAGCTCCGTCGTGTACCCGACGCCGCCGTGGATGCGCATGGCCTCGGTGGCGAGTTCGTAGGCGGTCTCGCTGGCGAAGAGCTTGGCCATGCCGGCCTCGACGTCGCAGCGCTGCCCGGCCGACCTGCGCTCGGCGGCATCGGCGGTGAGGAGGCGGGCGGCCTGGAGCTTCGTGGCCATGTCGGCCAGCTTGAGCTGGATGGCCTGGTGCTCGCCGATGGGCTTGCCGAAGGTGGTGCGCTGCGTGGCGTAGGCCATGGCGGCGTCGAAGGCCGCCCGGGCCACACCGCAGGCACGCGCCGCGATGTTGATGCGACCCACCTCGAGTACGCCCAGGATCTGCGGGAGGCCCCTGCCGGCCTCGCCCACCAGGTTGGCCGCCGGCACGCGGTGGTCCACGTAGGCCATCTCCACCGTCTCCACCCCGCGATAGCCGAGCTTGCCCACGTGCTTCGACACCGAGATGCCCCCGGACGAGGGTCCTGGCTCCTTCTCCACGATGAGCGCGGAGATCCCCTCTTCGGTGCGGGCCGCCAGCGCCACGATGCTCGCCCGCTCACCGTTGGTGACCCAGGCCTTGGTCCCGTTCACGACGTAGACGTCGCCGTCGCGCACGGCCTTGCACGAGATGTTGCGGGTGTCGCTGCCGGCGTCGGGCTCCGACAGCGACAGGGCGCCGCGCCGCTCGCCGGTGGCCATGGCGGGCAGCCACCGCTGTCGCTGCTCCTCGCTGCCGTGGGCCAGGAGCAAGGTGGCCGCCATGGTGTGGGTGTTCACGATGCCGGTGAGGCTCATCCAGCCGTAGGCGAGCTCCTCGATGATGCCGACGTAGGTGATCAGGTCGAGCCCGAGGCCGCCGTAGCGCTCGGGGATGGTCACCCCGAAGAGGCCAAGGGCCCGCATCTTCTCGACGATGGCGACGGGGAACTCGTCGGCCTGTTCGAGCTCGGATGCGACGGGCACGACCTCCTTGGCCACGAACCGGCGCACCGTCTCGACGATCTCCCGGCGCAGCTCGCCGGCCTCGTCGGCGGGGGTGGCGGCCATGCGAGAAGCGTACAGGTCCGCCATGTTGACAGCGATCTTCGCCAGCGAGAATAATGTTCTCATATGGGGCTGGTGCCGATGCACCGCGGGCTGGAGCGTGCCTCGGCTGACCTGGGCGAACGGGTCGCAGTCCGTTCTGCACAACGCTCCTGGACCTTCGCCGAGCTCAACGCCCAGGCCGACGCCCTGGCTCGGCATCTGGCCGCCGCCGGGGTGGCCGGGGGCAGCCGGGTTGCACTGCTCATGGCCAACCGGGTCGAGTTCGTCGTCGCCGTCCACGCCGTCAGCAAGCTCGGCGCCGCCGCCGTGCTCGTGAGCCCGGCGTGGAAGTCGGCGGAGGTCGCCAGCGCCCTGCGGCTGACCGAGCCGGCCCACGGGGTGGCCGACCACGACGGCGCGCCGCTGCTCGCCGAGTACCTCGGGTCGTCTGTGACCGACCTGGAGCAGCCGGCGCTGGCCCGGGTCCTGGCCGATCCCGCCCCGCCTGCGGGCGGTGACGTCCCGGGGCAGGCCGAGGCCGTGCTCGTCTTCAGCTCCGGGACCACCGGCCTGCCCAAGGCCGTGCGCCACACCCACGACTCCATCGGGCACGCCACCGCCCACTGGGTGGGGGCGCTCGGTCTCGGTCCCGACGACCGGTTCCAGATCGCCACGCCCCCGTCGCACATCCTGGGACTGCTCAACCTGTTGGCGGCCGTGGCCGCCGGGGCGTGCATCCGGCTGCACCGCCGCTTCGATCTCGACGAGGTGCTGCGCTGTATCGAGCGCGACCGCATGACGCTCGAGATGGCGGTCGCCCCCATCGCGCTGGCCATGGCGAAGCACCCCGCGCTCGAGGACTTCGACCTCACGTCGTTGCGCTACATCATGTGGGGGGCGACGCCGGTCGCCGAGCACGTGGCCGAGCTCGTCACCAGGCGCACCGGGGTGCGGTGGCTTCCCGCCTATGGCGCCAGCGAGGTCCCCGTCATCGCCTGCAACCCCGTCGACCGGCCCGGGCAGTGGCGCCTGGACTCGGCTGGATTGGCACCTGCGGGGGTCGAGCTGCGGGTGGTGGACCTCGACAGCGGTGCGGTCCTGGCGCCCGGCGGCGTGGGCGAGATCCAGGTCAGGAGCCCGTCCCGCATGGTCGGCTATCTCCCCGAATCCGAAACCGACGCCGCCGTCGTCGACGGCTGGTACCGCACCGGCGACGTCGGCTACCTCGAGGCCGAGGGCTGGGTGCACCTGACGGACCGGCGCAAGGAGATGATCAAGGTCAACGGTTTCCAGGTGGCACCGGCCGAGATCGAGGGGGTCCTGCTCGGGCACCGGGCCGTGCTGGACTGCGCCGTCTTCGGGATCCCCGATGCCCGTACCGGCGAGGTGCCCGTCGCTGCCGTCCAGCTCGACGGGGCGGTGCCGGTCGCCCCGGGGGAGCTCGAAGGCCTCGTGGCCGCCACGCTGGCCGGCTACAAGCGGCTGCGCCAGGTCGTGGTGGTGGACGCCATTCCGAGGCTGCCGTCGGGCAAGGTGCTACGTCGGGCGCTGCGCGACCAGTGGGCGCCCGCCATGGCGGACGCCGCCGCCGACGCCTGATGGACGTCCGTTACTCACCCGAGCAGGAGGCGCTGCGCTCCTCCGCGGTCCGGATCGTGGACCGCCTCGGCCCGGGCGCCGTCGCCGCTCTCGACGACACCGCCCGCTCGGGGAGTCTCGGCGAGGCGGTCCGGGACTCGGGGTGGCTCGCCCTGCGCCAGGGCGAGGGCCCCGGAACACCCCTGGCCTCGGGCGTGGAGGTGGCTATCGTGGCCGAGGAGCTGGGCCGGGGCCTGGCCGACACCGCCTTCGCGGGACCGCTCCTGGCCGCCGACCTGCGTCGGCGCTGCGGGGCAGCCCCCGCCGACGCCGTCGAGACCGTCGTGCTCGACCCGACCCTGTGCGAGCTGGGCACCGCCGCCGCCCCCGGAGGCGTGGCCATCGACGCCCAGGGTGCCGGGTACGGGCTCGTGCTTGTGGGCGGGGACGCCACCGGTGTCCGGCGCCTCGGCCGCCGGCGCCTCGGGGCCAGGAGTCTGCAGCTCGACCTGACCCGTCCGACGGCGTGGGTCGGCGACGGCGACCCGGTCGAGGAGGTGCCCTCCCGGCGAGGCTTGGACGACGAGGACCTGGCCGCATGGTCGGCCCTCGGGCTGGCGGTCACCTGCGCGGATCTGGTGGGGGTGATGCGCGGGGCCATCGCCCTGGCGCGCGACTACGCCATCGGACGGCGCCAGTTCGACGTGCCCGTCGGGTCGTTCCAGGCGGTCCAGCACCTGCTGGCCGACGCCCATGTGGCCATGGAGGGGTCCCGCAGCGTCGCCCTGCACGCGGCGTGGGCCGCCGATGCCCTGGCTCCGCACGAGGCGCTGGCCGCGGCCGCGCTGGCCAAGGCCTACTGCGCCCGAGCGGCGCGCCAGGTGTGCGAGACGTCGGTCCAGGTGCACGGGGGCATCGGCAACACCTGGGACTGCCTGGCCCACGTCTTCCTGCGCCGGGCGCTGCTGTCGGCCGAGCTGTTCGGTGGTGCCGAGCACAACGTGACCCGGGTGCTCGCGTACCACGGCGTTCCGGCCGGAGCCGGGGCGGGGACCGGTCGTGGACTTCGCTGACGCCCCCGCCGAGCGCGACTTCCGGCTGCGTCTGCGGTCGTGGGTGGCCGAGCACAACCCGGGCCTCCCGGCCTCGTCCACCGACGACCGTTACTGGGCGGGCCAGGCGGCCTGGCACCGGGCGCTCTACGACGCCGGCTTCTTCGGCGTGTCGTGGCCGGTCGAGGCGGGCGGCCAGGGGTGTGCCCCCGTGTACGACGTGATCGTCGACGAGGAGCTCGCCGCCGCCGGCGCCCCCCCGCGCCCCAGCGTGGGCTACCTCGTCCGGGGCATCCTCGAGCACGGCAGCGACGTCGTGCAACGACGCTTCCTGCCGGGGATCGTGAGTGGTCGTGACCGCTGGTGCCAGGGTTTCAGCGAGCCCGACGCGGGCAGCGACCTGGCATCGCTGCGTACCCGGGCCGAGCGCCGGGGAGACGAGTACGTCGTGCACGGCCACAAGGTCTGGACGAGCTACTCCGACGACGCGCAGTGGTGCCTGCTCCTGGCGCGCACCGACGACGAGGCGCCACGGCACCGGGGCATCTCGGCCTTCGCGTTGCCCATGGGCCAACCCGGCGTGCACCAGCGACCGCTCAGGATGATCAACGGCATCACCAAGGAGTTCGGGGAGCTGGTGCTCGACGGGGCCCGCGTGCCAGCCGACCACATGGTCGGCGCTCCGGGCGAGGGCTGGGCCCTGGCCATGACCGTGGTCTCCCACGAGCGGGAGCCCGCCGAGCTCGGCTACGTCGCCCGCTACGGCAAGCTCGTGAACGAGCTCGTGGAGCGGGTGCGCAAGGAGCCCGGCGCCGGTCATGGCGCCGCCGTCGGGGAGCTCGGGTGGGCGCTGGTCGAGACCGAGATGCTGCGCCTGCACGTGCGGCGCCGTCTCTCCGAGCGCCTGGGCGGCATCGTCCACGGCCCCGAGGGCTCGGTCGACAAGCTGCTCATGACCTCGGTCGAGCAGGTGGTGGGCCATGCCGCTCTCGCCGTGGCCGGGACCGGCGCCGGGTCCGGGGACGACACGTGGCTCAAGGCGTACCTCTACAGCCGGGCGCAGAGCGTCATGGGCGGCACGTCGCAGATCCAGCGCACCCTGGTGGCACGCCGCATCCTGGGGCTGCCCGCATGAGCGCCTACGACGTGGGGCCCCACCTGCAGGTCGAACGCCACGGCGCGGTGCGGGTCGTGCGCCTCGACCGCCCTGAGCACCTCAACGCCACCAACCACGAGCTGCACCAGGGCCTGGCCCGGTTGTTCCCCCAGATCGACGCGGACGACGACACCCGCGCCGTGGTGCTCACGGGCAACGGGCGGGCCTTCTCGGCCGGGGGCGACTTCTCCTACCTCGACGAGCTGGCGCGCGACGACGCATTGCGGCGTGAGACGCTCGCCCACGGCCGGCAGATCGTCACCGGCATGGTGGCGTGCCGCGTGCCCATCGTGGCGGCCGTGAACGGGCCGGCGGTGGGGCTCGGCTGCAGTCTGGTGGCGCTGTCCGACATCGTGTTCATGGCCGAGAGCGCTCACCTGGCCGACCCGCATGTCCTCGTGGGCCTGGTCGCCGCCGACGGGGGCCCCGTGACCTGGCCACTGCTCACGAGCCTGCAGCTGGCCAAGGAGTACGCACTCACCGGGGACCGCATCTCGGCGCGGCGGGCGGCCGAGATCGGCCTCGTGAACCACGTGTGCCCGGACGAAGACGTGCTCTCGCAGGCCATGGCGTGTGCCACTCGCATCGCCGCCCTGCCGCGCCGGGCGGTCGAGGACACCAAGCGGGTGCTCAACCTCCACCTCGAACGAGCGGTGCTGGCCACGCTCGACTTCGCCCTTGCCGCCGAGGACCGTTCGTTCCGCTCGCCCGAGCTGCGGGCCAACCTCGACCGCCTGCTCGCACCGCGTGACGCCGGTTCGACGGAGGCATCGGGGTGAGGTGGGCGGGAGCGTCGTCGTGACCACATCGGACCGAAGGAAGGCGAGCTGATGGCCCATTTCGAGAAGCCGGCCGAAGGCAGTTGGACCGAGCACTATCCCGACCTCGGCACGGGACCGGTGTCCTACGAGGACTCGATCACGCCCGAGCACTACGAGCTCGAGCGCCGGGCCATCTTCGCCCGCGCCTGGCTCAACGTCGGTCGTATCGAGCAGCTGCCCCGGACCGGCAGTTACTTCACCCGCGAGCTGTCCTGCGCGGGGACATCGGTGATCGTGGTGCGGGGTGCCGACGGCGAGATCCGCGCTTTTCACAACCTGTGCCGGCACCGGGGCAACAAGCTGGTGTGGACGGACGAGCCGAGAGACGAGACGTCGGGCACCTGTCGCCAGTTCACCTGCAAGTACCACGGATGGCGCTACGACCTCCAGGGGGCGTGCACCTTCGTCCAGCAGGAGTCGGAGTTCTTCGATCTCGACAAGGCCGACTACGGACTGGCGCCCGTGCAGTGCGAGGTCTGGGAGGGCTTCGTGTGGGTCAACGTGGATCCCGGCAACACCGTGTCGGTGGCCGATTATCTGGGCGACCTCGGTGCGGGCGTCGCCGGGTACCCCTTCGACAGGATGACCCAGGTCTTCAAGTACCGGGCCCGGGTCGGCTCGAACTGGAAGCTCTTCATCGACGCCTTCGCCGAGTTTTACCACGCGCCGGTCCTGCACGCGAGGCAGGCGGTGTCCGAGGAGTCGCGCAAGCTCCAGGGCTATGGCTACGAGGCGCTCCACTACACGATCGAGGGTCCCCACGGCATGGTGTCGTCGTGGGGCGGCATGGCACCGCCGAAGGATCCCCAGATGGTCAAGCCCATCGAGCGCACCCTGCGCAGCGGGCTGTTCGGGCCCTGGGACCGCCCCGACATTCCCGGCCTCGACGCCCTGCCCCCGGGGCTCAACCCGGCCGGCAGCGACTCGTGGGGGATCGACTCGTTCGTCTTCTTCCCCAACTTCATGCTGCTCGTGTGGGCGCCGGGGTGGTACCTCACCTACCACTACTGGCCGGTCTCGTACAACGCCCACATCTTCGAGGGGACCCTGTACTTCGCGCCGCCCCAGAACGCCACCGAGCGCCTGCGCCAGGAGCTGGCGGCGGTGACCTTCAAGGAGTATGCGCTGCAGGACGGCAACACGCTCGAAGCGACCCAGATGATGTTGGAATCACGAGCGGTCACGAGCTTCCCGCTCAACGACCAGGAGATCCTGCTGCGCCACCTGCACAAGACGGCGCGCGACTACGTCACCGCCTACGAGAAGGACCCCGACGCACGGTATGTGCCGGTCGGGGTCCCGGTGGTGCGATGACCGAGGAGCGACCCGTGCCCACGCTGCCCGTTCCCTTCGCCGACCTCGAGCCCTTCGCCGACTGGTCGCTGCGCACTGAGGCGGAGCGCTACGCCAAGCGCCTGTCCTCCACGATGGCCGAGCTCCAGGCCTTCTACGACGCGGCCTTCCCCCGCCTCGAGGAGATCCTGCAGTACCTCGACCGGCTGGACCTGCAGTCGCTGTCCCCGGAGGCCACGAACCTGCTGTGGCTGTCCTACGCCCTCGTGAACGTGTCGTTCCCGGTCGAGGTCTGGCGCCAGCCGCGTGTGCCCGACAGCGGCGCGGCGAGGATGGACGTCGTCATCGAGCCGGCCGTCTAGGCCGCTGCGATAGGCTCAGCGCATGACCGCCGACGAAGCTGCCTCGGAGCCCCCGGGCGACAAGGACGTCAGCTGGCGGGAGCTCGCGGTGGCACGTTCACTGGACTCGGCCCGCACCCGGGCGGAGAACCGGGTGCAGCGCTTCATGGCGGCCGCCACCGAGCTCATCAACGCCGGCGACCGCAGGGACTTCACCGTGCAGGAGGTCGTCGAGCGCTCGGGCCAGTCCCTGCGCAGCTTCTACCAGCACTTCGACGGGAAGCACGAGCTGTTGCTGGCCCTGTTCGAGGAATCGGTGGCCGGCACGGCGGAGCACCTCCGGGAGAAGGTTGAGGAGGAGCGCGGTCCGCTCGATCGGCTCCACCGCTTCGTCGTCGAGTACTACCAGATCTGCAACCGGCCCACGGGCAAGGGGGAGCAGGCCCGCAAGGGCGCACCGCCGGTGGTGACCGACTTCGTCCAGCAGCTGCTCACGGACCGGCCCAAGGAGGCGGCACGGGCCTTCGCACCGCTCGTCGCCATCTTCCGTGAGCTCCTGGACGACGCCCTCGCCGCCGGGGAGGTCCGCGCCGGCCTGAGCGGCCGGGCCTCGGGGATGATGCTCGAGGCCATCATGTTCAACGCGTTCTCTTCCACCATCGTGGGGGCCTCCTCCGGCGACGACCGGGGAGGGGCCGAGGAGCTGTGGGACCTCATCCTCCACGGCATCGCCCCGCGGCCCGCGGCCCAGGCGGGGCCCGGGCGCGCCGAGGGGCGCTAGCCCGTTCCCCGACGACCCCCCCGTGGTGCCACGGTGGTTCCGGCGTGAGCCGCGGCCGGACCCTCGCCGATCCCGCGACGCCGCCGCGACCGGCTCAGTCGCGCATCATCGACGCCGCCCTGGAGCTCTTCGCCGAGCACGGTGTGGGCGGGACGTCGCTGCAGATGATCGCCGAGGAGATCGGCGTGACCAAGGCCGCCGTCTACCACCAGTACCGGACCAAGGCCGAGATCGTGCGGGCCGTCGCCGACGCCGAGCTCGACCGCCTCGAGTCGGTCCTCGACGAGGCGGAGGCCGACGCCGCCGGACGCGCCGGGGACGCCGCCGCCGCCGCCGTGGCCCGCGTCGTCGACCTGGCCGTCGAGCGGCGTCGCCAGGTGAGCACCCTGCTCAACGATCCGGTCATCGGCCGGCTCTACGCCCGGGACGCCCGCCTGCTGGGCGTGCTCGACCGCCTCGACCGGCTGCTCGTGGGCCCCGGCGCCGGCCCGGAGTCCAAGGTCGCCACGGCCATGCTCGTCGCCGCCATCAGCGGCGCGGTCATGCACCCGCTCGTCGCCGGCCAGGACGACGACACCCTCCGCACCTACCTCGTCCGTATCGCGCTGCGGTTCCTCGACCTTCCGGCCTGAGGTCGCCCTCAGACCGGCGCGGCCGAGGACGCCGGCCCCCTCGGCCCCCGGGCGAGGATGTGGGGGAGGTCCTCGGTCGTGAGGAAGCCCGGAGCCGCCGCGCACACGTACGGGATGGCGTTCACGGCGCCGTTGGCGTTGAAGGCGGGCACGGTGTCGGCGAGCTCGTCGAGCGGGACCGGGAAGGGCAGGCACACGTCGAACGGGGCGTCACCGTGGATGCGCACCCGCCAGCCCGTCGGCTGGAGCTCCCAGGGGGGCGTCACCTCCGTCGTGACGAAGGCGTACTGGGTGAAGCGGACGCGCTCGACGTCCGCGTCGTACCCCCGGAGGACCACCCGCTGGGCCCCCGCCGTCCCGGCCCGCACCGTCCCTGCCACGATCGAGACGTCGGTGGCGGCCGCCGCCACGGCGCCGTGCGCCGTCCACCGGTCGATGGTGAACCCGGCCAGCCCGGCGAGCACCATGAGCGCCGGCTGGTACTCGCCGCGCAGGTGCTCCGTCCGGCGATCGGGGTCGAACTCCGACACGGGGGCGCCGAAGCGCATCTGCTCCATGACCATGTGTGGGGAGGGTCGCCGTGAGAGGTCGCCGAACTCCTCGATCTCGACGAGGTCCACGCGCCGCGCGATCGAGAGGAGGGCCAGCGGGAGGGTCTCGGTGACGAATCCCGGGTCGCTCCCCGTGGCCCACACCGAGGCCCCGCCACGGCCGCAGGCGTCGAGGACCCGCGCCCGGTGCTCCTCCCCGAGCCGCGCCCCACCGGCGACGAGATCGGTGCAGGTGGTGACGACGTTCGTCCCCGCGGCGAGGAGGGCGACGACGTCGTCGACGAGCTCGTCCTGGCTGAGCCCCGCCCGGGTCGGGCCTTTCCCGGTGGCCCGGGGCATGTAGAGACAGCAATCGGCCGCCAGGGCGAGGACGGCGGTCCGGTCGGTGGTGGCGGCGACGCCCGTGGGCGCCTCGCCGCAGAGCTCGCCGGCGTCGGTCCCGTGCTTGGCCGGGTCGTAGACGAGCACCCCGGCGAGCTCGTAACGCGGGTCGCGCACGACCTCGCGCAGGGCGCGCTGGCCGGTGTTGCCCGTCGCCCACTGGATGACGCGGTAGCGCGCCGGTCCCATCCGCCCTCCTCTCGCGTGGCCGGGTCCGTCCACCGCCCACCACGTGGCGCCGGCCCGGCGCCCGCGCTCAGCTGCGCTCGTCAGCCTGGTGGAAGATCTCGCCGCCCTTCATGACGAAGCGCACGTCCTCGGTCACGCCGATGTCGGACAGGGGGTCGCCGGGCACGGCGATGATGTCGGCCAGCAGGCCCGGTTCGATCCGCCCCCGGTCGTCCTTGTCGATCAGTTCGGCGGCCACGACGGTGGCGGCCCGGATGGCCTGCAGGGGGGTCATGCCCCGGTCGACGAGGGCACACAGCTCCTTGGCGTTGCGCCCGTGGGGGATGGCGGGGGCGTCGGTGCCGCAGGCGATCCTGACACCTTTGCGGACGGCCTTGGCGATGGTCTGCCGGGCCCGCGGGAACACCTCGGCCGCCTTGGCCTGCAACTCGGGCGCCGCATGGGACACGTCCATGCCGTCGGCCAGATACGTGGTGGGCACGAGGAAGCGACCCAGCTCCACCATGCGGTCGATGGTCTCGTCGGTCATGAGCGACCCGTGCTCGATGCAGTCGATGCCGGCCTCGAGCGCCGCCCGGATGCCGTCGTCGCCGTGGGCATGGGCGGCCACCCGGAGCCCGGCCCGGTGGGCCTCGTCGACGACGGCGCGCAGCTCCTCGTCGGAGTACTGCTGGGCGCCCGCCGGGCCGGTGTGGGACATGACGCCGCCCGAAGCGCACACCTTGATGAGCTCGGCGCCGTGCTTGATCTGGTAGCGCACGGCCGTGCGCACCTCGCTCACGCCGTTGGCGATGCCCTCCTCCACCGTGAGCGGCAGGACATGGGGGGCGAAGGCCTGGAACATCGTGGGGTCGAGGTGGCCCCCGGTCGGGGTGATGGCGTGGCCGGCGGGGACGATCCGGGGGCCCGCCACGTATCCCCGGTCGACGGCTTTCTTGAGGGCGACGTCGAGGAGCAGGCCGCCGGTCTGGACGAACAGGCCCAGGTTCCGCACCGTGGTGAACCCCGCCCGCAGGGTGCGCCGGGCGTTGACGACCGCCCGGAGGGTGCGCAGCGCCGGGTCGTCCTGCACGGCGTTGAGCGGGCTGCGGTGGTCGGGACCGCCGAGGAGGAGGTTCACCTCCATGTCCATGAGCCCGGGCAGGAGCGTGACGTCACCGAGGTCCACGGTCACGGTCCCCTCCGGCACCGTGGACGGGTGTAGCTCGGCGATGCGCTCGCCCACCACGAGCACGTCGGCCGGCGCCAGCAGCGCACCGGCGGCCACGTCGAGCATGCGGGCGCTGCGGATCCGGAGGGCCGCGGGTGGCGGCGACGGGCTCATCGGGGTGCGGCCGGCCCCCGTCGTCATGGGGCCCCCTCGGCGAGCGACGCCTTGTACAGGACGTTGGCGGCCAGGCGCATGTGGGCGGCGTCCACGAGCGTGCCGTCCCGGCCGATGGCCCCCACGCCCTCGGCCTCGGCCCTGCGGTAGGCCTCGATGGCCTCCTGGGCCTCGGCGACCTCGGCGGGGGTCGGCGAGAAGACCTCGTTGGCGATGGCCACCTGGTCGGGGTGGATGGCCCACTTGCCGTCGAAGCCGAGGGCGCTGGCCTGCACGGCGGCCCGGCGGTAGCCGTCGGGGTCCTGGTAGGCGGGGTAGGGGGCGTCGACGGCGTCGATGCCGGCGGCCCGGGCGGCCGCCAGCACCTGGACGCGGGCGAAGTGCCAGAAGTCGCCGGGGTAGTCGCCGAGGGGCTCGAAGTTGCCGTCCACGCGCGCCCGCAACGAGGCCGACAGGTCGCCGGCGCCGAAGATGACGGCCTCCAGCCGCTCGCTCGAGCGGGCGATGGCCATGGCGTTGCCGAGCCCCTCCGCCTCCTCGATGAGCACCTCCAGCCCGATGCGCTTGGAGAGGCCGAGCTCGGTCTCGAGCTGGGTGAGCAGGACCTCCACCCACCACACGTCTCGCGGCGTCGTGGCCTTGGGCACGATGATGACGTCGAGGGCCTCGCGGGCTCCGGTGACCACCTCGACGATGTCCCGGTGGCACCACGGCGTGTGGATGCCGTTGATCCGCACCGCCCGGACCGTCCGTCCCCAGTCGTGCCCGGTCAGGGCGCCGACGGCGATGCGCCGGGCGTCGTTCTTGGCCGACGGGGCACAGGCGTCCTCGAGGTCGAGGAACACGAGGTCGGCGCCGGAGGCGGCCGCCCGGGCGCACATGCGCTCGCTGCTGGCCGGCGTGGCCAGCTCGGAGCGACGGGCCCTCGGGTGCGGGCCGGCGGTGCCGGGCATCAGATGGTGCCCGCTTCGCGCAGGGCGGCCAGGCGCTCGGCGCCGATCCCCAGCAGCCCGGCGAACACGGCCTCGTTGTCGGCGCCGAGCGGGCGGCCCAGGTGCTCGATGCGGCCCGGTGTCTCGCTCAGGCGCACGACCGGCGCCTGCACGGTGAGCGTCCCGAGGTCGGGATCGTCCACCGCCACGTAGGTGCCCCGCGCACGCAGGTGGTCGTCGGCGCGGAGCTGGGCGGCGTCGTACACCGGGGCCGCCGCCACCTCCGCCTCCTCGAACACCGCCATGGCTTCGGCCAGCGTGCGGCCCGCTACCCACCGGGCCACCACATCGTCCACCTCGGCGGCGTGCGTCTGGCGCAGGACGGGGTCCACGTAGTCGGGGTGCTCCGCCATGTCGGGCCGGCCCACGGCCCGGAAGAGGCGCAGGGCGATGTTGGGGGAGGCCCCCGAGACGGCCAGCCACCTGCCGTCTGCCGTCCGATAGGCGTTGCGGGGGGCGGACGCGTCGAGGCGGTTGCCCACGCGGCCGGGGATCACGCCCAGCTGGTCGTAGGTCAAGGTGGCCGACTCGATGAGCCGGGCCAGGGGTTCGACCAGGTTCACGTCGACCAGCTGCCCCCGGCCGCCGTGCACGTCGCGGTGGTAGAGCGCCATGAGCACCGCGTAGGTGGCGGCCAGCCCGGCGACGCCGTCGGCCAGCATGAACGGCGGCAGCGTGGGCGGCCCGTCGGGCTGTCCCGTGAGGTGGGCGAAACCGCTCATGGCCTCGGCCAACGTGCCGAAGCCGGGGCGGTCGCTGTGGGGGCCGCCGGCGCCGTAGCCGGTCACGTGCACCATGACCACCTGCGGATGGGCGCGGTGCACCGACTCCCAGTCGAGTCCCCAGCGCGCCAGCGCGCTCGGCCGGTTGCCGAAGATCACCACGTCGCTCACATCCAGGAGCCGGTGCAGCAGCTCCTGGCCGTCGGGGTGGCGCAGGTCCAGCGTCACGCATCGCTTGTTCCGGCTGATGCTCTTCCACACGAGCCCGACATCGTCCTTGCGTTCGCCCCAGGTGCGCATGGGGTCCCCGGCACCGGGTTGCTCCACCTTGATGACCTCCGCCCCGAACTCGGCCAGTGCCGTGGCCACCACCGGTCCGGCGGCCAACGTGGCGGTGTCGATCACCCGCAGGCCGGCGACCGGCCCGGCGCCCTCAGCCACGGCGGGCGGGCTCCGGTCGGGGCAACCCCAGCGTCTCGCGCAAGGTGGTGCCGTCGTAGCGGCGTCGCAGCAGTCCCCGGCGCTGGAGCTCGGGGACCACGAGCCGCACGGCGTCCTCGTAGGCGCCGGGACAGTGGGTGGCGGCGATGACGAAGCCGTCGCAGGCCTCGGCCTCGATCCAGTGCTCCATCTGGTCGGCCACCTCGGCGCCGGTCCCGACGAAGCGGGGCCCCTGCAGCAGCGTGGCCCGGTGCCCGGCGAGGTCCCCCAGGGTCACCGTGTCGCCGATGTGGCGGCGCAGGTTCTGCACGAGGCCCCGGATGCCCGACACCGACTCCACCAGGTCGTCGGTGACGGGGTCGTCGAGTGCCATCTCCGAGAAGTCGTAGTTCATGAGCTCCGACAGCAGCGTGAGCGAGGCCAGCGGGTCCACGAGGTCGTGGAGGAAGAGTTGCTCGCGCTCCTCGGCGTGGGCGTGCGACTCGCCCACCACGGTGTAGGCCATGGGCAGCATCTTCACCGAGGCCGGCTCGCGGCCGCCAGCGCCGATGCGCTCCTTCTGGTCCTTGTAGTGCGAGCGTGCGATGTCGATGTCGGGGTCGCCGGTGAAGATGAGCTCCGCCCAGCGCGCCGCGAAATCGCGCCCGCGCCCAGAGGAACCCGCCTGCAGGAGCACGGGCCGCCCCTGCGGGCAGCGCGGGACGGTGAGCGGTCCCCGCACCGAGAACCACCGTCCCCGGTGGCCGAGCTCGTGGACCTTGTCGGGATCGGCGAAGACGCCGCTCGAGCGGTCGAGGACGAGGGCGTCGTCGTCCCAGGTGTCCCACAGTCCCACGGTCGCCTCGAGGAACTCGTCGGCCCTGTCGTAGCGGTCGTCGTGGCCGAGGTGCTCGGTGAACCCGTAGTTCTGCGCCTCGGAGTCGTTGACGGACGTGACCACGTTCCATGCCGCCCGCCCGCCGCTCAGGTGGTCGAGGGTGGCGAAGGTGCGGGCCACGTGGAAGGGCGAGTAGTAGGTCGTCGAGTAGGTGGCGCCCAGCCCGATGTGCTCGGTGACCCCGGCGATGATGCCGAGGACGATGCTCAGGTCGAGCTTCACCGGCCGGGCACCCAGGCGCACGGCCTCGGCCACCGACCCTGCGTAGATCCCGGGCATGGCCAACCGGTCGTCGAAGAACAGCATGTCGAAGCAGCCCTCTTCGAGGGTCCTGCCCAGTTTGGCGTAGTAGTCGGCGCTGAGGAAGCCGTGCTCGGTCGCGGGGTGGCGCCAGGACCCGGCGTAGACGGTGGTGCTCCCGGCCTGCATGAACCCCACCAGGGCCATCGACCGCCTGGCCATCACCCGCGCTCCGCCACCGCAGGGCTGGGCCGGACCAGGGCCGCGCCGACGCTCGTCATGCCGTGCCGACGCCCGGTCAGCTGCCCGCGGACGCCAGCGCCCGGCGCGCCCGCTGACGGAAGCCCTCGAGCTTCTCGTCGGGGGTGCGGGCCCTCGTGCTGCGGGCCATGACCGACACGTCGTGGCCCGCAGCCTTGCGACGCAGGGCGCCCACCGTGGCCTGCTCCCTCGGGACGTGGACGAAGGGATCGAACGAGTACCACCGCATGGCGTTCTCGTGCGTCATCTTGGCGATGTCGTTGTCGGGGACGGCGTTGGCGTCGAAGACCGTGGTGAGCTCTTCGGGGGCGCCCGGCCACATGGAGTCGGAATGGGGGTAGTCCGCCTCCCAGGCGATGTTGTCGATGCCGATCCGGTCGCGCAGGGCGACTCCCACCCCGTCGCTGATGAAGCAGGTGAGGAAGTGCTCCCGGAACACCTCGCTCGGGAGCCGGCCGCCGAAGTCCTGCAGCGTCCAGGCGTGGTGCATCTCGAAGGTCCGGTCGACTCGCTCGAGGAAGTAGGGGATCCAGCCCGTGCCGCCCTCCGACAGCGCCACGCGCAGGCCGGGGAACCCCTTGAGCACCCGGGACCACAGCAGGTCGGCCGCGGCGGACTGGATGTTCATGGGTTGCAGGGTGATCATCACGTCGGGCGGCGAGTCCACCGCCGGGATGCTCAATCTCCCTGACGAGCCGAGATGGATCGACAGCACGGTGCCGGTGTCGCAGCAGGCCCGCCACACCGGATCCCAGTACTCATCGTGGAAGCTCGGATAGCCCAGGGCGGCGGGGTTCTCGGTGAAGCTGAGCGAGTGGCAACCCTTGGCCGCCGTCCGGCGGATCTCCTGCGCGGTGAGCTCGGCGTCCCAGATGACGGGAACCGCCATGGGGACGAAGCGTCCCGGGTACGCCCCGCACCACTCGTCGATGTGCCAGTCGTTGTAGGCCCGCACCAGGGCGTGGGACAGCTCGGCGTCCTCCGAGGCGAAGACGCGGGCCGTGAAGGTGGGGAAGGAGGGGAAGTTCATCGACGCCAGCACCCCGCCGGCGTCCATGTCCTTCACCCGCTCGTGGACGTCGTAGCACCCCGGTCTGACCTCGTCGAGGCTCTGGGGTTCGAGGCCGTACTCCTCCTTGGGGCGCCCGGCCACGGCGTTGAGCGCGGCGGTCTCCATCACGACCTTGCCGAACACCCAGACGTCGTTGCCCTGGTCGTTGCGGATCAGCTTGGGGGCGCGCTCGAGGTGGGCGGCGTCGAGGTGGTGGACGAAGAGGTCGGGAGGCTCGATGAGGTGGTCGTCGACGCTGATGAGGATGAGGTCCTCGACCCGGGTCATTCGCTCCTCCCGAGAACTGCATTTCCGATTTCAAAGAAGGAGGCTATCACCGGCACCTAGCCGGGGCCAGGGCCCGGGAGTCCGTACGCGCCCGCCGCCCGGGCCAGCCACAGCTCCAGTTCGGGCCCGCTGTCCCACCCGGACTCGGGCAGGAACAGGGCGGGCGCCGGGCAGCTGCAGCCGATCTCGCTCAGGACCGGCTTCAAGGTGAGCTCGCCGGCCAGGGCGTGCTGCGCCCCGGCGCCGAGCATGAGCGCCACCGCGGGGGTGTTCTCGAGCTCGCCCGCGGTGAATTGGTCCAGGAACAGTTTGAGCAGCCCGCTGTAGGTGGCCTTGAAGGTGGGGGTGGCGAAGACCACCAGCTCTGCCCCCCGCACGGTCTCCTTGGCGGCCCGCACGACGGGGTCGCCGAGGGTGAGCAGGTGCGGTCCCAGCTCGGCCAGCTCGACGACGACCGCCGGGGGACTGCCCGTCAGGCGCTGCGCCACGAGCTCCGCCGCCTGGCGGGTGCGCGACTCGGTCCTGGGATTGCCGACGACGACCACGGTGTGCACGGGTCCTCCAGTGCGTCCGGCGGGGGGGCGTTGCTCCTATCCTGGTGCCGCCATGGCACCGGGCCGCAAGCTCGCCTTCGATCCCGTCGCCGAGGCGCGCCGGCAGTGGTCAGCTCACGGCTGGGATGAGGCCGCGCCGGGCATGGCCGTGGTCACCTCGGTCATGCGCGTGCAGCAGCTCTTCATGGCCCGGGCCGACGCCGTGCTCCGCCCCTTCGGCCTGAGCTTCGCCCGCTACGAGGTGCTCATGCTGCTGCTGTTCTCACGCCGCGGCGAGTTGCCGCTCTACAAGGTGGGCGAGCGGCTCCAGGTGGGGGCGGCGAGTGTGACCAACGCCGTCGACCGGCTGGAGGCCGACGGCATGGTGATCCGGCGCACGAACCCCGACGACGGACGGGGCGTGCTCGCCGCCCTGACACCGGCCGGCCGCCGCTTGTCCCACCAGGCCAGCGCCGAGCTCAACGAGCGGGTGTTCTCCCGCCTCGACCTCTCCGCCGCGCAGCTGGCGTCGCTGTTCTCCGTGCTCCAGGAGCTGCGCCGCGGGGCCGGCGACTTCGAGTGAGGAGGGGGCGTTGCGGTTATTTCGGCGTCGAAATATCATGGAGGGGCGCGGCAGGGTCCCTGCAGGGGAGGTGAGCGGCTCGTGACCGGGAGAGAGGACTGGGAGCGCCGGTACCGGCAGTCGCCGTCGGACCTCGTCGAGGGCACGACGATGTCGGGCCTCGAGGTGGCCCCCGTGTACGGGCCCGACGACGGCGAGTTCCCCGGGCAGTGGCCCTACACCCGGGGGCCCTACGCCTCGATGTACCGCGGCCGGCTGTGGACCATGCGCATGTTCGCCGGCTTCGGGACGCCCGCCGACACCAACGGCCGGTTCAAAGAGCTCTTGCGCTCGGGTGGCACGGGGCTGTCGGTGGCCTTCGACCTGCCGACGCTCATGGGGACCGATTCCGACGATCCGTTGGCGCTCGGCGAAGTAGGGAAGGCGGGCGTGGCCGTCGACACCCTGGCCGACATGGAGGACCTCTTCGCCGGCATCGACCTCACCGGGGTGAGCACGTCGATGACGATCAACTCGCCGGCCCCGAT
>Ga0335078_10000787_pt1 | contig 48374 bp, 50 predicted proteins | sample Lox_Sample_32_FD_206711 | JGI IMG/M metagenome (GOLD analysis project Ga0335078, IMG submission 206711) | Soil microbial communities from Loxahatchee National Wildlife Refuge, Florida, United States - Lox_Sample_3.2 | ecosystem: Environmental > Terrestrial > Soil > Wetlands | place: USA... | reverse complement strand
CGCCACATGCGTCCGCAAGTGCCGCCCGGATTTCGCCAGCACGTGCGCCTTCGGCCGGCAGCAGCGGCAGAAGATCGTTGAGGACGGCGAAGTCATGCGCAAGCGCCGCGAGCGCGGGATTGCGCGCGGCGATCGCCGCGAGCGCCAGCGTGCCGTTCTCCTGGCGCTTGCCGAAGAGGTCGTTGGCGCCGGCATCGGCCCAGAGCTCGACCGGCTCGCCGCCGCGGGCCGCAGCGAGGATCGGCACGACGCGCTTGGCCGGATCGCCCAGCTCGCGCGTGAAGACAGAGCTGCCGTTGGTGAGGCCCAGGACAGGATTACCAGCATCATCGACGACGCAGGCCTCGCCGTTCACGTCGATGAGGAGAACGATTTCGCGCCCCGCGGCGCTTTGCGGAACCGTGCCGCGGAAGCGGAACCAGGCGCAATCGAAGGGCTCGTCGCTCCAGCGCTGGCCGGGGCGAAGATCGATGCGGCGGCCCGTCTCGCGCGCCGCAAACGGCACGGGCTCTTGCGTGACCCACGCCGTGACCTCGAGCTCGGCGAGCGGCACATGGATTGCGGCGCGGATCGCCGCTTCGAACTCGGCCGGTGTCTTCGCGCGGGATCGGCTCGCCATGGACCGCGCCACGATAAGCCGCGCGCGCCGGGCGTGCCAGCCCGACCATCAAGAGGACGGTACGACTTATCAACATCGTGCTCTAAGATCGTTTTCTCTACCCGCCCGGCGAGCCCTTCGCTCCGATCCCCGATCTCCAGGAGACAGTTAACGATGAAGGTCTTCGTGTTCGACCTTATGGCCTATGGCCGGCAGTTCGATGAGTTCAAGGCTCGCCGCTACATTCCGTACCCGCTGCCGCCGCGGCATTTCGACCCTGAGGTCGGCGCACGCACCTTCGAGGAGCATCTCGAGGCGTGGGAGGAAATGGACCGGCTCGGCTTCGACGGCGTCGGCCTCAACGAGCATCACACGACCGTGCACGGCCTCATGAATTCGCCGAACATGATGGCCGCGGCCGCGGCACAGCGTACGAAGAGGCTCAAATTCCTGATCCTCGGCAATCTGTTGCCGATGCACAACCCGCTCCGCATCGCCGAGGAGCTGGCCATGGCGGACCTCATGTCGCGCGGCCGCATCCTCTCGGGCTTCGCGCGCGGCGCACCGCGCGAGTACGGAGTCTTCAACATAGCGCCCGCGGAATCCCGCGCGCGCTTCGAGGACGCCTACGAGATCATCATCAAGGCCTGGACCGAGGAAGTGTTTTCGCACGAGGGCAAATTCTGGCAGTTCAAGGATATCGCGATCTGGCCGCGTCCTTATCAGCAGCCGCACCCGCCGGTGTGGGTTCCCTTCACCGGCAGCCAGGAGACCATCGAATGGGCGGGCAAGCATAATCTCAGCGCCGTCATCACCGACGTGACGCCGGGCTTGACCGAGGACGTCGTCGGGCATTTCGCAAAATCCCTGGCTGGCGCCGGCCATCGCATCACGCCCGATCATCTCTGCGTCGTGGCCGATACGTTCGTCGCCGACAGCAAGAAGACGGCGATCGCGGAATATTCGCCGTCATATCTCTATTTCACACAGACCCTGTGGCATCACGGCACCATCACCGAGGCCGGCAAGAATGTCGAACTGGGCCCGGGCTATGCCGCGACCTCGTCACACAATTACGTCCGGCCGGAGAACCGCACCGTCGGCGGGCTCGATCGCAGCAAGATCCGCATGATGGAGCTCAAGGACGTCGAGGCGCGGGTGGAATCGGGCAAGCTGATGTTCGGCTCGGCGAAAGAGGTGACGGACCGCCTCATCGCATTGGCCGAGCGGACCGGTGCCGGTTCCATCCTCATCAATGTGAACAACGGCGCCATGCCGCATCGCCAGTATCTGGAGCAGCTTCGCCGCTTCGGCCGCGAAGTCCTGCCGGCGCTGCAGGCGCACGCCGTGACGCGCGTGCCGGCGGCGGAACGGGCGACGGCGGCCTGACCGAAGTCTAGAAATAGCGCGCGAGCTTGACGAGGAAGCTCGCCGCCTGCGGCAGGCTGCCGAAGTCGCTGTGGCGCGTGCCGAGGTCGGTGGCCGCGATGGCGCCGACGGTCCACAGGTTCGAAAGGTAGTAGTCGGCTTCGAGCTGAGCGAACTGCGATCCGTCGAAGAGGTCGACATTGATGAAGCCCTGCAGCTCAAGCTTCGGCACGAAGGCATCGACCCAATCGAAGCGCAAAAACGCGCCCTGACGGCTGACCGGCTGGCCAATGTCGAGCGCATAGGCGCGGATGTACCAGAGCTGGGGATCGACGCCCGGGATCGCCTGAAGTCGTTCGCCTTGCGTGAACCATGTGCGCCAGTCCGCATGCGTGAAGGCGTCGCCGGCATAATGATATTCGAAATTGAAGGTGACGTTCGACTCGGTCGCGTAGGAAAAGCCGATCGTCGCATCGTTGCGAAAGGATTTCCGCCCGCTGTCCGGCAGCACGGCGGGCGCGGCCTCGGGGATGGTGCCGGTGGCGCGGCCATAGCCCAACGCCTGGTCGACGAGGCTCGTCTCCTCGCCGCCGGCCCACTCGGCGTAAGCCACGATCTTCTGGCCGATCCCGCGCGTGAGATTTGCGCCGAAGCGCGTGTTCGCGCCCTCGCGATAGAGCAGCAGCTCCGGCGCGATGTCGGCGCCGAAATCGAAGCTCCCTTTGAGCAAGAGGCGCGGATGCGCGTTGGTACGGCCGAAGGTCGGATCGAAGCTCGGCAGATTCGCGTAACTGAACACGGGGCTTTCGTGCTCGAACTGGGGTGCGAACGCGGCGATGACGGAGGCGCGCTCGCCAACATAGCTCGCGCGCACCATCGCAGTGCCGAGCCGGTCCTCGCGCAGCACGGCCGGGTCCTGCGAAATGGGCTCGACGACGGCGTGGGTCTTGAAAAAATCGGTCGGGTTATAGCCGGCGGCGACGCCGCTCTTGAGGTTGATGCGGCCGGCATCGAGGAACAGGCCGTCCGCCGGTGTCCAGGTGAAATAACCCTCGCGGAAATCGTGGCGGATGTTCTCATGCGTCGGGATGTCGATACGGTCCGACGCACGCAAATTGAGGCGCCCGCTGTAATCGGCGCTGAGCCCATCGCCGAGCTTCCATTGCTCGCGCGCGTCGAAGAAGAGCCGCTCCTCCCAATCCTGCGGCGGCGGCGGTGGCGCGGGCACGAGAAGAGGGCTGCGGATGACGTTGATGTTGGCCGTGTCCTCGAGATAAAGGCGGCCGCTGCCGGCGCCTGCCGTTGGGGCAGACGGAGGTGCGGGGGTGCCCGCGGCGCCCGGCTGGGCCGCTTCGGGGATGAGGTTCAGGTCGCTGTTCTCGTCGGCCCGCGCGCCGGCCGCCGCAAGTACCACCGCCAAGGCAAGGGGCGCGGCGCCGCGCATCACTCGGCCGGAATCCGCGGCAGGTAATCGCGGTGGAACCATGCCTCGGGAATGTCCTGATAGCGGCTGTCGCCGAACTTGACCGTCGTGACAAGCGAGCTGTCGACCGCGTCGATGATGATGGCCTCGCTCGGGCGGAGGCTATCGAGCCGTTGCTCAAAATTGCGGTAGTAGAGAATCTTCAAAAGCCGCCCACTGTCGGAATAGGCCTTGAGCTTGATCGGATAGAACGTTCCCTGCTCGACCCACGCTTCGACCCGGCTATAGGTCGCCTGGTCGTTCGCGGCCTTCATGTCGAGATGCCATGTGGTGCGGTTTTGGCGCGCGGCATCCTCGATCGTCTCGGTGCCGACGAGCGCAGCCGTGTAGTCGATCGCGAAATTGACCGTGAGAATGTCGCCGATCGCCGCCTGACCGATCAGGCGTTGCTGCGGTGAGATGCGCACCGAGGCCTTCGACGACGGGTCGTAGAACCACAAGACATGCCCGTCGAGCAATACCATCTTCCCCTCGTCGCGCGGCGGCGCGACATAATGGACGACGTTGCGGAACTGGTGCGTCGCCGGGTCCTCCTTCGAATAGACGACGAGCGAGTCGTCGGCGCGCGGCTTGCCGGAGACGTACTCGGTCAGGAGGTCGGTCGTGCGGAAGGGCTTGCCGGGATTGCGCACGGCATCGGCCTTCGCGACGATCTCCTGCGGTGTCTGCGCGTGCGCGGATGCTGTGGCGAGCGCGAGGCAGAGGACGAGAATCGCTTGTCTCATGGCGATGCTCCTCAGACGTGGCGCAACGCGTCGACTACCGGCAGCCGCGCCGCACGGTTCGCGGGGAAGAGCGCGGCCAGCGTCGCCACAAGCACGAGCACGAACCAGGTGCCGAGGATCAACACCGGCCGACCCCAGAGCGCGACGCGAAGCGGAACGGAATTGGCGTTGCCCGGCGGAACCCAGGTCAGGCCCGCATGATTGATGAGGATCGCGGCCGCGAGCGCCAGCACAATTCCGACCGTGGCGCCCAACGCACCAAGGATTAGCCCCTCGGCCACGAACTGGCGCCGGATGACGCCGCGGCGCAGGCCGAGCGCGCGGATGGTGCCGATCTCGTTGGTGCGCTCCATCACGTTCATGGTCATGGTGTTGACGACGGCGAAGAGCACAATCACGCCCATGACGAGGGCGATGAAGAGAAAGATCGCGCCGAAGAGGCGCACGACCTGGCCGTAGAAGGGATTGATCTCGCCGAAATCGCGCACCTCGAGCGGAAGCTTTTTCGCCGCGATCAGTCCTTCGAGCCGGGCACGCGCCGCGCGCAGATCCTCGCTGCGATGGAGCTGCAGAACGATGCCCGTGACCTTGTGCTCGCCGCGGCCATAGACGAGCTGCTGCGCCAGGGCCAGATGCATGGCGACGTAATTGTCGTCGAGTTCCTTCACGCCTTGCGGCTCGGCGCCGCTTACCGAGAGACGCACGATGTTGGGGGCGCCTTGCGCGGTGGCGGCGAGCAGATCGATCTCCGGCATGCCGTCCGCCTGGGTGGTGTCGCCTTTCTCCCGCGCGGCGAGGTCGGCAATTTCGGCGCTCACCGGCCCTTCCGCCTCATCGGTGCTCGCAGGCGGCGCCGGGCAATCCGTCAGCTTCAACTCGGCGCAGAGGCCCAGGATGCGGGCGAGCCCGCCGCCGACGAGGCCCCGCGTTTCGTCGTTATCGGCGAGGCGGTGGTCGGGCGTGTAAGGCGCGGCGGTGCCGTATTCGTTCCATTCGCGCATGCGGTCGCGGTCGGACGGCACGAGGCCCGTGCCGAGGAAAGTCTTGGCGGCGTCATTGGTGCCGCTGAAATTGCCGGCGATCCCGACAAGCGACTGCGTCGGCGTGATAACGTTGATCATCGGCCCGAGCACCGGGTCATTGCCGATGAGCGCCATCACATCGCGATAGTGATCGATGCCATAGCCTGCGGGGTTGCCGGCGCCGAAGAGGAAATACCCGGCGCGGAAGACCGTGAGATGGCCGATGCGCTCTACGTTCGCGGTTTCGATCTGGGTGAAGATGGCGCCAGCGAAGCCGCCGAAGAGCAGCATCGCGAGCGCGCCGGCGGCGACGGCCGAGCCCGTCATGCCCGAGCGGCGGCGATTGCGCAGGATATTGCGGAACGCGATCTTGAGGAGGCTGCTCATGCGCGGCTCCTGATCTCGTGGCCGACGAGCCCGCCATCGCGGATCGTGAAGGTCTCGTCAGAATGGGACATGAGCTGCGGATCATGCGTCGAGAAGATGAAGCTCGTGCGCGACTCCATCTGGATGCTGCGCATGAGGTCGATGATCGCGGCGCCGGTCTCGGTATCGAGATTGGCGGTGGGCTCGTCGGCGAGAACGATCTGCGGGCCTTTGACGAGGGCGCGGGCGATGGCGACGCGCTGCTTCTGTCCGCCCGAGAGCTCGTTCGGACGCTGGCGCGCCTGCGTTGCAAGCCCGACCGCCTCGAGGAGGGCGAGCGTCCTCTTCCTCCGCTCGGCCGCCGCCATGCCGACCATGAGAAGTGGATACTCGACGTTCTCAAAGGCCGAGAGCACCGGCACGAGGTTGAAGCTCTGGAAGATGAAGCCGATGTTGCGGGCGCGGAAATCGGAGAGGGCGTTGTCGCTCAGCGTACCGGTGTCGGCGCCACCGATCTCGACTTGGCCGCTCGTCGGCGCGTCGATGCAGCCGATGAGGTTCAGAAGCGTCGTCTTGCCGCTCCCCGAGGGCCCTACGACCATCGTGAAGCGGTTGGGCGCGATCTCAAGGCTCACATCCTTGATCGCGGCGACATCGATCGAACCGGCGTGATAGGTCTTGGCGACATGGCGCAGGCGGACGACGGGGCCGTCCATCGCTTCCTCCTCGACATTCTGGGTACGATGTCGTACCATCGTGTCAATCCTACGGTACGGAGCGGTACCAGTGCAAGCGAAAAAACGGGCGGGACGGAAGAAGCCGCCCGCGGCCCCGCCCCCGGGCGACCTGTCGCCCCGCGCGCGCATCCTTTACGCGGCGTTCGAGTCCTTTATGGAGGTCGGCTACGCCAAGACGAGCATGCTGGCGATCGCGACCCGCGCGCGCGTGTCGAAGCGCGACCTCTATGCCAATTTCGCCGACAAGGGCGCGATCCTCGCGGCCTGCATCGAGGGCCGCGCGCGCGATATGAGGGCGCCGCTCGAGCTGCCCCCGCCGCAAACTGAAGCGGCGCTCGCGGCAACCCTCGAGCGCTTCGGCAAGAGCTCGCTTGGCATGGGCACGCTCGCGACTTCGGTCGCCGCCTTCCGCCTCGCGATCGCCGAGCCCGACACCGACGCCGCCGCGGTGCTCGACCGGTCCGCGCGGGTGTCGAACCGCGCGGTTCTCGACGAATTCTTCGCCAGCGCGCAGAAAAACGGGCTGCTCGGGCCGGGCGACCCGCGGGTCATGGCGGGCCGGTTCCTGACGCTCCTCTGGGGCGACGTGATGATGCGGCTCCTCCTCCGTATCGCCCCCGCGCCCGACGAGCGCGAGATCGAGCGCCGCGCACGCGAGGCGACACGGATCCTTCTCGCCCTCCATGGCCCGGGCGCGGGCGCGAGCGTCGCAGCCCCCGATGGACAGCCGCCCCGGACCCCGCGATGATACGCTTCAAGAACGAGGCCTAAGAAAAGGAGGGTGGCATGATCGAGCTCTATTTCTGGACCACGGACAACGGCCGCAAGGCGCTCCAGGCGGCGGAGGAATCAGGACTTCCCTATCAGCGCCGTCCGGTCAATCTGCAGAAGCGCGAGAATTTCGAGCCGGAATTCATGAAGATCAGCCCGGGCCACAAGATCCCGGCGCTTGTCGATGACCAGGGGCCTGGCGGCGAGCGCGTCTCGCTCTGTGAATCGGGGGCGATCCTCAAATACCTCGCCGAGAAGGCGGGCAACGGGCTCTACCCGACGGACCCGCGCCAGCGCGTCAAGGTCGACCAGTGGTTCTTCTACGGCAGCTCGACCTTCACGCCGTGGTCGCAGCAATATGGGCTTTTCATGCACCGCTTCGGCCAGGACATACCGCCGGCGAAGAAATATTACGGCGACCTGATGAACGACATGTTCGGCATTCTCGACAAGCAGCTCGCGTCGCACGAATACCTTGCCGACAAATATTCGATCGCCGACATCTCCTGCTATCCCGACGTCCACATCCACGGCGCCGAGGGCGCAGTCCCGCTGGCCAATTTTGCGAACCTGAAGCGCTGGCACGACGCCATCACGGCGCGGCCGGCGGTGCAGAAAGCCTGGGCACCGATCTGAGGGCGGTCATTACGAGCGGAGCGAAGCAATCTCAGCGAGATTGCTTCGTCGCTTCGCTCCTCGCAACGACTACGGCGTTGAGCCCTACTTGCGCTCCTCGCGCAAGAGGTCGAGTCGGCGCATCACGTCGCGATCGGTCGACTGGAAGATCGTGGCGTTGGCGCTTTCCGCCGTGTGCGTGATCCAGCTCCAGTGCGGCAGGGTGAAGAGATCGTTCTCCGACCATTCGATGGTGCGCTCTCCGATCGTGCTGCGCCCCGTGCCCTCGACGACGAAGCACACCGCGTTCGACGTCGAGCGGTAGGGCCGCGTCGGCTGGCCGCCGCTCAAGCCGAGAAGGTAGCAGTCGAGGCGCGACAGCACCGCACCACCCGTCGCCGGGTTGACGTAGCGCAACAGGCGTGAGCCGTCCTCCGCGGCGGGGCTCGCCGCAAGCGCCTCGCGCGCCTGGCGCCACGGATAGCGGAAGAGCGGCGAGTAGGCGGTCGTGATCTGCTCCGCCGGGACGAGTCCCGGCGCGGTGAAGGCGGCGTCGGCCGGGAGCTTGGGCACGTTCTTCGCCGGGCCCGGCTCGAAGAAGCTCGCATCCATGTCCATGACGAGCGGCACATCGAGCGAATCGAGCCAGATGACGCGCCTTGTGCCGGTGTGCTCGTGTTCGTGCCAAGTCCAGGCGGGCGTCAGGATGAGATCGCCGCGCACCATGTCGCAGCGCTTGCCATCAACGATGGTGGCGGCACCCTCGCCCTCGACGACAAAGCGCAGCGCGTCCATCGAATGGCGGTGCGGCCGCGCGCGCTCGCCCGGCATCAGGATCTGGAGGCCCGCGTTGAGGTTGGTCGTGGCGCGGAAATAATCGTCGCGCCCATAGGCGGGATTCGCGAGCGAGAGGACGCGGCGCTCGGCCTGTTCCATGCCGACTTCGGCGATCGCGCGGTCCATCAGCGGACCGAGCACGCGCCAGGGCCAGTGGAAGGCGGGCTCGGGCGCAGGCTGCAGCCCGCCTGCGCCGCCGAACATCTCCCACAAGGCTACGACATGCGCCTCCTCGATCGCGGCGTGGAAATCGTTGGCGCCTGCACGGACGCTGGGCGATGTGCTCACCGGAGTCCTCCTTCAGAGAAGGGTCGGACTCTGCCGGGCGCGCGCGTCGGCCGCAAGGCCCCGCCCGCACCGCGTGATATAAGCGCCAGATGAGACGGGCGTGGGATTGGCGGACATGGCTCGCCGGGGCGACGTTGCTTGGCGCGGCCGCTCGCGCCGCCGAGGCCGGGGCGCCTTTCCGCACCGATGACCCCGTGCCGGACGATTACCAGCACGGGGAAGTCTACTTCTTCTCGACGGCGACGCATGTCGATGGCGACACGTCCGGTACCCTTCCGGGGATCGATCTCAATTACGGCGTGCTGCCGGACATGCAGCTCCACGCGATCGCGCCGCTCGCGTTCGACGCGCCGAGCGGCAACGGCAAGAGCTTCGGCGCGGGCGACACCGAGCTCGGCATCAAGTACCGCTTCATGCACGAGGACGAGAGCGGCTGGCGGCCGCAGATCGCGATCTTTCCGACCGTCGAGCTGCCGACCGGGAGCAAGACGCGCGGACTTGGCACGGGCTCTGCGCAGTTCTTCCTGCCGGTTTGGATACAGAAGACCTTCGGCGCGTGGACGACCTATGGCGGCGGGGGGTACTGGCACAATCCCGGCGCCGGCAACAAGGACTATTGGTTCACGGGTTGGCTCGTGCAGCGCCAGGTGACGGACGCGCTCGCCGTGGGCGCCGAGCTCTTCCACCAGACCGCGGATACGGTGGGCGGCAGCGAGAGCACCGGCTTCAACATCGGCGCGATCTACGACTTCTCCGAGAACTACAATCTCCTCGTGTCGGCCGGACGCGGGCTGGAGAACGCAGCGAAGACCAACGCGTTCTCCTATTACGCGGCCTTCCAGTGGACGTTTTGAACGGCGCCCCGGTTGCCTCAGGCTCGCTCGGCTTCCGCTAGCTCTGCGCGGCCTGCTCCGTCTCGCCCTCGCCGGGCTTGGCACCCGCGGTGGCGAGGTCTTCGGCCATGCCGCGCGTGCGCTGTGTCGCCTCGAACATGCGGTCGCCGGTGCGGCTCATGCATTTGAGCGCGAGCACGCCGAGATCGCCGAAATCCGACACGACGCGCTGGATCGAGCCCGAGAGCCAGTGCTGCTGGGCAAGGAAAACGGAGCCGGGATCAGGATTACGATTAACCTCGTCGAGCATGCGCCGTGCCTCTTCGATCGCTTCGCGCCGGCGGCGTACCCACGAGCGCGTGCATTGGTCGATTTCGGCGAGAAACGTTTCCTGCGCTTCGATCCAGGCTTCGGCGCCGTTGGCAAGCGCCTGGGCCGGAGCGGCGGCAGCCGCCTCGATAACGGCTTTCCTCTTCATTGCTGTTGCCATGGGAGTCTCCCGATAGGGTTGGCTCACGCTACCGCGAACGGGGACGCGGGTAACTGCGCGAATCGTTGAAAAAGCGGGTCCCATAATTGACTCAGGCGACGGTCGAAGAATGCCGTCATACCTCCCCGAACATCCTCCATGTTGTAGTCCCGCCGCGGCGCGGCAGTTCCGCCGCGGCCCGAAGGTCATTCTCCGAGAATGTCGATCAATCGTCTCGAAGGCAGCATCTTCACCATCCTCGTGCTTTCTGTCGGCGATCCGCACGATCCGGCGCTCGAGACGGCACTCGCCGACCAGATCGGCCGCAACCCCGACTTCTTCGCGGGCGCACCCGTGGTGCTCGATCTCGCCGCCTGCCTTGCCTGCACCGACGCCGAAGACTTCGCCGCGTTGAAACTACTCCTGCGCCGCCACGGCCTCACCGCCGTCGGGGTGCAGAATGCGAGCGCGCTGCAAAAGCGGGCCATCGAAGCGGCGGAGTTGGCGCTTTTCCCGGCCACAACCGGCCGGCGCGAGGCTGCCCGCGCCGAGGCGGCGAAGCCGCGCGCGGTGCGCACGCGGCTTGTGACGCAACCGGTGCGGTCGGGTACGCAAATCTACGCCAAGGGCGGCGACCTCGTCGTGGCGGCGCCAGTGAGCGCCGGGGCCGAGCTCATCGCCGACGGCAATGTCCATGTCTATGGCCCGCTGCGCGGACGCGCGATCGCGGGCGCGGTCGGCGACCGCACGGCGCGCATCTTCGTGCAGCATCTCGAGGCCGAGCTTCTCGCGATCGCCGGACGCTACATGGTCAGCGAGGCGATCGCGCAGCACTTGCTAAAGCAGCCGGCGCAAGTCGCGCTGGTCGAGGATTCCCTGCGCATCATGCCGGGATTTTGAAGGAGAGGAGCGGTGTCGAAGGTAATCGTAGTGACGTCCGGCAAGGGCGGCGTCGGCAAGACGACGACCGCGGCCGCGCTTGGGACCGGGCTCGCGCTGCGCGGCCACAAGACCGTGGTGATCGATTTCGACGTTGGACTGCGCAACCTCGATCTGGTGATGGGCTGCGAGCGTCGCGTGGTGTTCGATTTCATCAATGTCATCAACGGCGACGCGAAGTTGAACCAGGCGCTGATCCGCGACAAGCGCATCGACAAGCTCTCGATCTTCCCGACTTCGCAGACGCGCGACAAGGACGCCCTGAAGCGCGAGGGCGTCGACCGCGTCATGGACGAGCTGCGCGCCGAGTTCGAGTACATCCTCTGTGACAGCCCGGCCGGGATCGAGCATGGCGCGCTGTCGGCGCTCTACCATGCGGACCATGCCATCATCGTCACCAATCCCGAGGTTTCCTCGGTGCGCGACAGCGACCGCATCATCGGCATCCTGGCGTCGAAGTCGCGCCGCGCCGAGCGCAAGGAGGCGCCAGTGATGGAGCATCTCCTTCTCACGCGCTATTCGCCCGAGCGCGTGCGGCGCGGCGAAATGCTGTCGCTCGACGACGTGAAGGAGATCCTGGCCGTGCCGATCCTGGGTATCATTCCGGAATCGGAGTCGGTGTTGAAAGCGTCCAACACCGGAACGCCGGTGATCCTCGATCCGACGAGCCCGGCCGGCCGCGCCTATGACGACGCGGTCGCGCGCTTTCTCGGCGAGCAGCGTGAGCTGCGCTTCGAGAAGGAAGAACGCCGCAACCTGTTCCGTATGTTGTTTGGCAGGGCGTGATGAGGCTCCTCGAATATATCCTGCCGCAGCGACCGCGAACGGCCTCGGTCGCGAAGGAACGGCTTATGCTCGTCCTCGCGCACGAACACGCCGGCTCCGAGGGCTCGGAATTCCTTCCCGCGCTGCGCAATGATCTCATCGCGATCGTGCGGAAGTACGTCGCCGCCAAGGACGATGCGATCGAGGTAAAGCTCGGCCATCAGGGCAAGGCGGCCGTGCTCGAGATCAGCATCGAGCTGCCGGGAAAAAGCGGCCGGCGCGCGCACGCCAACTGAAGCGGCTTAGTGGATCGGGCCGTCCGGCAGGATCGACTGACGGCCCAATTGCGGCCACGCGGCGGGGGCGCTCGATTTCTCCGCCGCCTCGCGAGCCGGGAGAGACGCGTCCCATTGCGCGCCGATAAAGCGCCGGCCGTTGACGCCGTCGGACGCGCGCGAGGCGAGCCACAGGAGTGGCTTCACCATCACATCGGGCGGAATGAGCTTCGCCTGACCGGCGCCGTAACCGCGCGTCATCCGCGTGATCGCGGCGCCGCCCGGCACCAGCACGTTGGCGCTGACGCCCGAGCCTTCGAGCTCGTCGGCCAAAGCCGCGACCAAGCATTCGTGCGCCGCCTTGCTCGCGCCATAGGGCATCATGCCCTTGCGGTACATCGTGTCGAGGCTCGTCGTGACGCCGATGATGCGGCCCCATTTGCGCTTCAGCATCGGCTCGAGCGCGGCGCGCGCGACGAGGAACGGCCCGATCGAGTTGACCTCGAGGATTCGGCGGTAATCGGCGGGCGCGATATCGCGGATGCTCGGCGCGGTCTTGACGTTGCCGGGATCGACCGTCGAGAGGTTGAGCCCCGCATTGTTGACGAGCACGTCGACATGGCCGAAGCGCTCGATCGTCTCGGCGACGATGCGGCGGCCCTCGTCCTCGCGCGTCACATCGGCGGGAAGGGGCAGCAGGCGCTGGCGCTCGGCGCCGGCCGCGGCGTTCAACTCGTCGAGCGCGGGCGGATCGATATCGACGCCTGTGACCTGCGCACCCGCCTGCAGCAGGCCAAGGGCCATGGTGCGGCCGAGTCCGCGGCCCGCGCCGGTGATGATCGCGACGCAATCGCGATGAGTGTCTGCCATGGGTGCCTCCCGTTGCGGGCGAGCATGGCGGCCGCACGGCCCGTTCTCAAGACCGCGCATTGACGCCTATAATCCCCCTATGAAGCCCCTGCGCCTTGTTTCCGCCGCGCTTGGCCTGGTGGCGGCGGCGGTCCCCGCCTACGCCGCCCTCAAGGCGGGCGACCAAGCGCCGCCCTTCACGACCGAGGCCTCGCTCGGCGGCAAGGCCTTCACGTTCGTCCTCGCCGACGCACTCGCCAAAGGGCCGGTCGTTCTTTATTTCTATCCTGCCGCCTTCACGCCCGGCTGCAACATCGAGGCGCACGATTTTGCCGAAGCGGTGGGCCGTTTCGCGGCATTGGGCGCGACCGTGATCGGCGTCTCGCACGACTCGATCGCGACGCTCAACAAATTCTCGGTCGAGAAATGCCAGGGCAAATTCCCGGTCGCGGCCGACACGGATCTCGCGATCGCCAGATCGTATAACGCCGTGCTCGCGCCGCTCGTGCCCTATGCCAACCGTACCTCCTATGTGATCGCGCCGGGCGGCAAGATCCTCTACGCCTTTACCGACCTCGCGCCCGACGACCATGTTGCCAACACGCTGCGCGCGGTCGAGGCCTGGCACGCGGCGCAGAAGCCGCAGAACTAGGCCCCTGGGTGGAGAGCGAGGCCGCTCGCGCCGCAGCGCGCCCATCGCTCCCCGTGTCGGGAATTTTCGCCTCGGGCGATTTCGTGCGATTGTGGCTCCTCGGCCTCATTCTCTTCGTCGTACGCTGGCTCGAGATGCTGGCGATGGGTGTGTTCGTCTACGAGAAGACGGGCTCGCCCTTCCTTGTCGCCATGATCACCATGCTGCGACTCGCGCCGATGGCGTTCGTCGGCCCGTTCATGGGGGATCTCGCCGACCGGTTCGAGCGCCGCACCATGCTTCTCGTCACCGTGCTTACGCTCTTCGCGGGCTCGAGCACGCTCGCGCTCTTGGCGCTGTTCGGCAAGCTCGAAGTCTGGCACCTCGCGGCCGCGACACTCGTCAATGGGATCACATGGTCGAGCGATAACCCGGTGCGGCGCATTCTCATCGGCGAGGTGGTGCGCCCCGAGCAGGTGGGCCGCGCCATGTCGATCGACATCGGCACCAACAATGCGAGCCGCATGATCGGGCCCACGATCGGCGGCGCCGTCCTCGCCGCGATCGGCATGCATGGCGTGTTCGCACTCAGCATGGCCGCATACGCCATGGCATTCGCCATTGCGCTCGGCATCCGCCACCGCGCCGGTATCCGCGGCCCGATGCACGGTGCGCTCCTCGCCCGCATCGGCCACGGCATCACGATCGCGCGGCGCGAGCGGCGCATCGTTGGCGCGCTCGTCATTACCGTCATCTTCAACGTGTGGGGCTGGCCCTTCACCAGCATGATCCCGGTCATCGGCCAGGACCGGCTCCTGCTCGACCCCGGCGGCATCGGGCTCCTCGCGAGCATGGACGGGCTCGGCGCGTTCGTCGGCGCGAGCCTCATTGCGCTCTTCGCGCGGCCGCCCGCGTATGCGAGGCTCTATCTCTACGGCACCGCGCTTTATCTCGCGGCGCTTCCGGTCTTCGCGCTCGTCACCCATCCGGTAATCGCCGGCGCCGCGCTGCTCTTCACCGGCATCACCGGCAGCGCCTTCATGACCATGCAATCGACGATCGTTTACATGTTGGCGCCCCCTGAGATCAGGAGCCGCATCTTCGGCGTGCTCTCGATGTGCATCGGCCTCGGGCCTTTGGGCTTTGTCCATCTGGGCTTGCTCGCCAACTGGATCGGCGCGCCCGCGGCGACGGCGTGCACCGGCTTGGAGGGCGTGACCGTCCTGGCATTGACGCTCCCGCTGTGGCGCCCCGTGCTGCGCGCGTAGCGCCCCGCTATAGTGCGGCGCATGATCCTCTTCGACACCGAGCCTGCGCGCTATCGCCATTGGCGCATGGAGTTCGATGGGCCGGTGGCGCGGCTCATCCTCGACGTTGCCGAGGATGGTGGTTTCGCGCCGGGCTATGCGCTGAAGCTCAATTCCTATGATCTGGGCGTCGATATCGAGCTGAACGACGCGTTGAATCGCATCCGCTTCGAGCATCCCGAGGTGGGCGCCGTCGTCATCGCGAGCGGCAAGGAGCGCGTCTTTTCGTCCGGCGCCAACATCTACATGCTCGGCCAGAGCACGCACGGCGCCAAGGTGAATTTCTGCAAGTTCACCAACGAGACGCGGAACGGCATGGAGGATAGCTCGCACGACGGCTCGCTCAAATTCGTGGCGGCGGTGAACGGCGCCTGTGCCGGCGGCGGTTACGAATTGGCGCTCGCATGCGACGAGATCGTGATGGTGGACGATCGCTCGTCTACCGTGAGCCTGCCGGAGGTGCCGCTTCTGGGCGTGCTGCCCGGCACCGGCGGCCTCACCCGCCTCATCGACAAGCGCAAGGTGCGGCGCGACCTCGCCGACGTGTTCTGCACCACGTCGGAAGGCGTGCGTGCGGATCGCGCGAAGGCCTGGAACCTCGTCGATTGGGTCGCGCCACCCGCGCGCTTTGCCGCGACGGTGACTGAGCGCGCCGCGGCGCTCGCCGGCGCAAGCGGCCGGCAGCAAGCGGGGCCAGGCGTGGCGCTACCGCCGCTCGAGCGCCGCATCGATGACGCGGGATATCATTACCGCCACGTCGAAGTCGTCTTCGACCGCGAGGCGGGCACGGCGACACTCACGGTGACGGGGCCGGGCGGGGCACCAGGCTCACAAGGGGCGATCCTGGCACTGGGCGCCGCCTGGTGGCCCCTCGCCATGGCACGCGAATTGGACGACGCGATCCTGATGCTGCGCGCGAACGAGCCGACACTCGGCACGATTCTCATGCACACGCGCGGCAACCCCGAAGCCGTGCTCGCGAGCGATCTCGCGATGCTCGAATGTCGCGACAATTGGTTCGTGCGCGAGACGGTTGCCTTCCTTCGCCGCACGCTCGCGCGGCTCGATACGTCCTCGCGCAGCCTCTTCGCCATCGCCGACCGCGGCTCGTGCTTTGCCGGTACGCTCGCCGAGCTTCTGCTCGCCGCCGACCGCGCGTACATGCTCGCGGCCGAGGCCGGCGGCGGCAACGAGGCGCCGCCGCGCATCCTCCTGAGCACGGTGAATTTCGGAATTTTCCCCATGCCGGGTGGTATCAGCCGGCTCAAAGCCCGGTTCTGCGGCGAGGAAGCCGCCCTCAACGCGGTGCGCGCCAAGGCGGGCCACGCACTCGATGCAAGTGAAGCACTCGAACTTGGCCTCGTCACCTTTGCGCCCGACGAGCTCGACTGGGACGAGGAGCTGCGGCTTGCCGTCGAGGAGCGCGCGAGCCTCTCGCCCGACGCGCTTTCGGGCCTCGAGGCCAATTTGCGCTTCACGGGGCCCGAAAATCTCGCGACGCGCGTCTTTGGGCGGCTCTCGGCGTGGCAGAATTGGATCTTCAACCGTCCCAATGCCGTGGGGCCCAATGGCGCGCTAAAATTGTTTGGCACCGGTACGCGGCCGCGCTTCGACCGGGAAAGGATCTGAGTCATGCCGATCGACTATCAGGAGCGGATCCCGAACAACGTCGACCTCGCCGGCAACAAGACGCTGCAGCGCGCGCTCGAGAACTGGCAGCCGAAATTTCTCGACTGGTGGCGCGAGATGGGACCGTCGGATTTTCTCGCGGCCGAAATCTATCTGCGCACGGCGACTTCGGTCGACGCCAAGGGCTGGGCCACCTATGGCAGCGTGAAGATGCCCGAGTATCGCTGGGGCATCTTTCTCGCCGAGCCGCAGGCCGACCGCCGCATCGGCTTCGGCGACGAGATGGGAAAGCCCGCCTGGCAAGTCGTGCCGGGCGAGCACCGCGCAACCTTGCGGCGCCTCATCGTCACGCAAGGCGACACCGAGCCCGCCTCGGTCGAGCAGCAGCGGCTTCTTGGCCACACCGCGCCGTCGCTTTACGACCTGCGCAACCTCTTCCAGGTCAATGTCGAGGAAGGACGACATCTCTGGGCGATGGTCTATCTGCTCCACGCCCATTTCGGTCGCGACGGGCGCGAGGAGGCGGAGGAGATGTTGGCTCGCCACTCCGGCGACCGCGACAAGCCGCGCATTCTCTCGACCTTCAACGAGCCGATCGAGGACTGGCTCGCCTTCTTCATGTTCACCTACTTCACCGACCGCGACGGCAAGTTCCAATTGAAAAGCCTCGCCGAAAGCGGCTTCGATCCGTTGGCGCGCACGTGCCAGTTCATGCTCACGGAAGAGGCGCACCACATGTCCGTGGGCGAGACCGGCATCACCCGCATCGTGATGCGCACGCTCGAAGTGATGAAGGAATTGGGTACCGACGATCCCGCCGCGATCCGCGGCGCCGGCGCGATCGACCTTCCGACATTGCAGCGCTATCTCAATTTCTGGTTCAGCTCGTCGCTCGACCTCTTCGGCGCGGAAATCTCGTCAAACGCCGCAGGTTATTTCGCGACCGGCATCAAGGGCCGGCCCGACGAAGGCCGCTTCGAGGATCATCTCTGCCGCGACGCCACGTTCGATTTCGAGCGGCCCGAGGGTGACAAAGTCGTGCGCGAGACGACGCCGCTGCGCAATGCCATGAACGAGGTGACGCGCAGCGCCTATGTGCGCGACTGCGAGCTCGGCCTCAAATTCGCGAACCGCCTGATCGAGCGCGCGGGCCACACGCAGCTCACGCTACCGAGCCGGCGCTTCCGCCGCACGATCGGCGCCTGGGCCGGGCAGCCGGCCGATCCGGCGGGCCGCATCCTGCCGATCGCGGAGTATCAGGCCGGGGTCTGCGCATGGCTGCCGACCCAGGCCGACAAGGACTTCATCAAAAGCCTCATGCGCCCCGTCACCGCACCCGGCAAGATGGCTTCGTGGATCGCGCCGCCGCGGAGCGGCATCGACGGCCGCCCGATCGAATACGAATACGTGCGGCTGCAGTAGGCGACCATCAAGCGCCGTGCGTCCTTCGACTTCGGCCCTTCGGGCCTGCGCTCAGGATGAGGAATTTCTTGAGCTTTACAAAAGCCTCCTCATCCTGAGCGGAGCGAGCATCAGCGAGCGCAGTCGAAGGACGCACCACCGGGCAGCGCTACCCTAATGCGCCTCGTCCCAGTTCTTCGCCATGCCGGTCTCGACGACGAGCGGCACGGAGAGCGAGCGCGCGGGCGAGGGTGCCCCTTCCATGACGCGTTTCACCAGCTCGGCCGTGTCGCGCGCCTCCCGTTCGGGCGCCTCGAACACCAATTCGTCGTGCACCTGGAGCAGCATGCGCGCCTTCAAGCCCGCAGCATCGAGCGCGCCCGGAATGCGGCGCATGGCGCGCTTGATGATGTCGGCGGCAGCGCCTTGGAGCGGCGCGTTGATCGCCTGGCGCTCGGCGCCCGCGCGGCGCGCGGCATTCGTCTCCTTGATGCCGGGGATGTAGCAACGCCGGCCGAACAAGGTTTCGACATAGCCCTTCTCGCGCGCCTCGTGCTTTGTCCGTTCCATGTAGTCGCGGATGCCGGGGAAGCGCCCGAAATAGGCCTTGATGTAATCGCCGGCCTCGCCTTGCGCGACGCCGAGCTGCTGCGCGAGGCCAAACGCGCTGATGCCATAGATGATGCCGAAATTGATGGCCTTGGCCCGCCGGCGTATCTCGGGCGTCATGTCCTTCATCGGCACGCCGAACACTTCGCTCGCGGTCAGCGCGTGGATGTCGGCGCCGGCGCGGAACGCCTCGCGCAGTGGCGCCACGTCGGCGACGTGCGCAGCAAGCCGCAGCTCGATCTGGCTGTAGTCGGCGGAGATCAGGAGATTGCCGGGCTCGGCTACGAAGGCGCGGCGGATCTTGCGGCCTTCCTCGGTGCGGATCGGGATGTTCTGGAGATTGGGCTCGGTCGAGGCGAGCCGACCGGTCGAGGTGGCGGCGAGCGCGAAGGAGGTGTGGACACGGCCGGTCGTGGGATTGATCTCGTTGATAAGCGCGTCGGCATAGGTGCTCTTGAGCTTGGCGAGCTGGCGCCAGTCGAGGACGCGCGCCGGCAAATCGTGCGTCAGGGCAAGCTCCTCGAGAATGCTGGCATCGGTGCCGTAGGCGCCGGTCTTGCCCTTCTTGCCGCCCGGCAGGCCCAGCTCGTCGAACAGCACCTCGCCCAGCTGCTTTGGCGAGCCGATGTTGAAGGGATGGCCCGCGAGCTTGTGGATCGCGGCCTCGTAGGCGGCGATGCGATCGGCAAAATCGGCCGAGAGGCGGGCAAGCTCGGCGCGGTCGACCGCGACCCCGGCGCGCTCCATGCCCGCAACGACGGCGGCCAAGGGCCGTTCCACCGTCTCGTAGAAGGCGAGCATGTGCTCGCGGATGAGCCGCGGCTTCAGCCGGCCGTGCAGGCGCAGCGCCATGTCGGCGTCTTCGGCCGCATAATCGCGCGCGCGATCGAGCGCAACGGCCGCGAAGCCCACGTGATCCTTGCCGCTGCCGGCGACGTCCTTGTACTTGATCGTCTCGTGCGCGAAATGAATCTTCGCGAGCTCGTCGAGCCCGTGACCGTGCAGCGCGCCATCGATCACGAACGACATGAGCATGGTGCAGTCGTTGGGCCGGAGCGCGATGCCGGCGTTCGCGAGCACGGCAATGTCGTATTTGCTGTTGTGGCCGATCTTGAGGACACTCTCGTCCTCGAACAGCGGTTTGAGGAGCGCGAGCGCGGCTTCGCGCGGAATTTGCCGCGGCGCTTCGGCCAGCTCGCCCTCGGGCGCGCGATGCCCCAAGGGGATGTAGCAGGCCTCGCCCGGCGCCAAGGCGAGCGAGATGCCGACGAGTTCGGCCAGGGAGGAATCGAGCGAGCTGGTCTCGGTGTCGAGCGCGACCACGCCCTTGTCGCGCGCGCGCGCGATCCAGCGCTCGAGTGTCGCTGCGTCCTGCACCAGCTCGTAGGCGCGCTCGATCTTGCCCGTGTCGGGCGCCTCCTGGGGCTCCTGCGGCAGGATCGCGCCGTTGGCCGCGGGCGGGCGCGGCGCGGGCCGTGGCGGCTCGGTGCCGAGGCGCGAAACGCGGCCCGCGAGCGCGCGGAACTCCATCGCCGTGGCATAGGCGACAAGCTTGTCGCGATCGAGCGGTTGCACGTGCAGCGCCTCGAGCGGCACCGGCAGCGGTACGGCGGTATCGAGCGTGACGAGACGCTTCGAGATGCGCGCCTGCTCGGCGAAATCGATGAGCGATTGACGCCGCTTCGGCTGCTTGATCTCGGGCGCGTGTGCCAGGAGATTTTCAAGATCACCGAAGGTGTTGATGAGCTCGGCCGCGGTTTTGACGCCGATACCCGGCACGCCCGGCACGTTGTCGACGCTGTCGCCGCAGAGTGCCTGCACGTCGATCACCTTCTCGGGCCCCACGCCGAACTTCTCCTGCACTTCGGCGGCGCCGATCGGCCGGTCTTTGATCGGATCGAGCATCTGCACCTTAGGGGTGATGAGCTGCATCAGATCCTTGTCGGACGAGACGACGGTGACGAGGGCGCCGGCCTCGGCCGCGACACGCGCATAAGTGGCGATGAGATCGTCGGCCTCGTAATCCTCGCGCTCGATGCGGCACACGCCGAAGGCATCGGTCGCTTCGCGCACGAGCCGGAACTGCGGAATGAGATCGTCGGGCGGGTCGGGCCGGTGCGCCTTGTAGGCGTCGTAAATGCGGTTCCTAAAGCTCGTCTTGGCGCTGTCGAAGACGACGGCGATGTAATCGGCGTCGGTCCCCTGCAACAGCTTCAGGAGCATGTTGGAAAAACCGAGGACGGCGCCCACCGGCGTGCCGTCGCTCCGCGTCAGGGGCGGGAGCGCGTGATAGGCGCGGAAGATGAAGCCCGAACCGTCGATCAGGAAAACATGCCGGGGCGCGCTCAAAGACGCGGCCCCGCGATTTTCGGATCGTGCGCGCCCGGCATGCCGCGCCGCACGTAAAGCCGCGAACAGTAGGGGCACTCGACCTTGCCGTGAGCGGAAAGGTTGAGATAGACCTTGGGATGGCCCCCCGGCCCATGCGTGTCGCCGTCGCACGCGACCACGTTCGTATCCACCTCGATCGTCTCGAATGCCGGCATCGTCTCCACCGCGGGCGCTTGCGCCAAGCCCCCCATCCGGCGCAGGGCAGTTTCACGGGAGCGGGAGGACGCCGCCGGTTGACCGGACGGCGGTGGCGATGATACCCATGGCGACGGCGCCCGATCAATGAGCAGTGCTGCTTTCATCGAACGTGTCCGCGAGGCTCCCCGATCGGCGCCGGCGGCGGCCGTTGTGATCCGCGGCCTCACCAAGATCTATCGCGGCACGCGTACTAATCCGCCCAAGACGGCGCTAGACGCCATCGATCTCGAAATTCCACGCGGCTCGATCTTTGGGCTTTTGGGCCCCAACGGCGCCGGGAAATCGACCCTCATCAACATCCTCGCCGGGCTCGTCATAAAAACCGCCGGCGAGGTCGAGGTGTGGGGCATCGACATCGACCGCGCGCCGCGCCAGGCGCGCGCCGCGATCGGCGTCGTGCCGCAGGAGATCGTGATCGACTTCTTCTTCACCCCGCGCGAGCTGATGGAGACGCAGGCCGGGCTCTACGGCGTACCGAAGGCCGAGCGCCGCACCGCGCAGATCCTTGCGCTCCTCTCGCTCCTCGACAAGGCGGACACGGTCAACCGCTCGCTCTCGGGCGGCATGCGGCGGCGGCTCATGATGGCGAAGGCGATGGTGCACTCCCCGCCGGTGCTCGTGCTCGACGAGCCCACCGCCGGTGTCGATGTCGAGTTGCGCCAGCAGCTCTGGGCGCATATGCGCGACTTGCGCGATGCCGGGACCACCATCCTGCTCACGACGCACTACCTTGAAGAGGCCGAGCGGCTCTGTGACCGCATCGCCATCATCGACAAGGGCCGCGTGGTCGTGTGCGACACCACCGCGGCGCTCATCGCCAAGATCGACGAGAAGACGCTTATCGTGACGCTCGACCGGACGCTCGATGCGTTGCCGCCGGCGCTTGCCGCGCTCGGCCTGGAGCTCGCCGGCCCGCAGCGGCTTGTTCTCCACTATCAGCCGACACGGACCTCGCTCGCGCCGGTGCTGGCGGCGATCGGCGAGTGCGGGCTCGCCGTGCGCGACGTGACGAGCGAGGAGACCGGGCTCGAAGAGATTTTCCTGCGCCTGACCGGCGCGGCGGGCGGGCGATGAGACGCGCAGCGATACTGTCACTCATGCTGGCGCTGGCGGCGTGCGCGGGGCTCGGCATCGGGCCGCTGCCGCGCCGCCCGGTCGTGTCGACCGAGCCCGAGCTTGCCTCCGACGCGTTCCATGCCGACGACGGGGCACGGCTGCCGCTGCGCGAATGGCTGCCGCACGGCCCTGTCAAGGCGACCATCCTCGCGCTGCACGGCTTCAACGACTATTCGAACGCGTTCGCAGGTCCGGCCGCCGAGTGGGCCGAGCACGGTATCGCCACCTACGCCTACGACCAGCGCGGCTTCGGCGAGGCGCCCGACCGCGGCTATTGGGTCGGCGCCGAGCGTCTCGACCAGGACGTCGCGATCGCGAGCCGTCTCGTCGCCCGGAGCAATCCCGGCGTGCCGCACTATATCCTCGGCGAAAGCATGGGCGGCGCCATCGCCATCACCGCCGCCGCCGGCGTCACGGGCGCCGCAAAGCCCATCTATGACGGGCTCATCCTCTCGGCACCCGCCGTCTGGGGTCGCGCGACGATGAACCTCGTCGAGCGCGTGGCGCTATGGTCGGCCGACACCTTCATGCCGGGCATGACGCTCACCGGACAGGGGTTGCACATCCTGCCGTCCGACAACATCGCCATGCTGCACCGGCTCGCCGCCGACCCGCTCGAGATCAAGGCGACGCGCGTCGACGCGATCGAGGGTCTCGTCGATCTGATGGACCTGGCGCTCGCCGCGGCGCCGAAGCTCCACCCGCCGATCCTGTTTCTCTATGGCGCGCACGACGAGCTCATCCCCCCCGAGCCCGTGCGCGAGTTCCTGGCTACGCTGCCGCCGAGCGCCGACCCGCGCAACCGCGTCGCTTTCTATCGCGACGGCTATCACATGCTGCTGCGCGATCTCGAGGCGCCGCTCGTCATCCGCGACGTCGAGAGCTGGGCGCTCGATCCGGCAGCGCCGCTGCCCTCGGGCGCGGACCGCGCACACGGCGAAATCCGCACCGCGCACGACTAAGCGCGTCGCGAACTACGGAATGATGCTGCGCTCGATGCGGCATACGCGCCGGACACCATCCCATGCCTCGATCGCGTCATACCTTGCCCCGGTCTCGCGCAGGCGCCGGTCAGCACGGTCGTGCGCTTCCCTGTCGTCGGCGCAGAGCGTCTCCTCGCGTTCCATGATCATGGACCCGACGATGAGATAGAATCGATAGGACGGCATATCCCCGGCTTTCAGAACTCGCGCGCCGAATGTTAGTTAACCCAACCTTTGATTGATCAAGCGCGTGGCAAAATTGGGGCCGGACACCGGGCGGTTCGCGGGATTGAGCCGCCGCAGGGGCTCGGCTATCGTGGCGCTACGCGCCCGTAGCTCAGCTGGATAGAGCGCTGCCCTCCGAAGGCAGAGGTCGTGAGTTCGAATCTCGCCGGGCGCGCCAGCGGTTTCAAACGCCTACTTATCGTCGGCGCGGACCCAGCCCGCCGCGGCATAGGCATCGGCGCAGCCTTTCTCGGCCTCGGCCACGACACTCGCGAAGCCCGGATAAGGCCCGCAGGCATGGACGACGGCTCCAGTCTGCGGATCGCGGAAATCGGCGCCCGTGCCCGTTTCCGCGCATGCCGCGAGCACGAGCAGCAGTCCCAGGATGACGACCGTCCGCATGCCAGCCTCGCTCGCCCGTCGCGCTGGTGTGAAGCGCGCGCGGGCGCGCTATTCTGCCACGAGACGACACGAGGGAGAATGGCATGAAGCGGGTCAAGACACGCATCCTCGCCAACAAGCGCAAGGCGAAGCTCGCGGCGAAGCGGAGACGGCAGCGCGCCCGCGCCGGCCACTAGGGAGGGCGCCATGCCAGAGTCCGCAACGAAGCCCACGAGCGCCCGGCTCGAGCCGAGCGAGAAGCGCGTGCGCGTCATCATCAACGGCAAGACGATCGCCGATTCGCTGCGCCCCGTCCTCTTGTTCGAGAGCGGTGCCCGGCCAGTCTGGTACTTCCCACGCGCCGACGTGCGCACCGACCTCATCGAGAAAAGCGGGCACGAGAGTGCCACCCCGGCGCGCGGCCCCGCCACACACTGGACGCTCGCCGCCGGCAACCGGCACGTCGAGAACGCGCTGTGGTCGCATGAGCGCCCGCCCGCGGGATTGGAGGCGCTCAAGGATTATTTCGCGTTCGCACCCGACAAGGTCGATCACTGGTTCGAAGAGGACGAGGAGATGTTCGGCCACGCGCGCGACCCGTATCACCGCATCGACGTGCGTCCTTCGACGCGGCGCGTGCGCGTGCGCTATGCCGGCGAGACCATCGCCGATACGACGCGCGCGATGTTCCTGTTCGAGACCGGGCTGCCGACGCGCTACTACATCCCGCCCGCGGACGTGCGCATGGACCTGCTCGCGCCGACCCAGCGGCGCACCACCTGCCCCTACAAGGGCCATGCGTCGTACTGGACGATACGGGTTGGCGATCGCGTCGCCGACAACGCGGTGTGGGGCTATCTCGATCCGCTCGACGAATGCCTGCGCATCAAGGGGATGCTCTGCTTCTACCCCGAGAAGGTCGAGGCACTCGAGGTCGAGGGCGGCCCCGCCGCCTGATCGGCACCCGGGCGCGACTGGCCGATCTGCGCGACGAGGCGCGGCTTCAGCCACGCCTCGACGCCGTGCACATGCGTTTCCTGATCCATGATCCGTCGCGCCAGCGCTTCGGCAACATCGTCGTCGGCGCACGCGAAGTCGCGCACCTCCATGACGTGGCCGCGCCCGTCGAGGAGATAAAAGCGATAATCGGTAACGTGCGCCTCCGCCCGTGCTTTGGGCGCGGAGTATCGACCGGCAGGCCCGCACGCTTCGTGGCAAAATCGTGTCATGCCCCCGCGCTATTTGAGGCGCGCGGCGGCCTCCTTAACCAAGCTCAGATCGGCATAGTCCCTGACCTTCACGTCCGCCTTGATGAATCCCAGCGATTTCACGGTGTCGACGTTCCGCTGCAGCACGTCGAGATTGGGGACGCCGTCGAGGTCGCGGTAATAGTCGCGCTTGGTGAAGGCCCAGTCGAGATGCTCGGGCGGCAGCTTGACCTGACGCGACAGGATGGCGACCGCCTCGGCATGGTTCTTCGGATCCGCGAACCAGCGGTAGGCGCGGACCGTGTCCTCGAGCAGATCGACGAGCGCCGCGCGGTGCGCCTTGATGAAGCTCGCATGCGCGACCCAGACCGAAAGCTCGCTGCCGTGCATCGCGTCCTTCATGGTGAAGAGCGTGCGGGTGTCGTTGAGAAACTCGGGCGTATAGGTGAAAGGCACGCCGGCACCGATCGCATCGACCTTGTGCTCCTCGAGCATGGGGACCTGGTTCGGCGGCCGCACTTCGACCTCGGTGTAGTCGCCGGGCGCGCGCAAGCCCTTCTCGAGAAGATAGGCGCGCATGGCGATATCGGTTGCCGCACCAACGCCGATGACGCCGATCGACTTGCCCTTCAAATCCTGGACCGTCTTGATCGGCCCGTCCTTTAGAACCGCATATTGCAGGGTCGCGTAGTCGGCGAAGCCTTCCTGCGTCTCGTCGGCGATGATCCGCAGGTCATTGATCCCGGCGTTCAGCACCGCGAACGGGATCGAGGTGAAGTTGAGCGTCGCGACCTGGAGGTCGCCCGCTGCGAACGCGGTGATCTGCGTCGGCGAATTGGCGACGTAGACCGGCGCAAACTTGTAGGTGACGCCGTCGTGGAGAGCGATACCCGGGTGCGCGAACATGATCGGGATGAGCGAGGCCGGTGTGTTGATCCAAGCCGCCTTTATCTCGACAGGCTCGGCGCAAAGGGCCGCCCCTCGTCCGACGACGAGCGCCCACGCGAGCATCGCCGCTAGCACCATCGATCTCTTGTTCATTCCATCCTCCCGATGCGCGGGGATTGGCACCTTGCCATTGAACTGGCCGCGATCCGACCCTTATCCTGTCCCGCGTCGCAGCGAAGGATAGCGTCGATGAATCCGAGCCCCTATGAGGATTTCGCGCATGTTGGCCCTGGCACGCTGGCCGGACGCTATCTGCGCCGCTTCTGGCACCCGGTCATGCGCTCGGCCGATCTTGCCGCAGGGCAGCCGATGCGCATCCAGGTGATGGGCGAATACTTCACGCTTTATCGCGGCGAAAGCGGTACCGCGCACCTTCTCGTTGATCGCTGCCCCCATCGCCAGACCTCGCTCGTTCATGGCTGGATCGAGGGCGACCGCATCCGCTGTTTCTATCACGGCTGGCTCTTTGACGGCTCTGGCCAGTGCCTGGAGCAGCCGGCCGAACGCGCCGCTTTCGCTGCGAAAGTCAAAATCGCATGCTATCCGCTGCGTGAGTATATGGGCCTTATCTTCGCCTATCTCGGCGAAGGCAAGGCACCGCCCTTCCCGCGCTATCCCGAGATCGAGGAGGCAGCAGGCGACATCGCCGTCAACCGCCACCCCGTGCCGTGCAACTACTTCCAGCGCATCGAGAACGATCTCGACGAGACGCATGTCCATTTCGTCCATCGCGTCTCGACCAAGTCCTATGGCCTCAACGAGATCCCCGAGATCGTCGTGACCGAGACGCCTTACGGCATAAGGCGCGAAGGCAAGCGCACGGGCGGCGGCGTCAACATCTCGCGCACCGCCCATATCGTCTGGCCCAATATCAACATGGTCGACCTGCCGCCTTCGCCCGGCCATCCGTATTGGACGGTGCAGATCGCCTGGCGCGTGCCGCAGGACGATGAGAACATGGTGACGCACTCGCTGCGTCTCATGCCGCCGCGGCACGACGCGGGCAGCGACGCGGGGCAGCGCCTCAGGCCCTCGCGCGAGCCTGATCCGCCGGCACTCGACCTCTCGCTCGACGTGCTGGCCGGCAAGCTTCGCATCCAGGACGTCGACCCGAACTATCCCGGCCTCTTCGTGGTCGAGGACAATGTCGCGCTCGCGGGCCAGGGCCGCATCACCGACCGCTCGAAGGATTGGCTCGGGCAGTCGGACCGCGGCATCATTCTGCTACGCCGAATTTGGGAGCGTGAGCTGAAGGCGCTCGCGGAAGGCCACCCGCTCAAGGAGTGGAAGCGGCCGGCGGAGCGCATGGGCCTTGTCGTGAGCGAGGCGACCGGCATCGAAGCGTTCTAGCCGGCGCGGGCGCGAACTAGGAGAGCTGGTGCTCGCGGCGGATGGCGGCGCGGCAGATTTGCTCGCTGTTGATGGTCAGCGTGCCGGCAGTGATCTCGCGGTCGAGACATTGGTGCACCGCCGCGTCTTCCGCCGTGCGTCCTCCCCGCGCGTAGGAATAGCCGAGGAAGCAGGCGATGCACGCCGCCACGAAGACCAAAAATGTATTGACCCGCTGCGTCATCGCACGCCCTTTGGCGAATACCGCTTCGACAGAGGGATGGTGCGCTTGGACTTCCCAAGGAATCGATTACCGTTACAACAAATCAATTCTGGTTTGAATCAAATGCCGCGGATCGGCCGAGAGAACCCTAGCCGCGCAGCTTGCCGCCGGTCGCCTTCTCGACCGCAGCGACGAGACGCTTCGAGAAGCCTTCGAGCAGCGCATCGGTCAGTGTCGCATCCTCGGGCTGGAGCACGACCGTGATCGCGAGCGACTTCGTGCCCGGATCCATGCCCGCGCCGGTGTAGACGTCGAAGAGCCGCACGTCGGCCACGAGCTTCTTGTCGATGCCGCGCGCCGTGCGCAGCAGCGTCTCGGCCGGCAGATCCGCGGGCACCACGAAGGCGAAGTCGCGCTCGACCGGCTGGAACGGCGAGAGCTTGAGCAGTGGACGCGCACGACCTCGCGCGCGCGGCAGCGGCACGTCGTCGAGGAAGACCTCGAACCCGGCGGCGGCACCCTTGAGGTCGTAATGCTTTACGATTGCCGGGTGGATTTCGCCGAACGCGGCAAGCACCTTAGGCCCGAGCCGCAAGGTGCCGCCGCGGCCCGGGTGATACCAGGGCGGCGGCTCCGCACCCGCCTGCAACGAGTCCGCGGCGATGCCGCAGGCCGCGAGCGCCGCGACGGCATCGGCCTTCGCGAGATAGGCGTCAGCGGGATGGCCAGGATCGTCCCAGCGCTTCGCCCCGGTCGCGCCCGCGCGCACGCCGGCCGCCACCTCGGCCTGCCCTTCGGGCGTGGCGTCGCGATATTGCGCGCCGACCTCGAAAAGCGCGCAGTCGGGGAAGCCGCGATCGGCGTTGCGGCGCGCGGCGGCGAGAAGATTGGGCAGCAGCGAGGGCCGCATCTCGTCGAGCTCGGCGCTGATGGGATTGGCGAGGCGCAAGGCGTCGACGCCGCCGCCGAAAAGCCCCGCTTCGCCCGAGGACAGGAACGAGAATGTCGCCGCCTCGACGAGCCCGCGCGCGGCGAGCGTGCGGCGCACGAATTCGTCGCGGCGCGCGCCTGCATCGAGCGCCGGCTTCGGCAGCGGCGTCTCGCGCGCGAGCGGCACGGGCGGAATGTTCTCGTATCCCGCGATGCGCAACGCCTCCTCGACGAGATCGGCTTCGCCCTCGATGTCGGGCCGCCAGGACGGCGGCACCACGGTCCACGGCGCGCCCGGCGTGATCGTGCAGCCGAGCGAGGTCAGGGTCTCGATCGCGCGACCCGGCGTCATGTCGAGCCCGCCCAGCGTCTTGACGCGGTCGGGCCGGAAAGTGAGCTCGCGCCGCCATGGCGGCACCGCGCCCGACTGCCGGATCTCGCTCGCCTCGCCGCCGCACAGTTCGAGGATGAGGCGTGTCGCGATCTCGAGGCCCGGCCGCACGAACTCGGGATCGACGCCGCGCTCGAAGCGATAGCGCGCATCCGTCTGGAGATTGAGCGCGCGTCCCGTCGCGGCCGTCCGCACCGGATCAAAAAGCGCCGCCTCGAGGAAGACGGATGTCGTCCCTTCGGTACAGCCGGTGCTCTCGCCGCCGATAACGCCGCCAAGGCTCAACGGTCCGGAATTGTCGGCGATCACCGTCATGGCGGGATCGAGCTCGTAGCTCTTGCCGTTCAACGCGGCCAAGCTCTCGCCGGCGCGCGCGACGCGTACGGCGAGATCGCCGTCGAGCTTCGCCGCATCGAAGGCGTGAAGCGGCCGGCCGAGGTCGTACGTGATGAAATTGGTGATATCGACAAGCGCCGAGATCGGGCGCAACCCTACTGCCTCGAGCCGGCGCACGAGCCAGGCGGGGCTTGGTCCGTTCTTCACGTTGCGCACGAGCCGGCCCAAGAACAGCGGACACGCCTTCTCGTCCGGCCCGGCGAGATGGACCGCGATGGAGCAAGGAAAGCGCCCCGGGACCGGCGCCGCATCGAGCGGCTTCAATGCGCCGAGGCCCGCCGCGGCAAGGTCGCGCGCGATGCCATGGACGCCGAGACAATCGCCGCGGTTGGCTGTCACCTTGATGTCGATGACGGGGTCGTCCAATCCCATCGCCTCGGCGAAGGAGCTTCCGACCTTGAGGCCTTCCGGCAATTCGATGATGCCTTCGCGGTCTTCCGAAAGCCCAAGCTCCCACCCCGAACACAGCATGCCGTTCGAGGCGACGCCGCGAATGGTCGAGGCCTTGAGCGCCTGGCCGCTGCGCGGGATGACGACGCCGGGCGGGGCGAAGACACCGAGCATGCCTTCATGCGCATTGGGCGCACCGCACACGACCTGAACCTCGCCCGCGCCCGCATCGACGACGCAAAGCTTGAGCTTGTCGGCGTTGGGATGGGGCTCGGCCTTCTTCACTCGCGCGACGCGGAAGGGGGCCAAGTGCTGCGCCGGGTTCTCGATCCCTTCGACCTCGAAGCCGCGCATGGCCAGGAGCGCCGCGATCTCGCCGATGGGCTTTTCCGTTTCGAGATGAGTCTTGAGCCAGGCGAGCGTCGTCTTCATCGCGCCGGGCCCATGACGAGCGACGGCTGGTCAAGCGGCAGGAAGCCATAGTGACGGAGCCAGCGCAGGTCGCTCTCGTAGAAGGTGCGAAGATCGGGAATGCCGTATTTGAGCATGGCGATGCGCTCGATCCCCATGCCGAAGGCGAAGCCCTGGAACTCGGCAGGATCGATGCCGCAATTGGCGAGCACCTTGGGATGCACCATGCCGCAGCCGAGGATTTCGAGCCAATCGGCGCCGGCGCCGATCTTCAAGCCGCCGCCTTCGCGCGAGCAGCCGATATCGACCTCGGCCGAGGGCTCGGTGAACGGGAAGTAGCTCGGCCGGAAGCGCACCGGCAGATCATCGACATCGAAGAAGGCACGGCAAAACTCGATAAGACAACCCTTCAAATGTCCCATGTGCGTGCTGCGGTCGACGACGAGCCCCTCGACCTGGTGGAACATGGGCGAATGCGTCGCGTCGTGATCGCAGCGGAAGGTGCGGCCCGGCACGATGATACGCAGCGGCGGCTTCGTCTTCTGCATGACGCGCACCTGCACCGGCGAGGTGTGCGTGCGCAGCACCTTGCGCGACGCGGGGTCGGAGCCGGCGAGATAGAACGTGTCGTGCTCCTGCCGCGCCGGGTGCTCGGGCGGGATGTTGAGCGCGGTGAAATTGTGGAAGTCGTCTTCGATATGCGGACCTTCGGCGACGGCGAAACCCATCTCGCCGAAGATCGCCACGACCTCGTCGATCGTCTGGCTCACCGGGTGGATGCGGCCCTCGGTGTCGCCCCTGACCGGAAGCGTCACGTCGATGCGCTCGGTCTTGAGGCGCTCCTCCAGCTCCGCGCCGGCAAGCCGCTCCGCCGCCGCCGCGATCGCCGCCTCGATCTCGCCCTTGACTTGGTTCAAGGCCGCGCCGCGCGTGCGCCGCTCCTCGGCCGGGAGCTGACCGATCTCCTTCATCAGCGCGGTGACGTTGCCGTTGCGGCCCAAGGACGCGACGCGCACCTCCTCGAGCGCCTCGCGGCTCGCGGCGCCTACCACGCCACGCAGAATCTCGTCGCGGATTTCGTCGAGCGTCATGCTGCCCCTCTCCGCCGGCGCGCAGGGGGCGCCCGTCACGCCTTCAAGGCGGCCTGCGCCTCGGCAACGACGGCGCGGAACGCCTCGGGCTCTTGCATGGCGAGGTCGGCCAGCACCTTGCGGTCGAGTGCGATGCCGGCCCGCTTCAGCCCGTTCATGAGCTGCGAATAAGTGAGGCCTTCGCCGCGCGCGCCGGCATTGATGCGCTGAATCCACAGCGCGCGGAAATTGCGCTTCTTCGCGCGGCGGTCGCGATAGGCATATTGCAGGCCCTTCTCGACCTTCTCGATCGCGATGCGGATGTTCGAATGCGAGCGGCCGCGATAGCCGCTCGCAAGGTCGAGCACCTTCTTGTGCCGCGCATGGGCGGTGACGCCCCGTTTGACGCGCGCCATGTCAGCCCCTCATGTACGGCATGTAGGAGAGCACGAGGTTGGCGTCGCCCTTCTGCAGGGTGACGGTGCCCTTGGCGTTGCGCTTCGAGCGCTTCGACTTGTTGGTGAGGAGATGGCGCTTATAGGCGTTCGCCACTTTCACTTTGCCGGACGCGGTGCGACCGAAGCGCTTCTTCGCGCCGCTCTTGGTCTTCATCTTGGGCATTTCCATCCTCTCGCAGGAGATTTTGGGCGGAGAGGCATGCCCTTCGGGCCCCGGCCGCCGTCAAGGCCGCGGGTTATAGCGGTCCCGCGGCCCGTGGCGCAAGTTCAGACGGCGGCCGCCTTTTCGAGCCGCGCGCGGTCCTTGAGGTCGCGCTCCTGCATGCCGGCGCGGAGCCGCCTTATCATGTCGTCGGGATCATATTCGACGCCCGTCGGGTTGCGCGCGAAATCGGCGCCGCGCATGTAGTCCTTGCACTCTTCGAGCGTCGCGAAATTCTCGACCGCGAACTCGACGCCGTTGCCGTCGGGATCGCGATAGTAAATCGAAGTGGTGGGACCGTGATTGACGCACCAATTGGGCGCAATCCCCCTCGCCTTCAAACGCTCATAGGCGTCGAACAGGTCATCGAGCGTGTCGAACGCGAAGGCGACGTGGTTCAGGCCGACATGGCGATCGGTACGCGCTTCGAGCGGCCCGAAATTGAGGAAGGCGATGCGGTGATGCTCATCGTCGTAGGTGAGGAAGCAGAGGCGGTCGTCCTCGTGCACCACCTCGCCGCCCAAGACCGCGAGATACCAGTCGCGCATCTCGGGGATGCGGTTCGTCTGCAACACGTAGTGAGAGATCTTCGCGGGCGACTTCATGCTACCCTCCTTACACGACGAGTGCGCCATGCTCGCTCTGCCCCTCGGTGAAGCCCCACGACTTCATCCACTCGTAGGTGCGCTGGAAAAGCGCGGGCTCGTAGATGTCGACATGCTTGTAGTGCACGAAGGCGCGGAGCAGTTCATGAGGTGCGATCGCGCCTTTGGCATGCGCCGTGACGTGATGGGCATAGCGGTAGAAATCGGCGTTGATGCGGTCGACCGCCTCGTTCTCGGCGGCGTAGTAAGCAGCACGCTGCTCCGATGAAAGATGCGGCGCGATCACTTCGCCGCCGCGATAGAACTCGGCCGCGATGATATGTGCGCCTTCCTTCAACGCGAGGCTGATGAAGGGCTCCATGACGGTGACGGCGCGGTATTGCCCGTCCTTCAGGCCTTTCCAGCGCTGTTGCGGCAAGCCCGCTTTGGCGGTCCGCACATGCTCGCGCCCGAGCGCGCCTTCGAGCATCTGCAGGGTGGTGAAGTGGGAGCCGGTATGCTCCTGCACCGCGATCGGAATGTCGGCGAGGTCGCGCGGCACCTGCAGCGCTTCGTCGAACGTCACGATCGCCTGCGCCGCCACGGCCGCGCGCAGCGCCGCGAGCTTGCCGCCGCGCGCGCCGCGCTCGACCCGGTCGATCGAGGCCCATTCGCATACGTTGTAGCTGTCGGCCGAGCCGCACTCGAACATACCTTCCTTGAGGCGCTCGAAAATCTTGCTCTCGGCCGTGTCGCGCTCGCGGTCCTCGTAGGTCGCCGACATGGCGACGTCGAGCCCGGCCTTGCGAAAGAGCCCTTCCTCGATCCCCACCAGTACCGGCAGGTCGAACACAGGGTTGTTGGGTGCAATCCGCACAACGGCGTTAGCCATGATATGTCTCCTCAGAGAGATATCTTGGCATGACGGCGGCCCCTGTCAAAGGGCGGGCGCGAGGCCCGCCCCGGTTGGATCAGCCCTGCTGCGTTACTTGGCCCGTGTCGGGGTTGGCGATGACGGTGATGCGCCGCCCGTGCCGGTCGACCTGGGCCGCGAAATTCTTGCCGACGGCGTGGAAATTCGTGTAGTCGCCGTAACCTTTTGCCTCGATCAGATTGAGCGCCGTGGTTTCGCGACGCGCCTGGGGCGTCTCATCGCTGCTGATATGCGAGGCGGTCGCGGAGGGCAGCGCGGCCAAGGCCGGGCCGGCTTGGACGAAAGCGACACCGGCGAGCGCGGCAAACGGCACGGCGGCGAGAGCAAGGCGGGTCATGGAAACCTCCTCGGACGTTTCACCCCCTATGATTATCGCGCTCGACCCATGACATGCTCCTGTCGCGGCGATGAATTCGCGTTCACCCGATGCGGCATCACGCTCCGTCGTGGCGCGGGGCACCGGCATCGACATAGATGCGCTCGCCTGTCTCAGGTCGGAAGTGGACCTCGACGAGCCGCCCGGTCGCCGGATCGATGAAGCGCTCGCCGGTCGCGAGAAACCCGCCGCCCGGCGGCCGGGATGCGACACGCTTGTAATGGATGCGCTCGAAGAGCGTGCCCAGGACCAGGGCGAGACCGATGAACACGAGCCCTGTCACTGCGGGCCAGGGCACGCCCGTGACCAGCAAAACCACCGCGCCGACGAGAACGGCGCCGCCGATCCCGGCCACAAGCCAGCGCACGAAGGTCACGTGAAAGGGCCCGCGCGCGCGGACAAGGCCGGCCTCACTTCGGCAGGGGCTCGATCACGACGGCGGTGCCGTAGGCGACGATCTCGCTCATCGTCTGCCCCATCTCGGAGGAATCGAAACGCATCATGACGACGGCGTTGGCGCCCATCGCTGTCGCGCTTAGGACCATACGGTCGATCGCGTGGCGCCGCGCCTCCTCAATCAAGGCCGTGTATTCCTTGATCTCGCCGCCGACGATCGAGCGCAGGCCCGCGGCGATGTTGCCGCCGATGCCCCGGCTCCTCACGACGACGCCGAAGCATTGCCCCTTGGTTTCGACGGTGCGATGGCCCGCCACGGTCTCGGTCGTCGCCACGAGCATGATCCACTCCCGTCCCGTCGAGTGTCGTCGCGCACGCCGCTTCTATTTCGGCGACAGCACCATGGTCATCTGGCGGCCTTCCATGCGCGGGTGCTGCTCGATCTTGGCGAGCTTGTCGAGGTCGTCGCGTACGCGCATCAGCACGTTCATGCCGATCTCCTGGTGCGCCAGCTCGCGGCCGCGGAAGCGCATGGTCACCTTGACCTTGTCGCCCTCCTCGATGAATTTCAGCATGCTGCGCATCTTGACGTCATAGTCGTGATCGTCGATGCCGGGGCGCAGCTTGATCTCCTTGACCTCGATGATCTTCTGCTTCTTGCGCGCCTCGTTCTTCTTCTTCTGCTCCTCGTATTTGTATTTGCCGAAATCGAGGATTTTAACGACCGGCGGGTCCGCCGCGGCGGCCACTTCGACGAGATCGAGGCCGGCCTCGCCGGCTTTGACCAGGGCGTCGTTCCGGCTGACGACCCCTATCATCTCTCCACGCTCGTCGATGAGCCGCACCTTGAGCGCGTTGATCTCCTGATTGACGCGCGGCCCGTCCCGGGACGGCGTCGCCGGCTGCATGGTCCTGGCGATATGGCACCTCCTTCACAGTTAACGCTGGCGTCCCACCTCAGCCGGGCGGGATCGCAGCCTCCGCCTTCAATTTACCGATGGCGTCTACGAGCGCAACGGTTTCTTGCGCGGCGCTGCCCAGACGCCGGAGCGCCACCGTCCGCGTCTCGGCCTCGCGGCGGCCGACGACGATGAGCACGGGAATCTTGGCGAGCGAGTGCTCGCGCACCTTGTAATTGATCTTCTCGTTCGTGAGATCGGCCTCGGCCCGCAGGCCCGCTGCGGCGAGCGCCGCCATCACCTCGCCCGCGTAAGCGTCGGCATCGGACGTGATCGTCAGCACCTTTGCCTGGACGGGGGCGAGCCACAGCGGGAAGCGCCCGGCGTGATGCTCGATCAGGATGGCGATGAAGCGCTCGAACGAGCCCAGGATGGCGCGGTGCAGCATGACCGGACGGTGACGCTGCCCGTCCTCGCCGATGTAGTTGGCATCGAGCCGCTCGGGCAGCACGAAATCGACCTGGAGCGTGCCGCATTGCCAGTCGCGGCGCAAGGCATCCCGCAGCACGAATTCGAGCTTCGGCCCATAGAACGCGCCCTCGCCGGGATTGAGGGTCGTCTCGAGGCCCGCGGCATCGCACGCCGCCTTGAGCGCGCCTTCGGCGCGGTCCCAGACGTCGTCGCTGCCGGCGCGCACGGCCGGCCGGTCGGAGAATTTGACGGTCACATCGGTGAAGCCGAAATCGCGATAGACGCTCTGCAGCAGATCGCAAAAGGCGATGCTTTCGGCGGTGATCTGGTCCTCGGTGCAGAAGATATGCGCATCGTCCTGGGTGAAGGCGCGCACACGCATGATGCCGTGGAGCGCGCCCGACGGCTCGTTGCGGTGGCAGGCGCCGAACTCCGCCATCCGGAGCGGCAGCTCGCGATAGGAATGGAGGTCCTGCCGGAAGATCATGACGTGGCACGGGCAGCTCATCGGCTTCACGGCGAGAACGCGCTCGCGATCCTCGTCGGCGACTGTGAACATGTGCTGGCGGAATTTCTCCCAGTGGCCCGAGGCTTCCCACAGCGAGCGATCGACGAGCTGCGGCGTGTGCACCTCGACATAGCCCGCGCGCTCGAGCCGGCCGCGGATGTAGTTCTCGATCGTGCGGTAGAGCGTCCACCCCTTCGGATGCCAGAACACGCTGCCGGCGGCCTCTTCCTGAAGATGGAAGAGGCCCAGCTCGCGACCGAGGCGGCGATGGTCGCGCTTTTCCGCCTCCTCGAGCTGGAAGAGATATTGCTTCAGGTCCTTGTCGCTCGCCCACGCCGTGCCGTAGACGCGCTGGAGTTGTGCGTTCCTGGCATCGCCGCGCCAATAGGCGCCCGCGACCTTCGTAAGCTTGAAGGCGTGGCCAAGCTTGCCCGTGCTCGGCAGATGCGGTCCCGCGCAGAGATCGACGAACTGGCCCTGGCGATAAAGGCTGATCGCTTCGTCCTTCGGGATCTCGTGGATCCACTCGGCCTTGTATTGCTCGCCCAGCCCGGCGAAGAAGGCGACCGCCTTGTCGCGCTCCCATTCCTCGCGCGTGATCGTCTCGTCGCGATCGACGATCTCGTGCATGCGCGCCTCGATCTTCTCGAGGTCCGTTGGCGTGAACGGCGTCTCGCGCGCGAAATCGTAATAGAAGCCGGTCTCGGTCGCGGGCCCGAACGTGACCTGCGTCTCGGGATAGAGTTCCTTCACCGCCTCGGCCATGACGTGCGCGGCATCATGGCGGATGATCTCGAGCGCGGCGGGCTGATCGCGCGTCAGGATCGCGATCCTGGCGTCGTGGTCGATCCCCGCCGACAGGTCCTTCACATCGCCGTCGACGCGGATCGCGACCGCGGCTTTGGCGAGGCCGGGCCCGATTGACTGCGCGATCGCCGCGCCCGTCACGCCGCGCGCGAATTCGCGTGCGCGTCCATCGGGCAGTGTGACCTTGATCTGCGGGTCGCTCATTCTCGGGCGATTTACCCGAAGGGCAGCGTCGCGGCAACCTCCTCCACGCCGAGCGCGGCGAGGCTCTCCCGGCGCAGGATCGTGACGCGCGGGCCACGCGGCGCGGTGAGGTCCGGATCGGAGGCGGCGGAATAGAGCACCGTCGCCGAAGCACCGCCCGCGACCGCGAGATGGACCGGGCCGGTATCGTTGCCGATGGTGTGGAGCGCGCGGCCGCCGAGCCCGACGATGTCGCCGAAGCTCGTCTTGCCGGTGAGATCGATGGCGCCGGGCGCGCTCTGCGAAATCTCGGCGCCGAGCGATGTTTCGGCCGTGCCGCCGATGACGACGGGCGCCGCCCCACGCGCGCTGACGAGGCGCGCGAGCGCGGCATAGCTCGCGGCGGGCCAGCGTTTTTCCGGCCGGTGCGGGGCGCCGCCGGGCACAAGCAAGACGAAGCGTTCCGGCAAATGGAAGCGGGCGATGTCGGATGCGGCCCAGGCGAGCGAAGGCGTCGGCACGTCCTTGATGCCGATGGCCGCGAGTTGATCCTTCTGGCGCTCGATCGTGTGAATGAGGTCGCGCCGCGGATTGGCATGCGGGTGCGAGGCCCCCCGCGCGATCCCCGACCATTCGGGCGCGCCGGGGCGCAGGAGCTGAAAATAGAAGCTCGAGCGGTCCGAGGTCTGCAGATCGTAGACGCGCGCGAACCCTGCCCCGCGCAGCCTCGCCCTGAGCCGCCACAGCGCGAGCGGGCGGGCAAGCGACGGCCGCTCATCGATCCAGACGCGGTCGAAATAGGGCGCGGCGCGGCCAAGCTCCGCGAACGGCGCCGATGTCAGAAGCGTGATCTCGGCGTCTTGGTGATGCGCGCGGATCGCCGCCGCGGGCCCCATCGCTTGCACAAAATCGCCGAGCGCACCAAGCTTGATGACGAGGATGCGGCTCACGCCGCCACGGACCCGAGGGCGCGCGCGCCGATGCCGAGCAGCTCCTCGTAGATCGCGATCGTCTGCTCCGTCATGCGCGCGACCGTGAAGTTCTGGCGCACATGCGCTTGCGCGCGGTCGGCCAAGGCAAGGCGCTCCTCGGGCAGGAGATCGAGCGCCTCGGCGATGGCCGCCGCGAGCGCTGCCGGATCGCCCGGCGGCACGAGCCATCCGGTCTCGCCCGGCACGACCGTCTCGAGCGCGCCGCCATGCGCCGTCGCGATCACGGGCCGCCCCATCGCTTGCGCCTCGACGGCGATGCGTCCGAAGCCTTCGGGCTCGGTCGAGGCCGACACCACGATATCGGCGAGCATGTAGGCCGCCGCCATGTCGCGGCACTCCTCGGCGAAGCCCACGCCACAAGGCGGCGGATCGCGTTTCAATCCTGCCTCGAGCTCGCCGCGATAGCGGCTATTGCCGCCGCCGACGATGAGGCAGCGCAGCTCGCGCCGCCCGAGCCGGCGCAGCGCCGCGATCAGCACCTCGTGCCCCTTCCACCGCGTCAAGCGGCCCGGCAGCATCACCACCGGAAGCCCATCGGGCAGGCCCCATTGCCGCGCGAGCTGGATCATGCGCTCGGGTGAAACACGCTCGGGATCGAAGCGCTCGGTGTCGATGCCGCGATGGACGACGCGGACGCGCGCGGGATCGAGGCCATAAGTCTCGATCGCATGGCGGGCGACGAATTCGGAGATGGCGATGACGCACTCGCCCGCGCCCATTACCGCATTGTAGCGACGCTTCCACGCCGTCTTGGCACCATAAGCGTTGTGGAAGGTGGTGACGAAATGCGCGCCCGTGCGCCGCGCCGCGGCGCGCGCGCTCCAGGCCGGCGCGCGGCTCCGCGCATGCACGATGTCGATGCCGTGTGTCTCGATGATGGAAGCGAGCCGGCGCACGTTGGCGCGCATGACGAACGGATTCTTCGACGCGAGCGGCAGCTCGATGTGAGTGGCCCCCGCGCGCTCGGCCTCGCGCACCATCGCGCCACCGGCCGATGCGATGAACGAGCCCCAGCCGGCAGCCGCGAGCGCCGCCGCGAGATCGACCGTGCCGCGCTCGACCCCGCCCGTCGCGAGCGCCGGCAGCACCTGAAGCACGCGGGGCGGGCGGCGTTCCGCCTCGGCCGAGGCGGTGATAGTCTCGGCGTCGTTCATGATGCGACGAGGGGAGCGCGGACTTTGAGTCTCATCGAGGAAGCGCCCTCCATCTTAACACGCGAGGACGGCGCCACAATCGCCTACCGGCGAAACGCCGGAAAAGCGCCCACCGTCGTGTTCCTCGGCGGCTTCATGTCGGACATGAGCGGGACGAAGGCGACGCGACTCCACGAATTCTGCGCGACTCGCGGCCATGCTTTCGTGCGTTTCGACTATTTCGCGCATGGCCTGTCGTCCGGCGATTTCGCGGTCGCCACGGTCGGGCGTTGGAAGGACGACGCGCTCGCCGTCATCGACCGATTGACCGAGGGACCACTCGTGCTCGTGGGTTCGAGCATCGGCGGCTGGATCATGTGCCTCGCAGCCTTGGCGCGGCCGGAGCGCGTCTCGGCGCTCGTCGGCATCGCCGCTGCGCCCGACGCGACGGAAGCGCTGATGTGGCCGCGCCTGCCGCCACCGGTGCGCGAGCAGATCATGCGCAACGGCGCGGCGCGCGTGCCCTCGGCCTATGCGAGCGAAGGCTATCTCATCACGCGCGCGCTTCTCGAGGACGGACGCCGTAACTTGCTGCCGCCCGCGCCAAAGATTGCATGTCCCGTGCGGCTCCTCCATGGCATGGAGGACCCGGACGTGCCCTATCGCACGTGCCTCGACCTCGCGCAGAAGCTCGCGGCTCCGGACGTTCAGGTGATCCTGGTGAAGGACGGCGACCATCGGCTCTCGCGCGAGCAGGACCTCGATCTTCTGCTGCGCACGCTCGCGCCGCTGCTCGAGCCGCGTCACGAATCCGGTGCGGCCGCGAGGATGGCCGCAAGCCCCTCGCGGTAGGTCGGATAACGCAAACGCACGCCGAGCTCGTCCTTGATGCGGCGGTTCGCGACGCGCTTGTTGTCGTCGTAGAAGCTCTGCGCCAGCGGCGAGAGCCCCGCCTCCGCGAGCGGCACCGCGCGCGGCACGGCACAGCGCAAGAGCCGGCAGGCGTAAGCAACGACGTCGGCCTGCGCCGCGGGCTCGTCGTCAGCCACGTTGTAGAGGGCGCCGGGATCGGGCCGCGCGATTGATGCGCGCAGCACCTCGGCGAGATCGGCGACGTGAATGCGCGAGAAGACGTGGCCGGGTATCTCGATGCGCCGCGCGCGGCCTTCGCGGACCGCATCGAGCACGTTCCGGCCCGGTCCGTAAATGCCGGCGAGGCGAAAGATATGGAGCGGCAGAGACGCGCGGCGCGCGAGTGCGCGCCATGCCGTCTCGGCGGCGAGGCGGCGGCGGCCGCGCTCGTTCGCGGGCGCGGGCGGTGTCGTCTCGTCGACCGTGGCGCCGGCCCGGTCGCCATAGACACCCGTGGTCGAGAGATATCCGAGCCACTGCAATTCCGGCAAGGCGGCGAGATCGTCGCCATGCGTCTCGAGCACCGGATCGCCCGCCTCGTCCGGCGGCACCGAGACCAGCACATGGCTCGCCCCCGCGAGCGACGCTTTGTCGAGCGGACGGTCGCGCTGAAAGAGATGCATGTCGAAGCCCGACGCCGCGAGCGCGGCGCATTGCGCCTCCTCGCGCGCCGTGCCGGCAATCTCCCAGCCGCGCGGCATAAGCGATCGCGCCAGCGCCTCAGCACTGTAGCCGAGGCCGAAGCAGAAGAGCCGGCTCATTCCGCGAGCGAGCCCGCGGCTTCCGGCTCGAGCGCGCGCTCGATCTTGCCGAGCCGGAGCCTTGCCCATGCCCACGAGCCGACGCAGGCGATCGCGCCCGCGATCACCGGGAGATGGAAGCCGAGCTGCGTTGCGACGAAGCCCGAGAGCAGCGCGCCCAGCGCGGGCCCAGCGCGGAACACCATGCCATAGAACGCCATCACGCGCCCGCGCAGGATCGGATCGACCGCGGTCTGCACGAGCGTCTGTGCGCTGATGCCGCTCGTCGTCATGGCGAAACCCGAGACGAACACGGCGGCAAGCGCCATCCAATAAGAATTCACGATGCCAAACGCGAGCACGCACAATGACATGATGAGCGTGTGGTTGATCGCGAGCGCCGTCAATCCGGCGACGCGCGCGCGGCGGATCATGTTCATGCCGCCGACGATCGCGCCCAGCCCCATCGTCGCGGTGAGCCACGCGAGCCCTTGCGCGCCGCGATGGAACACGACGTCGACAAAGCCCGGGAAGAGCTCGTTGTAGCCGCGGATGCCGACCGTCGTTACCGCGAAGAGCCCCAGCATCTGCCCGATGCCGGGATGCCGCATGGCATAGGTATAGCCCTCGAACGACTGGCGCAGGAAATGGCGCTGCGGCGCCATCCGCTCGGGCGGGACGTCAACGCGGGCGAGCGCGAGGCTGAAGGCGACGTAGGAGAGCGCATTCAGAACGAAGGCGAGCGCGACGCTGCCTTCGGCGATGACGATGCCCGCGATCGCCGGACCGATGAAGCGCGCGATGTTGAACATGAGCGAGTTGATCGCCACCGCCGAGGGCAGCGTTGCGGCATCGACAAGGCTCGGGATGAGGGCGAGGCGCGCCGGCTGGTTGAAAGCGTTGAAGCAGCCGAGGCCGAAGATCAGCAGGAACAGCTCCTCGACGGTGATGGCGCTGGAGAAGCTCAAGATCGCAAGCGTCCAAGCCTGGATGATGGCCACGATTTGCGTCAGGCGGATGACGCGTATGCGGTCGAAGCGGTCGGCGGCTACGCCCGCGAACGGGCTGATCACGACATTGGGAATGAGGTCGGCCGCGGCGACGAGACCGAGCCAGGTACCGGAGTGAGTTAATTGCCAGGCGAGCCAGCCCTGCGCCACCCGCTGGATCCAGTAGCCGATCTGCGAAATGAAATTGCCGGTCGCGAAGAGGCGGTAATTGCGAATGCGAAATGTCCGCACGACATTGTGAAAGCCCGCCCGCGACCCCGGATCTGCCACAGTTTTGCTTGCCCTTTCCCCTCGTAACATATCAAAGCCGCCGCCGCGTCGGTGTACAAGGCGGGAGAAGGCAGGTATAACCGGCGCGCTTCGCCGGCGGAGAGGTGGGCGCCGGGGCGGGCCATCGTTGTAAAGCCTGGCCGAATGGTGTCCTATGGACGCCAAGCGGACCGGCGCGGGGCGGAGACAGAACTTCCATGAGACGGGCTTGGTGGGCAGTCGCCTTCGTGGTCCTGGCCGGGGCCGGCGGCGTCTTTTATCAGTCATGGATCGCGCCTGCGCGCTCGCAGGGCGCGCCGCAAGGCTCGCGGCAAGGCGGCGCCGGCGTGCCGGTCGTGGTCGTGGCGGCCGAACAGCGCGCCGTGCCGGTGCGGATCGACACGATCGGCACGGTGCAGACGATCGCGATGGTATCGATCAAGTCGCGCATCGACGGCTACATCGACACCGTGCTGATCCATGACGGCCAATACGTGAAGCAAGGCGATGTGATGTTCCGCCTCGACGCGCGCGCGGCGACGGCGCAGGTGCTCCAGGCCGAGGCGCAACTGGCGCGGGACAAGGCGCAGCTCGAAAACGCCAAGCGCAACGTCACGCGTGACACGCCGCTCGTCGGCAAGGACTTCATGTCGAAGCAGCAGTTCGAGACCGACCAGACGACGGCGCAGGCGTTTGAAGCCTCGGTCGCCGCCGATCAGGCGGTCATCGAGAACAACAAGGCGCTCCAGAGCTACGACACGATCACGGCGCCGATCGACGGGCGCGTCGGCATGATCGCGATCAAGGCCGGCAACAGCATCAAAGCGAACGATGTGCCGCTCGCCACCATCAACCAGGTGAAGCCGATCTATATCGGCTTCAGCCTGCCGCAGGGAGAACTGCCGGCACTGCGCGCGGCCATGGCGGCCGGCAAAGTGAGCGTCAGCGCCAAGCCCGCGGGCGATGCTGGCACGCCGCTCACCGGCATGGTCACATTCTTCGACAACACCGTGGACACGACCTCCGGGACGATCGCGGTGCGCGCGACATTCGCCAATGACGACGAGCGGCTTTGGCCCGGGCAATTCGTCAATGTGTCGGTGACCACGCGCACCGACGCCAACGCCATCGTCGTGCCGCCGTCGGCGATCCAGATCGGCCAGGACGGCGATTATGTGTTCGTCGTGAAGCCCGACAACACCGCCGAGATCCGCCCCGTCACGGTGAGCCGCACGGTCGACGGCGCAAGCGTCGTCGAGAAAGGCCTGGCGGCCGGTGAAAAGGTCGTGGTGGACGGACAGATGCGGCTCTCGAACGGCGCGCGCGTCGACGTCCGTCCCGCCGAGGCGCCGAAAGCGGCCGAACCGTCATGACCCTCCCGGAGCTTTGCATCCGTCGTCCAGTGATGACGACGCTGCTGATGCTGGCCTTTGTCGTCTTCGGGATGTTCAGCTATCGGCTCCTTCCGGTAGCGGCGATCCCGCGCGTCGACTTCCCGACGATCGTTGTCGATGCCTCACTGCCGGGCGCGAGCCCCGACACGATGGCGTCCTCGGTGGCCCTACCGCTCGAGAAGCAATTCTCGACGATCGCCGGCCTCAGCTCGATGATCTCGTCGAGCGGCGAGGGCATCACCAGTATTACGATGCAGTTCGACCTCGACCGCAGCATCGATGGCGCGGCACTCGACGTGCAGTCGGCGATGACGACGGCGTCGCGGCACCTGCCGGTGCAGATGACGACCCCGCCGTTCTTCATCAAGGTCAATCCGGCCGACTTCCCGGTCCTGTTCATCAACCTGCAATCGGACACCGTGCCGCTGTCGCAGGTCGACGAGTTCGCCGAGACGCTGATGGCGCAGCGCATCTCGACCATCAGCGGCGTGGCGCAGGTGCTGATCTTCGGGCAGCAGCATTTCGCTGTGCGCGTCCAGGCGAACCCGGAGGCGCTCGGCGCCAAGGGGCTGACGCTCGACGACGTGAGCAGCGCCGTCGTCGCCGCCAATTCCGCGACGCCCGTGGGCGTGCTCGAGGGGCCCGAGAAATCCTTCACCATGCAGGCCAACGGCCAGCTCCAGCACGCGCGCGACTACGACCCACTCATCATCGCCTACAAGAACGGCGCGCCGGTGCGATTGAAGGACGTTGCGCACATCGTTGACAGCGTCGAGAACGACCAAGTCGCGAGCTGGCTCGACGGCAAGCCCGCGATCATGCTGGCGATCCAGCGCCAGCCCGACGCCAATACCGTTCAGGTGGTCGACGCGGTGAAGGCGCTGGTGCCGATCTTCGAGGCGCAGCTTCCGGCCTCGGTGCAGATGCACGTCATGCTCGACCGCTCGGTCTCGATCCGGAATTCGGTCAACGATGTGCAGTTCACCTTGGGGCTCACGGCGTGCCTCGTCGTGCTCGTCATCTTCATCTTCCTGCGCAACGTCACCGCGACGATCATTCCGGCGCTTGCGCTGCCGGTCTCGGTCATCGGCACCTTCGCCGGCATGAAGGTGATGGGTTACACGATCGACAACCTCTCGCTCATGGCACTGACGCTCTCGGTCGGCTTTGTCGTCGACGACGCCATCGTCATGCTCGAGAACATCGTGCGGCACATCGAGAACGGCGAGCGCGTGATGGACGCCGCGTTTGCCGGCGCACGCGAGATCGCCTTCACCATCCTGTCGATCACGCTTTCGCTCGTTGCCGTGTTCATACCGGTGCTGTTCATGGGCGGCGTCGTCGGCCGTGTCTTCCGCGAGTTCGCCGTCACGATCAGCATGACGATCCTGATCTCGGGCTTCGTCTCGCTGACGCTGACGCCGATGCTGTGCTCGCGGCTTCTGAAGCCGCACCACGAAGGCGAACGCCACAATGTTTTCTACCGTGTGGCCGAAGGCGGGTTCGACGCGCTCTTCCGCGGCTATCGCGCCGGCCTTTCGTTCGTGATGCGCTGGCGGCGCGCGACGCTCTTCGTCACGATCCTGTCGGTCGCGGCCTCGGTCTATCTCTTTGTGATCGTCCCCAAGGGTTTCTTCCCGAGCGAGGACACCGGCGCGATCGTAGGCTTCACCGAGGCGGCGCAGGATATTTCCGTCAAGGCGATGTCCGAGCACCAGCTCGCAGTCACGCGTCTCCTGCTCGCCGATCCCAACATCGCCGACGTCAACGCCGCGATCGGCGCCGTCAATTCAAGCCCGTCCCTCAATATCGGCCGCCTCTTCATCCAGCTGAAGCCGCGTGACCAGCGCCCGCTTTCGGCCGACCAGGTGATCCAGGAGCTGCGCCCGAAGCTCGCTCGCATTCCCGGGATCAACACCTACCTGCAGAGTCTGCAGAACATCAACCTGGGCGGGCGGCTCGCAAAGAGCGCCTATCAATACACGCTTCAGGACAGCGACACCAAGGAGCTCTACCACTACGCCGAGATCATGCAGGAGAAGATCGGGCAGCTTCCGGGCGTGCTCGATGTCAATTCCGATCTCCAGCTTCACAACCGGCTCGCCATCGTCGACATCGACCGCGAGAAGGCCTCGCAGCTCGGCATCACGATGGAGCAGATCAAGACGACCTTCTTCGATGCGTTCGGCTCACGCGAGATCTCGACCATCTACGAGCCGTCGGACAGCTTTTACGTGATCCTCGAGATCGAGAAGCGCTTTCAGACCTCGCCGACTGACCTCTCCAATCTCTATCTGAAAAGCTCCACCGGCGCGTCGGTGCCATTGGGCGCCGTGGCTCACATCACGTCGGGCGTCGGCCCCGTGAGCGTCAATCACCAGGGCCAGCTCCCCTCGGTTACGATCGCCTTTAATCTCACGCCCGGAACCTCGCTCGGCACGGCCGTCACCGAGATCGCGCAGCTCGAGCGCGCAGTGAACCTGCCGATCACCGTCACCACCGGTTACCAGGGCAATGCCCAGATCTTCCAGCAGGCGCTCCAGGGCCAGGGTCTGCTGCTGACGGCGGCGATCCTCGTCATCTACATCGTGCTCGGCATTCTCTACGAGAGCTTTATCCACCCGATCACGATCCTCTCGGGTCTCCCGGCGGCCGCGCTCGGCGCGCTGGCGACGCTCCTCCTCTTCCACAAGGACATGAGCGTCATCGCCATCATCGGCATCGTCATGCTGATCGGCATCGTCAAGAAGAATGCGATCATGATGATCGACTTCGCGCTCGAGCGGCAGCGCAGCGGCATGCCAGTCGAGCAGGCGATTTTCGAGGCGTGCCTCTTGCGCTTCCGCCCGATCATGATGACGACCATGGCGGCGATCATGGGCGGATTGCCGATCGCGGTCGCGTGGGGCACGGGCTCCGAGCTGCGCCAGCCTTTGGGTCTCGTCGTCGTGGGCGGCCTTGTCGTGTCGCAATCGCTCACGCTCTTCATCACGCCCGTCATCTATCTCTACATGGAGCGGGCGCGCACCGGCGTCGGCCGGCTCCTGCGCAGCCCGCACGAGGCGGACGCCGCCGGCGAAGGCGCGCGCGTGGCGCAGGAAGCGGGCGAATAGGTTGCGCCTCGCCGTTGCCGCGGCGCTTTCTCTCCTGACTTTCGCCGCGGCGCGCGGCGCCGATCTGCCGGCGCCCTCGGACACGGCCGAAAGAGCGCACTATCAGCGCTGCCTCGACGATGCGCGGAGTGCGCCGCAAAAGGGGCTCGACGAGGCGCACGATTGGAAGAACGCGGGCGGCGGCTTCCCCGCCGACCATTGCGCCGCGGTGGCGCTTTTCGCGCTTCACCGTTATGCCGAGGCGGCGCAGTCCTTCGAGGCGCTGGGCGGCGCGATGATGGACAAGAAGCGCGAGCTGCGCGCAGGCGCGCTCGAGCAGGCGGGCCAGGCGTGGCTTCTTGCCGACGAGGCACAGAAAGCGAAGGCCGCGTTCATCGCTGCCCTCCACTTCACGCCCAACGACCCTGACCTCTATATCGACCGCGCCCGCGCCGACGCCGAGGCCAAGGATTTCGCCGGTGCCGTCGCCGATCTCGACGAGGCGCTCACCCTCGCGCCAGGGCGCGCGGAAGCCCTCGTCTACCGCGCCTCGGCCTATCGCCAGCTCGGCGATCTCGCGCACGCGCGGACCGACGCCGATGCCGCGCTGAAGGAAGTGCCGGACGATGCCGCGGGCTTCCTCGAGCGCGGCAACATCAAGCGTCTCCAGGACGATCCCGCCGGCGCGCGTGCCGACTGGGAGCGGGTCGAACGGCTTGCGCCCAATTCGCCAGCGGCGGCGGCGGCCAAGGCCAATCTCGCCCGCCTCGCGACGGAGAAGTAAGCGCCCTAGAAATCGAGATCGGCGTAGTGGCTGGGCGGCGGCGTCCCGGGCAAGTGGTCGGTCAGGAGCGGGCGGAAGGAAGGACGCGATTTGATGCGCGCGTACCAGTCCTTGGCCGGCTCGTGCTCGTCCCATGGCACGTCGCCAAGATAGTCGAGCGTCGAGAGATGTGCCGCGGCGCTGATGTCGGCGACCGAGAAATGGTCGCCGGCAAGCCAGCGCCGGCGCTCGGCCAGGAAGGTGATGTAGTCAAGATGGACGCCGAGATTGGCCTTGGCGGCGCGCAGCACGTTCGAATCGGGCCCGCCCCCGCCGAGAAGCCGCTTCATCAAGCGCTCGTTGAGGATGGGCTCCGTCACCTCGCGGCTCATCTTGCCGTCGAACCAGCCGACGAGGCGCCGCGTCTCGGCGCGGTCCAATGGGTTGAGGCCGATCAGGAGCTTCTCGCGATAGGTCTCGTCGAGGAACTCGGCGATGGCGGCGGCATCGGCCAGCACGGTGCCGTCCGGCTCAATGAGAACGGGCACTTCGCCGGTGGGGTTGAGCGCAAGGAACTCGGCTCGGCGCTCCCACCATTTCTCGACCTTCAACGTGCAGTCGAGACCCTTTTCGTTGAGCACGACGCGCAATTTGCGCGATAAAGGCGAGAGCCAGAAATGATAGAGGATCCGCATCCGGCCCGATCATATCAAAGCCCCATCGCCGCAATGAAGCCCCGACGCGTAGTTTGGAACCGTGCCCTCGACGTGTTCGTTGCCCCACCGGACAGGAAATGGCATTGGGTGGCGGCAATGAACCCCGGCGTCCCTCGCGGCGCCTTGTCGTCGGCGCGCTGGGCGCCGCGGCAGCCTTTACGGCGCTGCCGGGACTGGCGCGGGCGGCGCGCGGCGAGCGCAGCGTAAGTCTCCTCTGCCCGGAAACCGGCGAGAGCTTCAAGGGCGTCTACTGGGCGGACGGTCTCTATGTTCCCGACGCCTTCGCGCGCATCGACTGGCTCATGCGCGATTTCCACCGCAACCGCGTCGCCTCAATCGATCCGCGCCTCGTCGATCTCATGCACAGCATCGCGCTCCGCCTCGGGACGCGGCATCCCGTAAGAATCTACTCAGGCTTCCGCACCCGCGAAACGAACCTCGCGCTTCG
>Ga0335078_10000786_pt1 | contig 48387 bp, 40 predicted proteins | sample Lox_Sample_32_FD_206711 | JGI IMG/M metagenome (GOLD analysis project Ga0335078, IMG submission 206711) | Soil microbial communities from Loxahatchee National Wildlife Refuge, Florida, United States - Lox_Sample_3.2 | ecosystem: Environmental > Terrestrial > Soil > Wetlands | place: USA... | reverse complement strand
CGCGGGCCGCCCCCATCCGATGATCGACCCCTCGCTGCGGGTCGAGCGCATCGCCGCGGAGGCCGCCGACCCCGCGTGCGCGGTGCTGCTGCTGGACGTGGTCCTCGGCTACGGTTCCGACGCCGACCCCGCCCGCTCGCTGGCACCGGCCATCGCCGGGGCGCGCGAGCGGGCCGCCGCCGGCGGCCGTGACCTGGCCGTGGTCGTGTCGCTCGTGGGCTCGGCCGACGACCCGCAGGGCCGGGACGGCACCGCCGAAGCGCTGGCCGCGGCCGGGGCCAGCGTCCACCTGTCCAACGCCGCGGCGGCCAGGACCGCCGTGGCGCTCGCCGAGGGAGCGAACCCGTGACCGAGCTTGATCTTGACGAGCCGCCGGCCGTCGTCACCGCCGGGGCGTCGCTGTTCGCCGAGGCGCTCACCGCGCAGGCCGCCACGCCACGTGACGTGCAATGGGCCCCGCCGGTGCCGGGCACCGAGGACGGCCTGGCCGCCGTCGCGGCCGATCCCCGGACCGGCCCGGCCGCCGCGGCGTCGGTCCGCAGGCTGACCACCGCGCGCCCGCACTGGGTCGATGTGGTCCCGGCGGGCCAGGCCCTCGGCCTCGGCCCGCGCGACTTCCTGCACGCGGGGCCGCCGGTCAGCTGGGCCGACGCGGCCGGCCCGCTGCGCGGTGCGCTGGCCGGGGCCATGGTGTACGAGGGACTGGCCGGCGACGTGGCGGAGGCGGGCAGGATCGCCGCCAGCGGTGGCGTGTCCCTGGCGCCGTGTCACGCGCGCGGCGCGGTGGGCCCGATGGCCGGCGTGGTGAGCGCGTCCATGCCTGTCTCGGTTATCGAGGACGATGAGTACGGCGGCCGAGCGTATTGCACCTTGAACGAGGGCCTGGGGAAGGTGCTCCGCTACGGCGCCTACTCGGCCGAGGTGATCGACCGCCTGCGCTGGCTGGAACGTGCGCTCGCCCCGCTGCTGGCCCGGATGCTGCACCAGCGCGGGCCGGTCGACCTGGGCAGCCTCATCGCCCAGGCGCTGCAGATGGGCGACGAGTGCCACAACCGCAACCGCGCCGCGACCTCGCTGCTGCTGCGCGAGATCACCCCCGCGCTGCTCGAGACCGGCGCGGGGACCGGGGAGGTCGCCGAGGCGTTCCGGTTCATCTCCGGGAACGACCACTTCTTCCTTAACCTGGCGATGCCGGCGGGCAAGGCCGCCGCCGACGCGGCCCGGGACATTCCCGGTTCCCCCGTGGTGGTGGCGATGGCCCGCAACGGCACCGAGTTCGGCATCCAGGTCTCCGGCACCGGCGACGAATGGTTCACCGCGCCGGCGCCGACCGTGGAGGGACTGTTCCTGCCCGGGTTCGGGCCGGACGACGCCAATCCGGACATCGGCGATTCGACCATCACGGAAACGACGGGCATCGGCGGCTTCGCCATGGCCGCCGCCCCGGCGATCGTGCGCTTCGTGGGGGGCGAGCCGGCCGATGCCGTGCGGAACACCCTGCAGATGTACGAGATCACCCTGGCCGAGCACCCCGTCTACCAGATGCCGGTGCTGGGGTTCCGCGGTACCCCCGTCGGCATCGACGCCACGCTCGTGGTCCGGACTGGTGTCGTGCCGGTGGTCAACACCGGGATCGCCGGCCGCGAGCCCGGCGTCGGCCAGGTGGGCGCGGGCCTGGTCACGCCCCCCATGTCCGTGTTCGCCGACGGCGTCCGCGCCCTCGCCCGCCGCGCCGCCCCCTGACCGGCGCCGCGGCGGTGCCTTGATCATGGGACGATCTGCGGCTCCATTTGCCGTAGATCGTCCCCGATCAAGGTTGCCGGTGGCGCACCGGGCACCCGCGGCCGCAGGGGCGGGGGGCGCCGGGCCAGCCATGCCCGCGGAGGATCGTGGCGATCTCGGCGGCCACCTCGCACCCCCGCCGGGTGACGTCGCCCCAGCTGTAGTGGAGGGCGATGATGCCCGCCCCGCACAGGGCGTTGTCGCGGTGCCTGTCCCGCCACCTGTCCTCGGCCCGGTGCGCGATCTGCCCGTCGAGTTCCACGGCAACCCCGTACTCCTCGTAGAGATTGTCCAGGTACCGCCGGGCCCGGCCAAGCATGACCGGCGCCTGCCGCCGGGCGGCGGGCAGCCCATGGGGACGCTCAACGGCACGCACGTAGCGCAACTCCAGGTTCGAGTGCGCGCCATCGGCGACCGCGGCGAGCCCGGCCATCAGTTCCCCCCGGAAGCGGGCCTTCTTCCGCTGGCCCAGCGCCTCCTGGAGGTGGGCAGGCGTGGTGAACCGGCCCCCGCACGCCCGGCAGAGCCAGTCGACTGCCTCGTCATAGGTGCGGGCCGTCTGCGTCAGGTCGATCACCGTCTCCTCGACCCTGGTACGGGGCGGGAGCAGGACCGGATGCCGGGCGGCCGAGATGCGAGTCGATCGATGCAGGATCAGCCCGGTTGCGCCCCGGACACGGCGCGCGTACGGCACCGTGACATGGATCGCCGTGGTGCCGCCCGTCAGGCGGTGGAGTTCCGCGGCGGTCTGATGGCTGAGCACGGCCCCGGTCCCGGACCGCAGCAGGGCCGCCCACAACTGGGCTTCCCGCGGCGGCGGGCCGGTGAACGCGGCGTAAACGCCCCAGTGGAGTTGCTGCCACGAACCGGCCCGCAGGCGGCCCCGAACCTGGTCGGCCCGGAGCCCCAGTTCCAGGGCCTGGATACGGGATATGACCCCGCTCTGCAGCGTGAGTAACTCGCGGGCAGCGGAGGAGAGTTCGCGCGGCATGGCACCACGATGGCCGAGGCGCCCGGCTGGCTCCGGGCGCCTGCTCCAGGCTGTGGACGGGGCGGGCCACCGGCCGGCTCCTGTGGACAGGGAAGCCGGAACTGTCGGGGCCCCATGATCCGGGTCGATCTGCGGCGCTATCCGCCATGGATCGTCCCGGATCATGGGGAGGAGGCTTAGACGTTGCCGAAGATGGGGCCGACGGCGGCGCAGGCCGGCTGGAAGGCGGGTTTGTCGGGGCCGAGTGCGTTGAGCATGTCCTGCAGGGCGTTGGAGTCGTACCCGATCGACAAATGGTCGCTGGCGTCCTGCGGGCACTGGTTCTGCAGGGTGATGTTCTGCACGTTGGGCGCGGCCGGGAGGAACGCGTTCGTGTAGGGGGTCACGACGTCCTCGTCGGCGGTCTCGATGACGACGTACTTCACGCCGGGCCTGGTGGGCGCCTGGTTCAGGCCGGCCAGGAACGACGACCCCTGAAGCTGCTGGTCGCAGGCCTCGCAGGTGATGGACAGCAATGCGGTGGTCAGGCCGAGCAGGCCAAGGTCGGTGACCAGGGTCGTCAGGCCGTCCACCGTGGTCCCGTAGTTCGATGGTGCGAGGCCGACCAGCATGTTCACCTTCGCCGCGCCGCCGAGGTCGTTGATGTAGTAGCGCGGCATCATCCCGCCCTGCGACCAGCCGACGAGATCGGCCTTGCTGGCGCCCGTCTTGGCCAGGACGCTGTTCACCTCCGTGGACAACTGGGCGGCCGAGGCCCGGATGTCGCCCATCGCATGGAACCCGGTCAACGGAATGGTCTGGCCATAGTTGAACGCGTAGACGCAGTAGCCGTTGTCCACCAGGTCCGGCGAAATCGCCCCGAAGTTGTTGTACATGCTGGAGAAGGTGCCCTCGACGAGGATCACAGGATAGGGATGTGCCGCGGACGGGGTGCAGCGCACGTTCGCGCCGGGCGGCGATGCCTCATAATTCCAGACAAAGGTGGATCCGATGAAGGCGGATGCCTCGCCTTCCAGTGGCAGCGAGGCGGCCTGGGCCGGGACAGCGCTGGCAACCAGGGCCGCCGCGGCTCCCACCGCGAGCAGGGGTGCGGTAATGAGGCCGCGCCATCGCAGATATCTCATTGTCCCTCACAAGGGTCGTGCCGAACCGGCGCGCCCGGATCCCCGGATGCGGGGCAATGGTGCGGGCGGGTCCTTCCGGCGATAGTGAATAAATGCGGGGCGCTGCACGGGCCAGCCGGGCAGCATAAATTCACTCCCTCGAGGGTTACTCACGAGTATGACCGGGCCTGCTAAGGCTGTCAATGCGGCAATTCCGGCGGGGATGTGAGGTGGCTGCCAGGGGCGGCGCGGTCCTTGGCGGGCATGGGTGCCCTGGCGGGGGTGCGGGTCAGCGGGGTGCCGGGCGGCGGGGCTGGCGGCGGCCGCGGGCGCAGGGCATTACCTGGCTTTTACCGGTTCCCCTGCCGGTTTGTTGTACTACGTTACTTAGGACCATTGTTTACTAATTAACTTAGAAGTAGCGCGGTGGAACCGGTCATTTAAGCGAAAAGATGAGCCGGTATTAAAGAATTTCCCCCTAATGCCGCCCAGCAGGCGTACGGTGGGTGCCTCTCGGACACTTGTGGGGGGTTGCCTTATGTGGCGGACTGTTTCGTCCAGGACCGGCTTTCGGGCACGGCGGGTGTCGCGCGGCGGCGCCCGTATCGCCGCGGTGGCGGCGGCAGCCGCGGCATTAGCGGGCACGTCGCTGACCGGCGTGCAGGCCGCGGCGGCGAGCCCGGGCGAGAACGTCATCGTCACCGCGACCGGGCTGCTCAGCCCCGTCACGGCGGTACTGGAGATCGGCGGCACCGTGCTCACGCGGTACCACCTCATCAACGGCGTGGACGCGGTGATCCCCGCGATCCTGGAGCCGGTGCTGGCGTCGCTGCCGGGCATCGCGGTGACCCCGGACGCCGCGGTGAGCGTGCAGTCCACGACCGAGTCGACCGGGCCGCACACGCCGTCGGACGTGTTCCTGCAGGAGACCGGGGCTGCCCAGCTGGCCGCGGCCGGGGACACCGGCCAGGGGGTCACCGTCGCCGTGGTGGATACCGGCATCGACGCCCTGCCCGACTTCTCCGGGCGGCTGATCGACGGCGTGGACCTGACCGGCGCGGGTGCCCCGTTCACCGACAGCTACGGCCACGGCACCTTCGTGGCCGGCCTGATTGCCGGCGACGGCGCCTCATCGAACGGGCAGTACTCCGGCGAGGCACCGGGCGCCAACCTGGTGTCGATCAAGGTGGCCGGGGCGAACGGCGTCACCCACCTGGACACGCTGATCGGCGGCCTGCAGTGGGCGGTCGACCACGGGCCCGGCGACGGCATCAAGGTGCTCAACCTGTCCCTGGGGTTCCAGCCCACCGAGTCCACCGTCCTCAACCCGCTGGACCAGGCGGTCGAGGCGGTGTGGCGGGCGGGCATCACCGTGGTGGCCTCGGCGGGGAACGCCGGGCCGTTCGACGGCACGATCCTGTCCCCGGGCGACGACCCGCTGGTGATCACCGCGGGTGCCCTGGACGACATGGCCACGCCGTCGCCCGCCGACGACGAGATGAACGACTTCAGCAGCGCGGGGCCCACCTCGCCGGACGGCTGGGTCAAGCCCGACCTGGTCACCTCGGGCCGGTCGGTGGTGAGCCTGGCCGCGCCGGGCTCCACGGTCTACGACGACAACCCGTCCGCCCGCATCGGCGCGGCCAACTTCGTCGGCTCGGGCACCTCGTTCAGCGCGGCGATCACCAGCGGGGCGGCCGCGCTGGTGCTGGCCGACAACCCCGGCCTCACCCCGGACCAGGTCAAGGCCCGGCTGCTGGGCACCACCAGCCCCGGCCCGGTGGGCAACCCGTTCGTCGACGGCCACGGGGCCCTCAACGCCTACGCCGCGGCCACCTCGGGCCCGATGGACTACGACCAGTCCGCCGCCCTGCTGCTGCCGGCGCTGCCCGGTGTCACGGTCTCGCTGTCGCCCACCGGCCCGGTCGACACATGGAACCTGAACCTGTGGTCGGGCGGCCCGGGGGCACAGTCGCCCTCTGGGGGCTGGCCGGGCCTGGACCTGCCGTGGCAGGGCTCGACCTGGGACGGCGGTGACTGGAACGGCGGGCCCTTCGTCGGCCGGGCCTGGAACCAGGGCTCCTGGGCCGGCGCGACGTGGAACGGCCAGAACTGGGACGGCTCGGCCTGGGACGGCTCGGACTGGACCGGGTCCGCCTGGACCGGGTCGGCGTGGACCGGATCGGCGTGGAACAGCTCATCGTGGGGCTGACGGCCGCCCCGGCCGGCCGTAATGCGGCGAACCTACCCCGGGCGACCCGGGCGATCGTCGCCGCGGCCGTGGCGGGCGGCGCGCTGACCCTGGCCGTCGCCGCGTGGCGGCAGCCGGCCGTCGGCCACGTCCGCGACAGCCAGTGGGCCGTCGCGGCGACCATGGGCGCGCTCGCCCTGGCCAGCTGGCGCTGGCCGGTGGTGGTGTACCGGGGCGGCGAATCCGAGGCGCTGCACATGGACGAGGGCTTCTTCGTGATCCTCGCCCTGCTGGTGCCGCCGGTGGTCACCCTGGGCACCTTCGGCGCGGCCACCGTCGTGGCACAGGTGCTGCGCCGCCGCCCGCCGGTCAAGTCGGCCTTCAACGTGGGCCAGGTGCTGATGTCGGCGGGCCTGGGGCTGGCGGTCAGCCGCGCCATCGCGCCCCCCTCGTCGCTGACCGCGGGCCAGATCGCCGCGGTCGTGCTGGGGACGTGCGCGTACTTCGTCACCAACACGTTCCTGATGGCCAGCGTCATGGTGTCGCTGGGCACCACGTGGCGGGAGTTCATCAGCGATCTGCGGATCCAGGTGACGCTGGCCTGCGCCGGGGCCCTGGCCGGCGTGGTCCTGGCGCTGGCGATACACGGTCACCGCTGGGCGCTGGCGCTGGCCATCCCGGGCCTGGTGCTGGAGCGGCGGCTGATCAGCGCCCGGTTCGCGGCGGTGTATGACCGGGCCCGGATGGAGGGCCTGTACGAGATCACCCTGGAGGCCAACCGCGGCCTGCGGCAGCAGGCGGTGCTCGACACGATCCTGGGGGCGGTGCGGCGGCTGCTGCGCAGCCCGGAGGCCACCCTGGTGGCCGCCGACCCGGGTCCCGGCCAGCTGGCGGCGCCGATGACCGTCGCCAGCACGCGGCAGTGGCTGGTCGCGTCCGGCCGGCGGCGGGACGAGCCCTTCGACGACGCCGACCATGGCCTGCTGCGCGCCCTGGCCGCGGTGGGCGACGGGGCGCTCAGCAACGCCGAGCTGTACCAGCAGGTCCGGCTGGAGCGGGAGCGGCTTTCCTCGATCACGCTGAATATCGGGGAAGGCGTGTGCGCCATCGACGCGCGCGGGATGCTCACCTTCGCCAACCCGGCCGCGACCAGCATGGTCGAGCTGCCGCAGCTCGACCTCACGATCAGCGGCCCGGCCGGCATCGGCGCCCCGGGGGCACCGGACTTCCTGCTGGGCCCGGCCCTGGAGGCCATGCGCACCGGCCGGACCCTCCGGGTGGACGAGGCCCGGTTCCGCGGCAAGCGCGGTGGCTCCATCCCGGTCGCCTACACCGCCTCGGCGGTCGTGCGCGACGGCGCGCCGTCCGGTGCGGTGATCTCCTTCCGCGACATCACCGAGCGCAAGGCGTTCGAGGACGAATTGCACCAGCACGCCTGCTACGACAGCCTCACCGGCCTGGCGAACCGGCGGCTGCTGGTGGAGCGGCTGGAGCAGGCGCTGCGGCGCTCGTCCCTGGACCGCAAGACCCACGCGCTGATCTTCGTGGACGTGGACCGGTTCAAGAGCATCAACGACAGCCTCGGCCATGTGACCGGCGACGAGTTCCTGGTGGCGATCGGCGCCCGGATGAAGGGCGTGGTGCGCAGCCACGACCTGCTCGCCCGCTTCGGCGGGGACGAGTTCGTGGTGCTGCTCGAGGACGTGGACGGGGTGGAGGTGGCGGTGACCGCGGCGCGGCGCATCTGCGCCGCCGCGCGGCAGCCGATGGTGCTGCCCGACGGTTATGAGTTCGTGGCGAGCGTGTCGGTGGGCATCGCCCTGACCGAGCCCGGCCGGACGGCCGACGACGTGCTCCGCAACGCCGACGTGGCGATGTACGAAGCGAAGGCCAAGGGCCGGGGCGGCATCTACCGGGTGTTCGACCAGGCGACCATGGGCACCCGCTCCTCCGAGCGGCTGCAGATCGAGGCGGACCTGCGCAAGGGCCTCGAGCGGGACGAGCTCGAGGTGCACTACCAGCCCTTCTACTCCCTGGACGAGGGGCACATCGTCGGCGCGGAGGCGCTGGTGCGCTGGCGCCACCCCGTGAACGGCCTGGTGAGCCCGTCGAGGTTCATCCCGATCGCCGAGGAGACCGGGCTGATACTGGCGCTGGGCCGCCAGGTCCTGGACAAGGCCTGCCGGCAGGTGCGCGCGATCCGGGACCGGCTGGACGTGGACCTGCCCATCAGCGTCAACCTCTCCCCGCGCCAGTTCACCGAGACCGGGCTGCTGTCGGAGGTCGCGGCCACGCTCGACCAGACCGGCCTGCCGTCGGAGCTGCTCATCTTCGAGATCACCGAGTCGATGGTGATGGAGGACCTCGCCGGCGCCCGCGAGGTGATGAAGAAGCTCAACCGGCTGGGCGTCCGCCTGGCCATCGACGACTTCGGCACCGGGCACTCCTGCCTGGCCTACCTCAAGCAGTTCCCGGTGCACGAGGTCAAGGTCGACCGGACCTTCGTCCAGGGCGTCGCCGACAGCCCGGTGGACTCGGCGATCGTCCGCGCCGTCATCGACCTGGCCGCCGCCATGGGCATCGCGGCCGTGGCCGAGGGCGTGGAGACCGAGAGCCAGGTCACCGGGCTCAGGACGCTGGGCTGCCAGATCGCGCAGGGGTACTACTTCTCCCAGCCGCTGGGCGCCGCCGAGTTCGACCAGCTGCTGGACCGGCATTTCGCCCGGCCCACCGCGGGGGCGTGCCCGGCGCGGCCCGGCGGCGGGGTACCCGCCCCGGTCATCGCCCGTGGGCCGGGCAGCTGGCCTTGACTGGCCACCGTGGCGCCGTGCACCGTCGATTCCGGGCTTGCGGCAGCAAACCCGGGGCACCGGACGTTACCCATAGGTGCGCACCATTACCCGGTGGCTGGCGGGTCACGCCCGCCTGCTGGCCTGGCTGGGCGGCCTGGCGGCGGCCGCCGTGCTGTTCCTGTGCTACCTCAGGCTGTCGCGCACCCAGCCCGCCAACTCCGACGGCGCGGCCAACATCCTGCAGGCGTGGGACATGCTCCACGGCAATCTCCTGCTGCACGGCTGGTGGCTGTCGGACGTGTCGTTCTACACCACCGAGCTGCCCGAGTACATGCTGGTCGACTGGGCCCGGGGGCTCAGTCCCGACGTGGTCCACGTCGCGGCGGCGCTCACCTACACGATCCTGATCGTGCTCGCGGCGCTGCTCGCCAAGGGCCGGGCCAGCGGCCGGGCCGCCGTGGTCCGCATCCTCATCGCGGCCGGGATCATGCTCGCACCGCAGCCGGGTGCCGGGGTGACCCTGCTGCTGCTGGCGCCCGACCATGTGGGCTCCGTGGTGCCCGTGCTGCTGGTGTTCCTGCTGCTGGACCGGGCGCGCCCGCGCTGGTACGTGCCCGTCCTGGCCGGTGCGCTGCTCACCTGGGGCCTGGTTGCCGACCAGCTGATCCTGGTCACCGGGGCGGTCCCGGTCGTGGCCGTGTGCGGGCTGCGCGCCTGCGACGGGATCCTTCGGCGGCAGCCGCTGCGGTCCCGCTGGCTGGACCTGGCGCTGATCGCCGCCGCGGTGATCGCGGTGCCCGCCGCCGACGCGGTCCTGGCCGGGATCCGCGCGCTGGGCGGCTTCACCCTCAACCCGATACCGGTGGGCCTGCAGGCCCTCGTCGTGCTGCGGCACAACCTCGCGGCGCTGCCGCGCGGGATATCGCTGCTATACGGCGCAGGTTTCGCCGCGCATCCGCGAGGTTTCGCGGTCGCCGTGGTGGCATGGCATCTCGCCGGCCTGGCCCTGGCGGCCTGGGCGCTGGTCACGGCCGTCCGCTGGTTCCGCCCCGGCGCGGACCTGGTGGACCTGCTGCTGGCCACGGCGGTGGTGGCCAACCTGGCCGCCGCCGTGCTCGTGTTCAACGTGCAGGGCCCCGGCACCCCGCGGGAGTACGTCGCCGTCCTGCCGTTCGGCGCCGTGCTGGCCGCGCGGATCCTCGGCCCGCGGATCGCCGCCTCCACCCGGCTGGTGTCCGTCCTGGGCGCCGTGGGCGCCGGCTATGCACTGTGCCTGGCGGCCGCGCTGACCGGCCCGGCCGTGCCGGCCGCCGACTCCGAGCTCACCGCCTGGCTCACCGCCCATCACCTGGACTACGGCGTCGCCGCCTACTGGCAGGCCAACATCGTGACCCTGGCCAGCGGGCAGCGCATCCACGTCGTCTCCTGGAAGAACAGGCATGGCGTGCTCCGGGTGCACCACTGGGAGGCGGAGCGGTCCTGGTACGACCCGTCGCGCCACGACGCGAACTTCGCCGTGGTGCTGCGCCGGCTCCCGGTGCAGAGCCATCTCGTCACGGCCGCGTTCGGCCCCCCGGCCCGCAGCTACCGGGTCGGTGACCAGTTCATCGTGCTGGTGTGGCACCGGAACCTGCTCGCCGGGCTCAGGCCTGGGTGACCACCCGGCTGCCGCGGGGTGAACAGGCGATGGTGCAGGATAAAGGCGGGGTACCGGCGATGCGCGGGGCGGGGTGCTCCGGGATGATGGTTCCGTCAGGCGACCGGTGGGCCCGGGGGTGACCGTTGACCGCACTCATGGAGGCTGGCCACTCGTATGCGCTGCTGGCCGATGGCACGACCCTGACCATCCGGCACGCGGGCCCGGGGGACTACGGCCCCGTCAAGGACCTGCACGACGAGATGTCACCGGAGAACCTCTACTTCCGGTTCTGCAGTGCCAGCTCGGTGGCCGGCGAGCAGGAGGCCCGCCGGGTGTGCCGCGAGCCCGCCGGGGACCACGAGGCACTGGTCGGCCTGCTGGGCGCGGAGCTGATCGGGGTTGCCAGCTACGAGCTCATCGGCGACACCGGCAGCGCCGAGGTCGCCTTCGCCGTCGCCGACCGCGCGCACGGGCGGGGCATCGCCACGCTGCTGCTGGAGCACCTGGTCTCGCTGGCCCGCGCCCGCGGCGTCCAGGTCCTGATCGCGGAGGTGCTGCCGGAGAACGAGCCCATGATGCGCGTGTTCGGGGACGCGGGGCTGGGCGTGCGGCGCAGGTACGGCGACGGCATGGTCGAGTTCTCCATGCCGGTGCCGCCGAGCACCGCCGTCGGGCAGGCCAGTGCCTACCTGGACGCGGTGGCGGACCGGGAGCGGCGGGCCGACCTGGCCAGCCTGCGGTCGCTGCTGGCACCCGCGTCGGTCGCGGTGATCGGGACCGGCCGCCGCCCCGGGTCGATCGGCCGGGGTGTCCTGCTCCAGATCCGGGACGCCGGGTTCGCCGGTTCCCTGTTCGGCGTCAGCGCGCACACCGCCGATATCGAGGGCATCCCGTGCGTCCCCTCCGTCGCGGCGCTGCCCGAGGCCCCCGACCTCGCCGTGGTGGCGGTGCGCGCGGCGCAGGTACTGGAGGTGGCGCGGGCCTGCGGCGAGCGCGGGGCCAAGGCGCTGATGGTGATCACTTCGGGCCTGACCCCGGAACAGAGCGCGGGCCTGCTGCGGATCGCGCGGTCGGCCGGCATGCGCCTGGCCGGGCCGGCGTCCTTCGGCGTGGCGGTGCCGGGAATCGGGCTGGAGGCCATCTTCTCCGTGCATCACCCCACGGCCGGCAAGGCCGGCGTGGTGGTCCAGTCCGGCGGGCTCGGCGCGGCCCTGATCGAGCACTTCTCCCGCCTGGGCATCGGGATCTCCTCGTTCGCCTCCGTCGGCGACATGCTGGATGTCTCCGGCAACGACATGCTGATGTGGTGGGAGGCGGACAGCACCACCCAGCTGGCCGTGCTCTACCTGGAATCGATCGGCAACCCGCGCGGGTTCGCCCGGACCGCGCGCCGGGTCAGCGCCAAGCTCCCGGTGCTCACCGTCCACGCGGGGCGGTCGGCGCCCGGGCAGCGTGCCGCCGCCTCGCACACCGCGGCGGCGGCCGCGTCGCTGATCACCCGCCAGGCCCTGTTCGACCAGGCGGGGATCATCGCCGCCCCCAGCTTCGGCGAACTGCTCGACACGGCCGCGCTGCTGGCGACCCAGCCCGTCCCGGCGGGCCGCGTGGTCTCCATCCTGGCCAACGGCGGCGGCGCCGGCGTGCTGGCCGCCGACGCTTGCACCGAAGCCGGCCTGGTCGTCGCCGCGCCCGGTCCCGCGACCCGCAGCCGCCTGCGCAAGGTGCTGCCCCCCGGCTCCGCCCTGGACGGCCCGGTGGACACCACCGCGGGCGTCACCGCGGACGCCTTCCGTGAGGCCCTGCGCATCGTCGCCGGCGAAGACGGCGTGGATGCCGTGATCGCGCTGGTGGTCCGGCACGCCCCGGCCGACCTGGTCCCCGTGCTCACCGCCGGAGGGCTGCCGGTCCCGGTCGCGGCGGCGGTGCTGGACCAGCCTGAGGCCGTCCGGCTGCTGCGCGCCGGCGGCGCCGGCCCGGCCGTGCCCGCCTACGCCTACCCCGAGGCGGCCGCGCGCGCTCTCGCCCGGGCCGCGCGCTACGGCTCGTGGCGGTCCCGGCCGGTGGGCACGGTGCCGGAGATCCCGGGCCTGCGGGTGGTGGAGGCCCGCTCGATCATCGATGCGTTCCTCGCGCGGATGCCCGGGGGCGGCTGGCTGTCCGCCAGCGAGGCCGACGACCTGCTGCGCTGTTACGGCATCCCGATGGTGCAGTTCCGCCGGGCGCAGGACGTCGATGCCGCGGTCGAGGCTGCCGCGGCCATGGGCGGGCACGTGGCGATCAAGGCGGATGTGCCCGGCGTGCTGCACAAGTCCGCCGCGGGCGCGGTGGAACTGGACCTGCACGGCGCCGGCGAGGTGCGCAGCGCGATGCGGCGGCTGCAGGACAAGTTCGCCGGGCGCATGTCCGGGGTGCTCATCGAGCCCATGGTGCCGGGCGGCACGGAGACCATCGTCGGCGTGGTGCAGGAACCGGTGTTCGGCCCCGTCGTCGTGTTCGGGCTGGGCGGCGTCGCCACCAGGGTCCTCGACGACCACGTGGCCCGCCTCGCCCCGCTCACCAGCGCCGACGCCGACGACCTGATCCGCTCGATCCGGGCCGCGCCGATGCTGTTCGGGCACGACGGCGCGCCCGCCGCCGACATCGGCGCGCTGCGCGACATCCTGCTGCGGATATCGCAGCTCGCCGACCACCTGCCGCAGGTCGTCGAGCTCGACCTCAACCCGGTGATCGCCCGCCCGGACGGCGCCACCGCGGTGGACGCCCGCGTCCGCGTGACCAGCCACCGGCTGGCCGACCCCTACCTGCGCCAGCTTCCCCCCGGCCGATAGGCCCATGCCGCGATGGTTGCGCGTTTGCTGCCCCTAGTAGGGCAGCAAACGCGCAGCCACGGCACCCGGCGCCGCCCGCTTGCGGGGGCCGCCGGGCCCGGGACACACTGGCGGGAGCCCGAGGAGGTGGCGTTGGCAGCCAGGCGGCTTCCGCGGTGGTCGGAGCTCCGGCCGTTGCTGCGGCCCGAGCGGGTGCCGCTCGACCCGGTGGAGCGCCGGCTCAGCCACGCGCACACGGTCGCCGACCTGCGGGCGATCGCCGCGCGCCGCGCGCCGCGGGCGGTGTTCGACTACGCCGACGGCGCCGCCGAGCAGGAGATAAGCCTGTGCAGGGCGCGGCGCAGCTTCGCCCGGGCGGAGTTCCATCCGCAGGTGCTGCGCGATGTGAGCGCCGCCGACACCGGCGTGACGGTGTTCGGCCGGCCCTGGCCGGTGCCGTTCGCGCTGGCGCCGACCGGGTTCACCCGGATGATGCATCACGAGGGGGAGCGGGCGGTGGTCCGGGCCGCGCAGCGGGCCGGGGTGACGTTCACGCTGTCCACCATGGGCACCACCTCGATCGAGCAGGTCGCCCAGGAGGCGCCGGCGGCCCGCAGGTGGTTCCAGCTCTACCTGTGGCGGGACCGGGCGGCGGGCAAGGACCTGGTCGAGCGGGCCCGCGCCGCGGGCTATGAGGCGCTGGTGCTGACCGTGGACACGGCCGTGGCGGGCGCGCGGATGCGGGATGTCCGCAACGGCCTGACGATCCCGCCCGCGCTCACCCCGGCGACCGTGCTCGACGCGGCGCTGCACCCGGCGTGGTGGGTCAACCTGCTCACCACCGAGCCGCTGACGTTCGCGAACATGCACGAGTGGCACGGCACCGTCGCCGACCTGGTGAACACCATGTTCGACCCGTCGGTGACCTTCGCCGACATCGAGTGGCTGCGCGGCCTGTGGCCGGGGCCGCTGCTGCTCAAGGGGATCTGCACGGTGGCGGACGCGCGCGCCGCGGTGGACCACGGTGCGGACGGGATCATCGTCTCCACCCACGGCGGGCGGCAGCTGGACCGGGCCGCCGCCCCGCTGGAGGTGCTGCCGGCCATCGTGGACGCGGTCGGCGACCGGGCCGAGGTCCTGCTCGACACCGGGATCATGAACGGCGGGGATGTGGTCGCCGCGCTCGCCCTCGGCGCGAAGGCGTGCCTGGTGGGCCGGGCCTTCCTCTACGGGCTCATGGCCGGCGGCGAGCGGGGCGTGGACCGGGCGATCGCCATCCTCACCGGGGAGATAGCCCGCACGCTGCAGTTGCTGGGGGCCCGCGGCACCGGGGAGCTGAACCCCGCCCACGTGTCACTGCGCTGAACCGAAGCAGGAAGGGAGCCGCCCGATGGAGGTCGTCGAGTTCCGCCCGGAGCGCGAGCAGTACGCGTTCACGTTCGGCGGCGTGGCACCGGTCCGGAAGGTGAAGCCGGGGACCCTGCTGCGGCTGTGGACCGAGGACGCGTTCTGCGGCAACATCCGGCAGGCCTCGGACCTGCCGAGCAGCGCGCTGACCATGCCGTTCGTCAACCCGCAGACCGGCCCGTTCTACGTGGAGGGGGCCGAGCCCGGCGACACCCTGGCGCTGCATTTCGCCGGCCTCAGCCCGGCCCGGGACTTCGGCGCATCCTGCACGATCCCGCTCTTCGGCGGGCTGACCAGCACCGACCGCACCGCCACCCTGCAGGACCCGCTGCCGGAACGGACCTGGATCTACCAGGTGCACCGGGAGCGGTGGACGGTCGAGTTCCAGGCCCGGGCCAGCGACTTCCGCCTCGAACTGCCGATGGACCCGATGCTCGGCACGGTGGGCGTGGCCCCGGCGGCGGGCGAGGTGCGTTCCTCCCTGGTGCCGGACACCTTCGGCGGGAACATGGACACCCCCGAGATGCGCGCCGGCGCGACCTGCTACCTGGGGGTCAACGTGGACGGCGCCCTGTTCTCGGTGGGCGACGGGCACTACCGGCAGGGCGAGGGCGAGGCGTGCGGCACCGCGGTGGAGGGCGCCATGGACGTCACGCTCATCGTGGACCTGATCAAGGGCGGCGGTCCCGCCTGGCCGCGGATCGAGACCGACGGCCACCTGATGGTCGTCGGGTCGAGCCGGCCGCTCGAGGACTCCTGGCGGGTGAGCCAGGTCGCCATGGTGGCCTGGCTCGGTGAGCTGTACGGGCTGGACAAGCTGGACGCCTACCAGCTGCTGTCGCAGACCAGCCTGGCCCCGCTGGCGAACGTCGTGGACGCCAACTACAGCACCGTGACGAAGGTGGCCAAGGACCTGCTGCCCGCCGCGTCCGCCTACCGTGGCATGCACCGGAACCTGCGCGAGCTTGCCGTGGCGGCAGGCCGGTGACCGTGCCACGCTGATGCGGCGGATCGTTATGTCCCACTAGAGGCGAGGAGGCGGACAGTGGACCTGGGCCTGCAGGGGCGGCGTGCGCTGGTCACGGGCGGCACCAGAGGGATAGGGCGGGCGATCGTGGACGCGCTCGCCGCCGAGGGCGCCGCCGTCGGGTTCTGCGCGCGCACCGAGCGCGACGTCGCCGGCACGGTCGAGGCGCTGGCCGGGCGCGGCGCCACCGCGGCGGGGCGCGTCCTCGACGTCGCGGACGAGCAGGGCCTGCGGGGGTGGGTCGCCGACGCCGCCGCCGAGCTCGGCGGCATCGACATCGTGGTGGCCAACGTCAGCGCGCTGGCCATTCCCGACGAGCCCGCCAACTGGCAGGCCAGCTTCGAGGTGGACATGATGCACACGGTCCGCCTGGTCGACGCCGCCATACCGCACCTGGAACGCAGCGACGCGGCGTCGATCGTGACCGTGTCGAGCGTGTCCGGGCGGGAGATCGACTTCGCCGCGGGCCCTTACGGCGTGTTCAAGGCGGCGATCATCCATTACACCCAGGGGCTGGCGTTCCAGCTCGCCGCCAAGGGCATCCGGGCCAACAGCCTGTCACCGGGGAACACGTACTTCGCCGGTGGCGTCTGGGAGAACATCCAGCAGCAGGTTCCGGACCTTTTCGCCCAGGCCATGGCGCTGAACCCGACCGGGCGCATGGCCAGGCCCGAGGAGATCGCCCGCGCGGCGGTGTTCCTGGCCAGCCCGGCCGCCAGCTTCATCACCGGGGCCAACCTGCTGGTGGACGGCGCGCTGACCCGCGGCGTGCAGTTCTGAGGGCCGCCGCGGCCCCGGCCCTGGCGGGCAACCGCGCCCGCCGCTCGCGCGTCACCGTGCGCCGGCCTTGTCCGCGGGCCGCAGGAGCAGCTCGTGCAATCGCAGGCTATGGGCAACCGGAAAGATCTCCTGCTTGTCATTGAGCCAGGACTGATACAGCGCCCGGTAATGCAGTTCCCGGCGCGGCACCAGGCCATCGCTGCCGAAGATATCCGCTATCCTGCCGTCTTGCACGACATAACCAGCGACCGCGGTGTGGTCCATTATAAGCTCTGTGCCGGACGCGTACCTGATTCTCGTGCTCCTGGCCGGGGCGGTAACATGCCAGCTGGTCATGAGCACCGCGTCGACGCTTGTTTCCCGGGCCTGGCAGGAAAAGGTCCCTTCGAACGCGCACCAGGACGGCCCGCCAAGGCTCACCAGCGACTTCCGCTCCACCACGGTGGCGAAGCGGTCGATGACGCTCAAGGCATTTATCCCGGTGTCGATCCAGCTGGTGCCGAGCCGTGACCTGGCGGAGTCGAAGTCCGTCTCGTACGGGTCTGCGTGGAAGGACTGGATGCCGGTCGGCGGGCCGAACTCGCCGCCCCGGGCACCCGCCACGCCCAGGGCCCAGGTCACCTCCGGCGAATAGGCCATGTGGAACGCGACCTGAACCGGCTTTCTCGCGGCCGTGCCCGTCACCAGCCGGCGCGCGTCCGCCAGGTTGTCCGCCGCCGGCTTCTCCACCAGGAGCTTGGCTTCGGGGAAATACTCCGCGGCTTCGTCGCAGACGGCGGGGTGCGTCCGCGTCGGCGTGGAGATGACCATAACGTGCGGGCGATGCCAGGCCGCGGCATCGGGCAGCGTCTTGTAAACCGGCACATCGCTGCCCCGGAATGTGAGCGGGCGCGGCAGATCCAGGTCGACGGCAGCTATTACCGTGGCGCCAGGCGTATGTTCGAGGGCCTTCATATGATCTCGGCCGGCTATTCCTACACCGACCACAATTATCTCTGCCGCCGACATTAACGTCCTAGTCTGCTTTCTATGCACTTGCGTGCGGCTCGCTGCTTGCCGTTTATTTTGAGTCTTGGTATTCGTGGCCAAGCGCCGGTGATTGACCAGGTTGCGCATCGCATAGTCTACCCGGCTCATGGCTCGGTCAACTCCCTTCACTAGATGCACATTCGCGTATACGTGCCGGGCCGGGGACCGCGGGGCCCGGCCCGGCCGGGCCCCGCGGTCGCGGGATCACGCGGCCGGCCGCGGCCCGGTCCGCCGCTGGGTCTCGGCCGGCGGCCCCGCCGCCAGGTCATAGGGAGCGCTGACGGCATCGGGCGGCGGCACCGCGCTGCGATGCATGACCCAGGGCAGGCCGTAGTCGATCACTGGCAGCTTTCGCGCGCAGCGCCCGAGCACGAAGCTGAACAGGTTCGTCACCGCCAGCACGGCCAGCCAGATGAAGGTGTAGATGACGATGAACATGGCGGCCTCCGTCCCTTGGTCGATCGGCACTCCTTGTGCTTGACCCAACTGTCTGGCCGGCCCCGGCGGATAACCACACATGCCCGCTGACAGGAAGCCCACAGCTTCGTTACGTGGGTCGTCCTGTGCCTGGTCGCACCGCCCGCGGGCCGGGCCCGGCGGGCTGGCCCGGGGGTGCCCCCGGCGCGTCGGCGCGGGCCGCAGCGGCGTCCGGGGCGCTGGCACCTGGCTCTGCGCCCGGGCTCCTTATAGGCTGGCTGGCGCGGGCTATGCCGGAAATGAGGCACCGTGCCGCGGAGGCCGCGCCCGGGCCATCGCATCGCAGGGGGGCAGAAGGTGGCAGAGCCTTCGGTGAGCTTCGCGAGCCTGCTGAGGCAGCTACGGTCCGACGCCGGCCTGACCCAGGAACAACTCGCCGAGGCGGCCGGCCTGAGCCCGCGGTCGATCAGCGACCTGGAACGAGGGGTCAATCTCACCGCCCGCCGGGACACGACCCGCCTGCTCGCCGATGCCCTGGGCCTTACCGGGGCCGCGCGGGCCGGGTTCGAGACGGTGGCCCGCGGCAGGCGCCCGGGCGCCGAGCCGCCACGCGGTCAGGCGGCCGCCACGAGCACCGCGACGGCCACCCGGACACTGCCCCGCGATATCAGCTCGTTCACCGGCCGCGAGCTGGAACTCTCGCAGCTCCTGCAGGCGGTGACCGATGCGGCCGGTGGCGGGACCGGCGCGGCGAGAATCCACGCCATCGGCGGGATGGCCGGGATCGGCAAGACGACCTTCGCCATCCACGCCGCGCACCTGCTCGCGGCGCAGTTCCCCGACGGCCAGATCTTCCTGCCGTTGCACGCGCACACGCCGGGGCAGTGGCCGGTGGAGCCCGCGGAGGCACTCGCCAACCTGCTGGTGACCATCGGCGTCGCCGCGCAGCAGATACCGCAGGGGCTGGAGGCGCGCACCGCGCTGTGGCGCAGCCACGTGGCGGGCAAGCGCCTGCTCCTGCTGCTCGACGATGCCGCCGGGCACGACCAGGTCCGGCCGCTGCTGCCGGGCGTCGCGGGGACGTTCGTCCTGGTCACCAGCCGACGGCACCTGACGGCGCTGGAGGACACCGCCTCGATCAGCCTCGACACGCTGCCCGCCGGCCAGGCAGCCACATTACTGATACGGCTGGCCGCCCGCCCGGACATCCAGCCCGGAGATGCCGCGGTCGGTGAAATCACCAGGCTGTGCGGTTACCTGCCGCTGGCGATAGGAATGCTGGCCCGGCAACTGCACCATCATCCGGCGTGGACCCTGGCGGACATGGCGGCGGAATTGTCCGCGGCACGGGACCGGCTGGGAATGATGCATACCGAGAACCTCTCGGTCGCGGCGGCGTTCGATCTGTCCTACGACGACCTCACCGCCCACCAGCAGCAGCTGTTCCGCCGGCTCGGCCTCCACAGCGGCCCGACGATCGATGCCTATGCCGCCGCCGCGCTCTGCGGCGAGAGCCTCTCCGCCGCCCGCCGCAACCTGGAGGACCTCTATGACCACCATCTGCTGAACGAACCGTCGCGCGGCCGGTATGACCTGCATGACTTGATCCGGGAGTTCGTGCAGGCTCTCGCCGCCACCGACGACCCGGCAAGCTGCGAAGCCGCGGCCGGCCGGCTGCTGGACTATTACGTGTACTGCGCGGTTATCGCCAGCCGCCACTTCTCGCGAAGCGGCGCGGAAATGCCGGAGCCCCCGGGCAAGGCACCGGCGTTCGTGCCGGACCTGTCGCATCGCGAGCAAACCGTGAAATGGCTGGAAAGCGAGCGGGCCAACCTGCACGCCGCGGTCAATGACGCGATCGCGGGGCGCCGGGAGGCTGACGCCATCACCATCGCGGCCGCGCTCAGCGACTTCCTGCGCAGCCGCGGCCACTGGGAACAGGCATCGGCCATTCACCAGGCGGCCGCGCTGGCCGCCCGCCAGGTCGGCGACCGCCGCGCCCATGCCGACGCCCTCTCCAGGCTGGGCTTCGTGCAACGGCTGGCGGGCAACTACCGGGACGCCACCACGACCCTGGCCAGGGCGCTGGAGCTTTACCGGCAGACCGACGACCAGCACAGCCAGGCCAGCGTCCTGCTCTGCCTGGGTGTGGTGCAACGGCTGACCGTCGACTACCCGACCGCCACGGCGACCCTGGCCGAGGCCCTGGACCTGTACCGCGTGTCGGCGGACCGGCTCGGCCAGGCCGAGGTCCTCAACGAACTCGGGCTGGTCTACCGGCTCGCCGGTGACGTGCAGAGCGCACTGGACAGCCTCAGCCATGCGCTGGACCTGAACCGGGAGATCGGCGACCACCTCGGCGAGGCCGACACGCTCCGCTATCTCGGCGGCGCACAGCAGGACACCGGCGAGTACGCAGTCGCGCAGGAGAACTCCAAGCAGGCCCTCAGCCTGTACATAGAGGCCGGCGACCGGGTCGGCGAAGCGCACGCCCTCCGCTACCTCGGCGAGGTCCAGGGCCTCAGCGGAGACGCCGCCGCGGCCGCCGCCACGCTGAACGAGGCGCTCGTGCTGTACGAGAGCCTCGGCCACCGGCTGGGCCAGGCCGAGGTCCTCAACGTTCTCGGCACCCTGCTGGCTGGCCCGGACGTAGCCCAGAGCCGCCGCTGCCACGAGAAGGCACTGGTCATAGCGCGGGAGATCGCGGCACTGCTGGAGGAAGCCCACGCACTCGAAGGCATCGCCAACTGTGCCATGGCCGAGGGCCGGGTGCCGGACGGGGCCGTCAGCCTGCGGCATGCGCTGCAGATATACCAGCGCATCGGCTCCGCCGGCGCGGACCGGGTGCGGCGGGCCCTCGCCCGCCAGGACGGGTGACGCCGGCCGCCGGCTGCGCCCTGGACATCGGCCCCCGCCGGCGGGCGGATCCAATTCCGGGCGGTGACCACTGGGACTTTCCCCCATGGCGGGGTAAAATCGCTGCTCGGTCCCGTCGGCGAATGGCGGCCCTTCACGGCCCTTTCGCCGGGCCACGGGGGTGGTCGCACGGGCGATACGAGGGGAGCCGACGATGGCGACGATCTTGCGCATTCCGATTACCAACGGCCTGGCCGGCGGGGACTACACGGCGCCGATAGCCATCGGCAGCCGGGGGGCCGTCGCCAACGTGATCCTCGACACCGGGAGCAGCACGCTGGCGGTCAGCCCCGGCGTGTACGACCCGACCGCGGACAGCCAGATGCAGGCGACGACGCTGGCGCAGGACGTGATCTACGGGACCGGCGGGTGGACCGGGCCGGTCGTCACGACGTCGCTGTCGATGGGCACCGGCGCGCAGGCGGTCGCGGTGGACGCGAACGTGGCGATCACCGATGAGCAGGAGTCGGGCGGCTTCGGCAACGCGGACGGGATCCTGGGCCTTGCCTTCAACTCCCTCAACCAGGCGTACAACCTTTCCTCCTATCTCGCCCAGCGCGGCATCAGCCCGGCGCTGACCTACCCCTGGCCATTCCCGGTCCAGAACTCCAGCGCCGCGGTCCAGCGATTCGCGCAATTCCTGAGCCGGATGCCCCAGGAGGACCTGCCGCCGTACTTCACCGCCCTGGAAACGCAGGGGGTGGCCAGGAACCTGTTCGCGTTCTACACGCTGCGGTCGGTGCCGAGCATGCGCACCGCCGACCCGGCCTCGGACCCGCTCAACGGCGGTTTCTTCATCCTGGGCGGCGGGCCCGAGCAGACCGACCTGTTCACCGGTGAGTTCATCCGGGTCGACGTGGTCGATGACCTGTACTACAACACCGACCTGCTGGCCGTGCAGGTCGGCACGGGGCAGCAGATCGCCGCGGCGCCCCTGCCCGCGCAGTACGGCGCCACCATGGTGTCCAACTCCATCGTCGACAGCGGCACCAACGGCCTCGTGCTGGCCCCGGACGTCTACCAGGCGATCGTGTCCGCGCTGGGCCAGGCCGGCCCGGCCTTCGCCGACCTGATCAACCAGGCGCAGCAGCAGGCGGTCCCGGCCGCGAGCCTCCAGCTCGACCAGTGGCCGGACATCAACTTCATCCTCAAGGGCGAGAACGGGGAGCCGGTATCGCTGGCGTGCAGCCCGCAGACATACTGGCAGGCCGACGCGCCCGCGGCCGGCCAGGCGATGTTCCAGATCTCCAACTCCCAGATGCCCCAGTCGATCCTGGGGCTGCCGCTGATGAACAACTACTACACGGTCTTCGACCGCACGCAGGACGCCTACGGCGTGGTCTGCTTCGCGCCCGTCGCCCCGCCGTCCTAATGACGCCCCCTGAGCCGCCCCCGCCGCCGGAGGCGCCCGCCGCGCCGGGTCACTGGCCCGGCGCGGCCCAGCGGCGGATCGCCTCGATCCGCGCGCGGATCTGGGCGGCGGTGGCCTGCGGCAGCGGCGGGCCGCCGCAGGCGCGCCGCAACTGGGCGTGAATCGCGCCGTGGGGCTGGCCGCTGCGGTGATGCCAGGCCCGGACGAGCCCGTTCAGCTCCCGGCGCAGCGCGGAGAGGGTCTGCCGGGCGGCGGGCTGGTCCCCCGCGCCGCCGTCCGGGCCGGCGGCCGTGGCCCCGGCGCCGGCCGGGCTGGCCGCGCCCGCCCGGCGCTGCCTGCGGGCCAGGTCGGCCTGCCGCTGGCGCAGCAGCAGTGCGACCTGCTGCGGGTCGAGCAGCCCGGGCAGGCCGAGGAACTCCTCCTCTTCCGCCGAGGTGCCGAACTCACCGCCGTCGTAGAGCACCCGGTCGAAGTGGGCCGAGGCCCCCAGCGCGGTGAACGCGGCCTCGTCCGCACCGGGCACGTTCTGCTCCCGCTGCGCCTGCGCCAGCTCGCGTTCCCCGGCGTCCTCGCCGGGGGGCGCCAGCACGTGGTCGCGCTCGGCCTCCAGGCCGGCCGCGTAGCCGAGCAGCGCGGGAATCGACGGCAGGAACACCGAGGCGGTCTCGCCGCGCCGCCGCGCCCGGACGAACCGGCCGACCGCCTGCGCGAAGAACAGGGCGGTGCCGACGCTCGTCGCGTACACCCCGACGGCGAGCCGCGGGATGTCCACCCCTTCGGAGACCATCCGGACGGCGACCATCCACCGGTCCGGCGACCCGGCGAACGCGGCGATCTTCCGGCTGGCGGCCGGGTCGTCGGAGAGCACCACCACGGGCCGGGTCCCGGTCAGGCGGCGCAGCAGCGCGGCGTAGGCACGCGCCCCGTCGTGGTCGGTGGCGATCACCAGCCCGGCCGCGTCGGGCATGCCCCGGCGCACCTCGGACAGCCGCCGGTCGGCGGCCTCCAGCACCCGGGCCACCCATTCCCCCTCCGGGTCCAGCGCGGTCCGCCACGCCTGCGCGAGCTGGTCGGCCGTCAACGGCGTGCCGAGGGTGGCGGCGAGCTCGTCCCCGGCCCGGGTCCGCCAGCGCATCTCGCCGGAGTAGGCGAGGAAGATGACCGGCCGGACCACCCCGTCGGCCAGGGCCGGGCCATACCCGTAGACATAGTCGGACGCGCTGCGCCGGCCGCCGGCGTCGTCCGGCACGTAGGTGACGAACGGGATCGGGTTGGCGTCGCTGCGGAACGGGGTCCCGGTCAGCGCCAGCCGCCGTTTCGCCAGCTCGAACGCTTCCCGCGCCGCCTCCCCCCAGGAGAGCGCGTCGCCGGCATGGTGGATCTCGTCGAACACCACCAGCGTGCGCCGGCCGGCCGTGCGCTGCCGGTGCAGCGCCGGGTGCGCGGCCACCTGGGCGTAGGTGACCGCCACCCCGGTGAAGTCCGCCGACGCCCGGCCCTGCGCGTTGCGGTAGCCCGGGTCCAGCGCGATGCCGAAGCCGTCCGCGGCCCGCGCCCACTGGTGCTTCAGGTGCTCGGTCGGCGTCACCACGGTGATCGCGGCGATCTCCCGCCGGGCCAGCAGTTCCGCCGCGACCGTCAGCGCCCACGCGGTCTTGCCCGCGCCCGGCGTCGCCACCAGCAGGAAGTCACGGCGAGGCTGGCGGAAGTACTCGGTGAACGCCTCTTTCTGCCACTCCCGCAGCCTGTCGAAAAGGGCATTCTTAACGCTGTCGACAGGGTGCTCGCCGCCGCCGGGGGCTGTGGTCGCGAAGAGGGTCACGGGCCGAGAACGCTACCAGCGACCCGCCCGCCGGGCCCGCATCAACCCGCCGGCCCGCATCAGCCACCCCCCGGGCCCGGCGTGTATCACCGGGCGCGCTGCCGCCCTCCGACCAAGCGGGCTGGCACATGCCCGCCTGTCACGGGGGACGGGGAAGTCAATGCGGATCCTGCTCATCGCGAGCGCCTACAACAGCCTGACCCAGCGGGTACATGCCGAGCTTGCCGACCGGGGGCACGAGCTGGCGGTGGAGCTCGCGCTGGGGGACGAGGTGATGCGGGCGGCGGTCCGCCGCCACGACCCGGACCTGATCATCGCGCCGATGCTGACCGCCGCGATTCCCGCGGACATCTGGTCGGCGCGGCCCTGCTTCATCGTCCACCCCGGACCCCGCGGCGACCGCGGCCCGTCCTCGCTCGACTGGGCCATCATGAGCGGCGCGGGCAGGTGGGGCGTCACCGTGCTGCAGGCGAACGCGGAGATGGACGCCGGCGACATCTGGGCCAGCGCGGAGTTCCCGGTGCACCCGTCCTCGAAGAGCTCGCTGTACCGCACCGAGGTCGCCGACGCGGCCATGGAGGCCGTGCTGGCGGCCGTGGCGCGGTTCGGCGGCGGCAGCTACCAGCCCGAGCCGCTGGACTACCGCCGCCCCGGGGTGACCGGGCGCTGCCGGCCGCCGTGCCGGCAGCCTGACCGCCGCATCGACTGGCACGCCGAGCCCACCGCATCCGTGGTGGCGAAGCTGCGGGCGGCCGACTCCAGCCCGGGCGTGCTGGACGTGCTCGGCGGCGCCGAGTACTTCCTGTTCGGCGGCTACCCGGACGATCACCTGCGCGGCGAGCCGGGGGAGATCATCGCCCGCCGCGACGGCGCGATCTGCCGGGCGACGGTGGACGGGGCGGTCTGGATCCCGCAGGCCCGCCGCCGCCCCGCACCCGGCGGGCCGGCGGCCTGCAAGCTGCCGGCCACGCTCGCGCTGCGCGGCTCGCTGGCCGGGGTGCCGCGGGTCCCGGCGCCGCTGGCGCGGCCGGCCGGCCGCACCTACCAGGAGATCGCCTACCGCGAGGACGGCCCCGTCGGCTACCTGGAGTTCTCCTTCCCCGGCGGGGCCATGAGCACCGGCCAGTGCCGCCGCCTGCTCGCCGCCTACCGGTACGCCCAGGGCCGCCCCGTCCGCGTGATCGTGCTCGGCGGCCGCAGGGACTTCTTCGGCAACGGAATCCACCTGAACGTGATCGAGACCGCCGCCGACCCGGCGGCCGAGTCGTGGCGCAACATCAACGCCATCGACGACCTGGTCGAGGCGATCCTGACCACGACCGGCAAGCTCACGGTCGCCGCGCTGGCCGGCAACGCCGCCGCCGGGGGCCTGATGCTCGGCCTCGCCGCCGACCAGGTCTGGTGCCGGGACGGGGCGGTGCTCAACCCGCACTACCGGCTGATGGGCCTGCACGGCTCGGAGTACTGGACCTACACCCTGCCGCGCCGCGTCGGCGCCGGGCACGCCGCCCGGCTCACCCAGGCGTGCCTGCCGGTCACCCCCGCCGCGGCGCTGCGCTGCGGCCTGGTCGACCGGGTCATCGCGGGCGGCGCCACCGAGTACCGCGTGCAGGTGGCCGCGCTGGCCAGGCAGCTGGCCGGCAGCCCCGACCGCCAGGCGCTGCTGGCCGCGAAGGCGCGCGCCCTCGCGGCCGCGCAGGAGAGCCGGCCGCTGGCTGCCTACCGCGCCGCCGAGCTGGCCGCCATGCGCCGCAACTTCACCGGCCCCGGCGAGCCCTATCCCACGCTGCGGCGCGCGTTCGTCTACAAGCACAAGCCGGTCCGGACGCCGCCGCACCTCACCGGCCACCCGGCCCGGGCGCACGCCGCGTGACCCGCCCGGCCGCCCCGGACGGCGTCACGTCGCCCGGGCGAGGGTCTCCTCGATCGCGGCCTGGACCTCGGCCGGGCGCTCCATGTGCGGCATGTGCCCGGCGCCGTCGATCAGGTGGCGGACCGCGCCGGCCACGGACCCGGCCAGCACGCCGACCGAGCCGTCCCCGACGTCCTTGGCGGACGTGCCGTGCCCCGGCAGGTCCAGGGCACACACCCGGTACCGGGCGGCCAGCGGCTCCTGCAGGAACAGCCAGGAGTTGCGGTCGCCGCCGTAGCCGTGGACGAGCAGCACCACGTCGCCGTCCCGGCCGGCCCCGGCGTAGCAGATCCGCCGCCCGCCGACACCGGCCGTCTCGACGGCGGGGCCGCCGGCCGCGTCGGCGGGCACGCCGGTGGCGAACTCCGCGTGCACCCGTTCCTCGAACTCGCGGATCGCCCGCATCATCCGGTAGGTGCTCAGCAGCTGCTCCCGGGCCAGGGCCCGCTGCTCCACCGTGTCGGTCATGTGTTCCAGGCCCTACTCTGCGCCCCTACCGGGAAACCGGAATAGCACCTATTTCCGGAAGAGCCTTCCTTCGCATCTTCTACCTAGGTAGAGTGACCGGGTGCCTGGGGGTTCGGGGTTCTCTGCGCAGACGCTGCTGGTGCTCGCCGCCCTGTGTGCGGAGCCGGCGGACTGGCGGCATGGCTATGACCTGGCCAGGCAGACCGGGCTGAAGTCGGGGACGCTGTACCCGATCTTGATCCGGCTGGCCGACCGGGGGCTGGTGGAGGCGCAGTGGGAGGAGGGCCGCCCGTCCGGGCGGCCGCCGCGGCACCTGTACCGGCTCAGCAGCGGCGGGCTGGCCGCCGCGCGGGCGGCCCTGGAGGATGCGGCGGTGCAGGCCGCGGCGAGGGCCGCGGCGGCGCCGGGGGGCGCGGCGCCGGGTGCGGGCCGGCGGCGGTCCGCGCCGCGGCGGCCGGGCCTGGCGGGTGAGGGGCCGTGATGGACGCGGTGACGCGGGCGCTGGATGGCCTGCTGGGCCGGTGCGCGGCCCTGGTGCCGCCGGCGCGGCGGGGCTGGGCGGAGGCGGTGCGCGCGGAGGCCGGTGAGGTGCCGGCCGGGGCGGCCCGGGCGGGGTGGCTTGCGGGCGGGTTGTGGCTGGTGGCGAGGGAGGCAGGGATGGTCCGGCGGATCGCTTACGGGCTGGGGATCGTGGCGGTGGCGGCGATAGCGGCGCTGGTGATGCGGTACCTGTGGAGCGCCGCGCACGCAGGCCGGTTCGCCGGCTGGGACAAGGCGCGGGTGGTGTGGCTGGTGGCGCTGCTGGCCGGGCTGCCATGGGTGGCCCGGGCGCGCGGGGTGTTCGGCCCGCCGGGCCGCAGCGTCGCGGCCCGGACGGTGCGGGTCGGTGGCGCCACGGCGCTCCTGGTGCTGGTGCTGGACCTGGCGCGGGTAGAGCATTTCCCCGAGCCCGCCATGTTCGGGGTGCTGAACCCGCCGGCGGGGGCATGGAGCTGGCCGCGGGAGGCGGTGGCGCTGACGCTGATCGGCGCGTGCCTGGCGGCGGTGCTGACCGTGCCGGTGCGGTGGCCGAAGGTGCGGCCGGTGCTGGTGGCGTGGGGGGCAGCGGCCGCCGCGCTGGCGCTGTACTTCACCCTGGCCCCGGTGCAGGTGCTGCTCACCGTCTACGTGGCCGGGATCTTCGCGGCCACCGCCCAGCGCTCTCCGGTGGTCCCGGCGACCCTGGCCATGAGCGCCGGCATCGGCCTGGCCGGCGGCCTGCTGATTGCCGTGCTGTGGGATCCGCTCCGGTCGCCGCCGGCGCCTGGCCTCACCCCCAGAACCGATGTGCCGCTGCTGTTCATGCTGCTCGTGGGGGTGATCGTCGCGGGAACGGGCGTGGCGGGAGCGGTCGGCGCGCGGCGCGCCGGCGACAAGAGCGACCCGCTGGCGCGGAAGGCGCGGGGCTGGCAGTACCTGGCGGCCGGCCCGCTGACCGCCGCGGCCGCCGCGCTGCCGCTTCCCCTCGTGCGCGCCAGCCACGCGGTCCATTTCGCCGCGACCTGCCCGCCGACGGGACACCTCGGCCACTGCACCGCGGCACCGGCGGTATGGATGTTCTTCCTCGTCATCGGGCCCGTGCTCGGCCTTGGCTTCGGCACCTTCGCGGCCTTCATCCCCGAAGCCGCGCCCCAGCCGCCGCGCCAGCCGCCCCCCGACCCGCCGGACGAGCCGGACCGGCCACGGCCCGACGGCTCCCTGTCGGCCGGCGTCTTCGTGAAGATCTGACGGTCTCACCGGCCATCGCCCGCCACGGCGGCCGGCTGACAGTGCTCAGCCACTGGCCGGGACGGGCCGGTCCACATAGATCAGGGCCGGGTACCGGCGCGGGTCGGGCAGGCCCGGGCCGGCCCGGGCCGCCGCGGCGGCGATGCGCTGGCCGGCCCGCTGCCACAGGGCGAAACCGGTGCTGCCGGCCTGCTCCGCCAGGGTGGCGGCGGCCGCCGCGGCACCGGCCGCGTCGCCGCGGGCGAGCGCCACGCAGGCGGCCACGGCCATCGTGTCCAGGGCGCCCGCGCTGATCCCGGGCCCTCCCCCGGAGATCTGCCCCGCCGCCACGTCGGCGTCCCGCTGGGCGGCCGCGTAGTCGCCCGCCGCCAGGCCGGCCAGCGCCCGGTGCGACGCGATACCCGCGAGCAGCGACGGCTCGGCTATTCCGGCGGCCGCTTCCGCCGCGGCCGCGAGGTACCCCCGCGCGGCGCCCAGGTCCTCCTCGACCAGCGCGATCATCGCCGCCGAGTCGAGGAAATGGGCGCGGCTGCGCCGCTCACCGAGATCCTCGGAGGCCGCAAGCACCGCCGATATGGTGGCGCGCGCCTCCGTCACCCGCCCGAGGCAGAGCTGCACGAGCGCGCGGCCATGCGCCGAGCTGGCCGCGCCGTCGAGGTCGCCGATGCGCCGTTTCAGCGCGCCGGACTCCTCGAACAGCTCCAGCGCCCGGCCGGCCGCGCCGCGGTTCTTCTGGATGATCCCCAGTGCGTGCAGCACGCGGGCGGCGCCGTAACCATCAGCGATCGCCCGCGCCTCGGCCAGGGCCTCCTCGTACAGCAACTCGGCGCGGCCCGGCTCGCCGCCCTCATAGGCGATCGCCCCCAGGTTGAACAACGCGCGCCCAGCCGCCTCGCGCAGCCCGCAGGCCCGGGCGGCCGTCACGGCCCCATCCAGCCATCGGGCCGCCGCTTCCCGGTCGCCGCGCAACCGGGCCGTAATCCCCAGGACCGAGTAGGCGCGCGCCCGGACCGAGGTCGCGATGCCGGGGGCGATCACCGCGACCCGGTCGGCGATCGAGCATGCCTCCCCTGCCATCGTCACGGCCGCCGCGAACTCCGAGAGCATCAGGTGGGCCGCGCTCTGCACGGCAGCCAGATGCGCCCGCAGGACGTCCTCCCCTTCCCCGAGTTCGGCCGCGGCGTCCCGGCAGAGCGCCAGCGCCTCGCGCACCCGGCCGCGCTGCAGCAGGCACTGTCCCAGCCGCCAGGCCACCTCGGCGCGGACCGCGGCCGGCACCGACCGGCGCAGCGCCTCGCGGTACGCGGCCTCGGCCTCGGCCGCCCGCTCGGTGTGCACGAGCAGGTCCCCGCGGGCGATGCAGAGCTGACGGCCGGCGGCCTCGGTCAGCCGGCCACTGCCGAGCAGCTCCGCCGCCAGGTCGGCGGCGCGCTCCGACCGCCCGCTCGCGGTCAGGTCGGCGGCACTGGCTACCAGCAGGTCCGCGGCCTCGGCGTGATCGCCTGCCCGCGCGAAGTGCCAGCACGCTTCGAGCGGATCGCCGAGCACCTGCTCGCAGTGCCGCGCCGCGAGCCCGTGCAGCCGGCGGCGGCCGGCCGCGGTGCCGACCAGCCAGGCAAAGACATAATCGTGCACCAGGGGGTGCAGGCTGGCCCGCGCCGCGTGCCCCACCAGCTGCCTGCGGCGCAGCTCGTCCAGGCCGCCCGCGACGTCGAACGGGCCGCCGAGCGCCTCGCTGGCCTCGATGAGCTGCTCGTTGAGCAGGTCAACGGGGTGCCGGAAAACGGCAAGCAGGGAGATGAGCCGGCGGCTCGGCTCGCTGAGGCCGCCCAGCGTCGTCTGGAGGAGATAGGCGGACACCTGCGGCTGGGTCTCCAGCGTCTCGATCAGCGCGGCCGGGTCCGGATCGTCCGGCCGCACCTGGCCCAGGGCGAGGCGGATCAGCATCGGGCTGGCTGCCGTCCGCCCGATCAGCCGGTCGGCCAGCGGCCCGGCCAGCGTGCCGCCGGCCACCTGCTGGATGAGCGCGCGTGCCTCGCCGTCGGCCAGGCCCCCGAGGTGGATCACCTCGAACCCGTCCAGCGGCAGCTCCTCCCTGCTCATCGCGAGGAACCGCGCGCCGGGGGCAGCCGCCAGGTGCCCGATCACCGCCATGGTCTCCGGCTCCGCGCGGAGCAGGTGCGCGTTGTCCAGGCAGATGAGCGGGCGGGCCCGGCCCAGCGCGGTCGCGATCAGGTACAGCTGCTCGTCCCGCGGCAGCGGGTGCTCGGCCTTGCTCAGGTCGAGCAGGGGCATGACCTCGGTTTCCCCGTGCCTGGCCAGGAACCTGGCCAGCCGCCGGATCACGGCCTCGACCGGGGTGGTGATGCCGGCGGTGAGTGTCAGCCAGCAGATGCCCGACCGCCCGGCGTGCTGCCGGGCGGCGTCCGCGGCCAGGCAGGTCTTGCCCATCCCCGGTGGCCCCGTGATCAGGACGCACCGCTGCGCCGCGAGCCGGCCCGCCAGTTCCGCGGCCTCGGCCGCGCGGTGCACGTTCGGCCGGGGCGCCGCGGGGATGTCTGCCAGGTCGCCGGCGCTGGCGGGCGCTACCGCGCCCGCCACATGCGCCCCGGGGGGCGTCCCCGCGGGCGCCGGGGCGCCCGGCGCCCGGGCGGTCTCGGCCAGCCGGTGCAGCCGGGCCGCGAGTTCGGGCTCGTTCGCCAGGCCGAGGGAGGGGAGGAACAGCGCCGCCACGACCGCGGGATCAGGCAGGCGCTTTCCCTTTTCCAGCCGGGATATCTGGGCCTCGCTGTAGCCCACGGCGAGCCCGAGCTCACGTTGGGTCAGCCGGGCGCGGTGCCGGAGGACACGCAGCATGCTGCCGAAGTCCGCTACCGACGTGTCTGGCAACGGCACCCGCCTGGTAACCATGGGCGCCACCATTAGCTGATCGCTCGCCATCCGGGCCCGGCCTGCCCACAAGACTAGCGAGTCTCGGGGCGGCCGGGCCCGGCGGCGGGGACGGCCAGGCGAGCGCACTGCCGGGCAGGCGGCGCCGCCGGGCGGGCGGCGCGGCTTGCTCAGGTCCGGCGGGCGGCCAGGGCGGACCTGACGGGCGCGGGCAGGGCCACGATCGCCGCCGCCAGGCCGATATAGGCGCCGTACTGCCAGCTTGTGACGGCCGGCCTGGTGGCGAACGAGACGACCGCCAGGAGCAGGTTGAGGCCTGCCGCGCCGGCCAGCAGGTACCCGGCCGCGGTGGCGGACGGCCCGAACGGCAGCGAGCCGAGACCGGCGCGCAGCACGAGGTACCCGAGGATGGCCACCGCCAGGATCAGGACGATGACCATGTAGCCGTGCCACATCCCGTCCACGCTCACGCTGAAGAAGTCGCCGTCCGTGCCGAACCAGGGCAGGAACAGCGAGACCAGCAGGACCAGGGTGGCGGCACCGGTGACCCGGTCGCCGAGGGTCCACCGCCGGGCGTCGAAGGCGAAGGCCGGGCCGCCGTCCCGGCTCGCCTCCCGCGCCCCGTGCGGGGCCGGCGCTCCCTCGGCCGGCCCGCTCGTGCCCGGGCGCGGGCCGGCGCTCGCGGCCAGCGGCGCGCCGCAGTTCCGGCAGTACGCCAGGGTCCAGGCGTTTACCTCGTTGCACTGTGCACATCGCATCGTGCTCGTTTCCTTTCCGGGTTATCCCTTGGTGAATGACACGAGCGCCTGGGCGGTCGAGACGGAGCGCTGGCCCTTGACGAAGACGGTGGTCGCGGTCTTGACCTCGCCGATCCCGGTCACGACCCAGGACTTGATCACTTCCCGGCCGCCCCCGGCCTCGGTGACCGTCTGCTGCAGCAGGGTGGCCCGGTAGCTGCCCGCGGGCACGGTGACCGTCGCCGGGCCGACCTCGGTGACGGTCACCCGCTCGGTGGTCCTGAGCCCCAGGAAGCTCCCCGTGACCGTGCTGCTGCGCGGCCGCCCAGGGGTCAGCGCCGCCGGGCTGGGCCAGTTGACGTTCGCGGACGCGAGCCTGGCCCCCATGAACGAGGTGGACCGGAACCTGACCGAGCCGTCGGCGGCCGCGGTGAAGTCGGAGTTGAAGCGGAACGGTGCCCTGGACCCGGCCAGGCGCAGGCTGGTCGACAGGGTCGCCCGCTGGCCGCCCGGGACCGCCCTGGCGGCCGAGATGCGGGCTGTCTCGGTGCCCTTCCCGAGCACGCTGCTATCCACGGCGTAGACCCAGGTGTCACCGAGTTGGGCGGGGATCACCGTCGGGGCGATGGCTGGCGTTCCCCCGGGGGACGCCGGCTGCCCGCCGGATCCCGGCTGGCCCTGCGCCGCGACCGTGGCGGCTGTGCCAGCCGCGCACCCGGCGGCCGCCAGGCAGGAAAGGCCGGCGAGGGCTGCGAGCAGCCCCCGGGCGTGATGGCGTGCTGGCATGGCACGGACTCCGATCTGTCGCGGTTGCCGCTGGCCGTGCTGGCCAGCGGCCGGCTGAGATCAGCAGACCGCGCCGGGGGGAGCCCGTATGTGACATTTCTTGCCAGGCGGTTACCAGCGGACCGGTGCCACCGCCCGGCCCGGAGGCGGCGGCGGGGCGCCGCGCTCGTGCCGCCGGTGACGGCATCCGGCGTGACGGTAGCTGCCGGTGAGGCGGCAGCACCTAGACTTGGTCGCGGCCGGCCGGGGCCGAGGCGCTGGCTGAGACCGGGACCACGGAATCCGCCAAGCGGGCTCGAGGGCCTGCCCATCAGCGCTGGAGCGTGACATGACGACGAAGGCCGCCTTTACGCCCGAGGAATGGACCGTGGTCCTGGAGGGCCCGCCGACCGCTGGCATGATCGTGATCACGGCGGCGCACGGGGGGATGTTCCGCGAGACGATCGCCATGTCGAAGGCCTACGCCGAAGCGCGCTCCCAGCATGGCGAGAGCGAGCTTCTCGATGAGATCGTGGCGGCCAAGCCCCACGTGGACCACAGCAGGTATCACTCGGCGGACGAGCTCAGGGAGCACGGACTCGGGCACCTGCGCGATGCGGCGGCGCTGCTGGAGAGCAAGGCGACCCCGCAGGAGCGCGATGACTACCGGCGTTTCGTCCTCGCCCTGGCCGGCAAGGTCGCGGCCGCCCACCGGGAGGGCGGCCAGGACGTAAGCCCCGCGGAGTCAGCGGCGATCCAGGAGATCACCGCGGCGCTTGGCGCGCCCGGTTCCTGATCAAGACCGAGCCCCCGGCGGCGGCGGCCCAGGATCCCTGGGCGGGCAGCCAGCTCCTCAGGGGGTGACCTTGTCCGCGCGGTGTGGCAGCTTCCAGCCGGGGCGGACGTAGTGGCAGGTGTACCCGTGCGGGTAACGCTCGAGGTAATCCTGGTGCTCGGGCTCCGCCTCCCAGAACGGCCCGGCCGGCGACACCTCGGTGACCACCTTGCCCGGCCACAGGCCGGAGGCCTCGACGTCGGCGATCGTGTCCTCAGCGGTCTGCTTCTGCGCGTCGCTGAGATAGAAGATGGCCGACCGGTAGCTGGTCCCGATGTCGTTGCCCTGCCGGTTCAGCGTGGTCGGGTCGTGCACCTGGAAGAAGAACTCCAGCAGGTCGCGGTAGGAGATCGCGTCCGGGTCGAAGATGATCTCGATCGCCTCGGCGTGGCCGTGATGGTTCCGGTAGGTGGCGTTGGGCACGTCGCCGCCGGTGTAGCCGACCCTGGTCGACAGCACCCCGGGAAGCTTGCGGATCAGGTCCTGCATGCCCCAGAAGCAGCCGCCGGCGAGGATGGCCTTCTCTGTCGTCATGATGCGCTCCCGGTGTCGTGTGCGGGCTCGAACAATGTGCGGTAGCGGCCGTAGCCCTCGCGCTCCAGGTCATCGAGCGGGATGAAGCGAAGGGCTGCCGAGTTGATGCAGTAGCGCAGGCCGCCGGCTTCCCGGGGCCCGTCACGGAACAAGTGGCCCAGATGGCTGTCGCCGTGGGCGGAGCGCACCTCGGTCCTGATCATCAAGTGGCTGAAGTCCCGGCGCTCGACCACGTTGCCGGGCTCGACCGGCACCGTGAAGCTCGGCCAGCCGGTGTGGCTGTCGTACTTGTCTACCGACGCGAAGAGCGGCTCGCCGGACACGACGTCAACGTAGATGCCGGGCTCCTTGTTGTCCCAGTACGCGTTGCTGAACGACGGCTCGGTTCCGTTCTTCTGGGTGACCTGGTACTGCTCCGGCGTCAGCCGGGAGATGGCCTCGGGGTCCTTCTGGTAGTCGTCGGGCACGTCAGATCCTTACCGCGAGCGCCGCCCGCTGGTTCGGGCGCGCGATGCTACTGGTGTGCAACCCCGCGGCGGCTGCCGCTATTTCGGCGCGCATCCGAAGGAGATCTCACGTTCTGCGCGCCATGGCCGTTTTCCTCATGCGGAACAGCGAAGGGAGGCCGCTGATGACGGCAGGGAACGGCACTAGGACCGCCAGCCACACCGTGCTCGCGACCCGGCTCGGCGAGCTGACGGTCGTCCAGGCGGGCGGCGCCCTGACGGGCGTGTACTTTCCGCGGCACTGGCCAAGGCCCGACCGGGCGGCGTTCGGGGAGCGAGCCGACGGGGGGTTCGCGGCGGCCGCCCGCCAGATCGGTGAGTACCTTGCTGGCGACAGGACCGCCTTCGCGTTGCCGCTCGAGGCCAGGGGAGCGGAGTTCGACCGGCAGGTGTGGGAGTTGATCGCACAGGTGCCATACGGGCAGACGGCCAGCTACGGGGATCTTGCGCGCCGCCTCGGCGGCGGGGCCGACCCCCGGGACGTGGGCGGCGCGGTGAGCCGGAATCCGATGTGCATCCTGATCCCGTGTCACCGGGTGCTCGGGAGCACGGGCAAGCTCACCGGCTACGCGGGCGGCCTGCGCCGCAAGCGCGCGCTGCTGGACATGGAGCAGGGGAAGATCCCGCTGTGGTGTCCACCGCGGTCTCACGAAGGCCGGATGCAGGACGTCTGCCGGGCATGACGGGAAAGCAGCCGTTCGAGGCGGTCGTCACCGAACACGGCGCCACCGTGGCGCGCGTCTGCCGGGCCGTGCTCGGCCCGGCAGACGCGGACGACGCATGGTCGGAGACGTTCCTCGCCGCGATGCGGGCCTACCCGGGCCTGCCGGCGGACGCCAACGTCGAGGCGTGGCTGGTCACGATCGCCCACCGCAAAGCGATCGACGTCACCCGGGCGGCGGCCCGCCGTGCCATACCGGTCGCCCAGACGCCCGACGGCACCCCGGCGCCCGCCGCGGACAGCACGGGCGGCCGCCTCGACAGCGACCTCGCCGGGGCGGTCGCCCGGCTGCCCGCCAAGCAGCGGCAGGCGGTCGCCTACCACTACCTGGCCGGGCTGCCCTACCGCGACGTCGCGGCCATCGTCGGCGGCAGCGCCGCCGCGGCCCGCCGCGCCGCCGCCGACGGCATCGCCACACTCCGGCGCCACTGGAACGAGAACGAAAGGAGCGTCCGGTGAACACCGATGAGCTCACCCGTGCGCTGACGCGGGCCTTCCCCGGTGCCCCCGGCGACATGGACCGGCTGCGCGCCCGGCTGGCCGCGGCGGCGCAGCGCGACGGCATCCTCGACGTCGCCTACCGGACCGTCGACAGCCCGGTCGGCCCGCTGCTGCTGGCCGCCACCGAGGCAGGGCTGGTCCGGGTCGCCTACGCCAGCGAGGGGCACGACGCCGTCCTGCAGGCCCTGGCCGACCGGATCAGCCCCCGCGTCCTCAACGCCCCCGCGCGCCTCGACGCGGCCGCGCGGGAACTCGGCGAGTACTTCGCCGGGCGGCGGCGCAGCTTCGACCTGCCGCTGGACTGGCGGCTGTCGGCCGGGTTCCGCCGCGCGGTGCTGGGGCACCTGACCGAGATCGGGTACGGGCACACCGCCAGCTACGCGGCGGTCGCCAGGCTGGCCGGGAACCCGACGGCGATCCGGGCCGCGGCCAGCGCGTGCGCGGCCAACCCGCTGCCGGTCGTCGTGCCCTGCCACCGCGTCATCTACTCCGACGGCCGGATCGGCCGGTACCTCGGCGGGCCTGATGCCAAGCGCACCCTGCTCACCCTGGAGGCAACGGCATGAGCGACGCCACAGCCAGCGCGGCGCGCGATCCGCGCGGCGCCGCGGAGCCATGGCGGGCACGGGCCGGGGCGGTCGACTGGGGCGCCGTCCGCGCCGGCCTGGACCGCGACGGCTGCGCCCTGACCGGGCCGTTGCTGACCCCGCGGGAGGCGGCTGCGATCGCGGCCCTCTACCCGGACGACGCGCGCTTCAGGTCGACCGTCAACATGAGCCGGCACCGCTTCGGCGCGGGTGAGTACCGGTACTTCACCGAGCCGTTCCCCGCGGCCGTTACCGGGCTGCGGAACGCGCTCTACCCCAGGCTGCTGCCGATCGCCCGCGACTGGTGGGCCAGGCTCGGCCGGGAAGCCCCGTGGCCGGACAGCCTGCCGGAGTGGCTGGCGATGTGCCACGCCGCCGGGCAGGCGAAGCCCACGCCGCTCCTGCTCAAGTACGGCGAAGGTGACTGGAACGCCCTGCACCGCGACCTGTACGGGGACCTGGTGTTCCCGCTGCAGGTGGTGATCAACCTCAACGACCCGGGGGTGGACCACACCGGCGGCGAGTTCCTGCTCTACGAGCAGCGGCCCCGGGCCCAGTCGCGCGGGACCGCGACCCTGATCCCGCACGGGCACGGCCTGGTCTTCACCACTCGCGACCGCCCGGTGGAGTCCGCGCGCGGCTGGTCGGCGGCACCCGTCCGGCATGGCGTGTCCGTGATCCGCTCCGGCCAGCGGTTCACGCTCGGGCTGGTCTTCCACGACGCCGCCTGACCGGGGTGCGCCACCGGCCGGTCGTGCCGCTGCCTGCCGTCAGCCGGCGAGGACCCGCTGTGCCACCTGAAGGGCGGCCTGACGGCTGCTCTGGATGCTGCTCAACTGGGCCAGCAGCGAGGATGGCAGGGCATGGGCGAACCTTGCCAGCGCCTGGCTCGTGCTGGCCCGGAGGCGGGAACGAGCATCGCAGGCCGTGTCCGTGTCGGCTGCCGCGGTTTCGCGCCGGGCCAGGCCCGCTTCCTTCATGCCGCCCATCGCCAAAGACTGGACCGATTCGATCGCGGCCTGCGGGTCCATGAATCTCTGCCCCCCGGCCTTCATGCAGGACCGCCACGTGCGCAGCGCGCCGAGGTATGGGTGGTATGTACCGAGGAATGCGCCGAACCTGCTCCGCACCGTCTGCGGCAGGTAGGACGACTCCACGTACGCCCGGACGCTGCCGAACAGCTTCTGCCGGGCGAAGCCGATGCAGCCGCCGGTGCCGTAGACAACGCCGCCGCCCGGCAGTGCCAGCCTCGCGGTCAGCGTGGCCGGGCCCTCGAGCGCGACCTGGTAGGGCCGCGTGGTGTCGCCGGGGTCGTGCGGGTTGCCGGACGCAAGGGACTGCGTTGTCACGCCGTAGGTGGCGGGATAACCCCTGCCCAGCGCGTACGCGGTAACCGTGCGCGTGCTCGGCTCGGGCCCGAAGGCCGGCAGCGTGTACCGGAATCCGTGGCTGCGCATGCACTGCCCGGTGAGCAACTGCTCCGCGCGTGACACATACCAGTCCCACCGGAGCGTGGCAGCGCTGATGGTGAGCACGGCCTCGGCTCGCGTCACCGCCGCGGGGGCGGCCCGGTCCGCGGCCGGCCGCGATGGCCGGCTGACAGCGCAGCCGGCCATCGTGACCAGGGCGGCCAGGACCAGGGCGGCGCCGCGTGCCCGCGCTGCCCGTCGTTGCTGGCCGCCCGCGGCCCCCGGCCGGATGCCCGGCCGGGACCAGGTGCTCAGGTGCATGCGTCGGTGGTCCAGTCGTTGCTGCTGATCGTGTCGTTCATGCTGGTGTTGTTGTCCGAATACGTCCAGTTGGCGAGATCCGAATACATCGTCGTACCTCTCGCCACGCAGGTATATCCGCCCTTGTAGCTGTTGTTCTGCCAGACCAGGGCCTGGTCATGCTCGCCGTTGTTGTACAGGGCGGAGGCGCAGTCGTTCCAGTTCCCGCCCTTGCACTGCGATTGCGGGAAAACGCTCCACGCCGTGTTCGCGCCCGCGAGCTTGCCCCAGTTCCCGCCCCAGTTGGCATTCACCCAGAAGCAGAGGTAGGTCGAGGGGCAGGAACTCCAGTTGGCGACGTTTGGTGATTTGGTAGCCGTGTGCGTCGCCGCCGCCTTCGCCGGGTGTGACGATACTCCCGGTGCGTGGGCGGCGGGCGTGTTCGATGCGCCTGCCGAAGCACCGGGTGCGGCGAGCAGCGCTCCGGCCGCGATCAGCGGCACCGCGCCCAGCATGAGCGCCCGCCGGCTGCTTGCTGCGAACCCGCTGGCTCTCCGGACGTGCCGTGTGAGTTTGTGCATGCTGCTCCCTTCATAGCTGGCGGGGGAGCCGTCTCCCCGCACGGCTGCCCGGTGGTCCTGGGGGAAGGCCCGCAGGCGGGGTGGCCGGCCAGGGATCAGGGTCGCTGGTAAGGGTTGATTCCTGTCGCACCCGCGGCTGAGCGACGGCGGATTCTGCGTGCGGCCAGGCGAGGTTTGGCTGGGCCCGAAATGGTGATCGATGCCTTATGCGCACTCCCGCCCACGCCGATATCATGATCTAATGGACTTTCGGTGCTATACCGGGATAGATCACGTGCACAGCCCACTCGGGGAGATGAGTTGAGCCGCCATTCAGGGCTGAACGGTTTATTTCGAATCCTTGGTCCGCTGGAGGTCCGCACGTGTGAGGGCTGGCACGGAATAGGCGCGCCGAAGTGGCGGACGCTGCTCGCCACGCTGCTGTTGCGGCCCGGCCAGGCGGTCTCGATGGACTGCCTGGCCGACGAGTTGTGGGGGGAGAGCCCGCCCCGGGGCGTGCGCAAGCAGGTGAGCGGCTACGTCCTGCGGGTCCGCCGGATGATCGGAGACCCGGATGGGAAGGTGCTGGTCACGCGGTCGCCGGGTTATCAGCTCCTGGTGAGCCGGGCTGACCTGGACGCAAGCGTGTTCGAGGAGCTGCTTGCCGCCGGCCGCGCGGCGCTGGCCGATGGGACCGGCCCGCAAGCCTCGGGGCTCCTTTCCGAGGCGCTGTCATTATGGCGGGGCCGGGTCCTCGCCGACGTGCGCCCGGGTCCGCTGGTGGCCGCCGAAGTCAGCCGTCTTGAAGAGCTGCGGCTCGACACGGTTGAGCTGCGGATCGAGGCTGACCTGCGGTGCGGGCGCCCATCCGAGGTGGTGCCGGAAGTGCGCCGGCTTACCACCGAGCACCCATTGCGGGAACGGTTGTGGAATCTGCTCATGCGAGCGCTGCACGATTCTGGGCGCCCGGCCGAGGCGCTGGAGGTTTATGCGCGGGTCAGCGGCATTCTCGCCGACCAACTGGGCACCGATCCCGGCCCGGAGCTCCGGCAGCTCCATCAGCGGATCCTGGCCACCGGGCTTACGCCCGCCGCCGTGCCGCCCGGCGACGACAGCCTGGAGACGGGCAGGCCGGCATTCTCTGTCCATGCGACGGTGCCCCGGCAGTTGCCCGTCCCGGTCCGGCACTTCACCGGCCGGGAGGATGAGCTGCGGGCACTGGACGCCCTGCTGGACCAGGCGGCCGGGAGTGCCGGTACGGTTGCGGTCGCGGCGATCAGCGGCACCGCGGGGGTCGGCAAGACCGCACTGGCGGTCCATTGGGCGCACCGGGTCGCCGGGCACTTCCCGGACGGGCAGCTCTACGCGAACCTGCGCGGCTTTGACCGCGGCGGACCGCCGGTGCCGGCCGCGACGGTGATCCGGGACTTCCTCGATGCCCTCAACGTGCCGCCCGACCGGCTTCCCGCAACCGCGACGGCACAGGCCGGGCTGTTCCGCAGCCTGCTGGCGGGCAAGCGGGTACTCATCATCCTCGACAATGCCCGCGGCGCGGAGCAGGCACGGCCGCTGATGCCGGGCGCACCGGGCTGCCTGGCCGTGGTGACCAGCCGCGCCCGGCTCACCAGCCTGGCCGCCGTCGAGGGCGCGCGACTGCTGACCCTCGATGTCCTGAGCGTGCCGGAGTCGCGCGAACTGCTGTCCCGCCACCTCGACAAGGACCGCACGGCGGCGGAGCCGGACGCGGTGGACGAGCTGATCGAATCGTGCGCCCGGCTGCCGCTGGCGCTGAGCATCACCGCCGCCCGGGCTGCCGACCAGCCCCGGTTCTCGCTCGCCGCGCTGGCCGAGGATCTGCGGGACGCCAGCCGTCGCCTGGACATGCTGGACGCCTGGGGCGCGGCGAGCAGCGTACGGGCGATGTTCTCCTGGTCCTGGCAGCAGCTCACCGATCCGGCGAAGCGGATGTTCCGGCTGCTGGGGATGCACCCGGGCCCGGACATCACCGCCCGGGCCGCGGCCAGCCTGGCCGGCCTGCCGCCCGGGCAGGCGCACCAGGCGCTGCACGAACTGGCCGGGGCGCACCTGATAGCCGAGCGGGTCCCCGGCCGTTACGCCTTCCATGACCTGCTCCGTGCCTACGCCGCCGAGCAGCCGGCGACGTAGGCCGCCCGAGCGGGCTGTGCGCGCTCAGCGGGCGGGCCGCCGGCGCCCGCCGCGCAGCCGGGCACCGAGGAAGATCATGTCGGCGAGGAACACGATGATGCCGATGATCAGCAGGTAGAGCAGGCCCTTGACGACGAAGCCGATGAGGCCCAGGGCAATGGCCACGATGATGAGCAGCAGGAACAGGACCATCGTAACGGCCTTCCCGTCTATCGCCGGGCCAGGCGGCGTTCGCCGTCGGCGCCGGGCTGGTAGGCCAGGCCGTAGTGCTCGAACAGCCCGGGCTCGTCGGTGGCGGCCAGTTCGCCGTCGGTGTCGATTTGCAGCGCGTCCCTGACCTGTTTCTTGGGGTAGGCCACGCGCACGTGGGCGGGCGCGACGGTGGCCCCGTCCAGCGGCACGAAGGTCAGCCGGTGCCTCCCGATGATCCCTATCTTGACCGAGGCGAAGGAGGGCTCATCGGTGCTGGTGTCCACGTAGACCGCTTCCAGCTGGCCGATCTTGCTTCCGCCCGGGTCCACCACGTCATGGTCCCGCCAGTCGCGGATGTTGTCTGCCTCGAACATGGCCTACCCACTCCCCAGGGCCCCCGTGTGCAAACGCTTGGCGCCGGGATTCGCGGGCGCTGCCCCGGCTGGCCACGGCCGAGCCGGCGCAGCAGGTCGGCGCGGGTCGCATGGCAGGCGTGACAGCCGGGTGTACCGGCGTCAGCGCCGTCGGCCACGGTAGCCCGCCGACGCGGCGACGGCGCCACGGCCGGTGGCCGGCCGGGCGGCAAGAGCCGGTTCAGCGGCCGTGGGCCGGGCCGGCCGGGGGACCGGCCGGGCAGGCGGGCCCGCGATCGAGCGCAGCAACGAGGACTGCGGGCCGACCGTGGCAGCCACCGGGACCACGCCCGCGCGCCGCATCAGCGTGCGCACCTCGTGAACCTGTGCCGGAGTCTGCAAGGTAATCACCACGCCGCCCGCGCCCGCGCGCGCGGTGCGTCCCGACCGGTGCAGGTATGCCTTGTGCTCGGCCGGTGAGTCGGCGTGGATGACCAGGCCGACGCCGTCCACGTGGATGCCGCGGGCGGCAATGTCGGTCGCGACGAGGACCCGGACCGCACCCGATGCGAACGACGCGAGGTTTCTGGTGCGGGCGTTCTGCGCCAGGTTGCTGTGGAGTTCAGCGGCGGGCACACCCGCGGCGGTCAGTTGTTTGGCGAGCTTTGCCGCGCCGTGCTTTGTCCGGGTGAACACGAGCGATCTGTTGTTCCCGCCTGCCAGGGCGCGTACCACGCCGACCCGGTCAGCCGGCGCGACGGTGAGCAGGTGGTGGGCGATCTGGGCCGGCGGGGCAGCCGAGTCGACGGCGTGGCGCACCGGGCTGACCAGGAAGCGCCGCGCGAGGACATCGACCGCTCCGTCCAGGGTCGCGGAAAACAGCATCCGCTGGCCGCCGGCCGGGGTGGCATCGAGCAACCGCCGCACGGCCGGCAGGAATCCCAGGTCCGCCATGTGGTCCGCTTCGTCGAGCACGGTGATCTCGACGTCTCCCAGGTGGCAGTGACCCTGCTCGATCAGGTCGGCGAGGCGCCCCGGGCAGGCGATCACGATGTCGGCACGATTGCGCAGGGCGGCGACCTGGCGGCTCTGCGGGGTCCCGCCAAAGATTGCCGCGGTGCTCAGGCCCATGACACCGGCCAGCGGCGCGAGCACGGCCTCGACCTGGCTGGCCAGTTCACGGGTTGGCACCAGCACCAGCCCGCGCGGCCGGCCCGCCATGGTGTGGCCGCCAGCCAGCCGCGCGGCAAGCGGCAGGGCGAAACCGAGCGTCTTGCCCGAACCGGTCCGGCCGCGGCCAAGGATGTCCAGGCCGGCCAGGGCGTCGGGCAGCGTGGCGGCCTGGATCGGGAACGGGATGGTGATTCCGGTGCTGGCAAGCGCCGCTACCAGCGGCGCGGGCACGCCGAGAGAGGCAAACGTGACGGCCGGTGCGGGAGTCTTGGGAGCGCTGTGCCGGCGCCGGGCAGCACGAGTTGGCTCACTGAGCAAAGCTGGCAAAGAATTCTCTTCCGTCCTTGGGTGGCCGCAGTTAAGGCCACCACAGGTCCGTGGAAACCAGCTCGCTCACCGGCGAGGCACGACCGGCGTGCCCGAATGGCTACGCCTTCATACTTGCAGCGTCCACCTTACCGCACGCCGCGTTCGGCATGGCCGCGCGACCGGGCGGTTCCGCGCGGCTAGTGCCAGTCGCGGCACACCGCCGGGCGCGGCGTATTCACGCCACCTGGCCAGGCCGGGTTTGTTCCTGCCCGGATATCCGGACCAGGTGAGGATCGCTGCTGCCATGGATGCTCACGGAGGCGCATACTGAGTTCAATGAGCTCTTACCGCGCCCTTCCGCGGCGCCCTCTGCCAGATAGTCCCTTCAAGGCCGCAGAGCCCGCCGTCCCGCCCAGCGAGCCGGAGCGATACTCGGTCAATGACAAGGTGACCCACGACAAGTACGGCCTCGGCACGATCATCGGTGTCGAGGAGGGAGTGGGCGTGCTTGTTGATTTCGGTTCTCACAAGCAGCGCCTCAGAACGCCCTGCGCCAAGCTGGTCAAGCTCTGAAGGTCCGGTTGTTTGTGCGCCGAGAGCGCTGGTGCTCGCCCGCGCCGGATGACGCTGGCCGGCGCCACCCGCCGTTCAGGCGATGAACCGTGCGATTGCCAGGTACTGGCAGGTCGCGGCGGCGCAGACGAACGTGTGAAAGACCTCGTGATAGCCGAACACCGACGGGCGGGGGTCTGGCCGGCGGCGGTGGTAGGCCAGGGCCCCGGTGGTGTACAGAAGGCCGCCGGCGAGCATTAGCACCGCCGGTGCCACCCCGGCGTGGGCCCACACCCATGGCAGCGAGAGCCCGGCCATCCAGCCCAGCCCCACAAACGTCCCGCCAGCGATCAATTCGGGTATGTTCATCCGCGCCATGCGGATGACCGCCGCCGTCACCGTCAGCGCCCACATCGCGATCAGGCAAGTCAGCCCGAAGGTGCCGCGGACGGCGAGGAGGAAGGCCGGCGTCGCGGTACCGGCGATGAGGAAGAAGATCATCGCATGATCCAGGCGCTGCAGGCGCCGGCGCCACGCCTCACCCCAGTTGCCCCGGTGGTACAGCGCACTGATCCCGAACATTCCGCTCGCGCTGGCCGCGTAGATGGCGCTGGCGGTGATCCGCGTGGCCCCGTGCTCGCGGGCCAGCAGGAGCGTGCCGACCACCAGCGAGGCCTCGAACCACAGCAGGTGCAGCCAGCCGCGCAGCAGCGGCTTGGTGTAGTAGGCGTCACGCCCGGTGTCATAAAGCGTGTCCGCCACCAGAGGCCGCGCCGCGGAGGGATCTGTCACTGTCTGCCTCGATCTCCAGCCCAGACCCCGGCGGCCTCGAACTTGCCCGTTGCTTGCGGTCCAGTGTCACCCAAAGCCAGGACCCATGGCGCCGGGCCTGAAGACTTCTGGCATCCGCCCGGCACCATGAGGCGGTCAGGCTCAGCGGCCAGGACGCCCGGCAGGCAGCCGCCCGCGGTGCGCCCGGGTGACCGCCCTGTGACAATCGCCCGGTCCTGGGGTGCTCTTTCGCTGGCGCGCCGCGTACTGTGGGCATAAGCCCAGCCGCTCGGGCCGGAATGGCGGTGAGAGCATCCGCCTGGGCCGGTAAAGGGGCACCATGCCGCTCTCTGAGCATGAGAAGCGCCAGTTCGAGCAGATCGAGCAGGCGCTCCGCGCCGGTGACCCCCGGTTCGCTGACGCCGTACGCGCCGCCGACCCGCGGGTGCACTACAAGCGCCGGGTTGTCGTGGCGGCGCTCGGGTTCGTGATCGGCGTCGGGCTGCTGCTCGCCGGGGTCGTGGTGGATGTCATCCCGATCTCAGTGGCGGGCTTCGTGGTCATGCTCGGCTGCGGCCTGTGGGCCGTGAGCAGCTACCGGCGCATGACCGGCAGAGCCCCCGCCCCGGCGAGGCGCTACGGAAAGAAGCGGCCGGTCGCCAAGGGCCGGCGGCCGCGCAAGCAGGCGGGACCGGGGCTGATGGTGCGGCTGGAGGAGCGCTGGCGGCGTCGCCAGGAGCGCGGCCGCTGACGGAATCAGTCCACGTCGCCCGGGTTCAGGCCGGTGACCTGGTTGCGGTAGCGCTCCAGCGCGGCGAGTATCTCCCGGTCTTGCTGCAGGTCTTCGGGGTCTGCCTGGGCTCCCCGTGCCCGCTCGCGGGCCAGCACGCCGCGGTAGAACACGTCCATCTCCGCGATCAGGTCGAGCAGCTTGTCCTGCAGGCCCGCCAGCGTGGAGTCAAGCGTGCCGGTCCGGGCGATGATCTCTTCGGCTTCGGCACGCTCGGCGGCGGGCATGCGGGGCAGCGCTTGTTCCCGGTAGTCGGCGCTGGAGTCGGTGACGTAGGGCTCGACGAGCTCGCGCAGGCGCTCTAGGTCCCGCAGCCGCGCGATCATCTGGTCACGGCGCAGGCTGCCCGGGAGTCCCGGTTCTGCAGCCACGCCAGGGTCATCATTCATGGTGTCTATGGTCCCGCATTCCGGACACCGCCGCCTCAGCCTCGCCCCGCACCGGCTGCCCGGGAGGTAACCCGGAGACCCGGACCTCTGCCATGCCCGTCCTGACGTCACGCCCCTGGCCGCGGCGGGCTGCCACGGCGCGAGGCCGGCGCAGTTTGCTGAAGCAGCGCCCGGCGGTGCTTGTCAGGGCTGTCCTCAGGGTCTAGATCGGGGGTTTCCCGGATTACGCGGGCTTGCCCCGCGTGACCAGACTGGCCTCCTACAGCCTCTGCCGTGGGCGGCATCACCCAACCGAAGATGGGTGGCAGCCGACTGTCCCCAGCCGACCGGCTTGCCTAGTCGTGCCGTCACGACAGCAATGCCACCGCGCAGTTCTGGAGGATCAGTTGACACTCGCACATGCATCGAGATGGAAGGGCCTGGCCGCCGTGAGTGTGACGGCGGCGCTGGCCGCAGCCGCGGCCGCTGGCGCTGGCGGGCTGGCCCAGGCGTCACCGAGGCCGGCCCTGGTCCCGCTGCCAGGCAGCGCGGTGCCGTTCACCGGCTACACGCCGGTCACCGCTTATGTGGCTGGCCGCCAGCGGCTGACTGTGCAGCTGTGGCTGAAGCCGGATATTGTCCCGGCGCAGCGGTACGCCACAGCGGTTGCCACGCCGGGCAGCCTGCTGTTTCACCATTACCTGAGCCCCGCCGCCTACACCGCGCGGTTCGGGGCCGGCCCCGCCGCGGTCACCGGGGTCGAGTCGTGGCTGCGTGGCACCGGCTTCACCGGCATCGCCGCCGACTCCGGGCGTGCTTACGTGCGGGCCACCGCTCCGGTGTCGGTGATCAACGCCGCCTTCCGGATCCGGCTGGCGCTGTACCGGCCGTCAGCCGCCGTCAACGCCGGGCGCTACCGGCTGCGCGCCAACAACCGTGCGGTCTGGCTGCCGGCCCCGGTGGCTGCCCGCGTGCTGGGCGTCACCGGCCTGGACAACGCCAGCCCGGTGCTGCCGCTGATCCGTGCGCACGCCGGCGCTGCCCCCGCCTGCTCGCACTACTACGGGCAGCACACCGTGGCCGGCCTGCCGGAGAAGTTTGGCACCACGACGTTCCCGACCCTCGGGTGCGGATTCACCGCGGGCCAGCTGCGCGGCGCCTACGGGGCCAGCAACGCCAGCACCGGCACAGGCCAGACGGTCGCACTGGTTGAGCTGGGGCTGACCAAGGACATGTTCCTCACCCTGGCCGACTACGCCAAGGCCAACCACTTGCCCGCCCCATCCCGTCGGCGGTACACCCAGCTGTCACTGGGCAGCAGCACCTGCGGGGATCCGTTCAACGGGGAGGAACAGCTCGACGTCGAGGCCTCCTACGACATGGCGCCCGGCGCGCATCAGCTCGTGGTCGGCGGAGACGCCTGCAACCACGGAGACGATGGGGACCAGGCCCTGTTCGACGCCGACACGGCGATCCTCGACGGCAGGGGCGGCCGCCCGCTGGCCACCATCGCCTCCAACTCCTGGAACAGCGGCCCGGAGAGCCAGCCGGCGTCTGCCATCGGCATCCAGAACGGTTACCTGGTGCGGGCCGCCGCCGAGGGCGTCGGCATGTACTTCTCCTCCGGCGACACCTCCGGCATCCAGATGCCCTCCGCCGACCCGTACGCCACCGCGGTCGGCGGTACCGCGCTAGGCATCGGGAAGAGCGGCAACCGGCTGTTCGAAACCGGCTGGTCGAACGGGGGATACATTCTGACCAGCCACCACACATGGCGCTTCCGGAGCGAAATCGGCGCGGCCGGTGGCGGCCCCAGCCTGCTGTGGGCCGAGCCGGCCTACCAAAAGGGCGTGGTCCCGGCGGCGCTGACCAAGGCCCCGGGCACCCGCGCCGGCGCAGCCCGCAGCGTGCCCGACATCAGCGCCGACGCCGACGCCGCCGTCGGCGGCTTCGCGGTGGGCGTGCTCAGCTTCCCCCACGGCGGCGCACCCGCCTACCACGAGAGAAACACCGGCGGCACCAGCCTGTCCGCCCCGCTGGTAGCCGGCATGGTGACCGCCGCCCAGCAAGGCCAGCCGGTCCCGTTCGGCTTCCTCAACCCCGTGCTCTACAAGCTGCACGCGACCGACGCCTACCACCGCACGCTGCCGCTCACCGGTCACAGCCCGGCGCGGTATCGCGCCGTGTACTACCCGGACGCGGGACCCCACGTGAACGCGCTGGTCACCTTCGATGACCAGAGCCCCTCTATAACCCGCCAAGTCACCCTGCCCGGCTATGACAACATGACCGGCCTCGGCACCCCCAACGGGCAGGCATTCATCCACGATCTGCGCCAGCTCGCCCGGTGAGGGCCGGGCAGGCCAGCAGCCGTGGAGCACACCGGGCGGGCCCTTATTCAATCGGCTGCCTGGCGACGGCTGGCGGTTCACGTCCGGCCAGCAGCCAGCCGCCGACCGCAGCGACCAGCGGCAGCCCGACCAGCAAGATCAGCACGTCGGTCAGTGGCACGTTGCCGAACAGGGCGGACAGGCTGGCGTGCGCCCAGACCAGACTGGCGGCCAGGGCGAAAGCCATGCCGAGGACCGCGCCGAGCAGGGCCAGCGCCGCCGCGGTCGCCGCGGTGAGCGTCCGCCGCGTGGTGGCCCTGGCCCCGGTAGCGGTGAGCGTGCGCAGGTCCGGCGCGGTCTCGCTGCGGATCAGGCCGACGGACGCGGCCAGCACGCCGAGCGCGATCAGAATGCCGAGCGCGGTGCCGACGTCGGCGATCTTGCCGAAATCCGTTCCGCCGGAGGCGGTCTCGAGCGGCGCCTGGTAGGCGAGCACGACCCGCCGCGCGGCGCGGATCTGCGTGGCGGTGAGCGGGGCTGATGCCTGGATCAGCCACCCGGACAGCTGAGTCTGCAGGTGGAAGGCGCGCACCGCGTACTCGGTGATCACCGTGTTCGGCGCATCGATTCCGCTTGGCAGGTTGCTGACCGTCTGAATCGCGGGGTTGGCCAGGCAGTCGTTGCTCAGCATGCAGGACGTTCCGTGGCTACCGCCGGGCCCGCTGCTATTGTCGGGCTCGCTTCCGTTGCCACGCCAGGTCATCTCCATGTGCGGCAGGCCTGCCAGCCCCGGCCGCGAGGTGAGGATGTCGGTGTG
>Ga0335078_10000785_pt1 | contig 48430 bp, 42 predicted proteins | sample Lox_Sample_32_FD_206711 | JGI IMG/M metagenome (GOLD analysis project Ga0335078, IMG submission 206711) | Soil microbial communities from Loxahatchee National Wildlife Refuge, Florida, United States - Lox_Sample_3.2 | ecosystem: Environmental > Terrestrial > Soil > Wetlands | place: USA... | reverse complement strand
TCTTGTAGCCCATCTTCTGAAGATTTTCCGCGGCGAGTGCGGAGCGAAAACCGCCGCCGCAATACAACACAAGCTCAGCGTCTTTGTCCGGGAAGCGCATTTCGACGTCGCGCTCGATAATGCCCTTGCCGAGATAGACCGCATCCGGCAAATGTCCGCGAGCCCATTCGCTTTCTTCGCGGACGTCGACCAGCGCAAATTTTTCTCCGGCATCCAGGCGCCGCCTGACCTCCGCCACGTTCGTTTCCCTAATTCGCGATCGAGACTCATTCACCAATCGCAAGAAACCTTCGGAGTGTTTCATCACGCACCTCGGCGTCAATCGCTACCGGAACAGAGCCTAGCATGAACGCGGATTGGTGAGTCAATGGCCGTGGCGGGCAGCAGGTTAGAACGCTCAGGAGCGTTCGATTTCCTTCATGTCGCGCCAATTGGGACCCGTTTTGAGATCAACTTTTAGTGGAACGTTGATCGGATGGCATTCTTCCATGCATTCGCGCACGAGCGCGCTGAGTTTTTCGATTTCGGAGGGCGGCGCTTCAAACAAAAGCTCGTCGTGCACCTGCAGAATCATGCGCGCCTTGAATTTTTCTTCGCGCAGGCGCCGGGCGACTTCGATCATCGCGAGCTTGATCAAATCGGCGGCGGTGCCCTGGATCGGAGTGTTCAGCGCGGTGCGTTCGGCGAAGCTGCGCAGGTTCATCTGCGGCGAATTAATTTCTGGAATCGGCCGTCTGCGGCCGAACATTGTGCGCGTAAACCCGGTCTTGCGGACTTCGTCGAGCGTGCCGTCCAAAAATGCTTTGACGCCGCGATACCGCGCAAAATATGCAGCGATGAATTGTGCGGCTTCGCGAGTTTCGGTGCCCAGTTGCTGGGCGAGGCCGAACGCGGAAAGGCCGTAGATAATTCCGAAATTGATGACTTTCGCGACCCGCCGGTGTTCAGCAGTTTGCGCGCCGGGCAAGGTGCCAAAGACTTCCTGCGCCGTGCGCGCGTGAATGTCTTCATCTTTCCGAAATGCGTCGGTGAGGACCGGATCGCCGGAAAGATGCGCCAGAATGCGCAGCTCGATTTGCGAATAATCGGCGGAAAGAAGCGTCATCCCTTTTGCCGCCGCGAACGCCGCGCGTACGCGCCGGCCGAGCTCGGTGCGCACGGGAATATTCTGAAGGTTCGGCTCGTAAGAACTCAGGCGGCCGGTGGCGGCGCCCGTCTGGCTGAAACGCGTGTGCAAGCGGCCGGTCTGAGGATGGATCAGCAGCGGAAGCGCGTCCACGTAGGTCGATTTTAATTTCGCGATTTCGCGATATTGCAGAATTTTCTTGGGCAATTCATGCGTGAGCGCGAGAACTTCCAGCACTTCGGCGGCCGTGGAGCGCGCCTTCGCGCGACGGACGGGCGGCTGCAGGTTCAGCTTATCGAAAAGAATCTCGGCGATTTTCTGCGTGGAGTTGATGTTGAATTCCTCGTTTGCCAGTTCCCAAATTTGTTTTTCGAGCGAGCGAATTTCCGCGTTGAGCGCGGCAGACATGGCTTCCAGCGCGGCGGGATCGACGCTGACGCCGCAGGATTCCATTTCAGCCAGCACCGGAGCGAGAGGCAGATCAATTTTTTCGTATACCGAAAGCAATTCTTGCGCTTCCACTTGCTGCCTCAGCACGGGCGCGAGGCGCTGCAAAAAATCGGCGCGCTCGCCAGGCTGTCCTGTGCAAGCAAGGTTAAGGCTCCGCAGAACAACGTCGGCAAATTCGTGATTGGCCGTCGTCGGCCGCAACAAAAATGAATAAAGGATTGTGGCATGACGGATTCCAGCCACATCACCGAGGAGCAGGGCGAGCAGCTTCGGATCGTGGACAATTTTCGGACGCGACGCATCCGCGAGCCACGGACGAAGCGATTCAAGCCATTCTGTCCGTTGCTTTTCGTCGAGTGGCAACTGAATCGTTCGCGCAGTCGCCGCGCCTCCGGAAAGTTCAATCGCGGCAATCCGGCTGCCGAAACCTTCTTCTTCCTGAGCGGCTTCAGTGGCCGGCGGTTCGATCGTAAGCCAGACTGCGATTTCGCGATCCTTTGGGGCGTTGGCAAGAAATTCGCGAGCGGCGGCGGGAGATTCCAACGCAGCATAATCGCGATCTTCGGAAACGCGGGCTGGTGAGGGCGCGAGTTCTTTAAGCAAAGATGTGAACCCAAGCTCGGAGTAAAGGTCGCGCAATGCTTCGATATCCGGGTCGCGCGAGGCAAGGCTTTCGAGGTCGAGCTTGATGGGCGCGTCAGTGGTAATCAGCGCGAGCTGCTTTGACATGAGCACTTGCTCGCGCTGCGTTTGCAGCGCTTCGCGGTAACGCTTGCCTTCTACTTTGTCCGCGGAATCCAGCGCTTTTTCGACGGAGCCGAATCGCTGAATCAATTCGCGCGCACCCTTTTCACCGATACCCTTCGCGCCGGGAATGTTGTCGATTGAATCACCCATCAGAGCCATTATGTCCGGCACTTTTTTCGGCGGCACGCCCATGAGTTCGACGACTTTGGCTTCGTCCACGAGCAAGTCTTGTTTTGTAGGAATCAAGACGCGAACCGGCCCGCCGACGAGTTGCAGCATGTCTTTGTCGCTGGTGACGATATAGATGTCGAGTTTGCGTTTTGCGGCTTGCACGGCGAGCGTGCCGATCACATCGTCGGCCTCGTAGCCGCGCTCGGCCAGAATAGGCAGGCGCATCGCCTCGCACAATTTGCGGACGTATGGCAACTGGACGCTCAAATCCTCCGGCATCGGCGGACGCTGCGCTTTATATTCGGCGAATAATTTGTCGCGAAACGTCGGCTCCGGAAGGTCAAACACGACGGTCAAATAGTCCGGCTGAAATTCCCGCATCAGCCGCCGCAACATTTGCACGAAAAGATAGGGAACCTTGGTGGGAATTCCGGCGGCATTGTTCAACCGGCCCATCGGCGCGAAATAGGCGCGGAAAATGAAGCCCATTGCATCAACGAGAAAGAGTTTCTTCGCGGGCTTTTGAGCGGACATCGGCGGCAGTATAACAGACGCGCGTTTTTGATTCCGAAAAGCCGCGCACCTGGAATTCGTCACACGATTGCCGGGCTCGGCCGATTTGCGTACCATCGTGAAGCCGGAGGTGAAAATGCCGAACCCCGTTTTGCAATTTCAGATTTTGTCGAAAAACCCGGACGAGACTGCCAAATTCTATTCAGACCTATTCGATTGGAAAGTCGATGCAAGTAACCCCGTGGGCTATCGGAAAATCAATACCGGATCGAGCGAAGGCATCCAGGGCGGCATCTGGCCGGCGCCGCCGCAGGCGCTGAACTTTGTGCAGCTGTTTGCGGGAGTGGACAACGTGAGCGCGTTTGTTCAGAAAGCCGTAACTCTTGGCGCGCAACAAAATATTCCTCCGACGACTTTGCCGGATGGCGATGAAATGGCGGTACTGCTTGATCCGCACGGCATTTCGTTTGCTGTGTGGCGGCGGGCCAAACGCTAGCGTCGCGTCGAGTAACAAATCCCGGCCAACCACATCTCAAAGCGCTACCCGCTGATACTGCCACCACAGCACAGAAAAAACCGCCGCGAACGAGCGGAACGCTTGTATCTCCGCATCTAAAACCACATGATCTGCTCGGAGCCAATGGTGTTGAATACATCGGCTGCTGCAACCGTGTTGCGGCGCGTATCGAATTGTTGGGTTTTGTGCTTCTTGGTTCTTTTCGCTTTCGGGGGGCAGGCGGCGCTCGCACAAAATCTGCCGGTCAAAACTCCGGCGCCCGCCGGCGCGGACGTTTCGCAATCCACCGGACAAAATGCCCTGACAAACCTTAAAACTCCGCACACGGAGCTGGGCATAATCAAGAAACATTCCATCTTCTTTCCGGACCTTGCGACGAGCATCACGCCCTTGACGGCCGGACAAAAGTTCAAGCTCTCTGCTGAAGAAAGCGTTTCACCGTTAGCATTCATCTCTGCCGGCGCATCCGCGGCGTGGGAGCAGGCGTTCAATTCTTACAGCGGCTACGGCCAAGGCTGGGGTGCGTATGGAGAGCGTTTCGGCGCCGGGATGGCCATTACAGCTTCGGCGAATTTCTTCGGGACATTTGCGATCTCTTCAGCCTTTCACGATGATCCACGCCATTTTGTCCTCACCGACCAGTCAAATCGAGCGCGGATCAAGTACGCCGTGACGCGCCAATTTGTGGGACGTAAAGACGACGGTTCGCGGACCGTCAATCTGGCGAAAATCTTTGGTCCGCTCATGGCAGAAGCGCTTGCGAGCACTTATCTTCCACCGGAAGAACGTACGGCGGGAAAGACGTTCAAGCGCTACGGAGCAAGAATGTCCTGGGGAATTGGGGGCACACTTCTGAAGGAATACTGGCCGACAATCTTTAAGAGTCTCGGCGCACCGAAAAAACTAAATCCGGTACCGGAAGAGACCCCGGCCAGCCCTTCATCTTCAAGCCAGCATCAGAACTAATCGGACTTCCGCCAACTGGCGTCGCGTTCGTAGCGCGCCATAGCCTTCGCGACTTCAGCCGTCCGCGGGCCAAGATCCTTCTCGTAGACAACTCCATCCTGATCCACGATGAACGTCATCACGCCCGATGAGCGATATTCCGCGGGATAAGCGATGAACGCGAAGCCCCGCGTCATCTTTCCGTCTTGCACGTAACTCACACCAGTCGTGCGACCGGGGGCTCCACGTGCCGTCAACACTCGGAAGTAGTAGCCGTGATAGGGCTGTGGCTGCTCGTTCGCGTTTCTGGTGTAGCCTGCGGCTGCGGCCGATGCCACAAGCGGTCCGATCGGGCTCTGGGGCTGGCCATTCGTCGCGTCCCAGTAGAGCCCATTGTGTTTTCCCGGATCACTGAAGAATTTCTGGGCGTATTGTCCGGCGGGATCGCCGTCATGCGGCGTCCCGTAGTATTCCTTTTCGGCGTCGACGAGTTCGTGGCATGTTTGAATCACGGTCAGCTCATTTTCTCCCACGCGCCGGTACAAGATTTCCTGCCGTCCCGCAGCAACATCGAAGTACCAGCCGTTGGTCCGGTGCACCAGCGGAATCGGCGTCGGCCAGTTGGCCGATCCAATGTAAAGCGTCGTTGTTCCGTCGGGCTCCGTCACCAGCCGGTGCATCTGCTGATATCTTTCAACGAACTGCGCACGATTGTTCTTGTCTTCCGTCGGATCGCCGGAGGTGATGATGTCCTTCGCACCCGCTCCAAGAAGATTCAGCAGGGCGCTGGAATCGTCTGCCTTCAGCGCGGAAATCAGGGCATCGCACGCGTCGCCCGGAGTGCGAAAGCTTAGCTGTGAACTGCGCACCATCGCCGTCTTCTGTGTAGCGGGCTTTGGCGTAGCTTGTTGACTTTTCGCGAAAGTGGGAATAATCGCCGCGAAAACAAGAAGGACGGCGCAAACAACCGCAGTGCTCACGCCGCCGAGTTCGACTGACTTAAAGTCTCGCTGCTCCATGTCCTTCATCTCCAATCCGGCACTTGCCAACTTGAGTTGAAAATGTGATGGGCTGGGCTTTCCATTTCAGTTAGCGGCCGCGTCCGTGCCCTCCGCCGCTATGTCCTCCGCCGCCACCGCGGAATCCACCGCCGAAGCTGGCTCTTCCGCGTGACGAGTAGCCCCTAGCGTCTCCGCCGCCGCGGTAGCCGCCGAACGCCCCAGGGCGCGTGCCCGTGTTTCCGCGCGGGGACGCGTAACCGCGAGCCGCGGCGCTGCCCCGCGCGTTCGGCGCAGCGTAACCGCGATAATTCCCGTGGAAGAAAGCGTTTCGATCGTAGAATGCGTGGCTGTGGAAGGCGTAAGGCCTGCCGCCGAACAGCAAGCCCCTGTGATACCAGTCAAAGCCCCAAGCACCCCATCCCCAGCCGAATCCAAAGAACGGGCCGAAGCCGACGCCGAATGAAATGTACGGGCCGCCTACACCCCACCAGGGATAAAAGCCCGGCCACAGTCCGACGGGATATCCGTATACAAATTCCGGATCATAGTCCGGCACGTAGACGACATCCGGGTCCGCCGGCTGAATGACCACGTTTGGGCCCTGATTCGTTACCGATTGTTGCGGCGTTGACTTCAGGTTGCCGGCCTGCTCGGCTTTCTGACGCATGAACTGAATGGCATCCATCACTTGATTCTGCTGATTCATGTTCGCGTCACCGAGGGCGGACGTCCAAGAAAGATTCTTGTCCATATCCGCAAGGACGGACGGAAACGCCGTCAACGCTTTTACACTCGGATCCCAGTCCTGCTGGTTCACCTGTGCCGCCAGCTCCGCGCCCTTCAGATTCGGGTTCTGCTGAATGAAGCGTTCAGCTTCCACGATCTGCGTGGGGTATGCGGACGCCGCCAGAATCTGCGCAACCAGTGCGTCCGGATACAGCGCGATAGGGGCCACCAATTGCTGCAATTGCTGCGGCGAAAGTTGCGCCGCTTGTGGTTGGCCCTGCGCGGGCACAGGATTCTGCTGACCTTGCATGTTGGGCGGAGCGTCCTGTGACTGACCGGCCTGCAAGCCGTCCGCACCGAGTGCCAGCACCGATGCGACTGTGCATGCAAGAACACCAGTCAATATTCGCTTGAACAATGTAGTCGTCACGTTCTCCTCCTGCTCTTGCCCAGAAAATTCCTCATCTGTTCGATGATTAGAGGGCGTGAAACGGTTCATTTCACGGTGGAAAAGTCCTAGAACCGGCCGCGGAGGCGCGGGAGGAGCGTCGCCCGTTTGGATGGGTCAAAGCGGCCTTACTGTTGGCACCGGGCGGGCTTAATTCACCTTTCGAGAATCAATTTCTGCGCCCGCCAGTTCAGAATTTCGGCGACGTAGATTTCGTTTTCCGAGGGGCACGCGATTTCGTGGATCCAGCCGAACTGCTTTAGCTGTTTTCCCGATTCGCCGAAGACGCCGAGCACTCTTCCGTCCAGGCTCAATTTGTAGACGCGCCCCGGGAAGGCGTCCGCTGCAAAAAGAACTTGATGTGGCCCGGGAGTGATGCAGATCGCCCACGGCGCGCCGGGAGACATCGTGCCAGTCGTCGCGGTGGGCTTATTGCCGATTGCGGGACGCGCATTGGGGTCCACGGGCACGTCAATGGTGATTTGCCGGAGGAATTTTCCGTCGCCGTCAAAAACTTGTATTCGGCGATTGCCGCGATCCGCAACGTAGACCTGCCCTTGAGCGTCAACGGCAATGCTGTGAGGCGTGTTGAATTGGCCAGGTCCATCGCCCGGCTCGCCCCACGATTTTACCCAGTCGCCATTCTTATCCACTTTTGCGACACGCGAATTGATGTAGCCGTCGCTGATATAAGTGTTCCCGGCGCGATCCCATGCGACGTCCGTGACCTGCCGGAACATTCCATCGACCGGCGGCAGAGGCGGGCGAACATGCTTCAACGGACCAGTGCCATCGTCGGATGCTTCCTGTTTTCGGCCGAAGACCATGACCACCCGGCCTTCGGGATTGAACTTGATCACCATGTCCGAACCCTTGTCTGTGACCCAGATGTTGTCCTGCGGATCGACCTTCACGGTGTGCGCGTAAGACCAGGCATAAAGATTGTGACCGATTTCGCGAATGAATTTTCCGTCGGCACCGAATTCGAGGAGTTGCGCAGCGGCCGCTGCATACGCGGGACCGGCGGTGTTCCCGCGCGAAAAAATGAAAACGTGTCCCTTGGAATTCACCGCAACGCCGGAGACTTCTCCGAAATAAAGATTCGGCGGCAATTGCAGGAAGTTGGCGACAGAGCGATAGCGAATTTCTGAAACTTTCTCCGGCGCCTGTTGCGCCGATACGACGCCGGCCAGCAGGAATGCGAGCAGCAAAGGAGTTCGCTTCATGGGGCTCTCCGAGCGAATTGATTGCGTTCAAAGTGCATTGGGCTTTGCGCCGGAAGGATTACGCCGGAGAAGGATGGAGTCAAGTTGTATGTTGAAGCGTAAGGATGAAACTGCGCGCGGAAGGGAAATTGGAGAACTACACGAGTGAAATTAGCGAAAAACGGGATTGCGCATCGCAAATTGCTATTGCGTGGCGACCTGCAGATCGCCGGGAATCGCGGCGTTCCTCGTTTCGATGCCAACGGACGCCTTATGGGCGTAGAGCGCTTCATCCGCACGCGCGATGAGCTCCTGCGCGCCGTCACCTGTCTTGTACACGGCCCAGCCACGCGAGCACGTAACGGAAATTTTCTCGGGGCCCACATCCACCTGGAAATTCATCAAGCGCCCGAGAACGATATCGACTTTGTCCGGCGGGCATTCGGAAAGCAGAGCCATAAATTCATCGCCGCCCAACCTCACGGCGACGTCGGACGCGCGAATTGCCTTATTCAGGCGGCGCGCAAATTCCTGCAAAACCAAATCTCCTGCAAGATGGCCGAAGCGGTCGTTGATTTGCTTGAAATTATCGAGGTCCAACAGCAAAACGACCAACGGCGTGCCGCGTCTGACGGCCGCGGCCATTTCTGAATTCAATCGGTCCTGGATATATCGCCGGTTGTAGAGGCCGGTGAGCGGATCCAAAAAGGCCAGCTCGTAGAAGCCTTCCGCGCGCACCTTCTGCTGTGTGGCGACGTCGATTTGAGCGGCGAGATGCTTGCGAAGTTTTGTGAGCAGGTGCTGCTGATAGAGCGTGTAGACATTGAAAATGAGCACCAAACCAAGTAAACCGCGCACCGCTACGCCGAGCTGGATCTGCGTGCCGGAACTACCTTCGTCCAAGAGCCGCGGCAGCGAAAGGCTGATGATCGCGCCGGTCAGCAGCAGGATGACGAGCACGGCCGTCCACCAATGCCACCAGGCTTTCCGATCCAAGGTGCGCAGAATCGGACGGATTTCGCGCGTCAGATCCACCGCAGTGTTATCGGCAAGCTGTGGCTTCACATCCATCGTCTGTCTGCCTCAATATGAAAATCGTCAGGCTTGTTTGCAGCTATCTCAGCTAGATGAAAATCCTATCGGCCAGTGCGAATTCTGGAAAGGTTATTCGCCACCGCGATTGTTTTAGAGATAACCTGCCCGGAGGAACAGCGTCGGTCATCTGAACGCGTCGTGTTCGTGATTGGTTTGCGTGAAAACGAAAACGCGACGCGCGGAGTTCGCAGCCGAACGAAATCCGCGCGAAGCGCTGATGTTAAAGGTTCTTAGTTACTGCTTCGGGGCTAACTTCGCTCCGGCCAGGGTTGCGACGGCGGACAATGTCGTCTGCGTGGCGTTCAGGCCGAGCCGAAAATCATCGTCGTTATAAGTTTCGAAGACGTCCGTCGGTTGGTGCCACTGCGGATCCCATCCGTTGCCGATCTGCGTTCCGCGTTCATTTTCGCGCAGGCTGATGGCGGCCACTTTGTCCATAAACGGATCCGAATCGGTGTTCGTCATGTGGCTGCTGACGGCCGCGGGATAATCGGTTGCGTACATTTCGTTGGCCTTCTCGAATTTCCACGCGAGGGCTTGCGAATCCGTGGCGAATTTCGAGATGACCTGGAATTCGATGTTGACGTCGGCTTCGGGCCGTTGCTCCTTGCTGACCGTCCCATCCTTGCGCGGCATGCCGTGATCAAACATCATCATGTCGTGCTGGATCATGCCGAGCCACCTTGGTTCGGGATACTTGCCTGAGCCCGGCGGATCTTCCTTGCCCTGCAAAGCCTCGCGCTGCGCGACGTAAGCGCGGGAGCCGTTCAGGCCGCTTTCCTCGTTGTTCCAAAGGATGAAGCGGATGGAGCGATCCGTCTGCACGTCTGGGCTGCTGAAGACGCGCGCGATTTCCATTACCAGCGCGGTGCCGGAGCCGTCGTCATTGGCTGCTTCGCCGAAGCCGATGCCGTCCATATGGCCGCCGACGATGTACATCTCGTCGGGGTGAGTCGTGCCGATCTTCGTGCAATAGACTTCTTCGCGTTCGCCGTCAACGCTCTGTGGTGTATCCAGCGCACGGAGTTTTTCATCCGGCTGCTTCATGGGATCGTTGTTTACGCCGGTAGGCCCGCGGTTGCCGCGCGGACGCCCTCCGCCGGAAGCCACGTTTCCGCGACGGCCTCCAGCCTGGGCTCCCGCACCGTTTGCTCTGCCGGCGGCGCCCGCTCCGCCAGGTCCACGACCAGCGCCGCCGCGGCCTGCAGGCGCAGTGTATTCATACTTGATCCGCTCGGTATTTGTGCAGCCGTAGCTCTTGAGCTGAGCTTCAATCCAGTCAATCGCAGCGCGATTGCGATCCGTGCCCTGGCGGCGATCGCCAAATTGCGTTAAACCCTTGACCGTGGCTTTGTACTTTTCCAGATCGAGGCGGCCGACCATCGCTTGAATATCCGGATCGGGTCGCACGGCCGCGGCTTGCTGCTGCGCCTCGGTCGGCTGCTGGCTTTGCCCCATTGCTTGCCCTTGCGCGGCAGCCTGGCCAGCGGCTGCTTGCTGCACCGGCGTCGCTTTGGCATGTTCCCGCGCGATCGCGCGCGCTCCAACCACAACTGCCAAACCGCAAATGGAAATCACAACGGATTTCAAAAGATTCGGGCGCATAGTTCCCCTTTGCAAAAAAGTTGATCGATGAAAATACGAACGGAATCCTACGTCTTGCAACAAGCTGAGTCAACGAAGCTGAGACGCTCGCGGGCGAGGGTGAGTTTCGCGCGAATCGCGGCAAAGTGTGATAAAAAATTGGCGCAAGCCATTACTGGAGATTGTTCATGAAAGACGCAAGCCGTTCCACGAAGTCCTTTTTTCGTTTCGCCGCATGTCTCTCGGTTCTGCCGGCCGTCTGTCTGCTGCTCGGAGGCAAGCTGCGCGGCGCGCAAAGCACACAGGCACAGTCGGGCGGGCCTCAACGCGCTGCTGCTGATCCGCTTGTCGATTTGCGGTTCCGTAATTTGGGTCCCGCGAGCGCGGGCGGGCGCGTGACGGCGGTAGCCGGCGTGCCAGGCAATTACAACATTATTTATGTTGGCGCGGCGGGCGGCGGAGTGTGGAAGACGGTGGACGGCGGCATCAGCTGGCGCGCGCTGGGCGATAATTTGCCGACACTTTCGATCGGCGCGCTGGCGCTGGCGCCGCAGAACCCGAATTGGGTTTGGCTCGGCACCGGCGAAGGAAACCCGCGCAACGACGTGCTGAACGGCCAGGGCGTTTTCTTTTCTTCAGACGGCGGCAACACCTGGAAACCGATGGGCCTGGAGAAGGCGGGGCAAATTCCCGTCGTGCTGGTTTCTCCTGCGGATGCAAACACAGTGTATGTCGCCAGCATCGGTCACGCGTGGGGAGCGAACGCCGATCGCGGAGTTTTTCGCACCACGGATGGCGGCAAGACCTGGCAAAAAGTCCTTTACATAAATGACACCACCGGCGCAGGCGATCTGGTGATGGATCCGCAGAATCCGAAAGTTTTGTACGCCGGGATGTGGCAGGTGACGCGCCATCCCTGGATTTTGGAAAGCGGCGGCGCCTCGAGCGGAATTTATCGCACCACGGACGGCGGCGACAATTGGCAGAAATTGAGCGGCGGCCTTCCGCCCGGCCTCATGGGCCGCAGCGGCCTTGCCATCGCTCCCAGCAATCCCGCGCATTTGTACGCGCTGATTGAATCGAAGAGCGGCGTTCTTTGGGAATCGCTCGACGGCGGCAACCACTGGACAAAAGTTTCCGACGATCGCTCGATTCAAGCGCGTCCATTTTATTTCACGCATGTGTATGTGGCGCCGGATAACGAAGAGCGCGTTTACTTTCTTTCTTTCGACATTATGCTTTCCACGGACGGCGGCAAGAACGCGCACATCATCGGGCGCGGCGTGCATCCGGATCATCATGACTTGTGGCTTGACCCGCGCGACCCTGCGCATTTGATCGAAGCGAATGACGGTGGAGTTTATGTTTCCTCGGACGCCGGCGACCATTGGCGCTATCTGGATAATTTGCCGATCGAGCAGTATTACAGCGTGGCGATTGACGATCGCGTGCCGTACACCGTATGCGGAGGATTACAGGACAACAACGGCTGGTGCGGCCCATCGAACAGTTTGAAAACCACGGGCATCGGCCCGAGCGACTGGCAGCAATTCGTCGGCGGCGACGGGCAGTACGTGATTCCGGGCCGCCAGGGCTCGCCGTATGTATATGCGGATTCGCAGAGCGGTGGGATCGTGCGCACGAATCGCGAAAATTTTGAAAACGCGCAGATCCGGCCGTACGCGCTGAGCCAGTTCGATTTGGAAGTGAAAAATCTGAAATACCGGTTCAACTGGACGGCGCCGATTGCGATTTCCGCGAAGGACTCGAACGAAGTGTACATGGGCGCGAATGTGCTGTTCCGCTCCAAAGACGCCGGCGCGCACTGGATGCCGATTTCCGGCGATCTGACGCGCGACGACAAGACGAAGCAGGTGCTGACCGGCGGTCCGATCATTCTGGACATGAGCAGCGCCGAGAACTACGACACGATTCTTTCCATCGCCATTTCTCCCGTGGATCCGAACGTGATTTGGGTCGGCACTGACGATGGCTGCGTGCAAGTGACGCACGACGCCGGCGCGCACTGGGCGAACGTGGCCTCGGCAATGCCGGATATGCCGGAATGGGGACGAATTTCGCAGATTGATGCGTCGCCATTCAACGCCGGCACGGCGTATGCCTCTGTAGACCGGCATCAGATGGATGACAACAAGCCGTACGTTTTCAAGACAGATGATTTCGGCAAGACCTGGACGGCCATTACGAAAAATTTGCCGCAAGGCCATCCGGTGTACGTGGTGCGCGAAGACCCGAACAAGCGCGGCCTGCTTCTGGCGGGGACGGAGACCGGCCTCTACTATGCCGAAGGTAATGCGGATTGGAAGCCCATACATTCCAATTTTCCGAATGCATCCGTCTTTGATTTGCTCTTTGCGCCGAAGACGCACGACCTGGTCGTCGTGACGCACGGCCGCGGCATGTTCATCCTCGATGACATCACTCCGCTGGAACAAATCGCGGATGCCGGCAGCGGGCTGCACATTTTCCCGATTGCAGATGTGACTCGCTGGCACATGCGAAATCCCGGCGGATTTCCACTGGGTACCTTCGCGGCGCCGAACCCTCCGAATGCGGCTGTCATCACGTTTTCAATCACTCGGACGCCGCAGCAAATTGCCGCGCGCACGCCGGTGTTGATCACCATTTCCGATTCGGAAGGGCATGTGGTGCGAAAGATGGACCCACGCCCGCATGACGGAATCAATCGTGTGGTATGGCCGCTGGATTACGAACCCGCGAAGCCGCTCGATTTCATGGGCGAAATCGAAACGGGCGGCCAGGAGGAAGGATTCGGAGGGCGGAACGGTTCGCCGGCGCCTGTGCCGCCGGGCACTTACCGAGTGGAAATTCAGGATGCAACTCCGGACGGCAAGCCGGCAGGCGCCCAGCAGCTGGAGAGCGTCAAGGTCGTTGGCGATCCGCGGCTGAAACTCGATGCGGCCGGATTCGCCGCGCAGTCGAAAGCCGCGCTAGAAGCTCGCGACTTACTTTCGGATTTGAATGTACTGATAAATTCGTTGGAAGCGAATCGCACGCGGCTGGCGGGACTGGCAAAACGCAAGGATGAGATCGGGCCGCGCGCCGCACAACTTGAAACAAAGTTCGCGGCGATCGAAGATCCCCTTTTCACTCTCGGCGGAATGCATGACAGTAAATATTTTCTACACTCGCTTTCCGTGGTCCGCGATCGCGTAACGCGCATGACGGGAGCTCTCGCGCAGAGTTACGGGGAAGCGCCCAGCCAATTGATGCTGGATGAGTTGGCTGATTTGAAAGCGCAGGTGGCGCGAAGCCGAGCGGATTACGAGAAGCTGGTAGCTGGTGACGCCGCTGCGTTCAACAAATTCGCGGCGGACCAGGGCGTGCAGGCTCTCGATTTGAGCAGACCGAAGAGCGAAAAATAATTTACGCGCTAGGGCGAAATAAACTCGTCACACCAACTGGCGCATTAAACACGCCTCACCTCCATTTCCTTTTGCTTGCGCATCGCGCTTCTCTCGCGGAAACTCGGATGCGGATGAGGTCGCGCAAGCGTGCCGAAATTTGACGCCGTCGTAATCGGCTCCGGTCCGAATGGACTGGCTGCGGCCATCACGCTCGCACAGGCGGGCCGCAGCGTGATCGTTTACGAAGCCGAAAACACAATCGGCGGCGGCGCGCGATCGGCGGAGCTCACGCTGCCGGGATTCGTGCATGACGTTTGCTCTTCCGTGCATCCGTGGGGATTTTCTTCCAGTTTTTTTCAGAGTTTGCCGCTGCACGAATACGGCCTGCGGTGGATTCAGCCTGCGGCCGCGCTTGCGCATCCGTTCGATGACGGCTCCGCAATTATCCTGACGTACTCATTAGCGGCTGACTGCGCGCAGTTTGGCGCGGACGCGAAAACAGTCGCGAACTTGTTCGCGCCGCTGGTGGAAAATTGGCAAGCCTTCTGCGACGACACTCTGAGACCGCTTCGCTTTCCGCGCCATCCATTCCTGTTGGCTCGCTTTGGATTGCATGCGCTGAGCGGCGCGGCACAATTCGCTCCCGCCAAATTCAAAACGACGCAAGCGCAAGCCGTCTTTGCCGGCATGGCTGCGCACACGGCGATGCCGCTCGACGCGCGTGGTTCGAGTGCTTTCGGGCTTTTTTTGTGGGCCAGCGCGCATGCAACGGGTTGGCCGTTCGCAGCAGGCGGCTCGCAAAGCATCGCAAACGCGCTCGCGGCGCATTTGCGCAAGCTCGGCGGCGAAGTCAAAACGGACGCACGCGTGAATTCGCTGAAAGACTTACCCGAAACGCGCGTGGTACTGTGCGACGTCACTCCGCGTCAGCTGGCCGCGATTGCCCGCGACGCGCTTTCGCAAAGTGAGCGCGAAAAATTTCAGCGGCATCAATATGGTCCGGGCGTTTTCAAAGTGGATTGGGCGCTGGATGCGCCGATTCCCTGGAATGCGAAGGCGTGCGCGGAAGCGGGCACGGTGCACATCGGCGGGACGTTGGAAGAAATGATCGCGTCAGAAGCCGCGGCAAACGGCGGGGCAGTGGCAGAGCGCCCGTTCGTCCTGCTGGCGCAACCTTCACTTTTCGATCCGGCCCGCGCGCCTGAGGGAAAACACGTCGCGTGGGGATATTGTCACGTGCCTCATAGCAGCGCGACGAACATGCTCGATCGCATCGAGGCGCAAATTGAACGATTCGCGAGCGGGTTTAAGAGTCACGTCATCGGGCGATCCGTCATGTCGCCGGCCGATTTGGAAAATCACAACGCGAATCTGATCGGCGGCGATATTTCCGGCGGCTCGCTTACGCTCGGGCGACTGCTGCACAACACCTCCGGCGCATACAAAACTTCCGATCGCCGCGTTTTTATGTGCTCATCGTCAACGCCGCCCGGCCCGGGAGTACACGGATTGTGCGGCCACTTCGCGGCAAGTCTCGCCAACTCAAAACTGCACTGAGTTCGCGGCATTCAACCTTCGCTCGCCGGTTTTTTCCAAGCGCTCACCGATTTGGGGTTTCACTTCGAGGTGCGCGTGTCTAGTCTGGCGACGGAGGATATTTGCGATGACTCAAGCAACCACGGAAAAAGGATGCAAGGGCGCGGGCATGGAAGGCTTCATGGCGCGCTGGTACGCGAAATTAACGTCAAAGGAGATGGACCGTTTCAAAACGCTGGCGCGCCGCGTTGCGCGCGAACTTCCGGCCGGCGTGCGCGTGCTCGAAGTCGCGCCGGGACCCGGTTATTTCGCGATTGAGCTAGCACGACTCGGCAATTTTCGCATCACAGGACTGGATATCAGCCACACGTTCGCGGAAATTGCCGGCCGAAACGCCGCCGGCGCCGGCGTCAAAGTGAATTTCCAGCAGGGAAACGCTTCGCAGATGCCGTTTTCCGCGCAGACGTTCGATTTCGTCATCTGCAGCGCGGCGTTCAAGAATTTTGCCGATCCGGTCGGCGCGCTGCTGGAAATGTATCGCGTCCTCGCGCCCGGTGGCCGCGCGTTGATTATCGATCTTCGCCGCGACGCTTCCAACGAAGACATCAGCAACACCGTGAATCACTGGAATGTCGGTGCGGTGAATCGCGTGATTACCAAACTCACGTTCCGCTTCATGCTTTTGAAGCGCGCCTACACGAAAGCCGATTTCGAGCGGATGATTCGCCAGACCAAATTCGCGCAATACGAAATCACTGCGCCGGACACGCTGAGCTACGAAGTTTCGCTGCAGCGCCGGGCGGGGGACTAGTCCTCCGCCGGGCAGCTTTCCGTACGGGCGATACTGCGTGGCCGGCGGGTGATTCCCAAGCGAAGCAGCGTGAGGCTACAATGACGCTTGGCATTCGGGAGAGAACCCGTGACCTACGAAATTATCGACGGCGCTTTCCGCCAGACAAATTTGAAGAACGAATCGGCTGAATATCTTGCAGCACGCGAAGAACTCCGTTTGGCTGAAATTGATCTGATGCGCCAGCGGGAACGGGTTGCCGCGCTTCGCCGCGCGCTTCCGAAAGGCGCACCCATTCAGGATTACGAATTTCAGGAGGGGCCTGCCGATCTCAGCGCGGGCGATTCGCCGATCCGAACTGTGCGGTTAAGCCAACTTTTTAGCGCGGCAGGTCGGTCACTCGTCATCTACCACCTGATGTATGGAAAAAAGCAGAAGAATCCGTGCCCGATGTGCACCATGTGGATGGACGGTTGGAACGGCGTGGCTCACCACCTCGCACAAAATGTCGACGTCGCCGTCGTTGCCGCCGCCGACCCCGCGGCCCTGAGGGCCCACGCGCGCAACCGCGGCTGGAATCGGCTTCGTTTGCTGAGTTGTGGGACGAACACTTTCAAGGCCGATTTGGGCAGCGAAAATCCAGACGGTGGACAGGATTCACAGGTCTCAGTTTTTACCAGGGATGCTGACGGCACTGTCCGGCATTTTTATTCCGCGCATCCGCGCGTGGCGCCGGACATTAACGAGCGCGGGATTGATTTACTCCTGGCGACATACAACATTTTGGACCTGACTCCGCAAGGCCGCGGCAAATGGTATTCGTCGTTGGATTACGCGACCAAAGCCTGAGCGCCTCCGCACGAATGTGCTAAGGTAATCTCTTCAGCCGGCAATAATTTTTCACGCCGCGGAATTCGTATGCCCAAACGCACTCCCAAAACTGCTTCAACGGCTTCGTCCGGCCCGGCCGCCGCGGCGCCTGCCCCGGAACGCGTTTATGTTCCGGCTGAGTTGGCTGAATCGCGTGCGCACTTCGGCGATAACAGCGAGGTGAGCGACGAAGAATTTGCCGAGGAGATGGACAAGCGCGCGGGCGCGATCGTGGATGAAGCTGCGCTGGCGGAAGACGCGCGGCCCAGCATCGCGGATGTTTTCGGTCCGGGCGGAATGCTTGAAAAGTGCATGCCGCAGGGATACGAGCACCGGCGTTCGCAGCTCGAAATGGCGGAAATTTTGGAGACCGCATTTCGCAAGCGGCGCCACGCCATCGTCGAAGCGGGAACCGGCACCGGAAAAACTCTTGCGTATTTGGTGCCGGCAATCCGCAGCGGCAAGCGCGTGGTGATTTCCACGGCCACAAAATCCCTGCAGGAGCAACTTTTCTCGAAGGACATTCCGTTTCTACAGAAACATTTCGCGCCAAACCTGAAGGTCGCGGTGATGAAGGGCCGCGGAAACTTCCTGTGTCGAGAGAAAGTGCATCGCATGGAAGGCCAGCCCGTGCTGCAGGGGCTGGATGAGGTGGACTGGTTTTCGCAAATCGCCGATTGGGAAAAACTGACGGCCACGGGAGACCGCGGCGAGCTGAATTTTCTGCCGGATGACGCCGACCTTTGGCACCGGCTCGACGCGCGGCGGGAAGCTTGCACCGGGCAAAAATGTCCTGAGTTCAACAACTGCTTCGTGACGCTGATGCACCAGCGCGCGACCGCCGCCGACATCGTGATCGTGAATCATCACCTATTTTTCGCCGATCTCGCGCTGCGCCAGGACGATTTTGGCAGCATTCTGCCGGAATATGACGCGGTGATTTTTGACGAGGCGCACGAAATTGAAGACGTCGCCGGCGATTATTTCGGCCGCCAGACTTCCAATTATCGTTTTGAAGAGCTGGCGCGCGATGCCGAGGCCGTCCTACGGATGACGAAAGAAGGCGCGGCGCCGCTTTTGCGGCGCGCCGTAAGGATTCGCGAAAAATCCCGCGCGTTCTTTGAAGCGTTCCCGGGACGCGAGGGCAGGTCGCCGTTCGATCATGCCGAGCGCGAACGCTTTCTGGAACAGAATGGCGAAATCTACGACGATGTGCTTCAAGCGCTGAAATCGTTCGAGACGGAGGTTGCTGCTCTGCCTTCGAAATCCGAAGAGCTGATCAACATCGCGCGGCGTTGCTACGAACTGCGCAACGAAACGCAATTTCTGATGGAATCATCCGAACACAATTATGTGTATTGGATGGAGCGGCGAAACAAAGGAATTTTCCTGACGGCCACGCCGATTGATGTAAGCGGCATTCTGCGCGAACAGCTTTTCGAGCAATTTGAAACGGTGGTGCTGACTTCCGCCACTCTGGCCGTCGAGGAGCGGTTTGATTTTTTGAAGCAGCGTCTCGGCGTTCCTTCGGCGCTCGAGCGCGTGCTGCCCACCGAATTCAATTATCGCGAGCAGGCGCTGCTTTATATTCCCGGCCACATGCCGGACGTGCGCGACGCCACATTTTCCGCCGCCGCCGCGCGGGAAATTGCGCAACTTCTGGAAATCACCGATGGCCGCGCGTTCTGCCTGTTCACAAGTTACGGACAGATGAATGAGGTTTTCAAGCGCGTCGAGCAGGCCGTGGATTTTCCGCTGCTGTTGCAGGGCACCGCTCCGCGGCCGGCGCTGCTGGAAAAATTCCGCAACACACCGAACGCGGTGCTGTTTGCAACTTCAAGCTTTTGGCAAGGCGTGGACGTCCCGGGCGATCAACTTTCCTGCGTGATCGTGGATAAGCTTCCATTTGCGGTGCCCAATGATCCCGTCGTTGCGGCGCGCGTGCGCGCATTGCAGGAAGAAGGGCGCAACGCGTTCGCGGAATATCAGGTGCCTGAAGCCGTGCTGGCGCTGAAGCAGGGCTTCGGAAGACTCATTCGCTCCCGCAGCGACCGCGGCGTGCTGGCCATTTTGGATAACCGCATCTCGCGGATGCAGTATGGTAAAATTTTTGTGGCGTCGTTACCGAATTATTCCATCACCCGCGACATCGAAGAGGTCCGCCGCTTCATGCGCGCGAAACCCCAAAAGGATTCTCATGTTTGAAGTCAGTGTGGATGAGACTTTTTCCGCCGGCCACGCCCTGCGCGGCTACAAGGGCAAATGTGAAAACCCGCATGGCCATAATTACAAAGTGCGGGTGACGGTGCAGGGAACCGAGCTGGATTCGATCGGATTGCTTTTCGATTTTGTGCACTTGAAACAAATTTTGCGCGGCATCATTGACGGCATGGATCACAAATACCTGAACGATCAGGCGCCGTTCGATCGCATCAATCCTTCGGCGGAAAACATGGCGAAATACATGTACGACGAAGCGTCGCGCAAGATGCGCGAGATTGCAGGTGCGGCCGCAAAGGCGCCGCAGATTACAGCCGTCACGGTGTGGGAAACAGACGTATCGTCGGCGACTTACAAGCCGTAGCGATTTTTTGATCGAGCTTTCGACTGAAGGAACGAGACACAAGCTCTGGTGAGAATAGCGAATTTCCAATGAACCGGTCATTCCTGATAATCGTGATTCCGGCGGTGATTGTGATCACCGCGTACATCCTGCTGGCGATTTATGCCGGAGTGCAGCTCACCTATTACAGAATCGCGGGCGGAGTGATCGGATTCGGAGTGGCGATCTACGTGGTGCATTCCTATCTGAAGCGGCACACGAAGCCTCGCGCAAATTCCCGCTAACGTTATGGTCATCACTGAAATTTTCCGTTCGATTCAAGGCGAAGGCACGCGCGCCGGGTTGCCGTGCATTTTCGTGCGGCTCACGGGCTGCAATTTGCGCTGCACGTGGTGCGATACGGCCTATGCGTTTTACGGCGGCACGAAAATCACTGTGGACGAGGTCGTTGCGCGCGTGAAAGAACTTGCGCGAGGTTCGGCAGATGCCGCGACGCCTGGCACAGAGAAGAACGGAGCGACTGCAAACGAGATTCGGTTGGTGGAATTGACCGGCGGCGAACCGCTGATGCAGCCGGAAGCGATCTTGCTGTGTGAGCAACTGCTGGCCGAGGGATACACCGTGATGATCGAAACCAGCGGTGAGCGGTTCATTGGCAAACTGCCGCGCGAGGTCATCAAGATTGTGGACGTGAAGTGCCCGGATTCTGGCGCCGCGGATACCTTTGACATGGCGAACCTGATTGAGCTTGGCGCGAATGATGAAGTGAAATTTGTGATTTCCAGTCGCAGAGATTACGAATTCGCACGGGAGTTCGCCGCACAACATCAGCTTTCAACTCGCGTGCATCAAGTGCTTTTCTCTCCCGTGGCTGCGGATCCGGCGGGAAAATGGCAGGGTCTGGAAGCGCGCGAGCTTGCCGAATGGATACTGGCGGACGCGCTGCCTGTACGGTTGGGCTTGCAGCTCCACAAATTCATCTGGGACCCGGCCATGCACGGTGTGTAGCGGCGTAGGATTGGGCCGCCCGGAGGACGCGAGCGAGCATGTCCGAGAGCAGAAAGATCATCTACTGGCACAGCGAACTGCCGCCGATGAACGCGGAAACGCTGGGCGAGCATACAGTGGAGGCAACGAGCGAGCGTGTGCCGGGAACACTCTCTCATCGGGATGAGTTGTGGACTCAGTGCTATGAGGACTTAATGGCGCAAGTCCGCATCCGGCTGGAGCAGGAGGTAGCTCGTCTTGGAGGCGATTACGCGCACGTGCTGAATGAATCCGTCGACAGCAAGCATGATTTCGCCGCAGGTGAGGCCTGGCTGCACGGCAGCTTCACGTATATGCTGTATCGCCAGGCTCAAGCCAAGCCGACGGATCGCCTTCAATCGCGCTGACTTTTGGGCCGGGCGTCCCATTTCAACCACCGAGACACAAACAAAACTTGCGAGTTGCCCGTAACGAAAGGCGCAGGAAATTAGGATTCACGAATCAGAAACATCGAACAACGTACTCTGACGGCGTGCTGAAGGCAGAACAGGAGCGCAAATGCTAGCAGGTTTTGTGGGAATAGTGATTCTTGTCATAGTTATTTTTGTGCTGAGCATTGTGTTCGGATCTTTTTTCACGGTGCAGACGTCGGAAGTGGCCATCGTGCAGCGGCTTGGGAAATTCGCGCGCGTGGCCGGTCCTGGACTGAACTGGAAAACGCCGTGGCTGGAAAGCGTCGTGCGGCGGATGAGTTTGAAGGTGCTGCAATTCGATTTGCAAGTGGAAACGAAGACGCAGGACAACGTCTTCGTGCAGATTCACGTTTCAATTCAATACAAAGTGATTCCGGAGGGAGTGGAGGCGGCGTTCTACAAGCTGTCTGACCCGGTGAAACAGATCGAATCCATGGTGTACAACGTGGTGCTCGGCCACGTGCCGAAGATGAACTTGGACGACACGTTTGCGAATCAAGCGGTGATTGCGGGCGATTTGCGCGACAACCTGGACGCTTCGATGAAGGAATACGGCTATTCAATCGTCAAGGTGTTGATTTCAGACATCGTGCCCGACCCGAAAGTGAAAGCGGCGATGAACGACATCAACGCGGCGCAGCGCGAACGGGAAGCGACGGTGTCTCGCGCGGAGACAAACAAAATGTTGCTTGTGAAGCAGGCCGAAGCGGAGGCGGAATCGAAGCGGCTGCAGGGCGAAGGTATCGCGAATCAGCGAAAGGCGATTATTACCGGGCTGAAGGATTCGGTGGAAGATTTTGCAAAGGCGGTCGCAGGATCCACTCCCCAAGACGTGATGCAACTGGTGCTGATGACGCAATATTTCGACACGCTGAAGGACATCGCGGCGAACGATCACACAAATACCGTTTTGATCCCGCACAGCCCGAACACGCTGGCGGACGTGTTCAGCCAGATTCGGAATGCGATCGTGACCGGGATGGAGTTGACGCATCATCCGGCCGCGCCGCCGGCGGCGCGGCAGTAACCGGGAGACAACCATAGAGGCGAGGTCCTGAAGCGCGGCCGTTCCTATACCATTGAAGCGCAAAGACCTACGTCGCTAAGGGTGAAACTATGCGGCATTGCCGCCGCGAGTAAACGGCGAATCACCGGGAAGAATCCTGCCTCCTAAGAGGTTCGACTTCCGCAACCGATTCAGGCTTCCGCATTGGCCGCTCCGATGGCGTGTGCTATAAATTCAGGAGTACTCCGGAGATTCCGTGCCCTTTATCAATTTCCCGGCCAGGGAGATCAACTGCAAGCTGGTCTATTACGGTCCCGGGCTCGGCGGGAAAACCGCCAACCTGCAGTGGATCTACGAGCACACCGGCGCGAATCAAAAAGGGAAAATGATTTCGCTGGCGACGGAGACCGACCGCACTCTGTTCTTCGATTTTTTGCCGCTCGATTTAGGCACCGTGCGCGGATTCAAAACGCGGCTGCACCTTTACACCGTTCCCGGCCAGGTTTTTTACGAAGCGAGCCGGAAATTGATTTTGAAAGGTGCGGACGGCGTGGTCTTCGTGGCGGACTCGCAGGAAGAGCGCATGGACGCGAATCTGGAAACGCTGGAAAATTTGCAGGAACACCTGGCAGAACACAAACTTGCCTTCGACACGATTCCCTACATTCTTCAATTGAACAAGCGCGACATGCCGGACGTGCTGCCGGTGGAAGAATTGCAGCAGAAACTCCAGCGCAAGGGCGAGCCAACGCTGGAAGCCGTGGCCGTCAACGGCACCGGAGTGTTTGAGACGTTGAAGGAAGTCGCAAAGCTCGTGCTGGCTGAACTGCGGAAAAGCGCATAGCCCGAAAGACCAACGGCATGCGCCGCCTGAAATCCCACCCGACGAAACCTGCGTTAAGGTTGCTTTCCTGTATACAGTTGAAATGTGACTTCGATTGGAACCCGCATCGCCGCGGAATTCCCCTTTGGATCAGTCGCCGGTTTGAATTTCCAGCCACGAATACCCTCAACTGCCGCCGCGTCCAAACCCGCACCAACCGGCTTCACGACCAGAATATCGTCCGCGATCCCTTCGGTCGTCACCGTGACTTGCAACATAACCACGCCCTCGACATGCTCGGATCGTGCTTGGTCCGAATACCTTGGAGGCGGACAGTGGACGCATCGCGCCATGGAGTACCCAGCGGCGCTCGACGTCACGACTGGCATTTTTAAGGCGGCGTCGTGTTTCAATTCCGCGGATTGAAACTGAGATTCTGAAAGTCTGAGATTGACATCAAAGGATGCCATCAGAACGAATTTGTTATTAGGACCGTGACAGAAAAGGCGTGCGGTAATTGTCGCATTCGGATCCGATAGAAATCCGAGCCGCAAGGACACGTAGCCATCCGCTTTGACGTGATCCGCGATCCACTGGGCTAAAACGTTGCTGTATAGCATGTCTGCCGCAATGCGGTTTTGCCGCAGGAAATCGCGGACCGCGACAGCATCAATCACCTTAAACCGACCCGATTTTTGGGCGAGCGAGGCCGTTACCTCCGTCACCAAGCTGACACCTAGTTCCGTGATGTTATCCTTAGGGCCGGCAGCACCAACCACTACGATCGTCTTCAGCTTTCCTTGTGCAATCTCCGTAGCAAGTTTCGACGTTATATCTTCGATTTGCTGCGACGAAAGTGCGGCGGGGTTTGCGGTCGGCGCGACGCCTAGTGATGTTTGCTCTTGCGCGTAACATCGAGCAGAAAAAAATGTGACGCACGCCGCCAAACAGAGCGCGGAGATCGCTGCCTTTATCCCTTTGGCATACATGGCTGCAAAACCTCATCAATACATCGTTTTGGTATACAGAACAAACGTCACTTCAATCGGAATTTGCATCGCCACCGGATGCCCCTGTGGATCTGTCGAGGGTTTGAGCTTCCACGTAAGTAGCGAGTCGACGGCGGCTCCATCCAGACCCGCTCCGAGCGGCTCGGTCACCAAAATGTCATCCAGCATTCCATCAGGCCGGACGGTGGCCTGAAATTTGGTGGTGCCATTGATCCCAGCTTTCCGGGCCTGCTCGGAATACTCCGGCCGGGGACAGGAGATACACTCGACGTTCGTATACCCAGGTGACTTGAATTGCGCAAAGGGGATCTTCAACGCAGGAAAATAGTCGCGTTGCGCCCTTTGTAATTGTAGATCAGTGAGCGGCAGGCTGGTCTTCACCGATATGTCTCGCACGTAGTCGGAGCCAAATGCAACTGCCAGCTGCACGGAAAGCGTGGAAGTCTTGTTGGAAGGCGGATCGAGATTCGCGGTGACAAAAGCCTGCGCCTTTAAATGTGTCGTGATCCACGTCGCCAGCGTATCGCTGTAAACCATGTCTTCGGCAACGCGGTTTTGCCCCAGAAAATCCCGCACGGCGTTGATCCCGTACACGGTGACAGTTCCAGCCTGACGAGTCATTGCGTCGCTCAGCGAGTTGAGCACACTCACGCCAAGCTCAGTGATCTGCTTCTTGGGACCGAAGACGCCGACCACCACGACACTCTTGATCTTTTTCTTCGCGAGTTGAGCAGCCAGCTTCGCGGCGAGGTCGTCTATTTCCGATGAGGAGAACGCGGATGTGTCTGTGGCACTCGCCGCACCGCCCGACTGTGCCTGTGCCGCGCAAAACGCGGGTGAGAACAACGCGGCGAGCGACAATATGAAACCGGCGCGGAAGAAAACGGTGCCGGCGCGTTTGCGTCGAATGACTAGCTGCCGATTGGAGTTGGTTTTCCTCATTGCGGTTGCCAGGGCGCGAACGTGACGTCGATCAGCATGCGCATCGCAACCGGATGGCCCTGCGAATCCGCGGCTGGCTTGAATTTCCACGCCAGCACGGCGTTCACGGCTTTCACGTCCATGCCGTAGCCCAGCGCGCGAGCGACATAGACTTCGTCTGTCACACCATCCGGCCGGACGGTGAACATCATTCTTGTTACGCCGATAATATTCATCTCGCGGGCCTGGTGAGAATATTCCGGCTTGGGGCAAGCGATGCATTCCGGCGACGCAAATCCAGGGGAACCAAATTGCACTAGTGGAAATCTCGACGTCACTTCAAACCCCTGATCCGCGCTTCGCATCTGCGCATCGCTAAGATCCATTTTCGTTTTTATCCACGGCTCTCGATCGAAATTTTCGCTGTGCAACACAGCCAACTGCACGCCAAACAAGACCGATCCGCTTTCCAGAGTTTCCAAGTGCGTGGTAACGAATCCATCCGCGCGCGTGCCTTCAACAATCCAGGGAGCCAGGACGTCGCTGTAAATCATGTCCTCCGATATGCGCTGCTGACGCAGAAATTCCCGCAGCGCGGCGCTGTCAATGACCTTTACGCCGCGCGATTGGCGTGAGAGAGCGGCCGTGAATGCGTCCAGCATGGCACCGCCGAGTTTGGTGACCGCTCTTTCATTTCCCAGGACGCCGAGCACGACGACGCTGTGCATTTTGTTGTGAGCGATCTGCACTGCGAGATTCGACGCGAGCTTATCCAGCGCCGGGGAAGCGTAAACTGCAGGAACTTCGGCTGGCGCAGCCGCGGCCGCGGTTTGCTGTTGCGGGGAACCAACGGGAGAGAAGAGCACCGCGGCGAAGGCCAGCGCGGCTCCGGCGCAAAGGCTGGCGGCTGCGATGCGTTTGCCTGGCATGGAAAAGTCCAAGAGTCTCTATTGCACTGCGTAGATTGCTCTAGTGATCCAGGAATGTCACGTCGACAAGCGTCCGCATCGCTACGGGGTGCCCTTGCGGATCGGTCGCGGGCTTGAATTTCCATGCGAGGACGGCGTCGACGGCCTGCGCGTCCATGCCGTATCCGGCCGGTTGAGCGACAAATATTTCATCCGGCACGCCATCCTGCCTTACGGTGAACATGAGTTTTGGGGCGCCGATGATATTCAACTGACGCGCGCGCGGCGGATATGCAGGGTGCGGACAGGAAATGCATTCCGGCGCGATGAATCCCACCGCGCCGAACTTTATCGCTGGGATGGCGGAGATTTCGACAAAGTCGCGATCGGCGCTTTCGGTCTGCGATTCCGTAAGTGGCAGCCTCACTTTAATCCAAGGATCCTTTTCGTACACGCCTTTATGGAGCACGCCGAGTTGCACGCCGAAATCAACAGCTCCGGCCGAAGGGGTATCCAGATGCGTGGTGACGATTCCGTCTGCCTTCAAATGCCCCGCTATCCATTCCGCGAGCGAGTCGCTGTAGACCATGTCTTGCGAGATGCGGTTTTGTTGCAGAAATGCGCGCAACGCGGCGCTGTCGGTTACTTCAGTCCCATGCGACTGACGCGCGAGTGAAGCTGTGAGTCCGTCCAGCGTTTGTGCGCCGAGTTCCGTGACCCTGGTTTCATTCCCCAGAATGCCGGCCACAACAACGCTTTTCAATTTGTGGTGTGAAATTTCTGTGGCCAACCGGGCGGCCAGATTATCCATCGCGGGCAAAGAGAAAACAGGCGCAGCCTCGCCCAGCGGGAACCGTTGCGCACTTGCGGGAACATGCGAAAACGAAACGGCAAGTGCCAAAGCGCAGAGGGCGCCGAATTTCATCCAGTCGGTACGTTGTCTTTTCATTGCTCAGCCCACAAAAACTCGCACGGGAGTTTACCAGTCTCGAAGGTCACTGTGAAGAGACGTAGCACAAAAACCTCTTGTACGAATTTTCGCGATCCAGTACTCTATTCATGGGAAAGAACCGTATCCCGACATTTTCCTGCGCGACATGCAAGCTCGATTTTATTTCGGCTTTACTTACCGCTCCTCCGCTTATTACTGCGGGGGAAGCGGACCGGCGGAGCTTGTGCGCGGCGAGGTAAGCGAATAGCGAACTAAGCGTCACAAGGAATTATCCACCGGCCGTTTTCCTACAAAGGAAAGCGGCCGGTTTTGTTTTTAACGAGGGCTTTTCGAGATTGAAAATTTTCCACAAAGGACACGGGACATGAACATCCAGGAATTCCGTAAACGAATTGACGAAGTGGACGACCAGTTGGTGCGACTCTTAAGCGTGCGCGCGCAACTGGCGATTGAAATCGGCCGAACGAAAACGGAAGCGGGCGTGGAGCTCTACGATCCAGCGCGCGAAGACGAAATCGCGCGGCGAGTGCTGGAAGCGAATCCCGGCGTGCTGGATACCGAGGCGATTACGCGGCTATTTCGAGAGATTGTCAGCGAATCGCGGCGCGCGGCGGCCCAGGCTGCGAACTTGAGGGCGCCAAGAATTGCGGCGCGAGAGATAGCACCGTCTGACGCGGCCGGCACGGGCTCCGGAGAAAATCAGTGACCGCAGCAGCCAGAATTCGCGTGGCGTTTCAAGGCGAGCGCGGCGCATTCAGCGAAGAAGCCGCCGTGCGGTTGCTGGGCGAAGAAATTCAGACGGTGCCGAGGCCGACATTTGACGCGCTCTTCAGCGCAATTCGCGAGGGTGCGTCAGACGTGATTTTGGCGCCGATCGAAAACACCCTGGCCGGTTCGGTGCACCGCTCGTACGATCTGCTGCTCGAAAACAATTACGCGATCGTGGCCGAGGTCGTGAATCCGATTGTGATGTGTTTGATCGGCGCTCCGGGCGCGAAATGGGAAGACGTGCGCTCGGTGGAATCGCATCCCGTGGCGCTGGCGCAATGCGAGCGGTTTTTCGCGGAAAATCCGCGGCTGCGGCGCGTCGTGGCCGACGATACGGCGGGCAGCGTCCGTAACGTACTGGAATCCGGCGACAAAAGTCGCGCGGCGATTGCGGGTCGGCGCGCGGCGGCGGTTTACGGCGGCGTGATTTTGCGCGAGCATCTGGAAGACGATCGCGCAAATTTCACCAGATTTCTCTTGCTTTCGTCGAACGCGAAAGTTTCCCCCGACGCGAACAAACTTTCGTTGGTGCTGGGATTGGCTCATCGCCCAGGCGCGTTGCATGCGGCGCTTGCGCCTTTTGTCGCGCGCGGAATTAATTTGCTCAGAATCGAAAGCTGCCCCATACCCGGCCGGCCCTGGGAGTACCGCTTCTACATGGATCTCGCCGCGTCCATCGCAAATGTGGAAATTCAGAATGCGCTCGAAGAGCTGCGCCAATCGGGAAATGATGTCCGCGCGCTGGGCAGTTACGTCGCAGCGGAAATGCCGAGTGGATCCGATAGCGTCACAAGCAGCAACGCGAGATTCATTTAACCGGAACTCTACAGGGTTACTTGCGATAGGGCCGCATGCCGATTTGCGTTTCAGCGGCGTTCAAGCGCGTCACCCGTGTTACATGCGTTTTTTGCCGGCGGCGATCATTTCCATGGACTTGGCGATGCGCGCGACGCGCGTTTCTTCGCGCTTGGCCTGCGTGATCCAATCCACATACGCGCGCTTGTGGGATGGCGCGAAGGCGTCAAATGTTGCGCGTGCCTTCGCGTTCGCGGAGAGCGCGGACTTGAAATCCTTGGGCAGGATCAAGACGCGAGGCGCGGTATCCCTTTCCAGCGTCACGCGGACGGTTTTGCCTGGAATCGCGCCGCCTTCGTGTTGCATGGCTTTGTTGACCATCATCGTGTGGCCGCCTTCGCCATCCGGAAAAATCGAAGTGCGAAATTTGTATCCGCCGATTTCTCCACGCACGGAAACGCGTGCGCGGCTGCCCCAATCTTTTTCCACGTTGAAGCCGACCAGCAGCATCGTCCACGCGCCGCTGGGACCTATGGATTTCACTTTGGCGCTGAAAGTTTTCTTGGCTGAGTCTTGTTTTGGCATTGAGCCTCGCTGAAAAATTCTTACCGCATCGAACCAATCATCTCCATCAATCGGCGCACGCCTTCTTGAAAGTCCGATTCCGGCGTGATCAAACTGAGCACCACGTGGCCATCTTGCCGGAAATCGAAAAAACGGCCCGGATGTACCAGCACGGAATGCTTTTCCAGCAACGCAACGGCAAGATCTTCGTCCGATCCAGTGCTTGGTACGCGAAGCACAGCATACCAGCCGGCCTGGCGCTGCAGACGCGAGACGAGTTTATTTTCAACCAGAGCCGCGTCCAGATGCGCGAGGTTCGCCGAAATCCGCGCGCGAAGCTGATTCTGCATGGCGTCACGAATGGCCAGCAGGCGCGGTGCCGCAACCTGCACCGGCGCGCCCGGAGAAAGGTACGTGTCGGCGATTACTTCCAGCCGCTTCAGCGCGGTTGCGACGAGCCGCGCGGGGCCGCTCGCGACGAGCCACGCCAATTTCATTTGCGGCAGCGCGGAAATTTTGGAAAGGCCGCTCAGCGTAAACGTGAGTGCGGGGCTGTCAAACGCGAAAGTGGAATGCGGCCGCGAATCGCTGGCGTAATCCAGAAAAACCTCGTCGGCGACGATGGCCATCTCGCGCTGAGCGCAGATCTCGTGCAGTTCCGCCGTCTCCGCGGGCTTGACGAAGGAGCCAGTGGGATTATTCGGATGCACGACGAGCACAGCGCGCGATCGCGGCGTGAGCGCGGCGCGTAATACGGCCAAATCCACCTGCCAGCCATGGTCGTAAAACAGGGGATACGGCACGAGCCGCGCGTCATTGAGTCCTGCAACATATTCAAGAAGCGGATAACTTGGCGCGGGGCACAGAATTTCATCACCCTGTTCGCAAAGTAGCCGAAGGATATAGCTGTAGGCTTCGCTGGTGCCGGCGGTGAGGATGATGCGTTCCGGATCGACGCTGCCGGCGCAGACACCGAAGCCCGGGCGGCCTTCGTAATACTGCGCGACGGCGTCGCGAGCGGATTTCAGTCCCTTGGTTTCGGGAGCGTATTCAAGCGCTGCAGGATCCGCGAGAGCGCTGAGGATTTCTTCCTCCGGATATTCAAATTCGCAGACTGTGGGATTGGAAACGGTGAGGTCCAGCAGTTCTTCGCCGCTTGCGCGATGCAGTTCGAGCGCGCGCGCGAAACGGTTCGGCCGCAGGTTCCAATTCGTGCGCGCGGTAAACATGGTTCAAAGTTTATATCACGAGCGCGCCGGCACCAGTTTCGCCATGGCGAGGCCGGCGAGCGTCCAGCTGGCAATCAGGTCCACGAATTCGCACGCGATGTATTTTGACGAGAATCCCCACCAGCCCCAATTTGGCGCGCTGACAAGCAAGCCGGCCGTAAGTCCGATGAGCGCCGCGAAGAGCACGCGCTTGCCGTACGTCGCGCCGGTGGGCATGCCGAGCAGAATGGAGACGAACAGCGCGCCGATGACGTCAATGCACAATCCACGCACGAAAAAAACCGGAATCGAAAGGCTCATGCCGCCGGTTTGCACCGCGGCAAGAACAATAGGCCCGGTATGCTCGCGATCCTCCATCATTTTTTCCTGTGCGGCTTTATCCGCGCCCGCCGCCGGCTGATTCGCGGAAGGGATCAGGTAGACACCGCTGGTGGGCGCGTTCGCCCGAATCGCGGCCGCGACCGCGTCTTCGTTCGTGAAAGTCCCCAGCGGATGCAGTGCAAGCAGGTCCCAAGAGACGAAGCCCCAACAAAAAACAATGATTCCACCGACGATGGCCGAAAGCGCGAGTTTTGGCGCGGACATGTGCAGCCTCCTTGCAATTGAATTGGGGCCGAAAGAAAGCCGGCGCACCGCTGAGGCGCGCCCGGCGGTTGTGCGTGTATATCACAAGACCTCGCGCGCAAGGCCGCGAATTCTATTTTGACGAAATCAGAAACGAATTCCCGTCCGGATCCTTGAACGTGACGAACGTACCCCAGGGCATTTTCTGCGGCGGTGCGTCAAATTCCACACCGCGATCCTTCAACTGCTGGTAGGTCCGCTCGCAGTTGTCACACCAAAAAGAAATGTGGGAAAACGTGCCGATGTGCGATTCGTGTTCCTTCGGCGTGAAAAGCACGATGCCGGATTCCGCGCCGGGAATGCCGAGTTCGATCCAGCGCTGCTCACCCATGGGCTGATCGGTTTGAATCGTGAAGCCGAGTTTATCTGTATAGAACTTCAGCGCGCGATCCTGGTCGCGAACGGGAATGCTGCCGAATTTGATGTGCTTGATCATGCTCGCCTCCGGTTCGCCGATTGAAATTCGGGCGAACAATGCTGCGAATCCTAACGGCCCGGCGAGCGCTTGACAATCCCATTTCGATTGCTACAGTAGATGGAACTATAGTGGTTAAAGGTAAACTAGGGCTATGAAACTGGCGCTGCCGCTCAAATTGGAATCGTACATTGTGGACGTATTGCTGCGCGACCTGGTCGGACATGACCGCAGTCCGGCCGCGTTCCTGGTTTATCTTTCGCTTTATGCGATGAGCTACGGCGCCGGGAAGCGCAACGCGCAAATCAGCTTGAAGCAGCTCTCTGAACGCACCGGACTTTCCAAGAGCGCCGTGCAAGCGGGGCCGAGAATTCTGCTGCGTCGGCAACTGGTGCGCGCACATCACGCCACCCGAACCGCCGTGCCGGATTATTTCGTACAGCGGCCCTGGGCGCGATAACGATACTCCCGACACTGTAGATTCCGAAATCCAGGAACGCGCGCGTCTCAAGACTACGGAATCTGCCCCGGACCAAATAGTAGAATCGTAGGGTAAGGCGACCCAGTGTGGTCTGCGAATAAGAAGTAACTGGAATTAATCACCAAGCCGATGATCTGTCCGGGCTGCGCATTGGTCGTATAGGTCCCATTGGAATTGATTGAAACCGTGCTCGAGCTCAACTGAGCAGCCAGCTGGTCGGTGATTGAGGAAACGTCGGTGGTGGTTGAGAGCGCGCCCGGCGCACCGTTCAGCCCGGCGATTGTGCCGTCTGCCTCTGCCGCTTGATTGATCACTGCCGTGGTGCCGCCAAAAAAGCTGCCGTTCAAAGCGGCGTTGCCCAACGACCCGTTGTCCGGCTGCAGAGCGCCAAATCCGCCGAAAGAACCGCCGTCGACGTCAATGAAAACGGCCCAGCCGGTTCCCACTAGATACAAATGACCAGCATCGGAAATTGTGTTAGTGCTCAGCGTCGTGTCCCCGTACGAATCGACAGAGTAGAAGTAACTTGTCTGAGCGCTTCCGCTGACCCAGGTACCGCCGTCATTTTCGTAATACGCATTCTGGGTCAGGGAACCGGAGCCGTTCGCCGTATACAATCCAAAAAATATTTTTCCGCTGGTTGTATTGTTCACGCCGTTGCTATAGATGGCATACACGCCATCCAGCGAATTTTGCCCGAACGTCCCTGTCTGTTGGATGGCCTGTCCCGCGAGAACCGGCGCGGCGTTGGTGGTCAGCGTCAGCGCGGTGGGTATGCCTCCGATTCCGCCGGAGTAAACCATATAGCCGACCAAGTCGTTTGAACCTACGGATTCGGTGAATCTACCATTGCCGTCGATACTGCTGTATGTCCCCACATTTCCCGTGACGGGACCAGTGTGTGTGACGGTCCCGTTATCGTTGCAGGTCTCTTCCGAATTACTGTTATTCCCACTGCTGCTGGTGTGGACACCGCCACAGACAATCCGCCCGTTGCTGGCAGAATCCCAGCCCTCCAGATAGTGAACATAGCCGCCGTTGAGTCCTGCCGCGAAATTGGCCGTGACTTGCAGGAACAATTCACCGGTAGCGATGAATGCGCTCGATGTCGCGGCGTCTGATTCCATTAGATGCCCCGTTGTTGCTACCCCGGACGAAACTCCTCCAAGTTGAAAACGTGTCGTATAGGTTCCAAAATTCGTAACAATTGTGGCACAGCCGCGGTTGTCCGATCCGACGCTGTAGAGGCCACCGGAAACCGCACTTGTGCTGTGCACGCCATTGATGCCGTTTTGATCCGCCTCTCCTCCCGTGATGTGGCCTGAACCATCGGCGCTGATCGAACCGACAACCGCGTTAAACCCGCTGCTGTTGAATCCGATCAGATTGAAGGCGTACTGTCCGTTCAAGACGGATTCGTTTCCAGATCCACATGCTGCCACTGCCGACGCAATTGTCACGTTTACCGACGCTGTCTTAGTGCCGTCCGCCAGGCTGATGGCTGTCACATTGAACGTCGCCGGCGTCGGAACTGAAAATGGCGCTTCGTAAGTTACAGAGAGCCCCAAACCCGAAATCGTTCCGTACGTCGAATTGCCGTTGGCGATGCCGTTCACACTCCAGTTCACACCTGTGTTCGCCGTTCCGGTTACTGACGCGAGAAAGCTCACAGCTGAGCCAGCCTGCAGTGTCAGCGGACTGGAAGGTTTGATAATCGACACCACTACTCCGCTCAAAATGGTCACGCTCACCGATGCTGACTTGGTCGAGTCGGCGGCGCTCGTTGCCGTCACGTTAAACGTGGCAGGGCTGGGCACGGCTGCGGGCGCGTTGTAGGTCACGGATAATCCGGATCCGGAAATCGTCCCAAACGTCGAGTTGCCGTTCGTAACTCCGTTCACGGTCCAGTTCACCGCCGTGTTCGCAGCGCCCGTAACGGACGCCGTGATTGGCAGACTGCCGTTCACCGCCAGCTCTTGCGTTAGGTTGAGGGGGCTGGTGATGGAAACGGCCACCGGAGGCCCCGTAATCGTGACCGTAACGGAAGCTGTATCCAAGGAATTAGCCACGCTGGTCGCAGTGATCTGAAACGTGGCAGGAGAAGGGATCGTCGCAGGCGATTGATAATTCGTGCTCGTGCTTAGGCCGATCGTGCCGAATGTTGAATTACCACCGGGAATGCCGTTCACTGTCCACGTCACTCCGCAGCCCAAACCGGTGCAATCGCCCGAGACAGAAGCTGTGAATGCGACGTTTTCGTTCACGCCCACGTTTACCGACGTCGTCGCCGGGCTCGTGATCGTCACCGTCAACGAGGGTGGGGTCGACGATCCGGAAGAGCCTCCATTGCCTCCGACAGCACAGCCAAACAGTGCCACGACTGCGCCCAAAGTAAATCCAAAGACGCACAAACTTCGAAAGGATTTCCGTATCATGTGAACTGCTCCCCTCAACAAGACGGTGCAACCCGCCGTCGGCATCTACAGCTCTTCGCGACGATTCGCGTTCGCATGGATACGCGAGGGTGAGCGAGGATCACAAGTGGTATCAGGCACATACGCCTCATTTCGTCAAATTTCGTTATTTGATTTGGAAAGTCTCAGACCGAGTGCTAGAGTAGGTGCGCTCCGCGACCAAGGTTGAAATTCAATCACTTGAGCTGGCGGCGCGCTGCGTTACCCTCATTTCAAGTCAAGATGGACCCGGCTTCAAAACTTGTCCCCCGCGAATCGCAACCAAGGTTGAATTCTTGGAAAGAGATTGCTTCTTATTTCCAGCGGGATATCCGAACGGTTCAACATTGGGAAAGGAAGGAGGGGCTGCCAGTCCATCGTCACGAGCACCTCATCCGCGCCAGCGTCTATGCCTATCCCGCCGAGCTGGAGGCTTGGTTTAATGAGCGCGCTCGCAAAAGCAGTGCGGAGGCGGCCGTCACGCCCGCTACCGAAGACATCACAGCTGAGTCAGTCGACACCACGCAGATGTTTTCCTCGCGCCGCATTTGGGTGCTTCTGCTTTCCCTCACGCTCGTAGTGGCCGCGGGCGTGGCATGGTTCGCATGGCGCTCTGCTCATCCCCCCGGTGGATCGCCCGGAAAAACGCTGGTCGTGTTGCCTTTTCTCAACCTGACCGGCGATTCCGGCCAGGAGTACATGAGCGACGGGTTGAGCGACGAACTGACTACTTTGCTGGCATCCAGACTCCCTCTGCAGGTCGTCGCACGCAGCTCGGCTTTTGAATTCAAGGGCAAGACGGACGATGTACGCACCATCGGCGGCCGACTGAACGCCTCCATGGCGCTGGAGGGGAGCCTCGAGACTCGCGGAGATCAGCTTCGGATCAATGCGCAATTGGTCCGCACGAGCGACGGCTATCACCTTTGGTCGCACCTTTACGACACCGACCGCGGCAACACGTCGGCGACGGAAGACTTAATCGTGCGTGACATCGCCAACGTCTTGAAGCTTCCGGTTGCGGAGAATTCCTCGCCGCCCGTGTCCGGGTCCGATCAGCAAGCGCATGAGCTCTATCTGCAAGGTGCATATTGGTGGAATCGCCGTTCGCCTTCCGATGAATGGAAAGCAATTGGGTACTTCACAGCGGCCATCGATCGCGATCCTCTCTACGCACGCGCGTATCTCGGCATGGCGGAAGCCTACACTGTACTCGGAGTGAACAACCAGGCGCCGCCCCAAGACGTTTTTCCGAAGGCCCGTGAGGCGGCGGAAAACGCCCTGCGCATCGATCCGCGCCTGGAAGAAGCGCACGCGGTCCACGCGCACATCCAATTTGCTTACGATTGGAACTACGCGGCTGCCGACAGTGAATTCCGCAGGACCATTGCCGCCAACCCTAACTTTGCACCCGCGCACCACTGGTATGGGCTGCTGCTGATGTATGAGGGAAAGTTCGACGAGGCCGCGCAGGAGATCCGTCGCGCGCAGCAACTTGATCCGCTTTCACCGCTTTTCCCCGCGCTTCTCAGCCGGCTTGATCTGTACTCCGGCAAGTACGAAGCGGCGATTCAACTTTGCCGGGACGCTTCACGCGGAAACCCGTACTTTCCACTTCCGCACTACGCGCTTGGACAAATCTACCTCTACCAAAATAAGTACAGCGAAGCCATCGATGAATTTCAAAAGTATTACGAACTTTCAGATCATGACCCGGACGGCTTGACGAATCTTGCTATGGGATATGCGCGGATGGGCAATCGAGCCAAAGCGATGGAATTGGTCAAGCAAATTGAAGATCCGAAGACTGGCTATTCATCTCCCTACAATTGCGCCCTCGTCTACGCCGCGCTCGGCGAAAACGATCAGGTGTATACCTGGCTCGACAGGGCCATCAATGAGCGCTCCCCGGCCTTGATCCAATTGGCAGTCGATCCCGCTTTCCGTTCTATTCAGGCCGAACCGCGCTTTCAGGAGATGCTGCGCCGGACGGGTCACACCACCTGACCGAGGCCAGAGACTACGTTCCGATTTTTCCTGATAGGAGATTTTGCCGTGGGCGAAGTGGGCGCTCGTTGCGAGCAGCGCCTTGTCGCTTACTTAATCTTCTTATCCGATTCCACTCTTCCGTCGCGGATGTGGATCACGCGCCAGGCGTGTTCCGCAACGTCGGGTTCGTGCGTGACGAGGATGATGGTGTTGCCCTGCTGGTGAAGCTGCTCGAACACTCCCATGATTTCCTCGCCGGTTTTTGAATCGAGGTTTCCCGTCGGTTCATCCGCCAGCACAATCGAAGGAGTATTCACCAGAGCGCGGGCGATCGCGACGCGCTGCCGCTGGCCTCCGGAAAGTTCGTTCGGCTTGTGGTACATCCGGTCCGCTAGGTCCACGACCTGCAGCGAGCGCTTGGCGCGCGTCAGCCGTTCCTCCGAAGGCGTGCCGTTGTAAATCAGCGGAAGCTCCACGTTATGCAGAGCCGATGCCCGCGGAAGCAAATTGAAAGTCTGAAATACGAAACCGATTTCCTTGTTGCGGATGTAGGCCAGCTCGTCGTCGTCCAGCTCGCTCACCAGGCGTCCCGCCAGCCAATATTTTCCGGACGAAGGCGAATCAAGGCATCCAATCAGATTCATCAGCGTGGATTTGCCGGAACCGGAAGGGCCCATGATGGCCACGTATTCGCCGCGGCGGATTTCCAGGTCCACGCCGCGCAGCGCGTGAACTTCTTCCGTGCCCATGTGATAAACCTTGGCGAGACCTTCGGTCTTGATCGCGAGGCCGGCGTCAATCAGATCCTGTCGGAATGTGTCCGAGGCTAGCGTATCCACGGCCATTACTTGAATCCTCTTCCGCCAACTGTGCGCTGAAGAATCTTAACGCCCTGGCTAGAGCATGCCGGCACAAATTTCTTATTCGCAAACGCCCACTGAAATCAGCTGACGTTGTCGCGCTATGCAGCGCTTATGTTGTTGAATCGGTACTGGCCGCTGCCGGCGTTGTGTTGTCAATCTTCACCTGTGTATCCGGCCGCAGCGTGCGAAGAGCTTTGTAACTACCCGTCACGATTTCGTCGCCCTTCTTCAGTCCGCTGGTCACTTCAATGTCGGTGATTCCGGTGATCCCCGTTTGGACCTGGACGAAAACGGCTTTGCCGTTGCGTACCACGAACACGCCCTGGATGTCATCCTTCTTCGGATCCACGTCGCTCGACGACGTATCCGGCTTGGACGCGGCAAGCGTCACTCCGCTGCCGGAGCCGTTCCTGCTCGCGGCCTCCTGCTTGGCGGCGTCTTCTAGTTGCTTGCGCGACCGCACCGCCAGCGCCTGGATGGGGATTGCCAGCGCATCTGCTTTTTCCGCGGTAACGATCTTCGCGGTGGAAGAAAGTCCCGGGCGCAGGCCCTTGGGCGGCGCATCCAGCGTGACGACGACTTTGAAGTCTTTCGCTTCCTGCGAACCTGTCGTGGATTGCGTGGATGCGAGACCGGAACTCCGCAGCACGGCCTGGTCGCCGACTTCGGTCACCTTGCCGGTGAATGTCTGTCCGGGCAGCGCATCAACCGTCACCGTTGCCAGCTGTCCCAACCGCACATTAATGATGTCGGTTTCGTCGACCATCACTTCGGACGTAACAACAGACATATCGGAAATAGTCATCAAGTAGCTGCCCGTGGAATTCTGAATTCCGGGCACCACATTCTCTCCCTTGCGCACTCCGATGTAGGAAACGATCCCGTCAATCGGGGCGCGATAGGTCGTCTTGTTCAGCACGTCATTCAAATGCAGAAACGTGTCCTTGCTCTGCTCGACGGAGTGGCGCGCGTTTTCAATCATCGCCTTCGCCTGCAATACCTTCGCGTGAGCCGAGGCCACGGAAGAATCGGCGCCGTCAAATGTCGTTTTTCGCGTGTCGTAGTCCTGCTTGGGGATCAAACCTTCCTTGTATAGCTCCTGGCCTCGATCCCACGTGATTCGCGCGTTTTCCAAATTCGCCTGTGCGGTTTTTTCATCTTCCTGCGCGGCCTGGTAGGTAGCCATGGCCGATTCCAGCGATGACTCCGTCGCGTCGATACCGGCTTTCTGGGCATTTGCGTCGGCGGTCGGCTGAATATTGTCAATCTTCAATAAAATGTCGCCGCGCTTCACGTCGTCGCCTTCTTTGACGAGGATGTCCGTAATTGGGCCGATGCCCTGCGCCAGGATATTGGAGTACGTCTTGGGCGTGATTTGGCCCGAAGCGGTCACGATTGTGACGAGGTGCTCATTGCCGACCTTCGCGGTCTGCACGGTGACTACGTCTTTGTTCGCCTGGGTGATGCTGTAATACACGATTCCGCCCAGCACACCGGCAACCATGACACCTATTCCAACCTTTTGCCAGACTTTCATTTGGGATTCTCTCTCGTTTACCGGGGGCTCTCGATCCGACGGCCCCCGCCTACAACTGATACGCGCGGTTGACTGGAAAAGTTTCTTCCGCCCGCCCCCTTAGGTGCACTTAACCTCAACAAAACACACCGGGACGCGATTGCGCATTGCGGTGCCGGTCTCTTCTGGGGTATTAGACGCCTGAAGCGCGTATTCAGTTTGTATTGTAATAGATTCCGAAGTCTTTAGGTAGGGATGTACGGAACGTTTCGTAACGGTGAATATCGGAAGCGGCGCGCAAATCACTGATTTCATTGGGGTGCAACCCGCTTCGTGTGACTCAAAGGCAAACGGCTGACGGCTCTCCGGTTCACATTTGGATGGCGGGCTTGCGTAACACCGCGCCGAGCGACAGGATAGAGCCGAAAAACTAACCCATGCGTGGCTGGATCAAGTTGATCGGTATCGGCACCGCCATTTCGATGGCCATCGCGGCGCATACTCAGAAACCCTCGGCGCCGCAGAGCGGGCCAGCGCCGACGTTCGCGCATGACGTCGCGCCGATCCTTTACAAGAACTGCGCCACCTGCCACCGCCCGGGAGAACCCGGCCCGTTTTCGCTGCTGACCTACGACGACGCGAAGAAACACGCCGCGCAGATTGCTTCTGCCACCGCCAGCCGCGCGATGCCTCCGTGGCTACCCGAGTCTGGCTACGGCGTTTTTGCCAATGACCCACGCCTGACTGCTGACGAGATTCGATTGATCGGCGACTGGCAAAAAGCTGGCACGCCGGAGGGCCCACCGAATGAAGTCCCTCCGCCTCCCAAATTCACCGAAGGCTGGCAGCTCGGGCCGCCTGACTTGGTGCTGGAAGCGTCGCGCGCGTACACGATACCGGCGACCGGGCCGGACGTTTTCTACAATTTCATTTTTTCGCCGCAGATCACCACCCGGCGCTACGTCCGCGCGATTGAAATTCGTCCCGGCGACACGAACGCAATTCACCACGCGAATGTGATCGTGGATCGAGCGCGGTCCGCGCGCCGGCAGGAAACCGAGCCCGGCGCCGGTTTTCCGGGCATGGACGTGAAAATTGCGCGCAGCGCGTTTGATTTCGATACTCATTTTCTTTTCTGGAAGCCGGGAAACATTCCCTGGCAGGAACCGGATGGATTCGCCTGGCGCCTCGATCCCGGCAACGACCTGGTGTTGAACGCGCACATGATGACCATGGGCAAGCCGGAAGAAGTGAAGCCGTCTATCGGACTTTATTTCACCGATGTGCCGCCGAAACATTTTCCGCTGCTCATCCGGCTGGAACATGACGGCGCGCTCAACATTCCCGCGGGCGACGCCGATTTCGTCGCGGCCGACGACTTTAAGCTCCCGCTCGACGTGGATGTGCTGGCCGTTTACCCGCACGCACATTATTTGGGCCACATCGTCGAAGGCTACGCGACTCTGCCGAATGGCCAACGCAAGTGGCTCATCCGAATCCCGCACTGGAATCCGAAATGGCAGGCTGTGTATCACTACCGTGAGCCGGTTTTTCTTCCAAAGGGGTCCGTGATTTCGATGCGCTGGCACTATGACAATTCCGCGGCGAATCCGCGGAATCCCAACCATCCTCCGAAGCGCGTCCGCAGCGGCAATCAATCTACGGACGAAATGTCCCATCTTACGTTTCAAATTCTCCCACGAGGCGAAGGCGACATGCGGCGCGAAGTGGAAGAGGCGCTGATGCAGCACCAGCTGCAAAAATATCCGGACGATTATCAGGCGCATCTGTGGCTCGGCGCGTTGAAGCTTTCGCGGTTGGACGCGAATGCCGCGGTGGACGTGCTGAATGACGCGGTACACCTCGAACCCGAACAACCCGAAGGCCACTACTGGCTCGGCGCGGCGCTCAGTGCGGTGGGCCGTACGCACGAAGCGATTGAAGAATATCGCCAGGCGCTGGCGCTTCAGCCGGATTACACCAGCGCGCGTTACAACCTGGCGAAATTGCTCGCGCGATCCGGCAAATTTGCAGAGTCCTACGACGATTTCACGAAAGTGCTGGCGGTTTTTCCTCAGGATGCGCAGGTGCACAACGATTTTGGCGAATTACTGCTGCGCATGGGCAAACCGGCGGACGCGTTGAAGCAATTCGACGCCGCTCTGGCCATCGATCCGAAGCATTCCGCGGCGCAGAAAAACCGCGAACTCGCACTGGAACAACTGTCTTCCCATTGAAGCGCGAATTGTAGGCGTTGCCTTGCCGGCGTCTTGCCTTACGCTATACTGTCGCCCGCAAAAGGAGATTTGCCGCGCGTGACTTCCCGAAATATCAGCGAGCCGCCGGATCGAGAGTCATCGTCACTTCAACATTCGTCACCGCCCGGCGATTCACGCTCGCCGCTCGCGCACGCGGCCGTTGCCGTGGGATTGTTCCTTTTGGTTCTGGCGGCGTGGGCAAATTCCTTCGGCGGCGGCTTCGTCCTCGATAGCAAAGCACTGATTTTGGCGGATCCACGCGTCCACCAGGCAGACGCCACGAATATCGGTTTCATCTTTAATCGACCGTACTGGTGGTCGGCGGTAAACAGCGGCCTTTACCGGCCCTTCACCACGCTCTCTTATCTTTTCAACTACACAATCCTGGGTAACGGCGATCATCCCGCGGGATACCACTGGGTCAATCTGCTTCTGCACGCGCTGAATGCATTTCTTGTTTACCTGTTGGCATTGCGATTGCTGCGAAAATGGTGGCCCGCGATATTTGTCGCCGCTGTCTGGGCCGTGCATCCGATTGTGACGGAATCAGTGACGAACATTGTCGGCAGGGCGGACCTGCTCGCGTGCGCGGCGATCCTCAGCGGCCTGCTGCTGTATTTGAAAAGCTCGGAAGCTTCAGGCGCCGAACGAATCTCATGGCTCGCGCCGTTGGCTGTAGTGACGGCGATTGGAGTTTTCTCGAAAGAGAGCGCGGTCATGATTCTGGGATTGATCGTGCTCTACGAGATCACCTGGTGGAAGGAAAGAAAGCAGTGGCGCGGCCTTGCATACGGATGCGTCGCCACGGGCGTGCCGATTCTGGTAATGATCTATCGCCGTTCGCTTGTGATGGCCGCCGCCGGGCCGATGGTGGTGCTGTTCACGGATAACCCGCTGACCGGCGCATCGTTTGTTCAATCGCGTTTGACTGCCGTTTCCGTAATCGCCAGGTGCCTGTCGCTTCTGTTCTGGCCGCTGAAACTTTCTTGCGACTATTCCTATAACCAAATTCCGCTCGCCACCGGCACGTTGCACGATTGGATTGCGTGGATTGCAGTGTTGGCGGTCGCGATCGCGGCCATCGCGATGTTCAGAAAAAATCCGGCGATTTTTTTCTTCGCGGGATTCGCGTTTCTGGCCTTTCTGCCGGTGTCAAACCTGCTCTTCCTGATTGGCGCGCCGATGGCCGAACGATTTCTATATGTACCGGCCATCGGATTTGCCGGCTGCGTCGTGCTGGCTGCTTTCTGGCTCGCCGAGCGCATCCATTCGCCGAAATTCGCTCCCGTCATCTTGTGCCTCATCGCCGTCGTCGCGGGCGTCAGAACCTGGAAGCGCAATGCGGACTGGCACGATGACGTCTCCCTGTGGACTTCCGCGGCGGATGCCGCGCCAAACAGCTTCAAAGTTCACGACGACCTCGCCGGCTCGCTCGAAGAAAATGATCCCCAACATCTGAATCTCGATCGCGCGATTCAGCAGGGTGATCGGAGCATTGCGATTCTCGATCCTCTTCCGAACTCGCTGAACACTCCGCTGCCTTACTCGGACGCGGGCCAGCTCTATCTGACGAAGGGCGACCTGCTGGCGCACACCGGTTCTGACGCGCAGCCTTCGCCTTCTTCCGAAAGTTCCGCGGCCTACGAACGGGCCCTGGCGATTTTTCAGCGCGGAGTGGAAATTGATCGCGCCGTGAATGAGGCTTACCGCCAGCGCGAGCTTGCCCGCGGCGTTGCCGCATCGGAAATCGGCACCATCGGCGCGCCGCAGATGTACTACGGCATCGCCATGAGCTACCTGCGCCTGGGGCGTTACCATGATGCGTACGACGCGGCGGCCTACGTCGAAAAGCTATCGCCGCGCTACGTCGGCGCTTATGACGTGATGAGCCAGGCCTTGCTCGCCGTGAATCGCCGCGAAGATGCGGCCGTCACGCTGCTGGAAGGATTGGTGGTGACCGGCGGAGATAAGCACCTGATACCGTTGCTGCAGCAAGCCTACGATCGCAGCCTCGATCCGCAAGGCTGCGCGATTATGCAGACCGAAGACGGTTTGTCCCTCAATGGCAAATGCCAGATCGTCCACAACGATCTCTGCAAAGCTTCCGCGCAACTCATTCGTGGCGCCCTGGAGGAACAACACCGCGGTCTCGCCGGCCAGATCAGGAATCAGGCCATCAACCAGTTCGGATGTACGGATAGCGAGTTGGGTCTGTCACAGGGGCAACGCAAGTGAGTCGCTTGCTTGGGGCACCGGCTGTGCCCAGTTCGGCTGCCCAAACCGCGCAGAAACGCAGCTATAGAAACTTGCTTGCACAAATGCTAGTTGCGGCGGCGCTATTCGGCTCGATCCTGTTTGCCTGGTCGAACTCCTTCGGCAATCGTTTCGTCTTGGACAGCAAGTTTCTGATCCTCCGGGATGCCCGCGTTCATTCCGCGAACATGGCCAACCTGGATTTGATTTTGAGCCACCCATACTGGCTGACGCCGGTGAACAGCGGCCTATACCGTCCATTTGCAACGATGAGCTATCTTTTCAACTACTCGATCCTCGGCGATGGCGAAAAACCCGCCGGATATCACTGGCTGAATTTGATCTTGCATTGTCTGAATGCATTCCTGGTCTACCTGCTTGCGCTGCGACTGCTGAAGAGGATGTGGCCTGCTGTTTTCGTCGCGGGGGTCTGGGCCCTGCACCCAATCGTGACGGAATCGGTGACCAATATTGCAGGACGAACCGACCTCCTGGCATGCGCGGGGATCTTCGGTGCGCTCCTGATGTATGCGAAGAGTTCGGAGTGTAGCGGCGGGCGCCAGGTCCTATGGTTGATTGGCCTTTCCTTAGCGACCACGATCGGAGTTTTTTCCAAGGAGAATGCTGTAGTAATTCTTGGGTTAATAGTTCTGTATCAAATCGTTAGGGGGGGGGGGATGGAAAGCATTGGCGTATGGATCCGTCGCGGCAGGTGTGCCAACTCTGATCATGCTGTACCAGCGATCGCGCGTGATGGCCGCGGCAGGGCCGACGATCATTCCGTTTACGGATAATCCGCTCACGAACGCTTCTTTTATGCAGTCGCGGCTGACGGCGATTTCGGTGATTGCGAAATACTTGTGGCTTCTCATTTGGCCGTTGAATCTTTCTTGCGACTATTCCTTCAATCAGATCCACGTTGCTACCGGCTCCGTGCGTGATTGGCTGGCATGCCTAATCGTGCTCGCTATCGTGTCATTTGCGGTGGCGGCGCACAAGCGCAGTACGGCGGGGTTTTTCTTTGCGGTGCTCGCTTTGGTTAGTTTCACTCCGGTTTCAAATTTGCTTTTCTTCACTGGCTCAATCATGGCCGAGCGATTTTTGTACGTTCCGTCAGTAGGATTTGCAGCGTGTGTCGTCATGATCGCCTATGCCGCCGCAAGAAGAGCAAACTGGCCCAAAGCGGCTCCGATTGTTCTCTCCCTGGTTATCCTAGCGGCTGGCGTTAGAACGTGGGAACGGAATTTCGATTGGCACGACGACGAATCCTTGTGGACCGCAACGGTTCAGGCCGCGCCAAACAGCTTCAAGGCGCACCAGAATTTGGCGTTCGCGCTGCAGGAATCCGATCCAACGCACTTGAATCTTCCGAAGGCCATCGCAGAAGATGACAAGAGCCTCGCGATTCTGAATCCGCTACCCGACTCGCTGAATACACCATTCCCCTATTCCAATGCGGGTGCCCACTATCTGACGAAGGGAGACATCCTTGCAGGGCGCGCGCAGAGTGGATCGGCGGAGAGCGCCTCCGCGTATCAAAAGGCGCTCGAACTATACAACCGCGGCATTGCGATCGATAAAGCGCTGAACGATGCCATCCGGCGGAAAGAAGCTTCGGCAGGGATCAGTGCGCCGAGGGTCGGCGAAATAGGAGCACCAGAACTGTACGGCGGGATCGCCACCGCATACCTCCGATTGGGACAGAACCAAGAGGCGTCTGACGCGGCGGCGCAGGCGCTCTCGTTCGCGCCGCGTGACGTCGCTGCGTACCAACTAATGGCGCAATCGCTGCTGGCTCTGGATCGAAAGGAAGACGCAGCGGTTGCATTGTTGCAAGGTCTGGTGCTGACCGGGGATCAACACCTGATGCCATTCCTGAAACAAGCGTACGACCACAAACTGGACCCGGACGGTTGCGCATTCATCCAAACAACGGACGGCACTTCGCTGAATGGTAGATGCCGTGTGGTACACAAGGATCTCTGCGCGGCTTCCGCGGCCGTGATTCGTTCGGCAGCTGCACGTGCCGATGCCACCCTCGTCGAGGAGGCAAGAGCGGAAGCCGTGACAAAATTCGGATGCTCGAACGATGAGCTTTCCGAAGATCCTCCTCAACCCGAGTAAGCCCACCAAGGTGAAACGCTGAAATTGCACCCGAAGAACCGCACCCTTGCAAGCCAAAGGGTGCGCCACCCACAAGCAACATCCGCACCGTCTCTATTCGATGTCTTGCCTCAGTGGTATCATCCATTTGATGCGGGCATGCTACTGAAAAAACTCAAAAAGGTGGCCCACCCGCCAAGGTCGGACGAAATATGAATGAATTGACTTCCCGTAACTCGTTCGCAGAGCAATCATGGCTGACAAAGCCAGGCACCGTTCGCTTGGTGACTGTGGCTGCCGTTTGGTGGAGCCTTCTCCTGAGTCTCCTATTTGGAATGCTGCTCTTCCCCGAATGAGCGTTTGGAAACGGCTCCAATGGCCGAATATTGTGGCAATTCCTCTTGGGCTTCTGTGCGCCGGAGGCGTGTTTGCGGGTCTGTTTGTTATCGTAGCAATGATTTGGTACTGGGCCCAGCTCGACACTTCCCCGAAAATGCAGAAGCCCGCTTGGTTGCTCGCATTTCTGTGCGGATGGGTCGGCGTCCCGATTTACGCTTTACTTGTGTATAGGCGACGAGCACAGGAGCCTGTGAGGAACTGATGACGTTGCGCGCTACAGATTATTTCTTTTTTTCTGTTTTCGTTGTGGGCGCATTAGTTGTCGCGTACGCTGGCACTGAGCCCCGGGCCTTCGCGGCAAGTCGGGTTCTTATTCACCTCGCTCAATTTATCGTGCCTTGCGCGTTTGTTGGTTTCGTTTATTTCATTTTTCGATTCGCCCTCAAGGGACTCAAGCGTGATGGAAAGCTATCGCGCGGCAAATAGTAGTACGGGCGGGTGGCCTCGATAATGACGAACGGCGGGTGGCCGTAGTTTCGCTGTGCAGTTGTATTAGGTTTTGTTCGGGGTGCCCGATGTCCCTCCCGCACTCCGGGCGAACGTCGGGACTTCGACTTCTCCTTCGTTCTTGTTTCTCAGCGCCTAGTCCACGAAATCAGTCGCCAGCAGCGGCGTCCCACGACCGGAATAGGAAGCGTAGCTGCTCCACACCCAATCCTTCGGATCCTTCACTAGTCCCCGTTTCACCGGGTTTTGGTGCATGTATTCCAATTTCTCCTTGCGCTTTCTGGCGCTATAGACATTGAAATCGTGGAATCGCTTCTGCCAGAATTGTGGCAGTTCAGCACTTCCGCTTTGAAAAGGAAGAGCTCTTTGCCCCGAGAGCCGGTTCATTTTCCCGCGCCTCATTCTTTTGGAAACTCGCAGTTTCAGGCTGTGCAACACCGTCGAAGGCATTCCCTTTTTCGATTCTCCAATCAGCAAATGCACGTGCTCGGGCATCAACACATAGCCAACCAGGGCGATCTGGTACTTCGTGCGCACCTCGCCGAGCGCCTTCACAAAGATCTTTCGCGCTCTCGCCGTTCCAAGCAACGGAAGCCTGCGATAGCAGCTGAAGGTGATGAAATGAAGGTCGCCTCTGCCGTAGATTCGTATCAGGTTCTTTGACATCAACCGGGCGAACATCCCCACGTTCGCCCGCGTCGCGGGACGAACATGAGGCACCCTCGCGGTACTCCGTCGTTACTTCTCCGGATGCTATACTCTCTCGGCGTGTGATTCCTACGAAAACAGGCGGGAACTGCGGCCACCCGCCAGGTTCCACAACAGTGAGATACGACGCGATGCATCCGCGGCGCGCTGAAAATCACGACAACAAAAGGGTAGATTAGCTATGTCAGTGGACCAATCTCGGATTGTTGATATTGTCAGCCGGGACAAGGAAGGCCGTTTTTTCCTCAACATTGTGGACCATCTAAATTGGACCAACCCGGAACTCCACTTAAAGCTCTTGGAGGATAAAATTAACACTTACCTTGATTTCTTGAGAAGTGGGGAATTCTATGAAAAGTACCCCGACGCGAAAGGGTGTCCGATCGAAATCTGCACCATGTTCCGGGATGCGCCAACAACAGATGCTCGCCGATTTCTTGCCAAAGTGAGCGAGATTGTTGAGACTGAGGGCTATACGTTCAGCTTCAAGTTGCTCCCGCCGGATCGCCAGTAGGTTGGCCTTCCTTACTAAGGGCTCCGGCATCTGGCGGGTGGCGCACGCTAAACCACGCTCTTGATCTGCCGTTGGTTCTGGGTGCTGCATCCCTTTGCAGTTGAAGGGTGCGGGTATTGACGTATCTTCCGCTCGTTCCATTTTCCAGCGAACCTTTGCCGTGGTTGCTTCACTCCCAATCAGTCCTTTGACCTATCCGCCAAGCCGGAGGGCCAGTGGCACGCCCGGACCGTTCTCTAAGTGAATTCAGGGTGACAACGCAAGGCGATGAATCACCTGATTGGCGAACTCCCTCACGAACCGTAATTACGTCGGGCAACTTACCCATAAACCCCCGAATCTAAGCCACGTATACAGCCGGGAACCGGGGTATTCCATTGTTGACGCACCTGTCCGCAGGGAATAGAATCTGCATTCTACGCACGGGAAAGGTGTCTCTATGAAGTCATTCTGCCGCTGGTTTGGAGCGATTCTGGTTTCGACCGCCATGCTGGCGCCGGCCCTGTACGCGCAAGATCCGCCTCCGACCGGGCAGGACCAAAAGCCGCCCGCGCAGCTCAAACCTCTGACGAAGCAACAGAGAGAAAAGCTGAAGAAAGAGCTGGATTCCGCCTACCGGGTGTGGCTTGACGAGGAAGTGCCCTACATCATCACCGACGCCGAGCGCGACGCATTCTTAAGCCTGCAAACGAACGAGGATCGCGAGAATTTCATCGAGCAATTCTGGCTGCGGCGCGACCCCACGCCGGATACTCCGGAAAACGAATTTAAGGAAGAACACTACCGCCGCATCGCGTATGCCAATGAGCACTTTGCATCGGGCATGCCCGGCTGGAAGACGGATCGCGGCCGCATTTACATCATCTGGGGAAAGCCGGATGACGTTGACCAGCATCCCTCCGGCGGATTTTACGAAAGAACAGACCAGGAGGGCGGCGGTGAAACGGAAACCTTCCCGTTTGAAACCTGGCATTACAACTATCTCGAGGGATTGGGCAACAACATCAATCTGGAATTTGTGGATCCTTCCGGCTCCAATGAATATCACTTGACCACCGACCCGGAAGAAAAAGACGCGCTGCTATATGTGCCCGGCGCCGGGTTGAGCGAACTTGAAAACTACGGCATGGCGGATAAAACCCAGCGATTTATGCGCTCCGACGGTACGCACCTGCCGACGAACTATTACTGCACGCCGGCGGAAAACGATGAGTTCGCCCGGTATGAACTTGCGGCGAAGATTTTCGTCGCGCCGCCGGTGAAGGATGCGCGGGAAATGTCGGAATATGTTTCCT